>Ga0114999_10007864_pt1 | contig 12017 bp, 10 predicted proteins | sample ArcticOcean_MG_C_3_FD_89820 | JGI IMG/M metagenome (GOLD analysis project Ga0114999, IMG submission 89820) | Marine microbial communities from western Arctic Ocean - ArcticOcean_MG_CB8_126 | ecosystem: Environmental > Aquatic > Marine > Oceanic | place: Arctic Ocean: Canada Basin | collected...
CCGCCAAAACCGGGACCGGGATTCTCGCACCCAGATTGCCCCCCGGGGCACGCTGGAAGAAATGTTCGACGCCATCCAGGCCGGCATCGCCAAGGATTTGCCGGTGGTCATCAAGGGCGATGTACAAGGCTCGATCGAAGCCATTATCGGCATGCTGAACAAGCTGCCCCAGGACGAGGTCAAGGTGCAGGTGCTGCATTCCGGGGTCGGCGGTATTACCGAATCCGATGTCACCCTGGCCGAGGCATCCAGGGGCGTCATCCTCGGCTTTAATGTGCGCGCCAACGGCAAGGTGCGCGCCATGGCAAAATCGGAGAACGTGGATATCCGATATTATTCGGTGATCTATGAACTCATCGACGATATGAAAAACATGCTGGTCGGATTGATGGCGCCGGAATTACGCGAAATTTTCCTCGGCAATGCCGAGGTGCGCGAAGTTTTCAACGTATCCAAGGTGGGCCGCGTGGCGGGCTGTTATATTACCGAAGGCTCGGTGCGGCGCGGCGCCAAGGTGCGCTTGCTTCGCGATTCCGTGGTGGTCCACGAAGGCAGCCTATCGACGCTGAAACGGTTCAAGGACGATGCGCGCGAGGTGAACGAGAATTATGAATGCGGCATGTCGTTCGAAAATTACAACGATTTGAAAGTCGGCGACGTGATCGAATGCTTTGACATTCAGGAGATCGCGCCAACGCTGTAGCGCCGCCGCCTCGCGCCGCCGCCGGCGTTCGAAACTATTCCAGAGGAAACCATGGTAAACCGGGGCTCTAAAGCACCAAGCCAAAGGCAATTGCGCGTCGGCGAGCAGGTGCGCCACGCCATTGCATCCGTCATCGAGCGCGGCGAATTGCGCGACCCGGACTTGAACGGCGTATCGGTCACCGTGACCGAAGTGCGCCTCAGCCCCGATTTGCGCAAAGCCTCCATATTCGTGGTCCCCTTGGGCGGCGGCGATGCGGCGGAAATACTGCCGCCGCTCAGCCGCGCCGCGCCATTTATAAGGCGCCGGGTATCGGAGATGGTGCAATTGAAATATGCGCCCGAGTTAATTTTCGAAGCCGACAAGACATTTGATTATGCGGCCCGCATCGACGCTGTTCTGCAGTCCGTCGGCCTCGGTGCCGCCGCCGCAACGGATGAAGAGCATGGGCCGTAGGCGCCGCGGCGACGCGATCCACGGCTGGCTGGTGATAGACAAGCCGGCCGGTGTCACCTCGGCCTTCGTTGTCAGCAAGGCGCGGCGACTGTTGAACGCCGCCAAGGCAGGCCACGGTGGCACATTGGATCCGCTGGCCACTGGCGTTTTGCCGCTGGCCTTCGGCGAGGCGACCAAAACCGTATCCTACATAATGGACGGCACCAAAAAGTATCGCTTCACCGTGCGCTGGGGCGAAGCCCGCGATACCGACGATGCCGACGGCCAGGTGATCCAAACCTCCGATGTGCGCCCGTCCAGCGCCGCCATCGAAGCCGCCTTGCCGGAATTTATCGGCAATATCCAACAAATACCGCCCGATTATTCCGCCGTGAAGGTGGATGGCGCGCGCGCCTATGCCCTGGCCCGGGAGAACAAGCAGCTGGTTCTGGAGCCGCGCGTCATCCGTATCGATGCATTTCGCCTGACAGCTGCGCCGGATGCGGATCACGCGGTGTTTGAAGTTGTCAGCGGCAAGGGCGCTTATATGCGCTCCCTGGCGCGGGATTTGGCGGAACGGCTCGGCACCCACGGCCACATCTCGGAGCTGCGCCGCACCGGGCTCGGCCCGTTCGAAGAGACCCAGGCGATTTCCCTGGATAAGCTGGAACAATTAGGACATAGTTCGCCCGCCGCAGAGTTACTGCTGCCGGTCGAGACCGCGCTGGACGACATCCCGGCACTGGCCCTGACCGAGGATGAGGCGCGCCGGATGCAATGCGGACAAGCAGTTTCCGCGCTGAAGGTGGCTCGGAGAATCCCCCTCAAACAATTAGGTCAAGGCGCTGTAATTTGTGCAATGGCTGAGGGAAAACCGGTTGCGCTGGCCCGCTTTGAGGGCGGCGAAATTCGTCCAATTCGTGTTTTAAATCTTTAACAACGGAGTACACGATGTCGATTACACCTGAACGTAAACAGGAATTGATCGTTGAATATGCGACCAAGGAAGGCGACACCGGCTCACCGGAAGTACAAGTCGCCATCCTGTCCGAGCGCATCAATAACCTGACCGATCATTTAAAAGTACATAAGAAAGACTACCATTCCCGGCGCGGCCTTCTGATGATGGTCGGACAACGCCGGCGGCTGCTCGACTATGTACGTGGTAAGAAAGTCGAGCGCTACCAAGGCCTGATCGAGCGGCTGGGACTGCGGCGTTAGTCCGCACGCCCCGGCGCCGCCGCGCTGTCCCGGCAATTCGGCCGGCGGCGCGGATATGTGCTGGATCGAACCCGTTTTGACGGATGTTAAGGGCGCCAAACGCCCCATCTGGCCCAATTTTGGGCAACGCGCGTTGAGGGCCACCCATGGGGGTGAAAGCCGGCGCGCCAGCGGGATTTTGAAAGAAAGATTGAAGGAAGAGATATATGTTTGAAGAACATCGACAAGAAATTGATTTGGGCGGACGCAAGCTGGTTTTGGAAACCGGCAAGATCGCCCGCCAGGCCGACGGCGCCGTCATGGCGTCCCTCGGCGACACCATGGTGCTTTGCACCGCGGTTGGCCAGAGATCACCGAAGCCGGGGATCGATTTTTTCCCGCTGACGGTCAACTACCAAGAAAAAACCTTTGCCGCCGGCAAAATCCCGGGCGGCTTTTTCAAGCGCGAGGGACGGCCCAGCGAAAAGGAAACCCTGACCTCGCGGCTGATCGATCGGCCGCTCCGGCCTTTGTTTGCGTCCGGCTACCGGAATGAAACGCAAGTCATCTGTACGGTCCTCGCCCATGATCTGGAAAATGATCCCGATATCGTCGCGCTGATCGGCGCCTCGGCGGCGCTGACCATTTCCGGCATTCCGTTCCTGGGGCCCATCGGCGGCGCCCGGGTTGGTTATATCGACGGCAATTATGTCTTGAACCCGACCGTCGATGAACAGAAGGAATCGGCGCTGAATTTGGTCATGGCGGGCACCCGCGAAGGCGTGCTGATGGTCGAGAGCGAGGCCAACGAGCTGACCGAAGAAGTGATGCTCGGCGCCGTCATGTTTGGCCACGAAGCCAACCAGAAGGTGATCGATGCGATCATCGCGCTGGCGCAAAAATGCGCCAAGACGCCGTGGGACGTGCCGGCGCCGCCGGACTATGCGGACGCCGTCGCCACCCGCGTTGCCGAAATTGCCGACGCCGATTTGCGCGCCGCTTACGCCGAGACCGAAAAAGCGGTGCGTCAGAACAAAATTTCCGAAGTTCGGAAAATGGTGACGGAAGCCTACGAAGGCGATGCGGATACCGATAGCTCGGTGGTCTCCGGCGCTTTCAAAAGCCTCGAGAAAAATATCGTGCGCCGGGATATTCTGAATACCGGCAAGCGTATCGATGGCCGCGATACCGCAACGGTGCGCCCCATCTCCAGCGAGGTTGGACTGTTGCCGCGTGCCCATGGCAGCGCCTTGTTCACCCGCGGCGAGACCCAGGCCTTGGTGGTGACCACCCTCGGCACCGGCCAGGACGAGCAGATTATCGACGGTCTCGACGGTGATTACCGGGAACATTTCCTGCTGCACTATAACTTCCCGCCCTACTCGGTCGGCGAGGCCAGCTTCCTGCGCTCGCCGGGCCGCCGCGAGATCGGTCACGGCAAGCTCGCCTGGCGCGCCGTTCGCGCCATGCTGCCGAGCAAGGAAGACTTCCCCTATACGCTCCGGGTGGTTTCGGAAATTACCGAATCGAACGGCTCGTCGTCGATGGCGACGGTCTGCGGCACATCGCTCTCGATGATGGATGCCGGCGTGCCCCTGACCCGGCCGGTTGCCGGTATCGCCATGGGGTTAATCAAAGAAGAGGATGAGTTCGCCGTGTTGTCCGATATCCTCGGCGATGAAGATCATCTCGGCGATATGGATTTTAAAGTCGCCGGCACCAAGGATGGCATCACCGCCTTGCAGATGGATATCAAGATCACATCCATCACCAAGGATATTATGGAAGTCGCCCTGGCCCAGGCCCGCGACGGCCGCCTGCACATTCTTGGCGAAATGGAAAAGGCCTTGTCCACATCCAGGGAGAGCATCAGCGACAACGCACCCCGGATAACGGTGATCACCATCGACAAGGAGAAGATCCGCGAAGTCATAGGCCCCGGCGGAAAAATCATCCGCGAGATTTGCGAGACCACCGGCGCCAAGATCGATATCGAAGACGACGGCACCATCAAGGTTGCGGCCATCGACGAAATCGCGTCCTCGGAAGCGATCGCCATGATCAACGCCATCGTAGCCGAGCCGGAAGTTGGCTTGATCTACACCGGCACCGTGGTCAAGACCGTCGATTTCGGCGCCTTCGTCAATTTCATGGGCGCCCGCGACGGGCTTGTCCATATTTCGGAATTGAAGCCCGAGCGCGTCGAGAAAACCACCGACGTGATCAATGTCGGCGACAAGATCAAAGTGAAGCTGATCGGTATCGACGACCGGGGCAAGGTCAAGCTGTCCATGAAGGCGGTTAATCAGGAAACCGGCGAAGATATTTCGGCGAATTTCGAAAAGAAAAGAGCGAGCTAATTCAAATGCTTATGGGAAATAGCGCCCGCGAAAACGCATTTCGCGGGCGCGCCCGTTCGTCTTTGTGGTATGGCCGCCCTATATGGTCTAGTAAGAGCGCGGCCGGGCACCGTTATGGCGCCCGCGCGGGCGTATCGTTGTGGCAATTGAATAGAAGTGGTTGGGTGTGATTGTGACTCAAGTTGCGGCGTCCGTCGGCGAAAGCCCATTTGGCGAGCGGCACAGTTTTGATCGGGATGATTTGCTGGCCTGCGGGCGCGGCGAATTGTTTGGCCCCGGCAACGCGCAACTGCCGGCGCCGCCCATGCTGATGTTCGACCGTATCCAGAATATCAGCGCCGACGGCGGCGCCTACGGCAAGGGCGTTGTCGAGGCGGAGTTGGATATCAGCCCCGACATGTGGTTTTTCGATTGCCATTTTCCCGGCGATCCGGTGATGCCGGGATGCCTGGGGCTGGATGCCCTTTGGCAATTGGTTGGATTTTTTATCGGCTGGTCGGGCGCGCCGGGCCGTGGCCGCGCCCTTGGCGCCGGCGAGATTAAATTTACCGGCCAGGTGCCGCCGAGCGCGCGCCTGGTCCGCTATCATATCGACATCAAGCGGCTGGTGAACCGGCAGGTGGCGCTGGCTTTTGCCGACGGCACTATGGAAGTTGACGGCGAATTGGCTTATCAGACCAAAGGCCTTAAAGTCGGCACATTCATTCCCGAAGAGGAAAGCTAGAATATGGACAGGCGCAGAGCGGTCATCACCGGAATGGGCATCGTGTCCAGCATCGGCAACGATAAGAACGAGGTGCTGACCTCGTTGCGCGAAGGCCGCTCGGGGATATCGTTTTCCGAGGAATATTGCGATATGGGATTTCGCAGCCATGTTCACGGCGCCCCCGATATCGATCTGGATGAACGCATCGACCGCAAGCTGCGCCGCTTCATGGGCGACGGCGCCGCCTATAACTATATCGCCATGGGCGAAGCCATTGATGATGCAAAGCTTTCCGAGGCGGATGTTTCCAACGAGCGCACCGGGCTGATCATGGGCTCGGGCGGGCCGTCGACCCGCAACCTGATCGAAGCCGCCGACAAAGCCCGCGACCGGGGGCCGAAAAAAGTCAGCCCGTTCATGGTGCCGCGCACCATGTCGAGCACCAATTCGGCCACCCTGGCGACACCGTTCAAAATCCTCGGCGTCAATTATTCCATTTCATCGGCCTGCGCCACCTCGGCCCATTGCATCGGCAACGCCGCCGAATTGATCCAATGGGGCAAGCAGGATGTGGTGTTTGCCGGCGGCGGCGAGGAACTGCATTGGTCCATGTCGGTTTTGTTCGACGCCATGCCCGCCTTGTCGTCGAAATATAACGACGACCCGACCAAGGCGTCACGCGCCTTCGATGCCAACCGCGACGGCTTTGTTATTGCCGGCGGCGGCGGCGTTGTGGTGGTCGAAGAATATGAACATGCCCGCGCCCGGGGCGCCAAGATTTACGGTGAAGTGGCCGGCTACGGCGCCACCTCGGACGGCTATGACATGGTGCAGCCGTCCGGCGAAGGCGCCGCGCGCTGCATGACCATGGCCATGGACAGCCTCGATAGGCCAGTGGATTACATCAACACCCATGGCACCTCGACGCCGGTGGGCGATGCCAAGGAGCTGGAAGCCATCCGCGGCGTGTTCGAAAAGCGCAACCGCATCCCCTGGTTCAATTCCACCAAATCCCTGACCGGCCATTCCTTGGGCGCCGTCGGCGTGCAGGAGAGCATCTACAGCCTGTTGATGATGGAAGAACGCTTTATTTGCGCGTCGGCCAATATCGACGAATTGGATCCGGCGGCCGATGACATGCCCATCGTCCTCGAACGCATGGACGACGCCGAGATAAACTGCGTGCTGACCAATTCCTTCGGGTTCGGCGGCACCAACGCTACCCTGGCCTTTACCCGCATCGACGCCTAGAGCCGCAATCGGGGCGCTTCTATAAATTTCCGGTGGCGCCAGCTGATCATCCATGAACGCATCATCCAACATCATGGCCGGCAAGCGCGGCCTCGTCGTCGGCATCGCCAACGACCGTTCGATCGCCTGGGGGATTGCCCAGCGGCTGGCGGCGGAAGGCGCGGAGCTGGCGCTCACCTATCAGAACGAGCCCTTCGCCAAACGGGTCCTGCCGCTGGCCGAACAGATCGGCGCCGCCATGACCCTGCCCTGCAACGTTACCGATGCGGATAGTCTGGATGATTTGTTCGGCGCGCTCAAAGCCGAATGGGGATCGCTGGATTTTATTGTCCATTCCATCGCCTATTCCGATAAGGACGAGCTCAAGGGCCGCTTCGTCGATACCAGCGAAGGAAATTTTCGCAACACCATGCAGATCTCGTGCTTTTCGTTCACCGACATGGCACGCCGGGCGCAGCCTCTGATGGCCGAAAACGGCGGCAGCCTGATCACCATGAGCTATCTGGGCGCCGAGCGGGTGATCCCCGCCTATAACGTCATGGGCGTGGCCAAGGCGGCCCTGGAAACCAGCGTCAAATATCTGGCCGCCGATTTGGGGCCGGACGGCATCCGCGTCAACGCCATATCGGCGGGCCCGATGCGCACCCTGGCCGGCAGCGCCATTTCGGCGGCGCGCGAGATTTATCGCCGCTCTGAAGCCAATGCACCCTTGCGGGCCTCGGTAACCCAGGAACAGATCGGCGGCGCGGCGCTCTATTTGTTGAGCGATCTCGGCTCCGGCGTCACCGGCGAAGTACACCATGTGGACAGCGGCTTTAACATCGTCGGCCTTGCCCACCTGACCGGCGAGCCCGATTAGACGCGCCCACCAGAGTTTGTCGCTTTTATAAAAGACCATATAATCCCTTGATTATTTTAGGGTTATCGGCATACTGGCGCATCGCCAATTACAGAGTGACCAGTATGGATATGCAGCGGCCATACAGCCATGTACTCGAACGGCTTCGCACCGTGGGTCTTCGCCCAACCCGGCAAAGGCTGGCGCTGGCGAAATTGTTGTTCGATGGCGCCGAAAATCGCCATGTCAGCGCCGAGATACTGCATGGCGAGGCGTTAAAACATCGCATGCGGGTTTCGCTCGCCACGGTCTACAACACTCTGCACCAATTTACCGATGCCGGCCTGTTGCGCGAAATCGTCGTCGATAGCGGGCGCTCCTATTTCGATACCAACGTGAAAGACCATCACCACATGTATATAGAAGACCAAAAGAAGCTGGTCGATATATCCAAGGCCGACATCGATATCAAATCCATGCCAGCGGTTCCCGATGGTATGGAAGTCAGCCGCGTGGATGTCATTATTCGCGTGAAATAAACCAATTTATATTTTATTATCAATTGTTTATTTGATTTATTAGAATACTTCAAATATGTTTTGACTCAGGCGCGGGCCATCGGCATATTGACATGGCCCACAGCGCGCCAAGTCTACGAGAATGGAATATCAGCGACCATTCAAGCCCAAATCAACCCAACAGGCCCAGGAGATTGCCAGGCAATACCCTGACCAGCAGCCAAATGGATTTAACCAGCCGAATTTGTTATCGCTTCCGTCTAAAAGCTGGCATTATCTGCGGAATGCCGGCTAACCAGAGTGGAACAATTCAGACCAGGATTGGAGAGTAATATGAACAACGAAAGCAAGTGCCCGGTTTTGGGCGGGCCTGACAGACACAACGCGGTTGGGACCACGGCGAACCAACACTGGTGGCCGGAACAGTTGAACCTGAAGATTCTCCACCAGAATTCTCCCAAGTCCGATCCAATGGGAAATGATTTCTCCTACGCCGAGGAATTCAAGACACTTGACCTGGATGCGCTGAAAAAAGACATCGATGCGGTGATGACGACGTCCCAGGACTGGTGGCCCGCCGACTACGGCCACTATGGGCCGCTCTTCATTCGGATGGCGTGGCACAGCGCCGGCACCTACCGCATCGGCGACGGCCGCGGCGGCGCGGCCTCCGGCACACAACGCTTTGCGCCCCTCAACAGTTGGCCCGACAACGTGAACCTCGACAAGGCGCGCCGGTTGCTCTGGCCGGTCAAGCAGAAGTACGGCCGCAAGATCTCGTGGGCTGACCTGATGATCTTCGCCGGCGACTGCGCCCTGGAATCGATGGGATTCAAGACCTTCGGTTTCGCCGGCGGGCGCGAGGACGTTTGGGAGCCCGAAGAGGATATTTACTGGGGCTCGGAGACCACTTGGCTCGACGACGAGCGCTACAGCGGCGAGCGCGACCTCGAGGAACCCCTCGGCGCCACGCAGGTGGGTCTGATCTACGTTAATCCGCAGGGGCCGAACGGCAATCCGGATCCGCTTGCCGCCGGCATCGACATTCGAGAGACGTTCCGCCGCATGGCGATGAACGACGAGGAAACGGTTGCGCTCATCGCCGGCGGGCACACCTTCGGCAAAACCCATGGCGCCGCCGAAGAGTCGTACAAAGGTCCCGAACCCGAGGCTGCCGGCATCGAGGAGCAAGGCTTTGGCTGGACCAGCAGCTATGGCAGCGGCATAGCTGGCGATCAGATCGGCAGCGGGTTGGAGGGCGCATGGACCACCGAGCCTGCGAAGTGGGACAACAACTTCTTCGAAAACCTGTTCGGCTACGAGTGGGCGCAGGAGAAGAGCCCGGCCGGCGCGTGGCAGTGGAAACCCACCGACGCCTCCGCGGCCGGCACCGTGCCCGATGCGCACGATGCGTCGAAGTCGCACGCCCCGACGATGCTGACCACCGACCTCGCACTGAGGATGGACCCAATCTATGGGCCGATTTCGAAGCGTTTCCACGAGAACCCGGACGCCTTCGCGGACGCCTTCGCCAAGGCGTGGTACAAGCTGACGTCGCGCGACATGGGGCCGCGCACCCGGTGCCTCGGCCCGTTGGTTCCCGCCGAGCCGCAGTTGTGGCAAGACCCGGTCCCCGAAGCCGATCATGAATTGATTGGCGCGCCAGACATCGCCGCCCTCAAGGCCAAGCTGCTGGCATCGGGACTGTCCATTTCGCAACTGGTCTCGACCAGCTGGAACGCCGCGGCAAGTTTCCGCTGCACCGACAAGCGCGGTGGCGCCAACGGGGCGCGCATTCGCCTTGCGCCGCAAAAGGATTGGGACGTGAACAACCCGGCCGAACTGGGCAAAGTGCTGGCGAGCTTGGAGGAGATTCAAAAGGAATTCAACGGCGCGCAGTCGGGCGGCAAGATGGTCTCACTCGCCGACCTGATCGTTCTCGGCGGCTGCGCCGGCGTCGAGCAAGCTGCGAAAAACGCCGGGCACGACGTGCAGGTACCCTTCTCGCCGGGGCGCATGGACGCGGTGCAGGAACAAACCGACGTGGATTCATTTGCCGTGCTGGAGCCGGCCGCCGACGGGTTCCGCAACTATCTCGCCAACGGACAAAACAGATCGGCGGAGGAGTTGCTGGTGGATCGGGCCCATAAGCTGGCGCTGACCGCTCCCGAGATGACGGTGCTGGTTGGCGGCATGCGCGTGTTGAATACAAACGCCGGGCAGACCGAACACGGCGTCTTCACCGAGCGGCCCGAGACGTTGACCAATGATTTCTTCGTGAACCTGCTCGACATGAGCACCGAGTGGAAGGCGTCCGCCACATCCGAAGGCGTGTTCGAGGGACACGACCGGGGGACCGGCGCGGTCAAGTGGACCGGCACCGCCGTCGACCTGGTGTTCGGCTCGAACTCCCAACTGCGGGCCATCGCGGAGGTTTATGGGTGTGCCGACTCGCAAGCGGCGTTTGTGGGTGACTTCGTGGCGGCGTGGGACAAGGTCATGAATCTCGATCGCTTCGACCTCGCCTGATCTCAGCGCAAAGGTCTTCGCGGGCTGCCATGACATCTCCGCCGTTTTCCGCTCCACGGCGGAGAGCGAGACCGGGCATGCACACGGCCATCTCGACGTCCTCGCCGGCCTCGGTGTGTCTATCTATACAGCTTGGTATTAGCCCTGTTTGCTGCACCGAAGGATTTCGTGCCTCGTGACATCCGCGCCTCGAAAATTCTCCGCGAATTTGTCGGGAATGCTGTTCATGACCCTGTCTGCCGCGATCATGACCGGAATGGCGGTCTTGGTCCGGCATTTGGCGCAAGAGCTGCATCCGTTTCAAATTGCGTTTTTTAGGAACGTCTTTGGCGTTCTCGTGCTGGCGCCTTTGTTGTTACGCTACGGCGCCGCGATGCTGCGCACTTCCGACATGGGCTTTATGGCGGCGCGCGGTGTGTTCAATGCCGCCGCCATGTTGAGCTTCTTTGTTGCCCTTACCATGCTGCCCCTGGCCGAAATATCGGCGCTGATGTTTACGGTGCCGTTGTTTGTTGCCCTGATGGTGGCCATATTCCTGAAAGAAATGATGGGCCCGCACCGCATCATCAGCCTGGTGGTTGGCTTTTCGGGCGCCTTGATTATTTTGCGTCCGGGCATCGAGATTATCCATGTGGGTGCGCTATACGCCTTGTTTTCCGCCATCACCTGGGGCACCGCCGTGGTCCTGATCAAGCATTTGTCGCGGACCAATTCCACGGTGACGATCACCTTTTATGGCATGTCATTCCTGGCCATATTCACCTTGCCGCCGGCTTTGTTCGTCTGGCAATGGCCAACGGCTACGCAATATCTTTGGCTTCTTGCCATTGCCGCCGGCGGCACGGTGGGCCAATTGATGTTTGCGCAATCTTTGAAGATCGCCGACGCGACCTTGGTGATGCCGTTTGATTTTACCAAGCTGATCTGGGCGGCCGTCTTCGGAATTCTCATATTCTCCGAGGTTCCTACAATTTGGGCCTTGGCCGGCGGCGCCGTAATTTTCGCCAGCTCCACCTACATCACCTACCGGGAGGGCCGCCGCGCACCGCGTTCGGAGGCGCCTGCGTCTGTGGAAGTGGTGTGATTAGATCGGTGGCAGTAGCACGCGAGCCCGGCTGGGGATGGCCGGGTCGGCCAGCCGGGCGCCACCAAGATTCGCTCCCTTTTAATTCTCGGGCATGGTCGGCCCACGCGCGTCCCCGTTGACGGGCACCCGGCAATGCGGTTGATAGTTTGCCGTTACCCCCGGCACGGCCCCGTCCCTTCCCCCCTTGAGGGGGAAGGTTAGGATGGGGGGGGAGCGGTTTGATATCGCAGGTAATTATGAGGGGAGCCGAATAGTTTCGGGGAATAATTTCGGGACAGTATACTAAATTATTGCAATATTATAACAATAATTAGGTATACTGATGGGGTGGACGGCCCCCGCGCGGCATCAAGTGTGCCAGAATGGATGTCGTTGAGATTTCCAAACAAA
>Ga0114999_10007865_pt1 | contig 12015 bp, 10 predicted proteins | sample ArcticOcean_MG_C_3_FD_89820 | JGI IMG/M metagenome (GOLD analysis project Ga0114999, IMG submission 89820) | Marine microbial communities from western Arctic Ocean - ArcticOcean_MG_CB8_126 | ecosystem: Environmental > Aquatic > Marine > Oceanic | place: Arctic Ocean: Canada Basin | collected...
CGCATGTTTGACGGATTTGCCAGCCTACGTGAAATTTATTCTAATTACCGTGTGGGTTCTCATCAACTGCGTTACGGAACACAGATTTTTGGTCTTGGTAAAGTGGATTTAGATAAAGTGATTGATGTGTTGCATATGAGCAATATTAAGGGACTTTATACTTTTGATCCGGATGACTCCAAAGATGCGATTCCTTCTCTCAGATATAATTGGTTCTACGGTGAACACACTGCGACTTTATATCTATCTCCGATTGGACAAAAGACATTTGGAATGAGGTTCACCGAATTCAGGGAAGAGATTGAAAATACAGAAGAAGAAGAAGAAGAAGAAGAAGGGAATGTTTCATTTTTAAGGGATTATTATGGTTTGCAATATCAATGGACTGGTGATATTTTGGATGCAAGATTCGGTTTGTTCCACTGGTTTGATTCAAATCCGTATATAAAATTTGAATATCAGCGAGTTGTGGACAATAGTACGACGACTCTGCAGGGCTCATTTGAGAATATGCTCTCTAGTTACGACGAGCATGAAACTCGCTCAGATTTCTTAACTTTAGAATTAGATGCCATTTATAGTGATATGGTATGGAAATTGGAATCCGGTTTATTTAAGAATAGAAATTTGTATTCTTATGAAATTTCGGAGGGAAAAGACATTCGTCTTTCAACTGTACAGGCACCTCATTTTGCTCTTGCCACTTCGTTTGAGAGGACATTCAAGTATTTTTATTGGTTAATGATATATTCACATCGTAAGTCGTATGACGTACCTGCAGAATCACAAATTTTTCTTTATGAAAATGAGTCTACTCTGATTGGCAGTATAAGAGACGTGGTACGCAATCAAGTTTCTGGCGTAGCGGTTTTGAAAACACCGGACAATTCTTTGCGTATAACACTGTTGAACTATCAGACTTGGCCATTCGTACAGCGTGGTTTTGCTTCCATCTTTACCTGGGAGCGTTATAAGGAGGATATGGAACTAGAACTTAAATATTTTCGTTTGGAAACAGATAAACAAAAAATGTTAGAAAATAAAATTAAAACAAATCAGATATTCTTGACATACATCCAAAAATTTTCAGCAAACTGAAAATAGCATGTTTGTCCGCTTTGTCACGCAGCTAAATAAATTTCCCAAGTTGATTCTTTTAGTCATTCTTGCCCTCAGCGCATTCTTTTTTGTGCAGGCCAGAGATGGATTATTTGAACCAGATAGTGGGAGATTACGTATCAACAGCACAGTTGAACCTTTTATTGAACGTGATTCAGGAGCCTACCAGCAATTCCTGGACGCCAGAGAGGCCTTCGGCAGTGAAGAAGTTGTCGTGATTGCTCTTCACAATACAGAAAAAAAACCTGTAGGTCTCGATTATCTGCTGACACTTTCTCACCTTAAATCAGATTTTGAATCAAAAGTTCCAGGAATATCCAAAGTCATTAGCATGTTGGATATTCCACAAGCATCTGGAAAATGCGCAGGCAAATCATATTTTCATCAAATTGGAATTGGTTCTGTTTGCCTTTCTGTTTTGGAAAAATATGAACATGAAATTTCCTGCCTGAATAGTCCATCCACTGATAAATCAGTAACAGCTGACAGTGAGGATAACATAGAGGAAAGTCTCGAAGAAGGAATTGAGGATGACCTAGAAGAAAATCTGGAAGAGAATTTGGAGGAAAGTCTTGAAGGGAGTCTCGATGAAAACCTCGAAGAAAATGAAGCAGAATCTGGAGATACTGTGACTGAAGCTGATTCTTTGGAGGATTCATCACTGGACTGTACTTTAGATAGATCCGGTTCAAGTCCGCAAAAAATACGTGCTGACGCTGAAGTCAAAATCCGCAAAACTGTTAGCAGTTTAAAAAATCACCCACTTTTTCAAGGAGATGTTCTCTCCAAAGATTTGAGCACTACGGCACTGATTATCACATTCAGTCCAGAATCAACGCCTGAATCAGATAAAACCCAGGAAATAATAAAACAACTGCTAGTCAAGCATCAACAGAATCCGGATATTCCTGACACTCTACGCATTGCTTATGCAGGTCAACCCAGGCAAATTAACAAAGCCAGCCGTTTGATACGACAGGATATGCAGCTTATACTTCCAATGAGTTTGCTGTTGATTGTTGTTGTTCTTTTAATTTCATTCCGGAGTATTAAGGCCGTCTTTATACCGTTGTCAGTCGTCATATTAGGCATTCTCTGGACAGCCGGAATCATCGGTTGGGTTGGGGACGAACTTAATCTGGTCACCATGGCCTGTGCGCCGATCATTGTTTGTGTAGGCAGTGCGTACGTGATCAAGTTTCTCAATCAATATCAGACTGAAGCTCTGGAAATGAGAGTAGAAAGGGGTCCAGCTGAACCGCCTGCATCAATTCCGGAAATAATAAGTGCGACTCTTAATTCCGTAACCATTCCTGTTACAGTAACAGCCATCACTACTGTCGCGGGGTTTATCGCGCTCGTAGTCAGTCCAATTCCCGCTGTTCAGCAGTTGGGACTATATTCAAGTGTAGGTATTGTTTCCATTAATTTGTTTACACTCACCCTCGCACCGGCTTTACTGAATTATTTACATATGCCGGAAATATCAACGAACGAAGAAAGGAAAGGATTGCTTAATCGTTTTTTTCAGCTTATTGCAGAATGGCTCCGACTTCACTCAAAACGATTAATCTGGATTTGGCTTATAATTGCGGGCTTTGCAGCAATAGGTATGCTCGAACTAAGCATCAACAGTTCTACAAAAACTTTTCCTGAAGATAGTCAATTAGTAAAAGATTTGAAGTTGATTGAAAATGAGTTGTCAGGAACAGACACTTTGCGTTTATTATTCAAAGCGAAAACAGGTAGTGATAGTCAGCAGTCTTCAACAAACAATCCTTTGAAAACCGCAAAAACTATTTATGGACTGAAAGAGCTTCAGGACTGGATTTTCCAGGTAAACGGAGCAACAGAAATTGATAATATAAAAGGACTTAGAATTGATAAATTTCATTCTCCAGTGGATGTCTTGGGGCATTACCGTCTGGGACTTGAAAAATTAAGTGATGATGAAGTAGTTCAGTTTTTTGAAAAAACAAGTGCAAACGGCCCAAGGTTCTTAAGTAAAGCAGAAGATGTTCTTCAGGTAACGATTAGAATGCGCAGCAACGGATCAACTGCATTTCTAGCACTTAGGGATTCGCTGCTGTTAAAGGTGCCGGAATTATTACCGCATTTAAAATTCAGTTATACCGGCGGTGGAGTGCTCTCCAGCGAATCTGCAAACAACATCGCTCAAGGTCAGATAAACAGTGTGTTTCTGGCATTGATCATAGTTTTCGTCATTCTATCGATGCTTTTCCTTTCCTGGAAGATGGGTGTAATTGCCTTGTTTCCGAATGTAATTACAATCCTCATCTTTTTTGGTTCACTAGGTTGGCTAGACATTCCAATCGGTGTTACGATTTCAGTAATTGCAGCAATTGCCCTCGGAATTGGTGTGGATGATACAATCCATTTTTTAAGTCATTACAACGAAAACGCCAATAAATTACGGAATAAACGGGAGGCATCATTAAAAACTTTACCGATTGTCGCACGTCCGATGTTGTTTTCGACGATAGCACTTTCTGCGGGATTTATCCTCTTTGCGCAATCTGAGATGGAATCTCAGGTATTATTTGGTACTTTCACCGCATTTACGCTGCTGGTGTGTCTGGCAATAGACATGACTTTTTTGCCATCGGTTGTTATGGAAACAGGTTTGATAACTGTCTGGGATTATGTTGGACTGAAATTTGATGAAGAATTTATAAAAGGGATTGACCTCTTTCAGAACATGACTGTCAGAGAAGCAAAAATAGCAAGTTTGATGGCCTACACAGAAGACCTGAAACAAGGTGAGCTGCTCTTTTCACAGGGTGAAATTGGTGATGAAATGTATGTGATCCTTGAAGGATCTATAGCAATTTTTCTGGAGAATAATGGAAAACGTACAGATCTGGCCCGCTTGGAAAAAGGTAATACATTTGGTGAGATGGGTCTTTTCAGAAAAGCGGAGCGTAGCGCCAGTGCAGAAGCTGCTAACAAAACACGACTGCTGGTTGTTAACCGTGACTGTCTTGACCCGCTTAAAAAACGTAATCCAAAAATTGCCGCGAAACTGTATTTGAATTTGGCCAACCGACTTCAATCGTCACTGAAGGATACTAATGAGCGTCTGCTTACGCAAAAAGACTTTAACCTCTCAAGCCTTGAAGCAAAGTTAAACAATGATAAAAAATTAACAGAACAGGAGATTTCGAAAAAGCCTGAAGATCTTTGGGAGAATCTAGGTGCAAAATGGCGACATAAATTACAATTGTTTAGTGAAACCTATACAGTTGCCAGAGGAAAAAGATTATCAAATATTAAAAACGATAAAGGTGACTTCCTGTTCATTACTTCTGGAATAGTGGAAATTGAGTCAATAGTATCACCAAAAAACGACACGTTTTCAGTAGGTTATTGCTGGTCTAGGAAAGATTTCGATTTAATCGGAGAATTTGCTCTTTGTACTGGAAACAAAACAGCTACTGCTCGGGCAGTAGCACGGCAGGATTCAACACTGCTACAGTTTACCGAAACTAAACTATTAGTACTGGCAAAGAAGGAATCACGTCTTGCTGCGCATTTCCTTGAAGACGTTGTCTGTTTGCTTTCAGATCAGCTTGCGATTGCTGATAAACGACTCCAGAACCATTAGACAATCTTGAAGGTGTATCTTAAATCGCTTATAAACAATGTTGATAACCAGCTTGCAAGCAACTTAAACTCTGAACCAAGGCAGATATTCTGTGCGGATTTTAAATAAGTTTAAATTCATTCTGTTTTGGAGTGGGTGTGTCGGTTAATTCATCCATGAAAATTCTTGTTGCGGGTGAATTTGCGGCGTCCAGGAAGGTCTTGATTTATACTCTTGAACAGTTGGGGTTTGACAATATGGAAGAGGTTTCGGACGGTTACTGTGCTTTGGTAAGAATTAAATCAGCACTTTTTGAGCTGGTGATTACGGACTGGGAAATGTCCAAGATGAGTGGTCTGAGATTGCTGCAACAAATCCGAGCAGATCAGGAGCTAAAACATATTCCTGTTGTGATGGTGACAGAAGATACAAAACCTGAAAACATAGTAGCGGCAACTAAAGCAGGGGTTAATGCTTATATAATTAAACCATTTGAGATCGTTTCTTTTGCAGAAAAAATTGAGAATATTTTTCGATAAGCATTTAAAACCATTTTTTATTAATCTGCAGAAGTTTTAGTTGAGAACGCTGAACTCACGAAATTCTTCGATTGTTCGATAAATCTTTTCAATTCCGCTCACATTTGCTGCAGGCGGCCCCTGAAAGCACCAGTTTACAAAGTCATCAACTGCATTGGTTGCTCCCTGCACTGCAACAAAAACTGAGCCATCATGCTGATTTCTGACATAACCTTTAATACCTAGGGATTCAGCTTTAATTTTCACTGAATAACGGAATCCGACGCCCTGAACTTTTCCGGAAATTATCAAATCGAATCGTTGTTCAGTTACCACTCCACCTCAGTTTTTGTGTTCACTGCATCTTTTATTATAAATTTTATTAGCATTATTGATGAGTAATCCGGCACTGTCTCTCAGTGGCAGTTTCCACAAACGTATAATTCGGTCGGCAAGCATAGTTATCTCTTGAGCTATTTCAGCGGAAGGGCTTACTTTATTCAATGCTTTACGTTGTTGAAATGTCATGGATACAGCAGGGTCATCAAAAAGACATCCTATAAAGTCAGCACGCAGCATCAAATTATGCGAGAGTGTGTTTTTCAATGCAGGGAGTAGCGTTAACTCATCAGGGTTTTTACACTTATTAAAAACAATCCGTGGTCTGTAGCTGATCCATTTTTGTTCTGCTTGCTGTGAGACTTTTAGATCAATTAAAGCAAGTTCATCGAGTAGACCTCTTACAGTCAGAATTTCTTCCCTGACGGAAAGGTTGAATGATTCCTTCAATTTTTTCTCAAAGAAAGTATTTTTAGGCAAAGAACGTTCAATTACTCGGAAAGCAAATAGTTTGAGAAAAGTCAGCATATTCATGATTGAAGTATGCTCAGTAGTGGTGACAATCATCCCCAGTTGCGTCATATTGAAATAATCCAGGGTGTTGTATGCACTTCCGCTTCCAAGGTCCAGAATAAGATATTCACATTCCAGCTGTTTCAGGTTGTAAATCAACCGCATCTTTTGTGCATGGTGCATGTTTGCTAGGAAGGGACTTCTGACATCACCTGCGAGAAATTTTAAATTATGAACATCGGTTGTGACGAGTAAATCATGCAATTTTGAAGTACGGGCACGCAAAAAATCACCGATTCCGGGATGAATGTTATTTAATCCAAGACAGGTATGTAGATTTGAACCACCAAAATCAAGGTCTGCGACAACAACCTTTTTACCCTGCTCTGCCAGCGCAATTGCCAGATTTGCAGCTACGAAGCTTTTGCCAACTCCTCCTTTTCCACTTGCAATTGGTATGATGATACTGCTCATAACAGAAACTTGATCAGCTTATAAAAAGTAAAAAGCAAATACTTGCGGCAGTTGCTATGAATCTTATGAAATGAACATCTTCCAAAACAGTTCGGTTCAGCTTTTCTTCAACTTTGGTTCAGCCAGAATTTTTTCGAAAAAAACTACATCCTGATGGGGATTGTGATAATACGGTTCTGTCTCGGAAAAACCAAGTGATCTGTAAAGTCCCTGTGCGGATTCCATACTGCTCAAGGTGTCCAGCATAATTTTGGAATAATTGCTCTCTTTCGCGAATCTCAAAATCTTTTCTGCCATTAATCTTCCCAAACCAGTACTGCGATAAGCTGGCTTGACGTACAGTCGTTTCATTTCGCAGACTGTTTCACTCAATGGACGCAGCCCAACACAGCCAGCACAATCCAACTCATCCCAAGCCAGTAGAATGGCGCCATTGGGAGCTGCATATTTCCCAGGCAGGGTTTCCAGTTCCTCGTCAAAACCTTGAAAACATAAACTAAATCCCAAGGTTTCAGCATATTCTAAAAACAGGCGGCGGGAAGTGTCAAAATCACTTTGACCTTCTGCAAAACTTATTTGAAGCGGCATCTATAAAAACTGACTCTAATTGATTAAATGCAAGATTCAGGAGCAACTTTTTTGCATAGTTAAAAAACTCTCATTACGATCTTACTTCAGCAGTAAATAAATTACACTTCTTCATTTAATCTTTTTTTCTGTTTCACGCAACCCCATAAAAAGCAATATAAAGCCCGTTTGCGATACCGCGTTGAGACTGGGTGTGATGGTTGATGTATGCGGATAAAGTGGAATGCATCAGAAAAAAACCTGTACTGAAAATAAAAACTGCAAAAATTATGATGAATAAATTTGTACTTGTGAACAGCAAAAAACCTACACCAAAGGTGAAAATCCCTAAAATGGTGCTGTTTATTTCACTACCAAGTTTGGCGCATATTCTCTACGCGTTGAGTGAAACTAGCACACCCATCAAATACATTATATAGTCGGAAGCAATTAGCGATTCTGAAGCATCAGGCGAAATTTCCTTTATTCGAAAAGGTAGCACATTTAATGCTGAGCCAAAGCCGAAAAAAACAATTAAAACTGTCAGGTAAACACGAAAATGCAAATGACATTTGAACATTTGCCAAATTCCGGAAATCTTAAGGCTGTCGCTCTGAGTCGGAATATCTTTTTTTAATTTCCAGAGTTGACTCCACGCAATAAGTAATCCTATGGTCCAGACCAAAATGCGCTCCGCCATTCCGTGAAATCTGAAATTAAGCCAGTGATAAATCTACTTGTAAATCCACCCGTAATGCTTGCCGCGATGTAACGGCGGACCGACTTTTGTCTTTGATGCGCAGCGGAAAGGTTGCTGATGTAGGTTACAATCTCGGTGAAAATGGCGGGCAGCAGCAGTCCCTACAGCAAACGCAGTCCGAGCATAATCCGGAAGTCAGTCACGAAAGCAAGCGATAGTTCATTGACTGCTAAAAATCCTATAAACCAGTGCAGTATCACGCGCGGAAACATTATCGATTAAATATCCGTAAATAATTGGAGTCAGTCCCAGAGGGAATAAGGTTAAGGAAATCAGCAGAGATACTTCACTTCCGGAAACCGAAAATTCATCAGCCAGTAATGGTAAAATTGGTTGAGGTACGTAAAGCGCACTGAAGGCCAGAACAGTTGTTAACAGCAGAATGTTTATTGAACTCTTCATGCATGCTTATTTGAAGAAATATACTTGTTGAATGGCAAGAAAATACTTTTCATTTTATTTGCTTTAAAGTAGTATAACAGGTTAATTAAAACATTTTATAGCATATCATTCTAACAGTCAGGAAGAGCTTTATGAGTAAAAACACAAATGCAAAACCGGAAGTTCATGAATATCAGGCAGAGATGCAGAAACTGCTCGAAATATTGGTACATTCTCTTTACACAGAACGCGAAATATTTCTACGTGAACTTGTCTCAAATGCCTCAGATGCCTTAAGCAAGATTCAGCTAACAACTTTGACAGAGGAAAAAGTTCTGGACAAAGACGCTGAACTGCAGATTACGATTTCTTTTGATGAGGATAAGTCACAGATCGTGATTGAGGATTCCGGTTGCGGAATGACAAAGGATGAACTTATTGAAAATCTGGGAACAATAGCAAATTCCGGAACACTCAAATTTTTGCAACAGGCACAAGCCGAGAAAAAATCGGCGGAAAACCTGATAGGTCAATTTGGTGTTGGTTTCTATTCGGTATTCATGGTAGCAGATCGTGTGGAATTAACCACTCGTTCCTGGCAGGTTGATGCTCAAGCCTGGCAATGGTCTTCAGAGGGAGGAGGTCAGTACGAGTTAAGTCCGGTTGTTTATAATCAGCGTGGTACACGCATTACGGTTTTTCTAAAGGAAGATGCGAAGGAATTCGGCAGTGAGTGGCGTTTGGAGTCAATTATTAAAAAGTATTCGAATTACCTGCCTTTTCCGGTCAAGCTTAAGGATAAAACGATTAATCAGGTAAAAGCGATTTGGACTCAAGCAAAATCCGAAGTTAAGGCAGAAGAATACACAGAGTTCTACAAGCAAATTACTCATACCCAACAGGAGCCTCTGCACCACTTGCATTTTAACATAGACGCGCCGATTCAGTATTATGCTCTGCTGTATTTTCCAGAGTCAATTGGCAATGAAATCCTGTACTCACGTGAAAGCAAAGATGTTGCACTTTATGCCCAGAAAATTTTGATTCAGTCTGCGAACACTCATTTATTACCTTCTTATTTACGTTTTGTACAGGGTTTGGTTGATTCAGAAGACATTCCGCTGAATGTCTCACGGGAAAGTGTGCAGAAAAACGCATTGATCGAAAAAATCAAAAACAGTTTAACTTTACGTATCTTGAAAGAACTGCAGTTTCTGGCAGAACAAAATGTAGAAAAGTACGGCAAATTTTGGAAGCAGTACGGAACTTTGATCAAAGAAGGTGTTTCTGCTGATTTTAAAAACAAAAACCGACTGATGGAGCTGTTGCGTTTTAACTCATCAGTTTCAGCAGATGCCTCACCTGAAGTTTCCCTCAAGGATTATGTTGGACGGATGCGTGAAGAACAAAAAGATATTTTTTATGTAACCGGAGGTTCACGAGAGGCAATCCTTCACAATCCGAACTTGGAATATTTCCGTAAGCAAAGTCTTGAGGTTTTGTTCATGACAGATCAAATCGATGATTTCATGGTTGCGGATTTACGGGAATATGACGGAAAAACACTAAAAAATATTTCTCAGGGTGATATTGATGAAATTAATGACAGCGATATTTCAGCACCGGAATCATCACTTTCCAAAGAGGAAAAGAATGATATCATAGCTTTTTTCGAAAAACAGCTGAAAGACAGGGTAAGCGGAGTTTCGGACTCAAAACGTCTGGTGGACAGTCCATGTTCTCTGGTAACTCCAAAGGACGGGATGACCGCACAAATGGAAAAGATGATGAAAATGATGGATCAGAAATTTCAGGGCGAAAAGCGCAACATGGAAGTCAACATGAGCCATCCAATAATTCAGAATCTCTCAGAAATACTACAGAAAGACAAAAAGCATCCATTTCTTAAAGATTCTGTTGAGCAGCTTTTCGAAAATTCAATGCTGGTTGAAGGACTGCTTGAAGATCCGGTGCAGGTTTTATCGCGCTTCCAGAAATTTATGGTATCAGCTAGTGCTTACGAACTGGAAAAACTATCCTGAGTATTATCAATAAAAACGTTTCACAGTTGGTCTTAAATGGTAGGATCTGCTTTTTAATTACACAATGTGTTATTTGAAATTTCTTCCTCTATTTTCATGATGTTTTCCTCATATTCATGAAGAGCGGTTTCTATCTGCACAGAGTATTGACGCAGTTCTTGGAGTTGATTTAGATATTGCTTAATGGCTTCATTGTACAATTTAGAATCAGCAGTATTCTCAATAACTTTTTCAAGTAATTGTTTGCAATCTGCAGTTAGGATGGTCAGATCTTCCTTGATTGAGATGAGGTAAAAGGAGTCAGTATCGTGATAAGTCAAGCTGAGTTCAGAATTATCTGGATCATCCTCCTGCAGTTTACTATGATCTTTCATGTAAGAGGAAATTTCTTTCAACAGTGAATTGTAACGTTCAACCAATGATTCACAATCTTTACGGAATGCTTTAATATCATTAGGTAAATTACTAGAGAATGTATCCAAAAAGACTCTAGAATAGTAATGCAAGATGTGCTTAAGAGTATTGATCAATGTCATTTGCTTTCATTCATTAATTTATGGTTCAACTGTAAATTAACCGGATTAGGACTTTTTGTCAAACAGTGATTTAGCATCAACCCAATTTTTAAAACAAAAGTTACAGGAAAGAATATATGGCAATTTCAATGACAGGTTTTGGTTCTGCAGACGCACAGTGGGAAAGCTGGTCATGTCAGGTAGAAATACGTTCGGTTAATCAACGTTTTCTTGACATTCGCTGTAGACTGCCTTTAGGTTTTCAGATTTTAGAAACGGATTTTAAAAAACAGATTAAAGCGGCTTGTACACGTGGTAAAATTGATTGTTCAATCAGGTTAGAAAAAGGTGCTGGAGAAGAAAAATTAAAACTGAATCAGGAGCGCGCACAACTATTTAATGAGTTGCTGGAGGAATTTGAAGAATTATCGGGTCGAAAGGTGATTGTTGAGGCACGGGATCTTTCCAGTATAAATATCATTGAAGAAAACAAATCCGGAGAGCCTCCGGAAGAATGTGAAAAGGTGATCCGAGAATCTCTTGCAAAGGCACTTGAAGGGCTGCAGCAAATGAAACTGCGTGAAGGGCAGGCCATGCAGGACGATATTAAGGGCAGATTAGCCTCTTGTGGGCAGATCGTGAATAAAATTGAAAAACTTTCTCAGGCAGAACCAGGACGTTACCGCGAACGGCTTCAGGAACGTCTTGCACAGCTTCATGACGGCACAAAATTAAATCCGGAACGTCTGGAACAGGAAATTGCTTTGCTTGCGGATCGTCTTGATATTAGTGAAGAAGTAGTGCGTTTCCGCACTCATTTGGATCACATGGATGATATTTTGTCTCAACGTGAAGTCGGGAAAAAAGCAGAATTCCTGATGCAGGAATTAAATCGAGAAGTCAACACGATTTCCTCTAAAAGTAACCACGCGGAAATTAGTCAGGCTTCGGTAGAAATAAAAAGCGAGTTGGAAAAAGTCAGAGAACAACTGCAGAATATCGAATAGTTTTTGCATGAAAATAACACTTGCAGGAAGTCCCGGTTCAGGGAAGTCAACCTTGCGAAAGCTGCTTGCGGGGCATTACGGATTAATCACAAAAGGTACCGGGGATTTTATGCGTGAATTATCCGCTAAGTATGGATACAGTGACATTACTCAATTCCTGATTGAATATGTTTCAG
>Ga0114999_10007867_pt1 | contig 12013 bp, 12 predicted proteins | sample ArcticOcean_MG_C_3_FD_89820 | JGI IMG/M metagenome (GOLD analysis project Ga0114999, IMG submission 89820) | Marine microbial communities from western Arctic Ocean - ArcticOcean_MG_CB8_126 | ecosystem: Environmental > Aquatic > Marine > Oceanic | place: Arctic Ocean: Canada Basin | collected...
GCGAAACCCACCTCGGTTTTGATGCCCAACCCAATCTGTAAATCAAGCCGCAATCATAAAAACACAAAAAGGATCGGCGTATCTCCGATCCTTTTTCATTGATCCTTATTGCAAAAATGCCAAGATACGCCCCAACAGCTCATCCCCCAAATTGGGATCGTGTCCTTTGCCTTCATATTGAAAATATTCGCTATCCGAATTCAAGCTTGCCAACCGCGCCGCCAAGCGATCACTTTGTGTGATAGGCACAATATCATCCACGGTACCATGATGAATTTGCACCGGTGGCAATCGCTCAGCAAAATACAATGCCGAACGCCGAAGCAAAGCCAACCGTGCGTTTTCAAATGACAGCATACCATTCAGATAGGGGTCAACCACTTCTTGCCGAAGCAAAGTCACACCAGGTCGTGTATCTGTTGCACCATCTAACCACGCTTGCAAATCATCCCGAAAAATAGGGTCAAAAAAATCAGTTGGCCCAAACAACTCGACCACCTGAATAAACCGCCCCGGCATCCGAATGGCAGCCAACAAAGACACGCCCCCACCTCTGCTGCCCCCAAAAACCACCACACGCGCTGCATCGGCACCCGTTAAGCTTTCTGCGCAAGACAACATCACCAAGGCATCTTTCACATCACCATCCCAAGTGCTCGGGTCACCCTCAGAAGTAAACCGTTCACCAAACCACAACACAGACTCAGACCGAAAACTCGACGCCACCTGAACAAAAGCAAAAGCCAACGGATGATCCAACTCGGTTGTCGTAAGTCCCGATTCACCTCCGTGATTGTACAACAATATGCGATAGGTACCCGCAACCTTCGGCTGTGTGACAATCCCATAAAGGCGCAAATCCTCACTGTGATAAGCCACCAACGAAAAATCAGCAAATTGCCCGGGCCGCGTATCAATCACCTCAAAACCAGCGTCTTCACACACATACGTCTGTTGTGCAAACTCAGATGTGACCAACGCAATCTCTGTCTCTGTAGGAGGCATCATCAGAGCATCTAACATCGCCGTTGGATTAGGTTGTGTGGGCAACTCAGTGCCACAACCAACCAAAAGCCCCAATATTAAAACCAACAGTTTCTTCACAAAGGATACCTTTCACCTGTTTGATCCAAATACGTCATCTTTCGAATCCGTCCCGTGTCATCCAACTCAATCTCCAAAGCAAAATTGCGTCGGTCCGCAAGGTCAAAATTATGATCCAATGCCAAGCGAGCAGCCCAAGCCCCCAACCACCCCAAAGCCAAATCATCTTGAATTACCATAAATTGCAAATCTTGAACCAACAAAACATCTTCATTTTCCGGTACAGAGCGCACAACAGGAAAACGCGTAAACCACCGATAAATCTCACCCGACGGAGAATCCCACAATAACTTTAAACGATCGTCCGCCAGTGCAAAATCGAATACATGTCCACCCCCTTCAACACCACCCAACAAGGTCATGGGCACCCAATACACCCGATCGCCACTTAAAACCATACCCCGCCGATGCAAGGGCGAAAACGGCGCAGGCATCACAGCCCCTTGGTCCATCACCAAATCGCGTGCGCCTGCCCAATGCCGCAACTGCACATGGCCAATGCCCGTAATCACTGCGGCAGCCAACACATAACCCGCGACAAGTCCCCCACCAACCCGATATCCCATAGCACCCAAACGAGTCAACCACCCCACAAGCAATGCCCCAACAAGCAACACATCCAAATACGGATCAATAATAAACAACACATCCCACGCCATACGATAATCTGAAAAAGGTGTAAAAACAAGTGTACCAAAAGTGGTCACCAAATCAAAAAACACATGCGTCAAAAATCCAAACAAACTCGCCAAATACACTTGCCCAAAAGAACGGGCTTGCACACCCACCTTCCGTGCAACCCAAGCCACCACCAAAGCCATCAGACCCACACCCAAAAACGAATGGCTAATCCCCCGATGCGAAACCAAATATTCCAAACCACCACCAGGCAGCAACACATCCAAATCGGGCAACACACTACAAAGTGTCACCACATTCACCAAACCCGCCTGCGCCTTATCGGGCCAAATCGCACGTGCCGCCAACCGCCCAATCAATCCATGTGTCGGTGTATCCAATCAAAACTCCTCTGTCTTTTGTCCGCCTCCTGTATGCTGCCAGTGACTCATCATCCTACCCTTATCTATGACGCAACAATACATGCTCAGTTCCCAATTCCATATTGACAAACCCTCACAATCACGTAACCTTACCTTTTCAAATGGTATCAAATATCCATCAAGTTCTAACTTTAACGGAACCCTATCGAGATACAGGAGGATTTTCTCATGATCTTCAAAACCATCGTTGTTGGTCCCCTTGCTGTCAATTGTTTCATCATGGCCTGTGAAGAAACGAAAAAGGGCATCGTCATCGACCCCGGCGACAACACAGACGGCATCTTATCCATCATACAACAAAACGACATTGAAATCACCGAAATTGTAGCCACGCATGGCCACTTTGATCACATTGGCCGCGTCACAACCCTCAAAGAAAAAACCGGTGCCCCCTTTACCATTCACCAAGCCGACATGTTCATGGTCGAAGGCCTGGTCGAAATCGCCTCTTTTCTAAGCATCGATACCGATGCCGCCCCCAAAGTTGACCGGTTCATCGACGAAGGCGACACCATCACCTTTGGCAACGAAACCCTCAACATTCTCCATGTACCCGGTCATGCCCCCGGCAATGTTGCATTCACCTGGCCCGGACATGCTATTGTTGGTGATACCGTCTTTGCTGGTTCTATTGGTCGCACCGATCTCGAAGGCGCCGATCCACAAGTGCTCTTAGACTCCATCCGCACCAAAATCCTCACCCTACCCGACGATACCATTTTGTATCCCGGTCATGGTCCAGAAACCACCGTCGCCCACGAAAAGCGTACCAATCCCTTCCTTGCTTCCTGAGGCAACGCACAGTACAGTTCACCCGATATTGAAACATCACCCTCAATCATGTCATGAGGAACGACCCATGAATATCTCCACCGCAATTGGCAACATCACAGAACAAAAAGCCGACGCCATTGTACTCAATCTCTTTGAAGGCATCACTACGCCTGGTGGTGCAACAGGTGCTGTCGACCAAGTGCTCAATGGTCAAGTCAGCACCCTCATCGCCAACGGTGATTTCACTGGCAAATTCAAACAAATATCCATCCTCTATCCCACCAATGGCATCACAGCACCACGCATCATACTCGTAGGGCTTGGCAAACAAGAAGACTTTTCACTCGACCGGGTTCGCATCGCCTCTGCCGTGGCAAGCAAAGAAGCCGAGCAACGCGGCGTAAAACATCTTGCAACCATTGTGCACGGTGGCGGCATTGGTGGCCTCAATATAACCAACGCCACACAAGCCACTGTTGAAGGTGCCATTTTAGGTACATACCAATTCACCACCTACAAAACAGATCAAACCCCAACAAACAAACTCGAGAAACTCACCCTTGTCGAATTTGATGCCTCCAAACAAACCGACATCGAAACCGGCGCCCAAGCAGGCCAACACATTGCCGAAGGCGTTTGCTTGGCACGCAACTTAGGCAACACACCCGGTAACGACCTGCCACCCGCAGTACTTGCCGAACACATCAGCCAAATGGCTGAATCGGTCGGCCTCTCTTGCGAAATATTCGATGAACATCGCATCCAATCCGAAGGCATGAATGCCCTCAGTGCAGTCGGCCAAGGCAGCTCTCGCCCACCCCGGTTTGTCATTTTAGAACACAAAGGCCAAAACCCAACAGCAGATCCGGTTATCTTTGTTGGCAAAGGCATCACCTTTGACACCGGTGGCATTTCTCTCAAAGCAGGCGATGGCATGTGGGACATGAAGTTTGATATGTGCGGTGCCGCTGCCGTTATTGGCGCCATGCAAGCCGTTGCCAAACTCAACGTCCCCACCCGCGTCATCGCCATTATTGCCGCAGCCGAAAACATGCCCGATGGCAATGCCTATCGCCCCGGCGACATTCTCAAACCGTTGGGCGGAAAAACCGTTGAAATTCGCAGCACCGATGCCGAAGGCCGGCTCGCACTCATCGACGCACTGGCCTATATCAAACGCTACAAACCCGCCGCTGCCATCGACCTTGCCACGCTCACGGGTGCCTGTGTTATTGCATTGGGCAACGATGCCAGTGGCCTCATGGGCAACAACAACGACCTCATTCAGGCCATTCATCAAGCAGGCAACCGCGCAGGTGAAATCGTTTGGCACCTACCCATTCTCGAAGGCCACCGAAACCAAATCAAAGGCGACTACGCCGACCTCAAGAATTCTGGCGGTCGCCCCGGCGGCGCACTCACCGCAGGTGCCTTCCTCGAAGCCTACGTCGATGGATACCCCTGGGCACACCTCGACATCGCCGGCACCGCCTGGAACAACACCACAAAACCCGACACCCCCATAGGCGCCACCGGCGTCGGTGTCCGCCTCCTCATCGACTACCTCCGCAACCTTTCTTAAGCGTGCCATACTTCACAATAAAAAGGCCAGAGCAACCACTCTGGCCTTTTATTGTTTTGTTATTTTTCTCTACCGGCTTATGAGCTTTTCGTGTCCTAATTGATTCAGATGTATCTTTTTAGGGATGATTGGAAGAGATGAGTTCGGTGCCTTCCTCATTTTCCTTCTTCCGTGTGATACTGTGTTAATCTTCACCCAGCTTAAAACTCAACCCCACGTGTAAAGTCACTTCATTTTTGGCTCCAGTTGTAAACGCCTTAAACCATCTCCCCTGCACAAAAAGACCCATGGAATCAGATACATCAACCAGCAAACCACCACCCGCTGTAATCATAGGTTCGGTAGCAGAAATGGAAACCCCATCAATCACATTCCCTGAAGCATCTTTTACCGTACCACGTGCCAAGTACATCCCTCCCCCAATACCAAAAAACACAACCCCATATTGCTCTGAGAAGGGTGCTTTATACAGAAGATTTGCACCAACAGGTATCTCATTAAGATGAATACCCGGTGCAAGCGTACTGCGGTACAACTCCACATACGGAGACAAATAAGTAGGGTACGTATCACCAATGGGAATATCCACAGACAAATGCCCGCCCCAACGTGACTGATCAACCAACAACCCACCCCCCACTTTAACATCCACCTGAGCCCCACTCTGCCCAACCAACAGAACCATCACAACCAAACCCATCAAAACACGAATAAATAGCTTCATAAACCCCTCTATCCCAAATCAAGCATCTAAAATAATAACCCTATAATTGTCCACTAAGTCTAAACCTCGAACTTTAAATTAGTCCTTAAACGTCAACGAAACCCCCGCTTTGGCCGCCCAGTGATTTGTCGCACCCGAGCGCAATGCCCGATCCAATGTCACTTCGCCAAACGCACCCAAAGGACCCGAAAATTTAAAATTGAGTCCACTCACAGCCGAAAACAAAAGCTCAGTTCCCGAAGATAATGCATTGAATGCAACATTGGTTGCATTGGTTGGCGTACCAACCGTTTGCTCATAAATAAAACCACTACCCATGCCCAAATAAACACTGGCACTGCCGGCTTTCAATTTATAAAGCCCACGTAGAGAAACGGGAATGGTCTCCACATCTCCCTCTTTGTAATATTCAGCGGCCAACATCAATCCACCGGGTTTGCTGCCAAAGGGAATGACCAGCGATGCATGAGCACCTAACTGAGACCCCTCAAAAATCATACCGCCACCAGCACGCAATGCCATCTGAGCATCAGCCTGTGCAGAAAACAAAAACAAACCCGCCAAAACAACAAACAAACCTGTTACGCGTTTCATAAACATCTCCTTGTGAAAAAAGCCCTTTGGGTTATTCAACTTCGTAAACATCACTGGAAACCATAAAAAAACCAAACGAAAAAGTACCGATCCTATTGATTTCGTCGATTTCTGTGTCCAAACTCCTTTCGTATATATGAGAACAAACACCTGAAACAAAAGCATCGTATCAAATCCAAAACAACATTTCTGCTTCACTTCGTGGCATGGCATTATTGAACTGTGTTTATAAATTTGTTCTAAAAATATAAGAATTATTCCCCAAAAAAGACAACGCGATTTTTTTATTATATTTCATTGCAAACAATTACACTGCATGACAAAAATGAAGTAACTGATTATTTTTAAATTAATTACGATAAAAATTCAACCCCTAAAGATGAAAAAATTCTCCGTATTTCCAAACATAAACAGCATTTCTACACGCATCACGCCAGTCTTCAGGCTTTCTTCTCTCATGTATCTATCCTATATTACCGCCCAAAAGGAGACCCGATGTCAACCGATCTGATTCTTATCTGTCACGGGCAAGCCATCCAACGCGAAGGCGATCAGGTTTTTGGGTGGTGGGCCGACATGCCCCTCTCTTCATTGGGGCGTCAACAGGCATTGCTCATTGGCGAGTGCTTAAAAAATAACTTTGATATTCAAGCCATTTATGCCAGTCCATTAAAACGCACGCAAGAAACTGCGGGAATCGTCAGTGATATTGTGAGGGTCATTCCTGCAACCGAACAAGCTTTGCGCGAACTCGACAGCGGTCAACTTTCACAATTGTCCTACGAAGAAGCCCAAGCACAATTTCCAGAAGCAGTCAATGAAAACCAACGCATTCCAGGTGGTGAATCATACGACGAGATGCACCAACGGGTTGCGTGGGTCGTCAACCGCTTGGTTAAACAATCCCCCGACCAACAGATTGTCTGCATCACTCATGGTGGCCCTATTGTCGCCTACTTGCGAGCATTTATGGGCTATGCACCGCAAGACAAAAACAAACCGCGTTTTTTATGTCGTGTTGCATCTTTGCACCACATTCAACTCACCCCCGATGGAGACCGTACCATTGTCTCTCTAAACGACATTGCACATCTTTCTGGTTTACTCAGCAGTTAATACCATGTCAACCTTATCCAACAAACAAACCACGCTTCGCCTACGCGCAGACCTGATCAAAGGCATTCGATCCTTTTTTGACCAACAAGGATTTCTCGAAGTAGATACCCCTCTCTTGGTTCGATGCCCAGGGATGGAGCCACACATAAGCGCGTTTGAAACCACGTTTGAAGATCAGACCCATTACTTTCATACCTCTCCCGAATACGCCATGAAACGCCTATTGTGCGCGGGTTACGAAAAAATCTATCAAATCTGCAAAACATTTCGTGACGAACCCCTCGGTAAAATGCACAATCCAGAATTCACCATGCTCGAATGGTATCGCGCCCATGCCGATTACACGACCATCATGCACGATACCGAACATCTTATTGCATCCCTTGCCACAACTCTTTTTGATAGCCCAATACTGCACTACAATAACCACACCATTGATCTAACACCGCCCTGGCCCCGATTGTCTCTACATGATGCCCTCACCCAATATGCGCAGATCACAGCCGATCCCTTCACACAAACCCATCTGTTCATTCAACAAGCCAGAGAACAAGGCCATACCAACGTAGAACAAAGCGATTCGGCAGACATCGCATTTTTCAAAGTCTTTCTCGATGCCGTAGAAAAACACCTCGGCACAAACAAACCTACTTTTCTCATCGATTACCCCGCATCTATGGCAGCCCTTGCCACCCGCAAGAAAGAAACGCCACACTTGGCCGAGCGATTTGAGCTTTACATCGCAGGCATAGAATTGGCCAATGCCTTTACCGAACTCACCGACCCCGTTGAGCAACGTGCCCGTTTTAAAGAAGAACAGCAACAACGCCGCAAGGAAAACAACCCCATTTACCCCGTCGACGAAACCTTTTTAAACGCGCTACAAGACGGCATGCCGCCTTCAGGTGGTATTGCGCTTGGTGTAGATCGTTTGCTCATGCTCTTTTCCAAAAAAAGCAGCATACAAGAAGTCATTGCCTTCCCATTCCCAACCCTCTAAGTTTGATCTCGGAAAAATTTTCCTGCTCACCCTTGATTTATATCTTGCCTTAGCCTAAATTTAACTCTGTGGCAGACACCGAGTTACAGCACCTTCACCAAAAATATTTTACCAGGATACGGCATGACTCACGATGCAATTCAGCATCTACACACGCTCAAGGACCAAGCCTTCACACAATCTGCCCTAATCAGTGATCAACTCACAAAAGGAACACCGTCTGACAAACTGGTTCCTTTGCTCCAAACCCAATCCGAAACAATCAAAACGCTTCACGCCGGTATCCAAGAATTGGCCAAAGAAACGCATATTACTCAGCATCACGACGACATTAAAATATTGCAACAGGCACTCAAAGAACTGGCCGAAGCCGCGCAAACACAAGTTACACAAGCCACACAAAAAGGTGTACGCATTATGGGTGTTGGTGGCAAACCATATATCCCGAGTCGCAAACCCAGATAGAACAGGAATCCAATGGTCGATCCCATCGACGAGCGCGAAACATTGCGAGCCGAAAATCAGGAGCTGAAACGCCGCTTTGAGACCCTCACACAAGAATTGTCGCAAATGCAGAGCCAGCTTCAGATCAATCTGGCCCAAAAACCACGTATTGATGATTTGCTTACCCGCGTTTTAACACATATCGGTTGCAGCGCAATCACCATCGACTTAGATGGCAAAATTTCTGACCTAAACCCTGCAGCTGCCAACCTACTTATATGCAATGCAGAAACAGTCATTGGCCAGCCCAGTGACACACTCTTAGGAGCCAGTTCGGCTCTCGTCATAAAGACCTTGTCATCAGAACGAGAAATCAGCGGGCAAGAAGTCACTCTAAACGACAGCAACGGCCGCAACATTCCCGTTCGCTTGTGTACTGCCTGTCTCACAGATAGCCATGGCGACCTGCAAGGTGTGTTGGTCACCCTAGAAGATCTCACCCGCTTACAAGAACTCTCCGACCAAGCCAGCCGTGTAAGCACCCTGACTGCCTTGGGAGAAATGTCTGCGACTATAGCGCACGAAATTCGAAACCCCCTTGGGGGTATTGGTGGTTTTGCGGGTTTGCTCGAACGCGACATGAACGTAGATGACCCCAATCGCCGATTGGTCAAAAAAATCATCAGCGGTGTGGCCAGCCTCAACAAAATGGTCACCAGCCTCCTCAATTATACACGCCCCTTGCAAATCAATTTGCGCCCCATCGATGTCATTGAAATAGCCGAAGATTGTTTGGGATTTCTTGAAATTGATGCAGGTACACGCATGGATGAAATTGAAATCGAACGTAACTTTCCCAACACGCCTTTAATTTGCAAAGCAGATCCCGAGCAGATACAACAAATCGTGCTCAACCTCTTACACAATGCCGTACAAGCCATGCCCGACAATGGTAGACTCACCGTATCGATTACAGAAGTCGATACCCAACAAGATCACCGAACGCATCTCAATCGCTCATGTATCGCCCTTACAGTTTCAGACACGGGAATGGGCATGTCAGACGATGTCAAAACCAAGCTATTTATGCCCTTCTTTACAACCAAAGAAGATGGCAATGGTTTGGGGTTGGCCACGGCAAAAAAAGTCATAGAAGCTCATAACGGCGATATTGTTGTTGAAACCGGTCCCAACGAAGGGGCAACCTTTACAATGTACATACCAAAATAAGGCGACAAACAGCAGATTTGAAAATCAGTAAAAAGGAAAAAGTGAAGCCATCACCAAAGGGGTGTGGCTGAGTGACCTCCTGTATTCTCTCTTTTTAAAAAGGTTTTCTCATGCCCAAACAAATTCTCGTAGTTGACGACGACAACACCTTCCGTGAATTTGTTGTCGAAGTGCTTCTGCGCAAAAATTACGCAGTGGATGCCGCCGAAAATGGACAACGTGCGGTAGAATACATGAAAAGCAAAAACTATGACCTTGTCGTCTCCGATATTCGTATGCCGGGCATGGATGGACTCCAAGTTTTTGAAAAAGCCCTCCAACTACAGCCCCAAGCACGGGTCATTATGCTCACAGCTTATGCATCACTTGAAGATGCCGTTGAGCTGATGCACAAAGGCGCATTTTATTATATTGAAAAACCTTGTGATCCAGACCGTCTCGAAATTCTTGTACAACGCGCATTAGAAAACCAACAACTTCAAATTGAAAACCACCACCTGCGCACCGAGCTCAAAGCACGCTATGATTTTGGCAACATGGTCGGCAAAAGCAAAACCATGCAAGAGATATTCGATCACGTTGCAATCGTTGCCCAAAGCCGCTCCACCGTGCTCATTCAAGGTCAAAGTGGCACGGGCAAAGAACTCGTCGCACGTGCCATTCACTACAACAGCCCGCGCGTCAATGGCCCATTCATCAAACTCAACTGTGCAGCACTGCCTCAAGACCTCATTGAAAGCGAACTCTTCGGACACGAAAAAGGCTCCTTTACGGGTGCGGTTAAACAAACCAAAGGACGCTTTGAATTGGCCGATGGCGGTACCCTTTTGCTCGATGAAATCAGTGAAATTGAACCTCCCTTGCAAGCCAAACTTTTACGGGTATTGCAAGAACGCGAATTTGAACGCATCGGCTCAGGTACATCCATCAAAGTAGATGTGAGGGTCGTTGCCACAACCAATCGTAATTTGGCCGAAGAAATCGAAAAGGGCAATTTCCGCGAAGACCTTTATTATCGGCTCAATGTCATTCCCATCCAAATTCCTACACTGAGCAAACGCAAAGAAGACATCCCCGATTTGATTACCCACTTCATTGAAAAATACAACAAAGAAAACGACAAAAACATTCAGGGCGTAACAGACAAAGCGCTCGAAACACTCATGGCATACAATTGGCCAGGCAATATTCGTGAGCTCGAAAACTATATTGAACGTGCAATTGTTATCTGCCAAGATAATCATATTACAGATACGCACTTGCCCTTAGATATTCTCTCAAATGAATCGCGCGGACCACAAAACAACAACAGCATTCAGGTAGGTACGACCGTGCGAGAAGTAGAAAAACAGCTCATCCTCAAAACACTCGAAGCACACAACGGCAACCGCACCACTGCGGCTGATATTCTTGGCATTAGTGCACGCACCCTGCGCAACAAACTCCACGAATATGGCCTTGCGGGTATCTTTCGCAAAGGTGGCCCATCCTCAGATGAAGAAGATGACGAAGAGGATAGTGATGGATAAAGCTGAGCACATGCAAAAAAATCGGTCAGGATAATTATATCCTGACCGATTTTTTGTTGAAAAACTGTTCTCCATTATCAAATATCATCCGCTCCTGTTTTGTCTGATGACGCATCAAAGTCAACAATCACCGAATCACCAACATAGGGTTTCGTTGCAAATTGCGTGACAGACATCATCTTTCCAACAATGACCTGAATGCGCAACGCACCTTCCCAAATACGTTCCAAGCGTTTGGCTCCAGGATCGTCTTTTGCTATCGTATCGCGCCATAACTCTACCGAACCCAAGATCACAGTTAAAGGTTGGTTTATCTCATGAGCGGCAGCCCCCGCTGTAACCATAAGGGTTTTGACCCGTTCAGCTTCGATCTGCTTGGCCTGCAATTCAATCATACGCAACCCTGAATTTACACGGGCTTCAAGTTCTGCCGGGTGATACGGTTTGGATACATAATCATTTGCCCCCGCTTTTAACCCATCTACCAAATCACCCGTACCACCACGAGCGGTTACCAAAAGCATGTAAAATTGATCACCATTTTCCAAGGTGCGCACGTTTTGGCAAATCTCAATACCGCTCAGCCCTGGCATCATCCAATCCATAATGGCCAAACGCGGTGCATCGGCACGTTGCAAGATCTCCCAAGCCGTATCGCCGTCGGTACACACCACCACCTCGTGTCCCCACGTTTGAAGTAACCCTTCAAGCAAGCGTCGCGACACCGGCTCATCTTCTGCAATCAAAATTCAGCCTGGTTCAAAAAGGGGTAACAGTATTTAAAAAAAAGAAAAAGACATGACGGCCTCCTGACGATAAAAAGGGTAGACAAAAAACACCCAAAATTAGGAGGCA
>Ga0114999_10007871_pt1 | contig 12008 bp, 10 predicted proteins | sample ArcticOcean_MG_C_3_FD_89820 | JGI IMG/M metagenome (GOLD analysis project Ga0114999, IMG submission 89820) | Marine microbial communities from western Arctic Ocean - ArcticOcean_MG_CB8_126 | ecosystem: Environmental > Aquatic > Marine > Oceanic | place: Arctic Ocean: Canada Basin | collected...
AGATGATGCCGTCGACAGGGCCTCGGCCGAATATATCCAGGACGCCCGGCGGCTGGTTCAGGTGATCTACCTAGACGAACAGCCGCACATCTTCGTGGCCCGCGCCCGCAGCGCCCTGTTGATCCCCACCCAGCCAGACCGCCAATTCGGCGCGCCCCTGATTTTTGCCTGCGCCCAACCCATGGCCGCGGCCACCGGCAATGTGAGTGGCGCCGGACGACAAGACCTGGTCTTGGCCTGCCGCCAACCCGACGGCGACGCCGAGTGTTCGTGGATCTACTGGGGCAACGAACACGGTTTCTCCGCAGAGCGGCGCACCGCCCTGTCCACCTACCGCGCCTGCGACGTGGCCCTAGGCGATGTGGACGGCGACGGCTGTGACGATATCGCTTTCTGCCACGGCCACACGGCTGACCTCTTCACCCGCGACTCCCTGCTCTACCGCGGCGGCCCCGAGCCGGGAGGCGAAGCGCTGGGCCTGGCCAGCCACGACGGCCGCCGGGTCTTTATGGCACAGCCCCGAGGTGCAGGTAATTTTGACGTCGTTTTTGTCAACGCCCAGGGACGCCGCAAAATTGAGGACGTGCCTATCTCCATCTACAGCGGTGGTGCCGACGGTTTCGCCGCCGAGCGCCGCCAGGATCTGCCCGGCTGGGGCGCCGTCAGCGCGCTGTGCTGTGATGTCGACGACGACGGGCGCGCCGATTTGGTACTGGTCAATTCTTCCCACAACACACCTTCGCGCGATCCCGGTTCCTACATTTACCGCAACAGCGACGACGGCTTCCCAGCACAGCCCACCTGGATTTTGCCCACCGACCTAGCGCACGGGGGCTGCTGTGCCGACATCGACCGCGACGGCTATCTCGAACTAATCTTCGGCGGTCACCTGAGCCCAGAAATCCTCATCTTCCACAGCGGACCCGACGGTTTTGACGCCGAAAATCCCGAGCGCATCCGCATGGAATGCGACGGCGAACTCTACGACCGGGCACTGTGGGTTTACTTGGTTGATCTCAACAATAACGGCTGGCTCGACCTGGTGGTACCGCAGAGCACCAAAGACCGCAGTCTCATCTTATGGGGCGGTCCCGACGGCTTTAGCATGGAGCGCTGCCAATTCCTCTCGGTGTGGAGGGGAGTTAGCGTCCGCGCTGCCGATCTGACCGGCAACGGCTACCTCGACCTCATCATCGGCGCCGCCCCGCCAACCCTGGCCGCGCCACACGACTGTTTCGTCTACATCTACTGGAACGGGCCCGACGGTTTGCACCAAGACCGCCGCACCCTGCTGCCGGCCAACGGCGTGCTCACCATCGGCGTCGCCGACCTCAACAACGACGGTCTGCTCGATCTCTTCGTGCCCTCTTATTCCGATAGCAATTCGCGCGATCTCGACTCCTACATCTACTGGAACCGCCCCGACCGCGGCTTTGCGGCGACGGACTTCACCCGCCTCTTCACCCACTCGGCCTCGGGCTGCGTCGCCGCCGACTTCAACGAAGACGGTTGGATCGACCTGGCCATCGCCAACCACAAGGTCGAAGGCGATCACCTGGGCTGGTCCGCCGTGTGGTGGAACGGACCCGAAGGTTTTGCAGAACAGCGCACCACGCGCCTACCCACCTCTGGCCCGCACGGCATGCTCTGCGTCGATCCGGGCAATATCGCCGACCGCGGTCACGAGGAATTCTACACCTCGGTACCTTACCAGTTACCCGACGGCTTGCGCCCGACTCACATTTCCTGGGAAGCCGAAACGCCGCCCAAAACCTGGGTGAAAGCCCAGTTGCGCGCCGCACCCACCAGCGCGGCACTGGAAGACATGTCCTGGCTGGGTCCCAAAGACAGTAAGGAAAGCTGGTTTGAACAAGGCGATTCGCTCGCCAATATGCAAACACAGGGACAATGGATTCAGTACCGCCTGGCGCTGGGCGCTTTCAACAGCGGCAGTACGCCCAGAATAAAAGCAGTGCACGTCGACTGCGAATGAGAGGAATCCATGAAAATCACCCACATCGAAATAGACGCCGTACACGTAAACCAGTGGCTCAACTGGGCCTTTGTTCACGTACACACAGATGAAGGCATCCGCGGCCTCGGGGAAATAAAACCCCTAGGCAAAGGCGCCGACACCTTGGCGGCGCTGCGCCAATTAGAAGAGAAGCTGAAAGGACGAGATCCCAGACATATCGAACAAATCGTCTACGACTTTACTCAGGCCCCTCCCGAGCGCGCACACATCTTCGCCCTCAGTGCCGTAGAACAAGCCCTGTGGGATATCCTGGGCAAATCCCTGGGTGCCCCCATCCACGCCCTGCTGGGTGGCGCCTGCCGCGAAGAAATCCGTCTCTACGCCAATATCAACCGCATTAGCCGCATCGCCGAAGAACGCACGCCGGAATGGTTCGCCGACAATGCCGCCGCCGCCGTAGCCGCGGGTTTCGACGCCGTCAAACTAGCCCCCTTCGACGGCCTGCCCGCCCACATCGACCGGGCCGCAGATGCGGCCACCGGCATCGCCTGCATGCAAGCCGTACGCCAGGCCATCGGACCAGAGGTCGATCTGCTGGTCGACTGCCACTCCCGCTTCACCGTCCGCGGCGCCCTAGAACTAGCCGACGCCCTGCGCGACCTCAACCTCTTCTGGTTCGAGCAACCTACACCCGAAACCGATCTGGATGCCTGCATCGAAGTCAAGGAGCAGTGCGGCATGCAGGTAGCCGGCGGCGAACAGCGCATGCTGTGCGCCTCGTTCTGGGAGGTACTGGAACGCAACGCCATGGACATAATAATGCCAGACGTAACCGTGATCGGCGGCATCAGCGAGCTGAAGAAAACCGCCAGCATGGCCGCAGCCCGCGGCATATCCACAGCTCCGCACGGCCCCTTCGGACCAGTGGCCATTGCCGCTGGCGTACAGACTATGGCCGCCCATCCCAACTTCCTGATCCTGGAATTCGGCTGGGGTGAAGCAGAGTGGCGCAGCGACTTGATCCTCCCCTCAGAGAAAATCGACAAGGGACGAATCAAAATAGGAAATGCACCCGGTCTGGGCATCGAATTAAATCCGCAAGTAGTGGAAGCACATCGGGTAGACCTAGAGTAGACATAGACCTGAAAATCATAGAAAGAGATTTTGCCCATGAAAATCACCGACATAGAACTCCACCAAATCCACCCGCCACTGCGCGCTTGGAACCGCGACGCACACCGCTTATTCCAGGGCTCCAACTGGGACACCCGCACCATCGTCGTACTACACACCAACAACGGCCTCGAAGGCCTGGGCGAATATGTCGGCACCGTAAACCCGACCCTAGAACAAGACCTGGAAAAACTGCGCGGCACCAACCCCTGCCGCTGGCTCGCCCACCCCGAACTCAAAATCTGGTTAGCACCAGCCATCTACGACCTTGTCGGCAAAGCCAACGACGTGCCGGCTTACCAACTCTTCGGCCCCAAAGTGCGCTCCTGGGTGCCGGTTTCTTCCTGGACTGTGTCGCAGACCCCGGCCAAAATGGCCGAAGAAGTGCAACACGCCGTCGAGCAGGGTTATACCTGGATGAAATACCACACCCATTCCTTCCACAACGTCATCGACCAAACGCGGGCCATGCAGGAAGTGGCGCCGCGCGGTTTTAAGATTCACTACGACGTCAACTTCGACAATACCGCAGACCACATAGTTGAACTCTCCAAAGAGTTAGCGCAATTCCCGGTGGCCGGCCTGATAGAAGACCCCGTGCGCACCTTTGACTTTGAGGGGTATAAATTACTGCGCCAGAAATGTGCCCTGCCCATCATTTTCCACCACCTGCCACTGAGTGGCCGCGAGGCCCTGATGGGGCTGGCGGACGGCTATATGCTCGGTCACGCGCCCATCGGCATGGTGGTACGGCGCGCCGGCCTCTTCGAAGCGGCCAATGTCCCCTTTATGACGCAGAACGTGGGTGGCAATATCACTCGTGCCATGGTCGTGCACATGGCTGCAGCTTTCGAACAGGCTACCCTGCACCACGTAACCGGCACCCAATTGTGGCAGGAAGATGTCGTCGAACCAAATTTTGAAGTAATCGCCGGACAGGTGCAAGTGCCGGAAGAACCTGGCCTTGGCCTGACCCTCAACCGCGAAACGCTGGAGCGGCTAAAGGCGACGAAACCGCCCCCCTTGCCTCAAGCGCTTTTACGAATCCGTGTCGAGCGCGGTCCCACGGTGTACGCGCGCCCTCCCTTGAGCCGCTCGTCCCATATAAATCCGACCATGGTAGCTGGCGTCGGCCAGGGCTACGACCGACTAGTGGACCAGGACTTCTGGTACGACGATGGCAGCCAAGACTTCGCCAAGTTATGGGAAGAGACGGTCGCTGGGGCCGTGTTCAAATAATATGGAAAGATGGCGATGTTTACGCCGACGCTCCCGAATAATGTTTCACCCCCCACTTCCAGAACAACCGCGACCCTACAATCATCGCCGTCGCCATACCCAGGGCACCCAATAACACCTCCTGCGAGAGCCTGCCCACCAGGGCCTCGGAGGGCACTGTCACGGCAAAGGCCACCGGCACCAGAAAAGTCATGGCCGCCTTGAGCCAGCGCGGATAGATCGCCACCGGGTATTTGCCGGCATTGTAAACAGCCTGGAAGATGATCAGGACGTTTTCTACCTTGATGAACCAGAAAGAAGTGGTCGCCAGAATTAACCAGAAACTGTAGACGATCGCCGCCCCGGCCACCAACGCCAGGGCAAAACCCGCTGCATGAGCCAGACTTGTTTGCAGTCCAACTTCGACTAGAGCCACAACGATCAACCCCAATCCCTGTACTACATCGAGCAATTTCCACACCCGCACCTCGCCGACACTCACCAGCACCTGGGCGTCCTCCGGTTTGGTTAAAGTAAAATCCAGCGTGCCTTGGCGCACATCCTCCATAAAGCGTTGCATCGAAGGCTGGATCAAGGTGCCGATCAACCCGCTCATGAGGAAGAATACGCCCAACAGCGCCACCAATTCGGCCATATAGTGACTGGTCAGCAGCACGGTAGCCCCGTAGCGCTTATTATACTCGGCCAGAAAAGTGCGGATGCGGCGCTGCATGGTCACATCGAGGCCAATGGTTGGTTCGTCTAGAAAGAGAATCTGCGGCCGGTGCAAAAGCGCGACGGCGATCTCGCACTTCATGCGCTCGCCCAGCGACAGGTTGCGCACCGGCTTGTCGAGCAACTCGCCCAAATCCAACAATTGCGTCAACTCGTCCAGCGTTTGCCGAAAATCTACTCTGGACAACCGATAGATGGCCCGGTTGCGTTCAAAGGAATCGAGCACGGGGATGTCCCAGATCAGCTGGTTGCGATTGCCCATCACCAGAGTGATCCGGCGCAGGAAATCGCGCTGCCGCGCAAAGGGCTCGTAGCCGAGCACCCGCACCTGCCCTTTCGACGGTTGCAGCAAACCCGAAAGCATTTTGAGGCTATATGTAGCGCTCGGCAGCCTCTTGGGCGGCTTTGAGCTCGTCCTCGCTCAATACGTCGCGCAGATGGAGATAACCGGTGGTATCAAAAAAATAGCGTTGTTCGGGAGTCATTTTCTTTTTTCCCTTTGATCGAGCCATAGCAGCGGCTTATATTGTCCCTGATTCTGCCAAGCGGCAGAACTGGAGAGTAAAGTTAAACAATATGCAGACCTCCTTTCAAGGATGTTTCCATGCAAAAAATTCCACTCTGCGTAGTGGGCTGCGGTGGCATGGGCCACCGCCACATCATGGCCTACCACACCCTCGAAGACAGCGGCATCGGCAATATCGACTTGATGGCCGTCTGCGATGTGCGGCACGAAAACGCCGAATTTGCAGCGCGCGAAGTCGAGCGCCTCTTCGGTCACAAACCCCTGATCTTCACCGACCTAGACGAAGTGCTGGCACGTACGGACATCCTGGCGGTAGACGTAGTCACCGACGGCTCCATGCACCACCAAGTGGCCGTCCCGGTACTAGAAGCGGGCAAACATGCGCTGGTGGAAAAACCCTTAGGCATCACCATGCGCGCCTGCCAAGCGATGATCGACGCAGCCCAGCGCGGCAACGCCATACTGGCCACCGCCGAAAATTACCGCCGCGACCCAGCCAATCGTCTGGTGCGCGCCATCCTCGACGCCGGTCTGCTGGGCGATCCCTTCCTCATGGTACAGAGTTCCACCGGCGGCAATGATGTTATGTCTATCACCCCCTGGCGCCATCTAAAGGAAAAGGGCGCCATTGGCCTCGACATGGGTGTGCACTACGGTGACATCATCCAATATTATATGGGCGAGTACCAACAGATTTTCGGCGGCGGTTTTATCGTCGAACCTGTGCGGCGCAAACCAAACGACGAAAACCACCCGCTGGAGTCCTACCGCGAGCGCGCCAAAACCTACCCCGAAACCGTAGAAGCTAGCGGCGAAGATTCCGTAGTAGCGCTCTACCGCATGGCCTCCGGCGCCCTGGCCCAATTAACCCTGGCAGCCGGCCGCGGCGGCCAGGGCCGAGAACGCAGTGTCCACGGCCGCCTCGGCGCCATCTACGCTCAGGGCGAACGCAACGGCAAACCAGTAGTGTTGCGTCTGGAGGGCCAAGAATTAAGCGGCAAAGAAATCCTCCCATTATTACCCGACTTCCAGCTCGACGAAATTACCACACGACTCTTCGGCGCCGACGGCGTCGAATACCCCATGCCCACCGACGCAGCGCATTCAGGTTTTGCGATAGACGCCAAACTCCTGGCCATCGAATACCACGATTTCGCCCAAGCCATTCTCCAAGGTGGAGAGCCAGAGGTGGACGGTCTGGGAGGCATGAAGGCAGTAGCGGCGATCGTCGGCGCTTACGAATCGGCGGCCGTGGGCCGGTCAGTGACCATGGAAGAGATGCTAAAAGGAGAAGTGCGGGTATATCAAGAAGAAATTGATGCAGTGCTGGGCTTGGAGTAAAAAGAAGAAATAATACCCAGCTGCAAGGATCACATCAAGAGGAACTTAGTCGAGCAGCAAGGGGTCGGCCCTGGAGGGTGTCAGCTTTACTGACTGCGATCGGCTGACGGGAGATGGGCGCGCAAAGGCTCCTCCCATTCATCTATCACTGCACCCGACTCGTCCACCGCCTGAAACTTGACTAGGCCATTGCCTATATCCAGGCGGCAAAGATGGTATTTTTCTATACGCAACTCGCTAAAGCTATTGCCTCCTTCTTGCAGCTTGGGAGGCTCGTAGCTGGTGGCACCCGAAGTGATGCAGTGCATGTCCTGGTATTTACTTTTCTCGTAGAGGTGGATATGCCCGGCAAAATACATCTGCGCGCCCCCCTGCAACAACATCGGAAGCAGCGTGCCCAGCGTCAATTCGCTGCCGCTTTCGTCCACCCTGATTGTCGTAGACGTACAAAAGTAAAGTTCACTCGACATGAATATGGGATGGTGGCCGCAGACAAAGACCGGTTCGCCCAATTCCTTTGCCTCTTGCAATTCGCTCTCCAACCACACAGCCTGAGGTGAGTCCGACGGAAAATCACCGCATTCCACTTTGTCTCGGTCATAAAGCATAGTGTCGAGTAAAATAAAACGACAACCGCCGCGCTTCAACGCCATATAGGTGGGGGCCTGAGGCGGGCGAAAGCGAGCGCGAAAATTGTCGGCAACGCCGGCGCTTTCGTAGTCGTGATTCCCTGGCAAGACCGCGACTTCACAACTCTGCTCCAGCGGTTGTAGCATGCCTGCACTTTCCTCCCACTGCCCCAAGTCACTTGCGGTGCCGACAAGATCGCCGAGAATGATACAGAAATCGGGCTGCATATCGGCGGCCAGGGCGATCATGCGCCGGGCAATATCGTTGCGCTCCTGCAAATCTCCAAAAATCACAACAGAAAAAGAACTCATCGTTAATGGCCTTTAAGGAACATCAATTGAAAACCGACTCATCGACAATTTGCCGCTAACTTCTCGAGAAAATCCAACGAAGGAGAATCCGTAACTTATCGCCTGACTCAACACCTGATCAAGTGGCGTCGGATTAGCCGGGTCGCTAGACCAGCTGCAATGCCATTGATCTTCGTCTACTGCAAGCACAAAACGATTGGCTATGGCAGCCCAACCCCCGTCCTCTATGGCCAGCGGCTGCGCGGTATAGTGCCAGCGCGTACCAGCGGCTACCACCCAGAAAAAACACTGGGCACCGTCCAAGATCAGATCGTCCCCTCTTAGATAGACCGAAACTGCGGCCTGGCGCAGATCAAGCGGGTCGGCGCCGATCCAACTGCGGTAGAACAATAACGGCAGAATGGAGAGGGGATGCTCCGGCGTATCGGCGCTCCAACGCCGGTGATCGGTCCATATAGAACCGCCATGGTCGGCGCCGTCCTCTGCTGCAGCCCAGGTCGCCAAAATGAAGACATTGGTACCATCGGCCACCATGCTGGCGTGGTAATCGTACGAACACCAGCCTTCGGGACCTTTGTCGAAGTTATTTTTTACCATGACATCAGCCGGCATAATTATAAGACGGTACCCCGCTGGTGCCCGGATCGATCTTAATCAGCGATCCAGCCAGTGGTTGCTGGGCCAGCCGCTGCTCGTCCAGCAAATATGCCGCCGAGGTAATGTAGAGCTCGTTGAGATCGTCGCCGCCAAAAGCGCACGCCGTAACTTGCTCGACCGGTAGGCGAATATCCCGCACCAACTCGCCGCTGTCCGGATTGTAAACCCGCACCCCCCAACCACCAAAGACGGCGATCCACAACAAACCATCCTCGTCGATGGCCATGCCGTCAAAAATACCTTCGCCCTCGTTCTTCACCACCACGCGCTCGTTGCCGATATTGCCGGTGTCGATATCGTAATCGTACGCCCGCACATTCATTGCCAGGGAGTCGACAAAATACATCGTCTCGCTGTCGTGCGACCAGACGATGCCGTTGGAAATGCTCACGTTCTCCACTTTCTTGCTAACGCTGTGGTCTGCGTCCAGGCAGTAGAGCGACCCCTCGCCCGTAGCTCCGCCAAACTCCATGGTGCCCGCCCACAAACGGCCGGCCGGATCGCATTTGCCGTCGTTGAAGCGATTGGCCGGAATATCCCACTCTGGATCCTTGCCAATCGGCGTCATCTTCTCGGTCTCTAGGTCGATATTGGCAAAACCATTGTGCAGGGCCACTGTCAACCCGCCCAAGGCCCGGGGCACCACCGTGCCCACCGGTTGGCACGTATGAATAGTGCGATTCGTATCCGTCGCCGGATCGTAGATGTACACTTCATTGCTGAGTATGTCCACCCAATAGCATACCTTCTTATGATTGTTCCACAGCACGCCCTCACCGACCAAGGCGCGCTTCTCGACGACGACTTTGGGATCTACTCTTTCTTCAGCCATGACTTTCTCCTTTTCTACGGTTGCCGACCGCATACCTTACGGATATCTTTGTCCTCTGTCAATCGCCCCTATCATTCGCGGAGTAGCATATGAGATTGCAAGGCAAAGTAGCCCTCATCGCCGGTGGCGCCGGTTCCATGGGCAGCGAAATCGGCCGCCTCTTCGCCCGCCAGGGTGCCGCCGTCTGCATCGCCGATTTCAACCGCGCCGGTGCCGAATCCGTCGCCGCCGAAATTGCCGCTGCCGGCGGCCGCGCCCTCCCCGTAAAACTAGACGTGTGCCAGACCCACCAATGGCAACAAGCCATCGCCGCCACCGAAAAAGCTTTCGGCCACCTCGACACCCTATGCAATATCGCTGGCTCCAACTTCCGCGTTTCTTTCGAAGAGCAAAGCGAAGAAATGTGGCGCCAGATCCTCGACACCAACCTCACCGCCTACTTCCTCGGCACCCAGACCGCCGTGCCGGCCCTGCGCCGCGCCGGCGGTGGCGTCATCCTCAACATCGGCTCCCTCGGCTCCATTCGCCAGGGTGCCGGCGGCCCGGCCTACGGCGTCAGCAAGATCGGCCTAGTCGCCCTCACCCGCAGCACCGCCGCCGCCCACGCCAGCGACAATATCCGCTGCGTCCTCATCTCCCCCGGCCACGTCGACACCGATTTCATCCGCGCCGATAATGCCCACAGCCCCAACGACTGGTCCACCAGCATCGACAACCCCGACAATTACGAAAAACGCCGCGCCGCCACTCCCCTAGGCCGCCTATGCACCCCCACCGATGTCGCCAACGCTTTCCTCTTCGCCGCCTCCGACGAAGCGTCGATGATCACCGGATCGATGATCACTGTAGACGGCGGGGCCGGCATCTAATGTCAAATTGGAAGAAAATCTTATTGATGTTATAACACACGACTACAAAACAACGACACGCCTATCCCGTTAAGGCCGGTAGGGGATTTCGCAGGCGGCGTTTTGTGGGTGTGCTGCCGGGGGCAAAGAGCGGCCGGGCATCACAGCCGCAGGCTGTGGGGGCTAGGAAGCGGGGCAGGCCACTCTTGGGCATCAAAAACGCCAGAGGCGAAGTCCCCTACCGACCGTCCCACCATACCCATTTCAACCTCCCTTCCCGCGTCGCTCTAACGCTTCTCCGACGGTTTCCACGCCTGCAAATGTTTCCTCCACGCCTTCTCCACATACTTGCGAATCGCCTTCACATCCTTCCAACGGTCACCAAACACCGACAAGAAATACCCCGGCGGAATCTGCTCGGGACAGACAAAAAGCTCGCGCCCAGCCGGTGCCGCCTGCAACCACAACTCCAGCACCTGATCAGCAAACTCCATCCAATCCTTAAACTCCGGCGTCACTTTGCCTTTGCTATTGAGCGCCGGTATCTGGGCGTGATGCCCATTAAAAGGCCGAAAGTGAAATTGATTGGCCAATTGCACCAAGTCCGGCCGCTCGATCAAACGATCGTAATAAGGCGGCGACAGATGTTTGACCACGGCCGGGTGCGAAAAATCCCAGGTCATCTTCAAAGGTTTCTTCTCCGCCTTCTCGTAGCCCGCAGCCAGCGCATAGTGTTTTTCCGGCGTCTCAGTACAGGTGTCGCGGTGCATCTCGATAGATACGTCCATCTCCATATCGTCGGCCGTGTCCATCAAGCGCCGCGCCACTTCTACCGCGCGTTGGGTCGTGGTGTCATGGTTGAGCATCTGCACGTTTACCACCCGCGCCCCGGCCGCCTTGATGGTACGCAACTTAGGTTTAATATCCGCAACCCCCCCCAAGTCGGTAGTACAGGCAAAGAGCAAACCCGACGCGGCCACCTGATCGCCATTGACCATAGTCGTGCGCCCAACAAAACCATCAAACCCCGCCTTCTTGTACTTGGCCAGTTTCTTTTCTACCGACCACTCACCCTTCTTATTGCCGTAGCCGGCTAACGTACCTAACGTAGCCATATGATACAGCTTGGGAGTTTCTACTTCCTTATTCTTTGCCATGATATTCTCCTTTTCTTAATAGCAAGAATGTAATAAATCTACATTGCTAACGCACCAATAAGTGACTCAAATATTCGTCTATTATATTCAAAAAATATAATTGCTCACCGTGCCAGTAAAATAGTCAATCACCAGCCAAATGCCGCTGCACAGCACCTGGCCAGTGATCAGACCTAAGAAAAAGGGCTGGATGCGTCGATAGGTGGCTGCACCGCCGTAGCGCAGAATGAGTACCTTGATCAACCAGGCTAAAAATACGCTGAACCATAGACTGTTCATCATATAGTTGGCCCCAATCGGAAAGCCGATCGGATGTACCGGCCACCAGACCAGGCGCTGGCGCAGCCACATCAGCAGCAACATCATTCCCCCCCCGCCGATAAAAAAGCCCAGTCCCGGCCAATGGACCTCGGTCGGTTCGAGGTTGCGCATGGCAAAGGTGTAGGCCGCTTGGGGCCCTCCCGAAAAAAACCAAGTGCTCGTATTTATCGCCCCGTATCGATAGACGAGATGGAAAATCATCCAGCACGAACCCAGCGCCCCGATCAAGAGTGCCAAGATTAGCCCCCAAAACACCAAGCGGCGGCTGCGCCTATCCATCTCAT
>Ga0114999_10007873_pt1 | contig 12006 bp, 16 predicted proteins | sample ArcticOcean_MG_C_3_FD_89820 | JGI IMG/M metagenome (GOLD analysis project Ga0114999, IMG submission 89820) | Marine microbial communities from western Arctic Ocean - ArcticOcean_MG_CB8_126 | ecosystem: Environmental > Aquatic > Marine > Oceanic | place: Arctic Ocean: Canada Basin | collected...
ATAGGATTTCACGGTCAGACTATTTTTCATAATGCTGAAGAAAAAATTTCTAGACAAATTGGTGATGGAAAACTTCTTTCAAAACTTACAAGAAAAAATGTTGTTTATGATTTTAGGCAAAATGATTTAAAAAATGGTGGTGAAGGAGCTCCTATTGCGCCAGTTTTTCACAAGTTATTAGTTAAACAAAATAAAATTGTACCGCCAGTCTGTATATTAAATATTGGTGGTATTGCAAACATCACAACTATAACAAATTATGAAAATAACTATCTTCTAACAAGCAGAGATATAGGCCCTGGAAATTGTATGATTGATGAATGGGTCAGAAAAAACAAAAAAGGAAATTACGATACCTACGGAAGATTAGCTAAAAAGGGAAAAGTTGATCATACAGTAAGTACATTTTTGGAAAATATTAATGCTCAAAATAGTTTTAGAGATATGCTTGTTGGAACTAATTTTTCTTTCGTTCCTAAGCGAACGAAAGATATAAAAGATTATGAATCTAGTCCTTTAGTAGAAAACTTAAGTGTTGAAGATGGTGCTGCAACTTTAACTGAGATTACTGCAAAATTAATTGCCAAGATTCTGATACCTTTAAAGCATGAAAGATCAGGTTTAGATTTTAAAATATTAGTATGTGGAGGAGGAAGAAAAAATAATTCACTTATCGAAAGAATTAAAAAATTGTCAAAAGGAAATATTCAACTAATAGATGATCATGGTATTGACGGAGATTTTGTAGAGTCTCAAGCTTTCGGATATCTTGCGATTAGATCTTTTCTTAAGTTACCAATTACATTTCCAGAGACTACTGGATGTAAAAAACCAAGTACTGGTGGAGTGATAGTAGAAAATTTTTAAAATAAAGCTGATTCTTTTTTAATATATTTATCCAGATTTTTCATTAGAGTATCTTCAGATTTGGAAAAAAAATGATTCGCATCAGAAATAGCCTGAAAATTAACTTTAATGCCTTTTTGTGCGCTCAATCTTTTGTCAAGTTCTATAATACTTTCTAATGGAACTAATTCATCTTTTTTACCATAAATCATCAAACCTGATGATGGGCAAGGTGAAAGAAATGAAAAATCATAAACATTAGGTTGAGGAGAAATTGCTATAAATCTATTTATTTCTGGTCTTCTCATAAGTAGTTGCATTGCGATTAAAGATCCAAAAGAGAACCCTGCAATCCAACATTGTGAATTATCAAAATTTTCTCTTTCTACCCAATCTAAAGCTGCTGCTGCATCTGCAAGTTCACCTTGTCCGTTATCAAATTCTCCATCACTTTTTCCAACACCTCTAAAGTTTACTCTGCAAACAGAAAAATCATTTTCCATAAAAGTATGAAAAGTACCTACAACTATTTTGTTGTTCATTGTACCTCCATACTGAGGGTGAGGTTGTAATATCAATGCAATAGGAGATGTATTTTTATTACTTTTAAAGTATTTAGCCTCCAGCCTACCAGCAGGCCCTGGTATAAAAATTTCAGTTATCTTGTTATCCATATGTGTTATTGATTATTATTCTCAAAAAAAAATTACATCTATCACAACTAGGCGACAATATGTTAACTTTTTTATTTAATGAATACTTGACTAGTTTGGTCAGGTATGTATAAAAGCCCAACAAACAAAGGGTAAATATGAAATTAACATCAAAAGGTAGATATGCTGTTATGGCATTAGCAGATTTAGCTAAATTTAATAGTGTGAATCCAGTATCCTTAAGAGATATATCGTTAAGACAAGGAATATCTCTAAATTTTTTGGAACAAATATTTTTAAAACTAAAAAAAAATAACATAGTAAAAAGTACAAGAGGTACAAATGGTGGCTATATTTTAAGTAAAGACCCTGCACAGATTAAGTTGGCAAGCATACTTAATGCAGTAGATGAAGAAGTTAAAACAGTTCAATGTAAAAAAGAATTAAAAAAAGGATGTAATGGCAAAAATTCAAAATGCATAACACATAATTTGTGGGACGAGCTTGAAAGCCACATTAATTATTTCTTTGAACAAAAAAATTTAAAAGACCTTACAAGCAACACTTCAGAAAATAAAAATTAAAATGAACAGCAGAGAAAAAGAAATAGAAAAATTAAAAGACTATAAATATGGTTTTTCAACTGATATTGAAAATACACGTGCACCCAAAGGATTAAGTGAAGAAGTTATTAGATTTATTTCAAAAATAAAAAAAGAACCTCAATGGATGTTAGATTGGAGATTGAAAGCTTTTGAAAGACTTAAACAATTAAAAGAACCCAATTGGCAAAAACCAAAATATCCTAAAATAAATTATCAAGATCTTTATTATTATTCTGCTCCAAAAAGTATGGATGATAAACCAAAGAGTTTAGATGAGCTTGATCCAAAACTTCTTGAGACATATAAAAAATTAGGAATACCTTTGCAAGAACAAGCAAGATTGAATGGTATAGCTGTAGACGCGGTATTTGATTCTGTTTCTGTAGCAACAACTTTTAAAGGTGAGTTAAATAAAAAGGGTATAATTTTCTGTTCTATGTCTGAAGCAATTCAAAATCATCCTAATCTTGTAAAAAAATATCTTGGATCAGTAATTCCATTATCAGACCATTATTTTGCAACATTAAATTCTGCAGTATTTACAGATGGTTCATTTGTTTATATTCCAGAAGGAGTTAGGTGCCCAATGGAATTATCAACGTATTTTAGAATTAATGCTACAGAAACAGGTCAATTTGAAAGAACATTAATTATTGCTGACAAGGGAAGTTATGTTAGTTATTTAGAAGGTTGTACAGCACCAATGAGAGATGAAAACCAATTGCATGCTGCAAACGTAGAATTGGTTGCGCACGATGATGCAGAAATTAAATATTCAACAGTTCAAAATTGGTACCCAGGTGACAAAGATGGAAAAGGTGGAATTTATAATTTTGTTACTAAGAGAGGTTTGTGTAAGGGAAAAAATTCTAAAATTTCCTGGACGCAAGTTGAGACTGGTTCGGCAATTACCTGGAAATATCCTAGCTGTATTTTAAAAGGGGATAATTCTGTAGGAGAATTTTACTCAATAGCCATAACTAACAATCATCAAAAAGCAGACACAGGAACAAAAATGATCCATCTTGGAAAGAATACAAAAAGTAAAATAATTTCGAAGGGTATTTCCGCAGGTTTTGCAGATAACACCTATAGGGGTCTAGTTGATATTGCAAGAAATGCAGATAATGCTAGAAATTTTACTCAATGTGATTCATTATTAATGGGGAATAAGTGTGGTGCTCACACAGTACCTTATATAAAAAATAAAAACTCTAGCTCAAACATAGAGCATGAGGCAACCACTTCAAAAATTAGTGATGAACAATTATTTTATTGTAATCAAAGAGGATTAAATCAAGAAGAGGCCGTTAGTTTAATTGTTAACGGCTTTTGTAAAGAAGTGTTGCAACAGCTTCCAATGGAGTTTGCAGTAGAAGCTCAAAAATTAGTAGGAATAAGCCTAGAAGGGAGTGTTGGGTAAATGCTAGAAGTTAAAAATCTTAAGGCACAAATAAATAATAAAGAAATATTAAAGGGCTTAAATTTAGCAATTAAACCAGGGGAAGTTCATGCAATTATGGGTCCAAATGGATCTGGCAAAAGTACCCTATCAAATATTCTTTCAGGAAAAAAAGGCTACACTGTAAGTGGTGAAGTTAAATACTTTAATGAGAACTTGTTAGATTTGAAGATAGAAGAAAGAGCACACAAAGGACTATTTTTAGCATTTCAATATCCTTTAGAAATTCCAGGCGTTAATACAAATATTTTTTTAAAAACATCATTAAATGCAATTAAAAAAGCAAAAGGAAAAAAAGAATTAGATGCAATTGAATTTTTAAAATTAGTTAAACAAAAAGCAGCCGAATTAAAATTTGATGAAAAAATTTTGAGTAGGCAATTAAATGTAGGGTTTTCTGGAGGTGAAAAAAAAAAGAATGAAATTTTACAAATGTCTATATTAAATCCAAAACTATCTATTTTAGATGAAACAGATTCTGGTCTTGATATTGATGCAATAAAAATAGTTTCAGAGGGTGTAAACGCCTTAAGAAGCAAAGAAAGTTCTTTTTTAATTATTACACACTATCAAAGACTATTAAATTATATAAAACCTGATTTTGTTCATGTTTTGATTAATGGAAAAATAGTTAAATCTGGTGGAGCAGAGCTTGCATTAGAACTTGAAAGCAAAGGTTACGAAAGTTTAAGTTAAATGATTGAAAAATTAAAAATAGATTTTGATAAAATAATTGGAAGTTTAAAACTTTCTAATAAAGACATAGAGTCTAGAAAAAAAAACCTTTATCAATTTGTGGAAAATGGCTTTCCAAACAAAAGAATAGAAGATTGGAAATTTTCAGATTTGAATCAAATAATTTCTTCTAGTATTGATAGTTTGCGCTTCCATAGTGACTTGACACCAAGCGAAACAGACAAAACTATCTTTATTGATAAATTTGAACATAACAAGATAATTTTTACTAATGGTGTGATTTCAGATATTGACTTTAGTCATGAAGATGAAGCTAAAGTTTTATTAACAAAAGATTTAGATCAAAATGAAGACTTTAAAGAAGTTAATTCATTAGTTTCGTTAAATAATGCTTTTGTTTCAAACTATATTAGAGTGACAGTTAAAGAGAATTATTCATTGAATAAGCCTTTAATTGTTTACAATGTTACGACTAAAGATCTTAAATTTACAGCAATTAATTTAAAAATGGATATCATCCTTGAAAAAAATAGTTGCTTAAAACTTATTAGTTTATTTGATGATAGTTCTGAAAATAACTTTATCAATATTGTTCAAAATTATGATTTAGGCCAAGATGCTATACTTAAAAACTACAAAATTGACAATAAAGAAAATTTTAATATTAAATATTTCTATAATAATATTAATTTAGAAAAAAATAGTATCTCTGAAAATTTTATTTATTCAACTGGGTCTAAATTTATTAAAAATGAAATTAATTGTAATTTAAATGACCAGTATAGTTCAGCATTTATTAATGGAATAATAAATTTAAAAAATTCACAACACCATGAAATCAAAACTAATATAAATCATCTAGCAGAAAATACTAAAAGTTATCAACTTATAAAAAGTGTTTTAAGTGATAAAGCAAAGGGCATTTATCAAGGAAAGATTTATGTTGATGCAAAAGCTCAAAAAACAAATGGTTACCAACTTAGTAAAGCACTTTTGCTAAACGAGAATACGGAATTTAATGGAAAACCAGAACTTGAAATTTATGCGGATGATGTAAAATGCTCTCACGGCTCAACATCCGGAAACTTGGATGAAGATTCAATATTTTATTTAATGTCTCGTGGATTAAGTAATAAAGAATCTAAAGAACTGTTAATTAATGGTTTTCTTTTAGATGCTGTAGAAAAAATTACAGATTTAGAAATTAAAAATTTAATTAAAAATATGATAGGAATTAAAGAATGAATATTTCAAATATAAAAAATGAATTTCCAATATTTAATAACAAGATTCATAATAACGATTTAGTGTATCTTGATAGTGCTAACTCATCCCAAAAACCCCAATCAGTAATTGATAGAGTGAATGAATTTTATACAAATGAGTTTTCAAACACAGGTAGAAGTGTTCACTATTTGGCTGTAGCAGCAACCAATCTTTATGAAAATACAAGATCTTCAGTTCAAAAATATATTAATGCTAAAGATAAAAATGAAATTGTTTTTACTAAAGGAGCAACAGAAGCAATTAATCTTGTTGCCAATACCTTTGGTCAAAAATACTTAGAAGAAGGGGATGAAATTCTTTTAACAGAACTTGAACATCATTCTAATTATGTTCCATGGCATTTTTTAAGAAAATCAAAAAGTATTAAGATAAACTTTGCAGAGATGAATAATGATGGCGAAGTCACTCTTGAAAATATTGATAAAAAAATAACACCTAAAACTAAATTGATAGGCATTACTCATTTATCCAATGTAACAGGAGCAGTTTTACCAATTAAGGAAATAACCGAGCTAGCACATTCGAAAGGAATTGCAGTTCTGGTTGATGGTTGTCAAGGTGCACCACATTTAAAATTAGACATGCAAGATATTGATTGTGATTTTTATGCTATTTCTTGTCATAAAATGTATGGCCCAACTGGACTAGGTGTATTGTATGCTAAAAAGAAATGGTTAGAAGAATTGCCCCCTTACCAAGGTGGTGGTGGAATGATTAAAGAAGTTAAGAAAGACAGTATTTTGTATGGAGATTTACCTAACAAATATGAAGCTGGTACAATGGCAACTGCACAAGTCATAGCTTTTGATCAATCAATAAAATTTTTAGAAAAAATTGGAATAGAAAATATAGTTAAACACGAACAAGGATTGATTGAATATGGCCAAGAAATATTAAGAAAAAATAATTCTGTTAAACTAATTGGTAATCCAAAAAATAAAGGTGCTGTGTTATCTTTTACAATAGAGGGTGTTCACCCACATGATATTGCAACAATACTAGACGAAGATGGTGTAGCAATAAGAGCTGGACATCATTGTTGTCAAATACTACATGATAAATTGGGAATACCAGCAAGTGCTCGAGCATCATTAGGAGTCTACAATACAAAAGAAGATTTAGATCAACTTAATTCATCAATTAATAACTGTAAAAAAATTTTTAATCTATAATGAATATTAAAGAACTTTATCAAGAAATTATTTTGGAACATGGAAAGAATCCTAAAAATTTGAGAAAGACAGATAATTTTAACAAAGATGCCAAAGGGAACAATCCTTTATGTGGAGATAATGTTCATATCTATTTAAAGCTAGATGAAAAAAAGAAAGTTGAAGATATATCTTTTGAAGGAAGTGGCTGTGCAATTTCAATGGCTTCAGCTTCAATTATGACAGATTTAATAAAAGGTAAAGAAGAACCTGAGGTTAAGGAAATTGTAAGTGATTTTTTAGGTATGATCAAAGAAAACCCAGAGTTAAAATCAAAAAATTTAAAAGAAGATGAAAAAACTAAACTTATGTGTTTATCAGGAGTAAAACAATATCCTATGAGAGTTAAATGTGCTACATTATCATGGCACACTTTAATTTCTGCAATTGACAATACCCAAGAAGAAATTAATACTGAAAAATTAGGCTAAATATGGATTTAAAAAAAGAAATAATTAAAGAAATCAGAAAAATTTATGATCCGGAAATACCGGTTAACATTTATGAACTTGGTTTAATTTATGATGTTAAAATTGAAAATGATAATATAGCTAAAATTATAATGACATTAACATCGCCTAATTGCCCAGTTGCAGAAAGTTTACCTCAAGAAGTAAAAGATAGTGCTATGCAAGTTGAAGGTGTTGAAAGTGTTGATCTTGATTTAGTTTTTGAACCACCTTGGAATAAAGATATGATGTCAGAAGCTGCAAAATTGGAGTTAAATTTATAATGAATCAGATTATTAAATTAAGTGATAATGCTGCTAGTCGAATTAAAGAAATTATGACTGGAGTTGAATCTAATTCTATTGGAGTAAGAGTAGCTGTTAAAACTGGCGGATGCGCGGGCATGTCTTACGTTATGGAATACGCAAAACAAATTAATCCAAATGATGAAATTATTGAGGACAAAGGTGTTAAAGTTTTTGTAGATGCTGCTGCCGTAATGTATCTACTTGGAACTGAAATGGATTACAAAAAAGAGGAATTTTCATCATCTTTTGTATTCAATAATCCCAATGAAACTGAGCGTTGTGGGTGTGGAGAGTCATTCAAGGTCTAACTTTCATTTTAAGCATATCTGTATTGCATTATATGCATATCTAGTATAAAAAAAGATTATGAATAAGTTTGAATTTAAAAATCTTGTTAAGAGTTTAGAAAAATCTTTGAAAGAAAGATCTTTTTTTAAAAACCTTCGTAAGGAAGTAAACACTGGCGCGAATGGCACTCAGGACTATGTTGTTAAAAAAGGGATTAACAAAAATACTGTTGCTACAACTAAACAGTAATTATTTCTAACTACTATAATACATCTCAAATTCTACAGGATGAGGAGCATGTTCAAATTTGTGTATCTCTTCAAATTTTAACGCAATATAAGCATCGATTTGGTCATCGGTAAATACACCACCTTGAGTTAAAAAATCCCTATCTTTATCCAAACTTTCCATTGCCTCTCTTAAAGATCCACAAACAGTAGGAATATTTTTCACTGCTTCTGGTGGAAGATCATAAAGATCTTCATCAAAAGATTTGCCTGGATTGATTTTCTTTTTAATTCCATCAAGACCAGCCATAAGCATTGCAGCAAATGTTAAGTAAGGGTTTCCAGCAGCGTCAGGAAATCTTATTTCACATCTAGCACCATTTTTACTTAAAGTAATTGGAATACGACAAGAAGCAGATCTATTTCTTGCTGAATAAGCCAGCAAAACTGGAGCTTCAAATCCTGGAATTAATCTTTTGTAACTATTAGTTGTTGAGTTAGCAAAAGCATTAATTGCTTTTGCATGTTTTAAAATCCCACCGATATAATGTAGAGCTGTTTGAGATAGACCAGCATAAGCATTACCAGAAAAAACAGGTGTTTTGCCTTTCCAGATAGATTGGTGAATATGCATTCCAGAACCATTATCACCAGCCACTGGTTTAGGCATAAATGTTGCAGTTTTACCAAATGAATGAGTCACCATTTGAACTACATATTTATATAATTGAACATTATCTGCTTGATCAACTAAAGTTCCAAAATACATACCAAGTTCATGTTGACTTGGTGCTACTTCATGGTGATGTTTTTCAACTTTAATACCAACTTCTTTTAAGCTTTTTAAATATTCACTTCTCATATCTTGCTCACTGTCAACTGGAGGTACTGGAAAATATCCACCTTTAACTGGAGGTCTGTGTCCCATATTTCCATTGGCATATTCTGTATCTGAATTGTAAGGTCCTTCTTTACTATCTATTTTAAAACCAGTGTTATTAGGATCATTTTTAATTCTAACATCATCGAATACAAAAAATTCTGGCTCAGGACCAAAGAAAGCTTTATCTCCAACACCTGATTTTTTTAAATATTGTTCGGCTTTTTTTGCTATTCCTCTTGGGTCTCTTTCATAAGGAGTTCTTTTAACTGCATCTAAAACATCACAAAAAAGAACTAGGGTATTATGAGAAGTAAAAGGATCCATAAACATTCTACTAGTATCTGGTTTTAAGATCATGTCAGACTCATTGATAGCTTTCCAACCAGCTATAGAAGAGCCATCAAAAAAAACACCATCATTAATCATTTCTTCATCGAAAATAGTTACATCCATAGTTAGGTGCTGTAACTTTCCTCTTGGATCGGTAAACCTAAGATCAACAAATTCAGCTTCTTTTTCTTTTATGAATTTTAAAACGTTTTTAGCGCTCATATTTTCTCCCTTAATAAATTTTATTAATATTTACTATCAAAAAAATATTGATTAATATTGCCTATTTAATAAATATCACCTATGCATTTTTTACATGTGTATTAGACTGTTAATATTAAAATTATCAATCAATTGTTAGTTGAATTATGAGTTTATTAGACAAGGAGACAGTCAAAAGAGTTGAAAAAGCACTTAAAGATTTTGACAAATCGCTAAACGTGATTGTCTTAGATAAATCAGCGCGTACAGCAAAGGATGCGGCATCTTCTTTAAGGTGCGAAGTTGGAGCAATAGTTAAAAGTTTACTATTTAGGACCGAAGACTCTTTTATTTTATCTTTAATTGCTGGAGATAAAAGATGTTCTTTAAAAAAGTTAAAAAAAATAACCAATAAAAAAAATGTTTCAATGGCAAATCCTGAAGATGTTAAAATTCAGACAGGTTATACAATAGGGGGTGTTTCGCCTGTAGGACATTTAAAATTAGTAAAAATTTTAATAGATAATTCACTAGAAAGATTTATTGATCTATATGCAGCTGCAGGACATCCAAACTGCGTTTTTAAAATAAATTTTAAAAATCTTCAAAAAATTACAAATGGAGAAGTTAACGAATTGATAGAATGAGACAACCAAAGATAATTGATTATATATTATTGACCTTTTTAGCTTTAATTTGGTCTTCAGCTTTTTTTAATATTAAAATTGCAACATTTTCTTATGGACCAATAACCATTGCTCTTGGAAGGGTATTTTTTGGTGCCATTCCAGTATTATTGTTATGTTTATATAAAAAAATAAAAATTGAAGCTTTTTCCAAAGATTGGCACTGGTTTGCGATGATAGGATTTATTAATTTGGTAGCACCATTTTTTTTAATAAGTTATGGAGTAAAATCGGTACAAAGTAATTTAGCGGCAATATTAATGTCTACAACACCATTAAGCTCAACAGTATTAGGACATTTTTTTACAAAAAATGAAAAATTTAATTTCATTAAAACATTTGGAATATTAATTGGATTTTCAGGAATCATATACTTATTTTCAGATAATTTATTAATAAATGATAATAACTTTATTTCAGCACTATTAATTTTACTTGGATCTACCTGTTATGTTGTCGGTGGAGTTTTAACTTTAAAGATTAGTGAGAAAAAAAATGAAAATGTAACTTGATCAATTTTAATATGGGCTATAATAATCTTAGTTCCATTGGCTAGCTTTATTGAAAAACCCTGGAATTTGAATCCCAGTACAGAGTCAACAGTTTCAATAATTTATTTAGGAGTGGTTTCAACAGGCTTAGCTTGGCTGTTAAGGTTTAGAATTTTGAAAAATAATGGCTTAATATTTCAATCACAGGTGTCATATTTAATTCCTATTTTTGGAATGATTTTAGGTTATATTTTTTTAAAGGAAGTAGTTACTTTCAAAATTATAGTTTCACTAATAGCCGTACTTATAGGTCTTTATTTTGTAAAAAAAGCTGACTTTAAAAAATTAACAAATGCATAAAAAAATTCAAAATTTAACATTATCTTTTCTCCCTATTAGATAGTTAATATTAACTTTCCTCCTCGGACGGGAGTTTCTTATTGTTAATCTCTCTTGTGAATACTATAAATTTTAAATGAATCTAAAGTTTATTTATAAAATCTGTACTAAATCTGAATGGTTGGAAATAAAAAATAAAAATCAATATCCAGGCTCTAAAAAAGATCTAGAAGATGGTTATATACATTTCTCAGGAGAAGAGCAGGTTGAAGGAACACTTAAAAAATTTTACTCAAATCAAAAAGATTTGATCTTATTAAAGATAGATGCTCAAGCTTGTGAGCATCTATTATGGGAACAGGCATCTGATGGAAATATGTTTCCTCATTTATACTCTCCACTTTATATATCTAATGTTGTTAATGAATATGAAATTAATTTAAAAAATGATGGCACTTATATATTGCCAGCTAGTTTCTAAGGGGGACGCCCTTTCAGAAAAACTCCAAAAGAGTTCCCCTATTATTTAGCGATATACGCAGAATCCATAATAATGGATTTTATTTTTAAGTTTCTTTTAGATCTTTGATTATTAAATCACACCAGTTAAGTGTCAGGCGGTGATAAATTCATAATCAACCTCCTTTATTGATATTTAGACAATACCATTTCTAAATATTGCATTCAAAACATTTATTTTACTTTATGTGAAATATATTAATTGTATGCAACCTAGCAAAGTAATATGGTTTCGATAATTTAAGAACTCCATCAGCAACACTAGTGTTTACTGCGGTAACAACCCCACTCATTATAACACTCATTCCAAAAGACATAAAAATCATAAATAAAATTTGAGAATATTTTTTTGAAATCATAATTAATTATTTCCTAATAAGTTAACCATTAATACACCTATAATAATTAAACTCAAACCAATCATCGAATAAAGATTTGGCATTTGATTAAATCTAATGACACCAACTACTACAGTTGCAATAATTGTTAATCCCGCAAATGAAGCATAAGTAACTCCCATAGGAA
>Ga0114999_10007874_pt1 | contig 12006 bp, 11 predicted proteins | sample ArcticOcean_MG_C_3_FD_89820 | JGI IMG/M metagenome (GOLD analysis project Ga0114999, IMG submission 89820) | Marine microbial communities from western Arctic Ocean - ArcticOcean_MG_CB8_126 | ecosystem: Environmental > Aquatic > Marine > Oceanic | place: Arctic Ocean: Canada Basin | collected...
GACAAAAAAATTGTCACAGAAGAGTTGGAACGAATGCATGCCGCGGTAGCCGACCGTGGCAATGGCCGCGCCGGTCAGTCGACCGCCACCGGGTTGGCTGACCGTGAATTCGTGCTCATCGAACTCGGGCTTTTCGACCAGGAACAGACTGAGTCCCCGATGGTTGCTCGAATCGGGGTCTGTCCGTGCCAGGGTAAGCAAGACGCCGGCCTTGCCAGCGAAAGTGCACCACATCTTGCCGCCAGAGAGGCGCCAGCCATCACCGTCCGGGATCGCTTTCAACTGCACGGACGCCACATCAGAGCCGTAATCAGGCTCGGTGATCGCGATGGCGGGGAGCGGTTGACCCTGGGCTATGCGCGGGAGCCAACTGGCCTTTTGTTCTTCTGTGCCCCCCTCAATCAGCGCGCGCGCAAGAATCTCGGGTCGTGTTATGAGACTGCCTGCCGCCCCCAGTGATGCGCGGGACAGTTCTTCTGTCACCACGATCATGCCAAGGCTGTCTTCTCCGTCGTCGGGCAACAATCCCCCGAAGCGCTCAGGCACTGACAGGCCGAAGCAGCCAAGATCGCGCAGTCCATCGAGAATGGCCGCAGGGATCATGCGATCCTCGCGGTGAATGCCCTCGGCGAGCGGCACGACAACGTCGTCGGAAAACTGTCGAAACGCATTGGCCATCAGCGCTTTTTCTTCGCCGAGTCCGCGTTCGCCAATGAAACCGTCCGCGTCAACCACGGAGCTGCCGACCGAGGCGAGCGCGTCATGGCGTAGGTGACGCGCGCACAGCGCGCTCGTGCCAGGCGGCATGTTGACTGAATCCATGCCGAAATCTGCCGGACTGCGCTGCAGGCGTTGGTACATGAGAGACAGCGCTTCGGAGGCGAACGTGTCCGACAGCGACCGTTCAATCTCGCACCGTGACGCCGCGTAATCCTGTAGTACGCGCGCCGCCACGATCTCGGCTGTACTAAGCGAAAGATCGGCGATGGCCTGTTGGTGCAGATCCAGCCTTGCCGTGTCCACCTTTGCACCGTCGAGGCAGCATCGCCTGACGTAAGCGAGGCCCTCGCTAATTCGGTCACCAGCTTGCTCCAACGCCTGCGCGATGCTCATGCGTTCACCCTGTTTTCGACGATTTTCTGGAAGGACTTGCCCTGGAGTTCTGCCATGGATATCCCGGTCGCAATCGCTTCGTCAGGCTCGAGGGCACCACAACTGATGCCGCTGATGAAGAAGTTGAGCAAGCCCTGGGCGGTCGCCGCGTCGTCGAACACATTGCCGACGAGCGTGGCCTGCGCGGCTTGGTCGATGAAGGTCTTGAGGCGGGCGGTTGCCGCCTCAAGACCGGTCAGAAAGAAGTAGTAGAACGCCGCGTAGCGAACCGGAATCTGTGCAGGGTTCAGGTCCCAACTCTGGTAGATGCCGAGCCGCAGCGTGTGGCTAATGTTGTCAAAGTGCAGCTTCCAGGCATCGTGCACGACGCGTCGATTCTCCTCGTGTTGCTGCAGGTTGAGGGGCGCGTCGGGCGTCGCCTTGTGTGGCGGAATTGGCATGACATTGGTGATGCCGTCCGAGATGGTCACCTCGGTGCCTGTCAGACAAACCTGCATCATCATCCGCGCAAACTCAGCCGACGGGTGCGCGTGACTCTGGTGTGTCGAGGCGATGTTACAGGTCGCGGTGTAGTCCATCGTGCCCAGGATCGCGCAGGTCACACGGCCCTTCCCCGCACGCATCAGCGCAGGAATTGCACTCTCCCCGCTCGGATTGATGATCGACTGGATCGTCTCGATCATCAATTCGAGCCGAATGACGCCGCCTACCAGACCGTGATGTGCTTCGATCAACGAGAGGCACTGGTGCATCGCGGAAACTTGCTCGGGGCTCGTGACCTTGGGTAGCGTGACCGCAAAATTCGACGGCAGGACGTTGCTGGTCGCCGAGAGCAATGTGGACATGAAGATGTCGAGAGTGCGCAGCGATCTCGCCTTGGCTTCTTCTGTCAGAGCTTTGACGCGGATGCCTGTAAACGGCGGCAGGTTGTCTGCCTGCAATCCCTGCGCCATGGCCGCTGCAGCGGCTAGCGCGTGCCCGTCCTCTTCAGCATCTTCGCGTGCCCCGTAGCCGTCCTCGAAGTCAATTCGCTGGTCTTCGACCGCTTCGCGCTCCAGCTTGCGCTGCACTCGCTGGTAGACGGTCCACGCGAGCCATGCGGCTGGATTGGTGGCGCGGACGGCGGTCGCGTCTACTTCGAGGGCAGCCTGTAATGGCGCCAGGGACCCGGTGTCCTGCGGCAGGGATTTGGCACCCTCGAACTCGAGAGCCCTGGCAAAATCAACGAACGTCGGCGCGAATTCGGCCAGGTTACGACGTGCAAGTTGCGCCAGTTTGTCGGCCACCCCCACCTTGTATAGCTGTGCGCCGCCGTACACCGTGTGGACCGGTACGCGGTCAACCTGAATGCCCGGATAGGTGGCGGTAAAGCGTTCGTTCGCGGCCTGAAGGCTCGCCATCACCGGACCAAGATCACCTTCGGACAGGGTTAGTCGCGGGTTGGAGGTACTGCTTTGCATAGTTTCTTTTCCGTCCTTCCTTGCGTAGTAGGAGGCTTCGTGCCGGAAATTCATGGCTCGCGAAGCGAATGAAATCCATGTATCGGTCTGGCCGGCCGCTTTCCGGCAGGTCCTGGGATCAGCGGACCCGGCGCGCATGTTAACGCATCGGCAACAGTGGCGATGACATGGTACGCCCGCGCCGGGCTTCCCTTCGGGCTGTCAGGCTGCAGTTCGCCGAACGTGCAAAGGTCCAGACTATTCGATATGTTACCGGCCGTTTTTCATGGAGTTGGGACGCATGCAATCAGTTCTGGACGGAGTGAGGGTACTGGATTTCGGTCGATACATTGCAGGGCCGTTTTGTGGTTGCCTGCTCGGCGACCTGGGCGCAGAGGTCATCCGGATCGAGAAGCTCGACGGCAGTGAAGATCGCTACACCTCACCGCTTAATGACAAGGGTGAAGGTGCGGGCTTCATCCAGCTTGCCCGGAACAAGCTGGGTCTGACGCTCAACCCGACCAAACCTGAAGGCCGGGAAGTCGTCAAGAAACTGGTTGCGACCGCAGACGTCGTGATTGCCAACCTGCCACAGCCAACGCTGGTCGCGATGGGGCTTGATTACGACTCGCTGAAAGCCGTCAAGGCAGACATTATCCTCACCACTGTGTCCGCCTTCGGGGCGGCCGGTCCCTACAGCGACAAGGTGGGTTTCGACGGGGTCGCGCAGGCGATGTCCGGTAACATGTACATGGCCGGATCGCCGGATCAGCCGATGAAGTCGTTCGTTCCGTACTGCGACTTCGGTACCGCATCGCTCGCCGCCTTTGGCACCTTGTCGGCTGTCATTCACAAGATGAAAACGGGCGAAGGACAGCATGTAGAGGCCTCCCTGCTGCGCACGTCGCTGACGTTCAACAACGCCAACCTGATCGAACAGGCGGTGCTCGATATCAATCGGGAGGGTTCCGGCAACCGCGGCCAGGGCTCGGCACCGGTCGACTGTATCAAGACCGCCGACGGTTGGCTGATGGTCCAGGTGGTGGGCAATCCGCTGTTTGAGCGCTGGGCGAATCTGATGGGCGAAGCGCACTGGCTCACCGACGAGCGCTATGCCACCGACCAGGCGCGGGGCGACAATGCCAAGGACATCAGTGATCGAACGACCGAGTGGGCCGCCGACAAGACCAATGAACAGGCGATGGCGATCCTGGCCGAACACCGGATTCCGTACGGTGAGGTGATGCGGCCTGCGCAGACGCTGGAAGACGAGCACATTAAGGCGATCGGCATCTTTAAGGACGTGGACTATCCGGGGTTGCCGAAGCCCGCGCCGATTGTCCACGAACCGGTAAGGTTGTCGAAGACGCCGATCAAGCTACGCCATCGCGCGCCGACCCTCGGGGAACACACGGAACAGATTCTCGCTGAACTCGGCTACAGTGCCGAAGAACAGCAATCGCTCAAGGACAAGCGCGTGATCTGACGAGTTTGCGGAGGCCTGAGACCGGTGTTCCCGGATTCGGCTCTCCATGGCTCGAATGCGCCTGTTGTGTGCCGAAGTGCCTCCGGAGGAAAAAATGATCGACATCGAACCCGTCACGACGTACTTCGCTGAACTGCAGGACACGGTCTGCCAGGCGATCGGGGACTTCGACGGTGGCGACGGCTTTAGCAGCGAGGACATCTATCCGCCGGGCGGCGGCAGATCGCGCCCCCGATTGCTCGAGGCCGGTGCTGTCATTGAGAAAGGCGCGGTACAATTCACGTGGAGTATCGGCGCGAGCTTGCCGCCCGCGGCGACAGAGCGAAACCCTGAGCTTGCGGGGCGCGGCTTTCAGGCGGCTGCCATCTCCCTGATCCAGCACCCGCGCAATCCCTACCAGCCGACGATGCACGCGAATCTGCGGTTCTTTCTGGTTGACGACACCCACTGGTACTTTGGCGGCGGCTTCGATCTGACGCCTTACTATCCGTTTGAAGAGGACGTCGTCCATTGGCACCAAGCGGCCCGCAAAGCCTGCCTGCCGTTCGGCGATGAGGTTTATCCGCGGTGCAAAGCAGCCTGTGACGAGTACTTCTATCTGAGTCATCGGAACGAAGCCCGGGGCGTTGGCGGGCTGTTTTTCGATGATTGGACTGAAGGCGGCTTTGACCGGAGTTTTGACTTCGTGCGCAGCATCGGCGATCAGATATTGCCTGCCTATATGCCGATTCTGGAGCGGCATCGTGACCATTCGTATACCGAGCGGGAGCGGGATTTCCAGAGCTATCGCCGTGGCAGGTATGCCGAATTCAATCTCGCGATTGATCGCGGCACACGCTATGGCCTCCAGTCAGGCCGGCGCATCGAATCGGTGCTCGCTTCCTTGCCGCCGGTCGCGTCCTGGCGCTACAACTGGCAGCCGGATGCGGGTACGCCCGAGGCCCTGCTGTATGAAAGGTACCTCAAACCACAGGACTGGCTTGGTGTTATATAGCATTAAGTACATATTCCAACTGATTGGTTTTAATAAAATAAATTAGATGAAAACAAAACTGCCTGGCATTGGAACAACCATATTCACGGTGATGTCGAAACTGGCTGCCGATGTTGGCGCGATTAACCTGTCGCAGGGGTATCCGGATTTCAATGCGCCAGCTGAGTTGATCGACTTGCTGAGCCAGTACATGCGGGATGGCTACAATCAGTATCCACCGATGTCGGGTGTTGAGGCGCTGCGGGCCCAGGTCCGAGAGAAGTGTGAGCGGCTGTACGGATGCGCCGCCGATGCTGAACACGAGATCACGATCACCTCGGGGGCGACTGAGGCCATTTTCGTTGCAGTCCAGGCGATGATTCATGCCGGCGATGACGTGATTGTGCTGGATCCTGCTTATGACTCCTATGACCCGGCAGTCACGATGGCCGGCGGCACCGTCCAACACGTGCCGCTGGTGGCACCGGACTTCTCGGTCGACTGGGATCGGGTGCGCGCCGCGATTAAACCCAATACCCGGTTGCTGATGGTCAATTCGCCGCACAATCCCACGGCAACCGTATTCGATGCGACAGACCTCGACGCCCTGGAACTGCTCCTTCAGGACTTCGATCTTCATATCGTCTCTGACGAGGTTTACGAGCACATGGTCTTCGATGGTGCGCCGCACCAGAGCCTGCTTACGCGACCGGCGCTGGCGTCACGGGCGTTCGTCATCTCGTCGTTCGGCAAGACTTACCACGCAACGGGCTGGAAGGTTGCTTATTGCGTGGCACCGGCGGTGTTGACCGCCGAGTTCCGCAAGGTGCATCAGTTTGTCACCTTCACGACCCACACGCCGACCCAGTGGGCCCTTGCAACCTACATGGAGCGCCACCCGGAGCACTATGCAGAGCTTGCTGAGTTCTACCAGGCCAAGCGCGATCTCTTTCGGGCGGAACTCGTGGCATCGGGTTTCAGACTGTTGCCGAGCGCTGGCACCTACTTTCAGTTGGCTGACTATTCAGCCTTCGGCAACGAACCTGATGTCGACTTTGTCCGCTACCTCACAACAGAGGTCAAAGTCGCGGCGATTCCGGTCTCGGTTTTCTACAAGGAATCGTCACAGGATGCGATCATCCGCTTCTGCTTTGCCAAGGATGACGACACCTTGCGGGAAGCGGCATCGCGGCTGCGCGGGATCAGTCGGTGAGCGCCTTGGCCATTTTCTGCGCGCCCCTCTACTGCGAGCCTCTTGTCTGCAATAGAGTCGAGGTTTGTTTAGAAACCGGTTCCCGGGAATTGTCAGGATGACAATTTTGGGACGAAAGCGAGTTCAGCCACGGGTCTTTGTTCCGGGATGTTTGGCATGAAAGTGGCACTGGTGCAGACAGCGCTCGTCTGGGAGAACCCGGCGGCTAACAGAGATCTGCTTGCCGAGCGACTGCGCGGGTCGCTGAACGGTGACGAAGACCTCGTCGTTCTACCGGAGATGTTCAGTACGGGTTTCAGTATGGCGTCGGCGCGCCTGGCGGAACCCATGGACGGCGCAACGGTCGGCTGGCTTGCGGCGATGGCGGGTGAACTCGACAGCACGATATGCGGGTCTGTGATCATCGAGGTCGGCGGTCGCTACTACAACCGTCTGGTGTGGACCGCGGCGGATGGGGTGCATCGGACCTATGACAAACGTCACCTCTTTCGCATGGCGAATGAGCACGAGCATTACGCCGCGGGCACCTCGCGACTACTGGTGGAAACCGGCGGCTTCAAGGTTTGCCCGCTCGTCTGTTATGACCTGCGCTTTCCGGTCTGGAGTCGGTCAGACGGTGATTTGGGCGTGCTGATCTTTGTTGCCAATTGGCCGGCACCGCGCCGTGAACAGTGGCTTGCCCTGCTCCGCGCGCGCGCTATCGAGAATCAGTGTTACGTCATCGGCGTCAATCGGGTGGGCAGCGATGGCAACGGGAACAAGTACGCGGGCGATTCTGTTGTGCTCGACTACCGCGGTGACGGTGTGCTCGACCTGGGTGACCAGGACACGGTTGGCTTTGCCGACCTCGATGCCGCTGCGTGGCGCGCGTTCCGGGCAGACTTTCCGGCGTATCTTGATGCAGACTCGTTTAATCTGACTTGAAGTTTTTTAGCTTGTTGAGATGCGTCTGCGGGTCGGTCAATGGTGAGCGGCTGACAGCCTGGTCGATCATCTTGTCGTACTTCGGATCAAGCGAGGACATTTTGCTCGACATATTTCGGTGCACCGACACGCCGGAAATGATCTTGCTCAGCGTTTTCCCGCCGCAACCGTCGCAGGCGACGTCCGCCATCCTGGTCTCGCCACGCCAAAGGACCGACGAGATGGCGCTGCATTCGTCGCAGCGGAACTCATAAATCGGCATTACTGGCGCCAAGTCGAAAGTAGGCGTCAAGACTACGGTGGTAGCGTGTGAACGCCAGACCCCGTGCCGGGTCGTTGGCACTGACAAGTTGTCGTTCAAGGTCCAGTTCTGCCAGCGTCGGACCGTCGCCGGCACTGCGCCGGGAGAGCCAGTTTTCCCAGTCAGCCTTCGGCATGTCGAGGTAAAAGTCGACCTCGCGCAACGCGTTCCGGGCAATCGCACTGACCTCGGTGCAGGCAAAGCCGGCGAAGGTCACGGAGTACGTCTGAGGCCCCACGCAGAGGCCGACCACCGCGTCACAGTTGCCTTCCCTGCGGAAGCCCGTATCGGCGTTCGCACGCTGGGCCGCCTGTTTTAACCATTTGATGCTGAGTGCCATCGCTTGCTACCTGTCTTGCCCGGAGGGCCACGTTGTCGAGAGTTGGTGGTGAATCGCCCGGTCAGTCGCTGTCGCTGAAAGACGTCTCAACGCGACTCGACGCGTCAAAAAAATGCTGGAGTGTTTGGTTGTACCGAAAAAAGAGGTCTTGCTTGTACTGATCCTCTGCCGCCGAGTGGGCAAGACCTTCCTCGCGGTCAAGGTCAATCGTATTGAGGGTTTGATCAAGGGCGGCCCGGCCGTTGTCCCGGATGTTCTCCAGCATGACGCGCCAATCCCCATGACTCATGAGCAGATAGAAGTCGAGCTGGGGCAGCTCATCTGCGGAAATCGAGACGGCATCAACACACCGTAACCCGGCCATGGTCAACGCGTAGACGTCGTCTTCAACCACAACGCCGAAGCGCGTGTCGCAGGCACCGCCGCCCGCCCCGTGATATTCGTCGTGTTCGTTAAATACACTGCGGACTGCGTGAAACCAGTCGACGGATGGAAACTCAGCCATCACGCCTCCAGATATCGGGCCAGGTCGGGTGGCAAGCCGTCGTCCCGGGATACGCCGATCCAGTCGGTGAGTGCGGCGTACTGGCGCAGGTAGTCGCCCATCAAGCCCTCGAAAGCAGCCTTCCCCGCCGATGGCGCTGCCTCAAGCGAGCCTGCCAGCAGGATCATCAGCGATTCACGCAGCGCGGGGTCCTTTAGTTCTGCGATTAGCATACCTTCGCCGATGGTGAGCACCTGATTGAGAATCGGGCCCTGACCTTCGTTGTGGTTGACAGCGTACTTCAGATGCTCGACGGCATAGGTCAGATGGCGTGCCTTGTCCTGCATGGAGCGGCTGAACATCTCCCGCTCAGCGGCGTTGTGGGCGAAGCCGACGCCGTGTTTGTAGATCGTCTGGGTCAGCAGACCGCGCTGTAGAAACATGACCGCAACAGTCTCTGTCCAACCGCCGCGGCTCTCGAGAATCATGCGATTCAGGATGCCCTTGCTCTCCACGCCGAGCCCGCCGCCGTTAGCGAGCGCACGTTTGCGGAACGCGTCCATGTGTCGGGCATCGTCAAAAGTGACGGTGGCGAGGAACTGCTTAACCTCATGGAAGCCGTACGAGAGTTCCTCCTGCCAGCTCGCAATGGACTCCATCTCGACGTTGGCGCACTGGATCAATTCGGTGCAAAGCTGGCACATCGCACGTTCAACAGCGTCATCGAGCGGCTCGACGGAAGACCAGTCGAGATCGGTCGTCGGCACCCATCGGCGCTGGATCGCTTCTTCGTACAAATCGCCCGCACAGTCGGCCCAGAGTCCGGACTTGTGTCTGACGCTGTAGCCAATCGGCGGCACCACCGCACTACCGGCAACCGAGCCCCGGGGCATGCGGGTCTGGTCTTCCCAGAATTCGGGAACCTCGGCGTAGTGGCCCACATTGAGGCTGCCGAGCGTAAGACCTTTGTCACCTGCCTTAACCCGTGTCCCCCATTGGTGGCTCTTGCCCATCCATGCGTATTGGGGTTCTGGAATCTCGACGTCTTCACTTTCGCCCATCCGGCGTGTTCGGCCTTCCGGGCGGGGTTTGATTTTGACAGTCATCGATCAGGCCTGCGCGTACTTGACGAGTTCGGGGTCGGCCCGACCGTCTTCAAAACGCTCGCCGAATCCGGCGGAACGTACGCGCTGCATGTATTCCTTGACCTGTCGGCGGCGGATGGCAAGCAACTTGCGATACCCCTCATCGAAATGGTCCTTGCCCCCGCCGAGAAGTATCGCCAACGATTCGCTGGTCGCCGTTTGGCGGGCGGCCGGGTTGTTTTGGCCGGCGAGCAAACCGCGCTCGCTCTCGTCGAGGTAGACGTGAATCTCTTCGCGACGTTCCGGGGCGGTCTCCGACATGTACCGCATGTGCATCACGCCGAAAGCGACGTGTCGGGCTTCGTCCTGGGCGCAGAGGCGATAGATGTGCTTCTCGGCATCATTGTAGGCCATGAGCTCGCCCATCCGGAAGATGCTGAGGACGGCACCCTCGCCCGCGATGTGAAGGCGGGAGGACATCTCGGTGAAATCCCGGGACATGTCGATGCTGCCAACAATGCCGCTGGTGCCACCCGTGCGCTGCATCAACCCCCCACCGTTGGCGAAGGCACGCTTGCGAAAGACATCCATGTGCCGCGATTCGTCCATCACCTGCGCAAGCAGAATCATGCGCGGCTCAAAAAAGTCCGGTGAAGTTTTGGCAATCCAGCGTGCCGGGATGTCACCTGCAACGAATTCGACCTCGGTCAGAAACGTCGCGAGTTGGCACTGGGCCTGTTCGACATCGTCCGGCAGAGGCCGAATCGTCTCCCACGGCACGTCGGTTGCCGAACTCCACTGGCGCTGAAGCGCTTCCTCATAGAGGACGGCGGCATTTTCGAGCCAGATTTCTGACTTGTCGCGTACCTCATAGCCGCCGATGCGAAAGCCGTCGCTGCGGCGACCACTGCCGCGAGGCCGGCCGGTCATGTTGTCGCTGTGGTCCGGCACCTCGCCATAGGTTCCGACCTGGATGTCTGCGAGGGAAATACCGTCGCGGCTCGGTTCTGCGCGTACCCCCCACTCGCCCATCTTCTCAAGCCAACTCAGGTCCATCGGCTCAACGTTGTCTGCAGACTCATTGCTTACAGCGCTTACAGCTTCGCTCATCTGTTGGGGTCTCCGTTTCTGTTTGCCGGTTGGCCGGGCGGGTTCGCAGATGGGAGCGGATCCTTCAGGATGCCTTCCCAGCGCGTCGTTGTGGCTATTTTGTATCTGGTCTTGTATCGGTCTTGTATCGGTGCACTGTCTCGCGCTGCTTGCATCTGAGTGACCAGTCTCTTCGTGTCGATGGTCGATACTTGCATCTTGCTCGATGAGAACTCTGTGCCTGGTTGCATCCTATCGATATTCTTGGCCGTCTTCACCCCCTGGTTTGTCGGAACTGTCGAGCCCTTAACCACGGACAGTACAGGTCATACCGGGTCGGCCTAGCATGCGGCTCTCAGGCAGCCTGCTATAATCGCGCATCGACCTGATGCAGATCTGCCGTTGCTATATTACCTGGGCCAGTACCTCGCCGACGTGACCGGTCTCGGTCCCTTCCGTCTGCTGACCTCATACATTTTCCTCAGCGGTCTCGGCACCGCCCTCGGAGCGCTGCTCACCTGGTGGCTGCTGCCACGAATCTGGCACCGACTGCCCACTGACAAAGGCCGCGAATTCGCGGTTGGCGCGGAGGAGAGCGTTGGCAAGCCGGTCAGCGGCGGGCTCGTTTTCATTCCGATATTTGGCCTGCTCGCCCTCTTGATCGTACCGTTCGAGTGGATGTTCCTGGAGATTGTGTTCCTGACGCTGCTGGCGATGATCGTTGGGTTCCTCGACGACAGCGCCGTGGGTGGCTGGAGTGAATACCGGCTCGGCGCGATCGATCTTGTAATCGCAGTGGCGGCATCGATGATCATCTGCCAGCTCGAACCGTACACGATCTGGCTGCCCCTCCTGAAAGACCCGATCGTCTTCGAGCCGCTTACCTTCATTGTGGGCGCGACGGTGCTGATCTGGGTCACTATCAACGCGACCAATTGTACCGATGGGGTTGACGGCCTCTCGGCCAGTCTGTCGGGCCTCGCCCTGCTCTTTCTAGCCGGAATTCTCTATGGCATTGTCGGGCACATTCAGATTGCCGGATACCTCCTGGTGCCGCACTACGAAGCAGGTGCTGACTGGGCGATCTTCGCGTTTATCATGGTGGGTTGTCTCGCCGGGTACCTGTGGCACAACAGTTATCCAAGCGCGGTCCTGATGGGCGATGCCGGGTCGCGGCCCATCGGACTCCTGCTCGGAGTGCTGGTTCTCGCCTGTGGCAATCCATTCCTCATCCTGGTCGTTGCTTTCGTGGTTCTTGTCAATGGGGCGACGGGTATGATCAAGGTGGCCCTGCTCCGCTTTTTCAAGGTGGGCATCTTCCGGCAGATCCGCTACCCGCTCCATGATCATGTCCGGGAGAACATGGGTTGGTCGAATACACAGGTGCTCGTCCGCTTCATGTTGCTGCAGGCAGTCGGCACGCCGATATTGCTGGTGCTGCTACTAAAAATCCGGTGACCGCGCCCAGCCGATGGCTGCCACTCGCCGCGGGACTCGTCCCGATTGATGCTCCCCGCTGCCGCCTTCTTGCTCGCCTACTGGCACTGGGCCGGCATCCA
>Ga0114999_10007879_pt1 | contig 12002 bp, 8 predicted proteins | sample ArcticOcean_MG_C_3_FD_89820 | JGI IMG/M metagenome (GOLD analysis project Ga0114999, IMG submission 89820) | Marine microbial communities from western Arctic Ocean - ArcticOcean_MG_CB8_126 | ecosystem: Environmental > Aquatic > Marine > Oceanic | place: Arctic Ocean: Canada Basin | collected...
AGACGATAAAACCATCACCTTGGTTCCTTAGAATGCCCCAACTTCTTGGACCGCCGGGGCCTCAAAGCCTAACATAGAAAGTGGTACCACATCTGGGGGCACGTCAGACCGCTGCATCCACCCCGACCGCGTTGTTCCTCTTCGAAATAGCGGTGCTATTCCTCATCGTCTCGCCTTTCCAGGGCGGCGCTTCGGTCCCCTCGGTGCGTCACCGTATTTCTGGGACGGGACACTAGAAGGACTCGAACCGAGGGCGCGATCGCCTGTTCCGATCGGGGTAGCCCCGACCTGAAGCGTGCGCCGCGCCCTCGGTTGTAGACTTCGAAGTCAGTCCGGACCTACCAGCCGACCGCCTGGCCGTCCTTCCGATGATCGGAGCCGCCGCGGTATACACCGTTGACCGGATGGTCCTCCGAGATGCTCGCGGGACCGAACATCGGCGTGGGCAAGCTCGGGTCGAGCGTAAACAAAATGCCCTGATAGCCCCCCACGGAGCTTCCAGTTACGGGGCGCACGTTGTGTCCTGTCGCTTGTAGGGCGGGACCAACCAGGCTGAACAGATTGTTTTCCAGGGACAGAGTGTTCGAGTTCTGGTTGTGAGTAAAACGCGCCGCGTCCGTGGTCATCTGAATATTCATACCGTGGTCGATCACATTCACCATGTGCTGCGCATGGGTTTCGGGTTGCACACTGCCGCCCATGTTGCCGAAGGTCATCAGTGGGTTGCCGTCTTGCATGACAAATCCCGCGATGATGGAGTGGAACGGCCGCTTGTGCGGGGCAACGAGGTTCGGGCTCGCGTCGTCCAGTGAGAAGGCGGTCCCACGATTGTGCAGAATGAACCCGTACGGGCCCACGGTCGCGCCACTGCCGTACACCGAGAACACGCTGTGTATGAGGGACACCATGTTCCCCCACCGGTCGGCGGTCGTGAGGTAGATCGTCCCGCCATCCAGGCCGCCCTTGACCGAAGGCTCGGAGACCCGATCCATACTAATTCTAGAGCAAAGCGTTCTAGCGTAGGATTTGGAGAGAAGTCGGTCCACGGGAATTGTTTCGAAGAGCGGGTCGCCGTTGTAGGCTTGCAAATCCGAGTAGGCCAGCTTTTTGGCCTCGACCATGAAGTGCCAGTAGTCCGGATTGGTGGGCCCAACGTCGGCCAGGTTGATGTTGTGGACCGGCGCGCAGACCTCGAGAATGTTCAGCATCTCGAGGGCCGCAAATCCCTGACCCGGAGGAGGCAACTGAAAGACGTCGTAGCCGTGATAATTGGTGGAAATGGGCTCCACCCATTCCGACTCGAAATCCGCCAAGTCTGCTTTGGTCATGACGCCGCCGTTGGCCTGGACCTTGGCCACGATGGCATCAGCGATTTCGCCCTCATAGAAGACGTCACGACCCTGATCCTGAATCAAGCGTAAGGCCCGTGCTAGTTCCGGATTACGCACTAAGCTGTATAGGGCCGGCGGACTTCCATTGGTCAGGAAGGTTCGGTTCGAATCGACGTCGCCACGCAGCTTTTCCTGGACGCCGACGATGTCCCGGTGTCGACGTTCCGACTGCCCCCAGCCCTCCTCGGCGAGCTGGGCCGCGCGCTGGAAGGTCTCCTTGAACGTCAGGTTGCCGAAGCGTTCCATTAACGCATCGTAGCCTGAAATGGCCCCCGGGACGGTGGCGGCATTAACGCCGGTACCCGGCACCCGTTCCACGCCCAGTTCGTCCCTGAAAAACTCCGGTGTCCATCCTGCTGGGGCCCAGCCGGCCGAGTTCAGCGCGTATAACTTTTGTTCCTCGGCCACCCACACCAATGCGAACAAGTCGCCGCCGATGCCCGTGTCATTTTGCGACGTCACGTCCAGTACGGCGCCCGCCGCCACGGCCGCATCCATCGCGTTGCCACCCTGCCGTAGAATCTCGAGTCCGGCTTGGGCAGCCAGCGGATCGCTGGTAGCCACGATCCCGTGACGGGCTAGCACCTCCGAGCGACCCTGTCCAAGCCAGCCCTGGGCTCGCGAACCTGCTACTGCGGCTATGGAGGCCGCCGGATTGGGTACCTTCTCTGTGGGAGCCCCAAACGCGTTTGGGGACTGGGCGATCAACGACGATGGCAACCCCACCAAAGCCGCTACCAACGCCGCGTACAGGTGGGTACCGCTCAAGTGGCGGTGCCGAGGAGCACCTACGGAGATCGGTCCTCCGAGATTCAACTGCGGATCCACAGTGCTGCTCTCTCCATCCATATCAGACTCCTCGGCTTGTCGACGGCGCCAGCCTCGCCGCCCAGGCGTCGAGTATGCCGTCAGGAATGGTTGACAACATGCGTCTAAGGCGTGCTCCGTCGCAAGCGGAGGTCCCTCAGACGACGTCGCTAAGTTCTTTTGCGTGGTGACGTGAGGCTCGGGTTCTCTGCATAACCACCGGCGAGGGGCTTTAGCGGCGCGCGAAACGTGCGCCGACCCGCTGGCGCGAGGCTGCGCGATGACCGATGTTGGCGGGTCTGGGCGCTGCCACTGTAGGCGGCAAGTGCTTCAATGCTTCATCTGGAGGGGAATACGATGTCATCGTCACGAGTTCTCATGTCCATGTTTGTGGTCTGCGCTGCCGCCGTGTTGTCCGGATGCGGCGCCGAAGGAGTTCCGTCTGCCTCGGCCATGTCCATGGGCGATCCGATCACCGGCGAGGGTCTCCCGAACCCGACTACGACCGTGATGCCGGGCTGGGGTGACCTACCCGCAGGTAGGGAGTGGGGGTCGTCAGCCGGCGTGGATATCGATCCGACGGACGGCAACGTCTGGGCGTACGAGCGCTGCGGCGCCAGTTCCTTCGGGCCGGGCTCTCTCAACTGCGAGAACAATCTCGTCGACCCGATCTTCAAGTTCGACCGGAACACGGGTGAAGTGCTCGCGAACTTCGGCGCCGGACTCTTCGTCACACCGCACGGCATCCATGCGGACAGCGACGGGAACGTGTGGGTCACCGACTTCGCGGGGAACGCGGAAGGGACGAAAGGCCATCAGGTCTTCAAGTTCAGCCCCACGGGTGAGGTGCTACTCACGCTCGGTACGGCCGGCCAGCCCGGAAGTGGGCCGAATCAGTTCAACCAGCCGAACGACGTGGCCATCGCGCCCGACGGGAGCATCTTTGTCGGAGACGGACACAACGGTCAGGGCATGACCTCGAACAATGCGATTGCCCAGGGAATCGAGGACGGATCGACGGGCCGTATCCTGAAGTTCTCGGCGGACGGCACGTTCATCAAAGAGTGGGGACAGATCGGCACGATGCACGGGGAGTTCCGTACGCCGCACGCTTTGGTGTTCGATGCCCAGGGACGCCTCTGGGTCGCCGACCGCGGCAACCACCGGATCGAGATATTCGATCAGGAGGGCAACTACCTCGAGTCGCGCTACAGCTACGGGCGCATCAGCGGCCTCTTCATCACGCCGGATGAGATGCTGTATGCGATCGATTCAGAGTCGAGCCCAACAAGCCATCCGAACTGGGTGAATGGCGTGCGGATCGGCTCCATCCACGACGACCGACTCACCGGGTACATTCCAGGGTTCCCGTCCGATGCGCGGCCGTACCAGGGTGCTGCGGGCGAGGGCGTGGCGGTCGACGCGGACGGCAACGTCTACGCGGCGGAGGGCCCGAATTCGCTGTCGTGGGCCGGCGGCGCGGCCCTGACCAAGTACGGCGTGGCACAATAGTGGAATAGAGGGGCACGTCCGGCGCCTCCGAGCCAGGTGCTCGCGGTGGCGCGTGGGCGTATCCACGACGGGTTACCCTGTCATCATCGAGAAAAAACCCCCGCTGGGCTTCATAGCCCTCGGGGGTTTTTTCTTTTTCGGAGGGGGGCTTCAAGAAACTCGTGCGGGACGTCATGAATGCCCTCAGTTGCCACCACAGTGGTAGGCACGGTACTCTGTACAGCTTCGGTTCGAAACTCCCTCAAGACCTGGTGACGAACAATGAGTCGATCTTACCGTTTGATTCGAGCGGTCCTGACAACATCGATGGTGGTTATCGTCGCGTCGGCGTGCGCGATGGACGACACCGGCGGCACTGCGTCCACCGCGGCAGCTGGCATCGTTCTTCATCCGGCTGACGCATCAGGACCCCAAGTGCCGGAGGGCGTGGCGCAGTTTGCGGTGGATCCTTACTGGCCGCAGCCCCTCCCGAATAACTGGATCATCGGTCAGGTCGCGGGCACGTCGGTCGACAGCGACAACAACGTCTGGATCATCCATAGGCCGTTTACTGTTCAGGGTACGAACGCCGGCTCGACGCCACCGATGTCCCAACGCGACCAGTCCTGGGGCAGCGATCCCGTCCAGTCTCTCTGCTGCACCACGGCGCCACCCGTGTTGGCGTTCAACCCCGCTGGGGAAGTGATTCACTCGTGGGGAGGCGACGACCCCAACGGCGAATACGAGTGGTTCAACAGCGAGCACGGAATCCATGTGGACTACCAGGGATTCGTCTGGGTCGCCGGGAACGGCGGCGACGACCACCACATGATGAAGTTCACTCAGGAGGGTGAATTCGTTCTCAGGATCGGCGACGTCGGCCAGAGCATGGGTAGCAACGACACGGAGACGGTCAACCGGGTCGCCAGCATGATGGTGGACCCCGTGACCAACGAGCTCTTTGTGGCGGACGGCTACGGAAATCGGCGGCTGGCCGTCTTCGACGCCACGACGGGTGAGCACAAGCGGCACTGGGGAGCCTACGGTGAGGTTCCGGTCGACGAGGATCCGGGCCCTTGGGACCCGACCGCACCGCCGAGCCGCACGTGGCGCACACCGGTTCATGGAGTGGCCATCTCGAATGACCGGAGGGTCTACGTTACCGACCGCCCTAGCAACCGCATCCAGGTCTTCGAGGTGGACGGGACGTACCTCTACGAGGGCGTTCTTGCTCCCCAGACGTATGGGCCCGGATCGACCTGGGACGTTACGTTCGACCCGCTCGACACCGAGCAACGGTTCATCTACGTACCGGACGGCACCAACAACAAAGTGTGGGCGCTGGATCGGGAGACGCTCGAGCCGGTGTATTCCTGGGGTACGGGCGGAAAACAAGCCGGCCACTTCGATTGGCTCCACTACATGGATTTCGATTCAGACGGGAATCTGTATACCGGTGAGGTGCAGACCGGACACCGGATCCAGAAGTTCATTCGCCTGAACGGCAACTAGGCCGCAAAGGACGAAGATCGGCTGACCCTAGAGGGGCCGACTCGAAGCAGTGAGAAGTTCGATCGGTTGGGCAGTTGGCAGGTCCCGAGTGGGTTAGGTAGTACTTTTGGCGAGGAGTGACGGCGAGGTGTCTTCGAGTCATCGAAGCGCCTCGCCGTTCTCTCCGGCCGGCTTGGCTGAGGAAGGTTTTCATGATAAGGAAACCCGAAGCCGAAGAAGTCTGGAGAAACGACGTTGAGGCGGGCGGCCGAGTCGGCCGGCGCGGATCGCCGAAGGCGCGGGCGCGACTGGTGCTCCTCGCCGCTCTTGGTGTCCTGCTCACCACACCCTTGCCAGGCGTCACCCAACACGTCAACGACCGGCCTGAGAGCGAGCCGGGAGGGTGGCCCTACATCGGTGGCGACGCCGGACACACCCGATCCACGCCACTGAGTCAAATCGACGCCTCCAACTTCGGCGACCTCGAAGAAGAGTGGACTTGGAGCAGCGCCAGCTTCGGAGCCACTCCCCCGCGCCCCACGCCCGTTTTCGCAGGCGGCAAGCTGTTCACGGTAGCGGGACCGCGCCGTCACGTGGTGGCCGTCGACCCCTCCACGGGAGAGACGTTATGGACGTTTCGAGAGCCCAACACGTTCCGGTGGGAGTATTCCATGCGCGCGCCTTGGGGAAAGGGCGTCGCCTACGCTGAAGTGGGCGGAAGGGGCGTAGTGTTTATTGCGACCCCGGCCTTCTTCCTTCACGCGCTCGACGCGGAGACTGGCAAGCACCTCGAGAATTGGGGGACCCCGGTGCCGTTGGAGGGATTTCCGCAGACCGGCGTGGTCGACCTCTTGCCCGACCTCCTTGCCGATTGGGGACCGTGGCAGGAGTGGGACGAACCGTACGACCCCTACTACGGGATTCCGCTGGAATTAGGGTATATCACCAACTCGTCACCCCCGATCGTGGTGAACGGGACGGTCGTGGTGGGCAACTCGGCGGAGCAAGGTTACAACCAGACACGGATCGAAAACGTACCCGGCGATATTCTGGGTTACGATGCGGCGACGGGTGCGAACAAGTGGAAGTTCCACGTGATCCCGCGACCGGGTGAGGTGGGTCATGAGACGTGGGAGAGCGACGCCTGGCGGTGGACGGGGGACGTTTCTTCGTGGGCCCCCATGTCGGCCGACCCGGAGCTCGGATTGGTTTATATACCCACGAATCCCCCTACGATCGACTTCTACGGCGGATTCCGGCCCGGTGATGGTCTGTTCGGGACGAGCCTGATCGCTCTCGATGTGGAGACAGGGGAGCGGGCGTGGCACTTCCAGATGGTTCATCACGACGTCTGGAACTACGACACTTCGACTGCCCCGGTCCTCATGGACGTAACGGTGGATGGGGTGACGATCCCGGGGGTCTTTCAGGCCACGAAGCAAGCGGTCCTGTGGTCGTTCAATCGGGAGACGGGGGAGCCGATTTGGCCCGTCGAGGAGCGTCCGGTGCCCTCATCGGAGGTGCCTGGCGAGCAGCTTTCGCCCACGCAGCCGTTCCCGACGAAGCCCGCGCCGTACGATCTACACGGGTTTACGGAAGACGACCTCATCGACTTCACGCCCGCTCTCAGGGAGGAGGCGTTAGAGATCGCGTCGGACTACCAGCTCGGCCCGATCTTCAACCCGCCCGTACACAGTGGTAACCCGCGAGGATTGCGGGGCTCGATCTGGTGCCCCGGTGAGCTGGGAGGCACGAACATCTCGGGTCCGCCCGTCGCCGACCCCACGACTGGAATCATCTATACGATCTCCAGGACGAACTGCGGCTGGCGAACCATTGTCCCAGGAGTGGAACGGGATCAGCTGATCCAAGAGCCGACGGGGCTGGGGATCGCGGACTTTGCAGTCGGCATGGGTACACCCCAGGGCGTACCGGGTCCGCAAGGCCTACCACTGGAGAAGCCCCCGTATAGCCGGATCACCGCGATTGATCTCAACACCGGTGAACACTTGTGGTGGATTCCGAACGGGGGCACACCGAAGTTCATCCAAGAACACCCCGCACTCCAAGGACTGGACATTCCCGCCACGGGGAACATGGGCCACTCGGCCATGATGGTGACGCCGACTATGCTTCTCCACACGGCGATCGGCGACGACGGAGCGACGCCTTTCCTTTTCGCCTTGGACAAGGCCACGGGCGAGCGTTTGGGGAGTCGGGAGACCCCTGGTCTTGTTATGTATGGGATGATGTCCTACATGCATGAGGGGCGGCAGCGCATCATCCTGCAGGCTCCGGGCCAGCTGGTGGCACTGAGCCTACCCTGAGGTCCCGGCGGGTCCTCAGGGGCGAATCGAGGTGATTTTGTGAACACTTCACGTGGGCAGGCATCGATGGAAGGCAAGCGCGAGAACGACGACATCCCGCAGGGTGGGGACACCTCCCGGAGTTTGGAAGACTCCCGGGGTTCGGATACCTCCCGAAAGGACGAAGGGGGGAGCAGTGATCTCTCGCGGCGAGGTTTCCTGGGGGGCACCGGAGCCGCGTTGGTGGTCGCAGGTGCCCCGAAGTTGGGGTCGAGCGAACCCCTGTCGGGTGGTGCTGCCGAGCAGGAGGTGCAGGCCGTTCCCCGGACGGCGATCCGCGTCACGGTGAACGGAACCGAGCACCGCGTGGACGTAGAGGACCGTTGGACGTTGAACGAATTCCTCCGCGACCAACTCGAGCTCACGGGCTCCAAGATCGGTTGCAACCGCGGAGAATGCGGAGCCTGCACGGTGCTGGTGGATGGAGAGCCCATGTTCTCCTGCAGCACGCTAGCGGTTTGGGCGGACGGTCGGGACATCCAGACCGTGGAAGGGCTCGAACGCGACGGTGCCGTGTCTCCCTTGCAGCAGGCCTTCATGGATTTTAATGCGCCCCAGTGTGGATTCTGCACGTCGGGCCAGCTGATGACCGCGTCGGCGTTATTGGTCAATAATCCCAATCCGACGTCGGACGAGGTGCGCGAAGGGCTGGTCGGTAATCTCTGCAGGTGTTCGAACTACAACGCGATCGTCGAAGCGGTACTCGCGACAGCGGGAACCTCGGGATCGGGAGGTGCGCAATGAGCTCGAGTCGAACGGCGCAGCAAGCTAGCCAACAAATCGGACCCATGGATACCGTCGGGCGTGACGTCCCACGTATCGATGCGTACGAACGGGTAACGGGAAGGGCGACCTACACGCGCGACGTCCGGCTGCCGGGCATGTTGTATGCGCGGGTTCTGCGGAGCCCACATCCGCACGCGCGCATCCGCAGTATAGACGTATCGAAGGCGGAGGCCTTGCCCGGTGTCAGGGCGGTCATCACCCACGAGACGCATCAACTGATCTACAGTTCGGGCTCCATAGCGGGAGGCCGTCAGTACAACGACGCGGCCAAGGACATCACCAAACACCTAAGGTACATGTTCGACAACCCGGTGCGCTTCGTCGGCCAGCCGGTCGCTGCGGTGGCCGCGGTCGATCGATACATCGCCGAAGATGCGCTACAGCTCATAGAGATCGATTACGAAGAGTTGCCGTTCGTCATCGACCCCGAGGAGGCACTCCAGCCAGGTGCTCCTCCGATCTGGCCCGAGGGGAACCTCGCCTTGGACATCGAGAACCAGCCGCGACCCTCAGGTGGGACGAGCGGCGACCCAGAGGCGGGATTCGCGGCGGCTGATCAGGTGTTCGAGGATCGATATACGACGGCCTTCGTCCAGGATGGCCAGATGGAGCCGCGCAGCGCCTTGGCGCAATGGGAGGGCGAAAAGCTCATCCTTTACACACCGACCCAGGGCATCTCGAACTGCAGGCACGACAACGCTCGGGACTTGGGGTTGGACGACCATCAAATACAAGTCATCTGCAAATACATGGGTGGCGGGTTCGGCGACAAGAACGGCAGCTACTACTTCGACCTGATTGCCGCGATGCTGTCGAAGGAGGCCGAGGCGCCCGTTCTGCTCGAGCTCACACGTAAGGACGACTGGCTCGGCACGCACGGCCGCTGGCATACCGTGCAGAACTTGCGGGTGGGTGTGGCCCAGGATGGTACGGTCACGGCGATCGCGCTCGAGGGCTTCAGTGGGATGGGCCCGTACCTGAGGAGGTCCGGGGGGATCGCCGGTATCGACGCGTACGCGTGTCGCAACGTGGAGCGCGTGATTTACCCCGTGCACACGAACCGTATGGTGTCGGGGAATTTCCGCGCACCCTCGGACCCGCAGGGTTACTTCGCCATCCAGTCGATGATGGACGATATCGCGTACAAAGTGGACATGGACCCCGTGGACTTCGCGCTCAAGAATGTGATTCGACCCACGGACGAGATCCAATTCACGAACTACTCGCTAGACGAGTGCATCATGCGGGGTCGAGAGCTGTTCGACTGGGAGAGCCGCTGGCGTCCTGTGCCCGGCTCGGACCCCGGTCCGATCAAACGCGGGGCCGGCATGGCCTTCATGGCGTTCCGGTCCGGGGTCGGACCGAGCAGCGCAATCTTGCGCGTGAACGCCGATGAGCGGTACACGCTCTTCGTGGGTGTCACGGACGTCGGCCCAGGCGCAAAGACCACGATGGCCCTCATCGCCGCCGAGGAGCTGGGCGTGCCGTTGTCACAAGTCGACGTCGTGTGGGGCGATACGGATCTCTGTCCGTATTCGGTGGGGGAGTCGGGAAGCCGGACCACCACTATGACGGGCTACGCGGTAGTTCAGGCGGCCTTGGACCTCAAGCGCCAGATCGCTGAGCGGGGCATGCCGAGGGGAGACGATGTGTTGATCGCGTCGGCCACTCCGAACCCGAGCACCGAGGGGAAGCGGCGCATGGTTTTTGGCGCGCACTTCGTCGAAGTGGAAGCGGACGTTCAGCTCGGCCACATCAGGATCGCCAAGTACGTCGCGGTGCACGAGTCAGGTCGGATTCTCAATCCGCGTCCCGCAAAGGACCAGATCCGGGGGGCGGCGCTGCAAGGCCTGGGACAGGCCCTTCACGAGGACCTTTTGTACGACCCTCGGAACGGGCATCCGCTCACGGCCGGATACTACGGGGCGCGGCACCTGACCCATCTGGATGCGCCTGAAATCGAAGTGACGTTCATTGAGACCGACGACGGCTACGGGCCTTACGGCGCAAAAACCGTCGGTGAGGCGGGCATCATTCTGGGCCCGGCGGCGGTGGCCAACGCCATCTTCAACACCATCGGACACCGTATGAAGGAACTTCCCATCACGCGCGCCAAAATTCTGGAGGCGCTCGCATGAAGGCCTTTACGAACCAGAATGCGCGTACGCTGGATGAGGCGGTGTCGCTGGCCCAGCAGGCGATCCAAGCCGGCCAGTCGGTTTCGTTCGCCGCCGGAGGCACCGATCTGCTCCAGTTGATGAAGGACCGGGTGGTCAATCGCCCCGGATCTGGCGAGCCGGACGTCCTCGTCAACCTCACGACGGTGGCGGGACTCGATCAGGTAACTGCTGGGCGCGGGGACGGGACGGTTGTAGGGGGCATGATCACGCTCAGCGCGCTCAGCCGGCATCCGCACATCCGGGACCAGTACACGGTGCTTGCCGAAGCCGCTGACACCGTCGCTACGCCGCAGATTCGCAACACCGGCACGCTGGCTGGAAACGTCGTTCAGCGACCCTGGTGCTGGTACTATCGCAACGGATTCCCGTGTTACAAGGCCGGTGGCAACCAGTGCTTCTCGATCGCGGGCGAGAACCAGCTCCACGCCATCTTCGGTGGTGGCCCGAGTTACATCGCCCATCCTTCAGACCTCGCCCCCGCGCTCGTCGCGCTCGACGCGAGTTTCCGCGTCGTGGGGCCCGAAGGTGAGCGGACCCTGTCCGGATCGGACTTCTTCGTGCTTCCGCCCGAAGACGCGGAGCATGAAAACGTTCTCGCCGACGACGAAGTGCTGGCGTCGGTCAGACTTCCTGCGCCACGAGACGGTATGCGGAGCGCGTATCACAAGATCATGGATCGCGAGGCCTGGACCCACGCGCTGGCGAGCGCAGCCGTCGTGCTCGAGATGGACGGAGACCGGTGCCTAGAGGCGAGCATCGTGCTCGGAGGTGTGGCTCCCGTTCCGTGGCGGGTCCCGGAGGCGGAAAACATGCTGGCCGGCCAGCGCGTCACGCCGGAACTCGCGCGTGAGGTGGGGGCCGCCGCCGTCGCGGGAGCGAGGCCGCTCTCTAAGAACGCCTATAAAGTCCCGCTGACCCGAGGGGTGGTGGAGCGCACGGTCCTCGCGCTCGCCACATCCGCTTGAGACCGTCGGAGTCTATGAAGCGGCGGATGTGGCGGACGTCTCGGGTCCATCTCGTTCTTGCGATCTTGGGCGGTGCCGTCGCGAGTTTGGGCCTGTACGAGTCCGCGGCAGCTCAGAGTTCTGCGGACGCCGCGCTCAAGGCGCGGATCGAGGTGGCCATAGAGGGCGCATCCGACCTTCCGACGGATGCGATCGCCGTGGAGGTGAGCAGCGGGGTTGTGACGCTGACCGGATCGGTGGTCTGCGACGAGTGCGACCAGCGCCGCACTCCGACGGGCTTCGCGGGGGTGCAGCAGAGTCTGGGTGCCGTGGTCCGTGCGATACCGGGAGTCGAGAGGGTAGAATTCGATTTGGAGTACGTGCCTCGATGAGGGCCTTGTAGGAGCTGTCGGTCTTAAGATCAACGCTCCGAACCATCGCGCCGAACTCGGCTTAAAAACGGCCCATGCGGGCGCCGGAATTACACGTTCAGGTCCAAACTGGATTTGATTGACCCGGCATCTAAGGCTCCGTAGCTTGGCGATC
>Ga0114999_10007881_pt1 | contig 11999 bp, 21 predicted proteins | sample ArcticOcean_MG_C_3_FD_89820 | JGI IMG/M metagenome (GOLD analysis project Ga0114999, IMG submission 89820) | Marine microbial communities from western Arctic Ocean - ArcticOcean_MG_CB8_126 | ecosystem: Environmental > Aquatic > Marine > Oceanic | place: Arctic Ocean: Canada Basin | collected...
ATGAACCTACTTGCAAAAGTGCTACTAACTATAGGTCTTATAGGTGCTTTTGTCTTGTGGAGATGTGCCTGCTCAGGAATGTTCCGTTAAAAATACTTTAAGGAGTAATATCACCATGAAAGAAAAAATACCCACAATAATAACTACAATATATACTATAGTATATATTATATTTATGATCTGCGGTACGATAAGTATAAGTACTGGACTATTATATGACTCTAATATTATACCTACACTATTCTATATAAGCCTTATGCTAGGAATGATTACTATTGTATCCTTAATTAAAATACACTTAAATCCACCAAATATGATATGCCCAATGATATTGACTGGAATGAATGCTGTAGCTATTACATGTAAAATAATACAATTGAATACCATATAACCTTAAATATGAATATAAAACTAAAAATTACTATCATGTCTATAGCAATACTTGTTGTAGTAATAAGTATAATGAATGTATCAATGTGTATATATGATATTATAACTACATAATTATTTAACTTTTTCGGGAAAAATAATGAGTAAAGACATAGAGTACCTAAATAAAAGAGTAAAACTACTAGAAGGCATAAGAGCCACCATAGGAAACTGGGAGTATGTTAAAAATACCCTAGAAGATACCATTGATAATATAACCAAAAGATACGAACCATCCCTAAAGGAATTGAATGTTTAAAGTCGGCTTATACTGGAACTATGTTCTCTCTGCCGAATAATGACAAAGAGGATTTAGACCTTATTACTTCGTTTAAAAACGGAGTATACCATGATAAACTTGAAAAACTCCTAACAGAAGATCAAATATATGAACTATGGGATATAGCCAATATACATGGCTAAAAGAGTACAAAAAGTAGGTAATGATGACTGACTCTATAATAAGAAAGAAATAACATGAAAAACAACATGAGAAATAAGCCTAAATTCTACAATGGTGAACTTGTAATGCTACCTAATGGTGAAAAAAGAACTATACACTGCTACCACTATAAAAAAGACTCAAACTCATATACATACTCTATTAATGAAACAGTAGATAAAGAGAGAATTAGAAGCATACACGAAAGATCACTGAAGAAAATATCTTTAAGACAAAGAGGAACTGATTGAATACTTTACATAATAACTAAAGGTCCACGGAACTATTTTTTAGTATAGTAGACAACACTAATAAGAAAGAAGAACTATTATGAAAAAACCAGATAGATCAGGAGATGCTGAACTACTAAACACCACTTGTAGTATCGTAAAGAGACTAGAAGAACTAATCAAAGACAAAACAAAGACTCATGAGCAAAGAAGAAGAAAAAGATATGAACGATATGTTTAATGATATAGGATTCTACTAATATTGAAGAATCTATAGAAAAAGACTTAGAAACAGTTGAAACACCAATAAGAAAGAAGAACTAAAATGAATAAAGATCTATGGAATACTTGCAATACTGATCATCGTGCAACATATACTGACAGCGAAATTGAGCTAATTCTCTCCCATACACCTACTCCTGAGAACTGCATTGCTCTAGGAAGAGCACTAGGAAGATCAAAATTAGCTATTAGACAAATATTTCAAATGGCATATATGTCTAAAGATGAAGCTAAAAATATTGAAGAAACAACAGGCAAAGAAAGGAGAGTTAGCAAATATTACTACCAAACTAGAAAAGCTGCAAAAAAACTTAAACTTATTAAAGGCAGTAATATCTTTAAATATAAAAGAGCTAACCCAAAAAGCGTAATATAATAAACCATATTTTTTCGGGAAAAACAAAGATAAACTAATAAATCACCATAAGAAGAAAGAACATACTATGAGTGAAAAGGAAGGCGTAAAACAAGCCTCAACTAAAGTTGACATTAATAAACTGACTAAAGAAGCTAAGCAAGGAGATGTTGATGCTCAATTTAGTTTAGGTTTAATGTATTCTAATGAGCATGGAGGAATAGAACAAGATTATAAACAAGCTATTAAATGGTATACTAGAGCTGCCGAGCAAGGGGATTCATATGCTCAAAATAATTTGGCAGTAATGCATGACTATGGTTATGGTACAATGCAAGACTCTGTTATGGCACATGCTTGGTGGTCTGTAGCAGAAGCAAACGGAAGTGAATTGTCAACTAAAAACAGAGATAAAATGATGAAACTCATGACACCAACTCAAGTCAGAAGAGGGCAAGAGTTGGCTGAATATCTGATTGAGAGATATGGACCAGAGTCTGAGCAAGGAAATTCAGATGCTCAATATAATTTGGGTTTAATGTATGACAATGGAGAAGGAACTACTCAAGATTATAAAAAAGCTATTAAATGGTATACTAAATCTGCTAAGCAAGGAAATGCTTCTGCTCAACATAATTTAGGTTATATGTATGCTATAGGAGAAGGTGTTACCCAAGATTATAAACAAGCTATTAAATGGTTCACTCTATCTGCTAAGCAAGGAAAGGCTCATGCTCAATTTAGTTTAGGATTAATGCTACAAGATTACAAAAAAGCAGTTTATTGGTATACTAAAGCGGCTGAACAAGGACATGTTTCTGCTCAACAGAAATTAGAAGAACTGACTAAGAAATACTCTGAATAAAGAAAACACTGTTTTTCGGGAAAAAGAGATATAAACTATAAAAACAACATAAGAACAATAATCTCAATCCCAGACTACTTATTTTTAGAAATGTAGAGCATAAGGCTTAAAACAGTTTAGGTCAAAACGAAGATAACTTAAAATAAGGGTCTACATACTATGAATGAAAAAGAAGCGATACAAGAAGCTGTAAAAGCTGCACGAGGAAATGCTTCTGCTCAACATAATTTGGCATTTATGTATAACAATGGAACAGGTGTTACTAAAGATTATAAACAAGCATTCAAATGGTATACTAAGTCTGCTGAGCAAGGAAATGCTACTGCTCAATATAATTTAGGAACAATGTATAACAAAGGATTAGGTGTTACTAAAGACTATGAACAATCTGATAAAGAAAAACCCCATTATTTCGGGAAAAAGAAAGATAAACTACCAAAACAACATAAGAACAAAGAACAACTATAAGTAAGACTAAATAACTATAATGAAAACTATAAGTAAGGAATAACTATTAATATAATAAAGCATAGTATATATCTATTATATATAATAGAGAAGATACTACTATCAGACAAACCTAGGAATAGATACATATAATAACTACAAGAATACTCAGATCTAAAGCACTCAGCACCAAAGCACTAAATACTCAGCACTAAAGCAAAGACATCATAAGCAATATAGAATAAAAGAAACTATACCTGAGAAGGAATATACTATATACTATATACTATATACATAGTAACATCCGATGGAGCACTAGGCAAATGGAATAAAAATAGGGCATAAATGCACTAAATACGTAGCACCAAAGCACTAAATACTTAGCACCAAAGTAAGGAATACTCAGCACCAAAGCACTAAATACGTAGCACCAAAGCACTAAATACGTAGCACCAAAGCACTAAATACGTAGCACCAAAGTGAGGAATAAAGCTTGAGTATAAATAGGGAATACGTTTTATCGACCAAAGTTTACAAAATGGGAGAAAAATCCTGGAAAAATTAATAGATTTTTTATTTAAAACTAGCGCCAAAATGCCCTTTTTTGCATGGTCTGGAATTACCGCCCTACCTCCTCAATTCCAGACCCATATAATTAACTGGCACCAAAATGACAAAACTGATACAATATGGGAAATATTTGGTCTGGACTCAGAGCACAGTGCTTTCAATCCCAGACTAACATAAATAACACAATATAAGGTAATAACATCTATGGCAGAAGTAATGTATAATCCCAGTGACGTAGGCAAAGAGGTAACTAATATTCGAGGCAATAAGTCGATAATACGAAAGTATCACATGACAGAGGGTGAGAAGCTGAGTGCTAAAGCCAATTGGGACAAGGAGATAGAGCACGTAGACTCAGCACTGAAGCTTAAAGCAGGGGCACTGTTCTTCAATCCATACAGAAAAGGCATATACTACTACCAGCTCTATGCTCTCTTCATGCTTGGGTGCAATGAGTGGCACATTGTAAATGATGTAATTACTAAAGTAGAAGATCTAATGAGTCAGAAATTTGTGATCAAAGATGGCAAGACTATTACGGTATGGGATAAGTTTAAAGGCAAAAGTAGTAAAGCCGATGCAGTCAAGAGTAAGGATTTTGTAGGTAGGATACAGGAGAATATGGTATTCTTTCAGAGGTTGAACAAGTTGCACCCTACAGGATATAAGGTTAGACAGGTGTGCAGTTCTGTAGACATCAAGAGGGAGAATAAAGCAGGTTTACCCAATGGTTTGTATCTATATAGATTATCGACTTATTCTAGTGAAGAGTTGGCACTGCCTACAAGGGATTTCAGTAATTTTGACTTTTCTAAGAGTAAGAGTAATTATGTTAATTACAAGTTTATAGGAACGACTATAACAGATCATGAGCTTATTTCTAATGGAGTAGTATTAGGTTCCCATGCTAAAGGGAGTATCAGATGAATTGTCACAAGTGTAATCAGGATAGCATAAAGATCAGTAGATATAAAAATACAGAGATTTCTTGTAATATTTGTGGCTTTAATATAGAGTTTACAGATGTTCAGGAGAGCTTATGTGATTTGTTTATTCATAATGAGAACTTGTCTGAGGCAGAGAAGTTGGGACGTGAGTCAGTATTGGATGGTCATCGGAACGATGATAATCCTTACTCAGTAGTTTCAGAGCAGGTTATGTTGCATAATAAGTGGTCTCATGGCTATACTGAGGAGCTTAAGAGCCTTGAGTTAGAGGGTTTATCATTTTCCGCAAAAAAACTGGGAGAAGAAATAACTGTTCTAAAAGAAGAACATAGCACCGAAATAGAGCTACTTACTGATAGAATAGAGTTTATAAAGGGATGGCTTAGAACTTATCTCATCAGTATTACTACTTCTGTAGAAGAGTTAAGAGATAAACTACTTAAGCACCCGTGCTTATACTTTTTTCCTATAATTCATATGAGATCTTTTATGAATAAGTATAATATTTGGTATAATAATGTTACAAGTAATAGTCACTTGGCTCTACATGTCCCTAATAAAGAAACCATAGATGCACTCGAAGACCCTGAGACTCATGTTGCAAATAGTGTAGATGATATAATATCTTTGTAATTCCAGACTAGTATTTTTTTATTATATGTAGTGTATATAGGATAAAAGTTCTATATAGGTGATACATTAATAATCAACGGTATAAAAATACCAGTTAGGATCCATGATGAGTAAAACAGGTGATACAGTTCTTTTTACAGGTTTATGCTATGCTTGCTTGATTATAGCTAAGTATACTCTGGGCTATTTTCCAGCTGTAGTCCCTTTTTATTGGTTTTGTAAGGTATTTGTTGATATAGAAAATGGTAGTTTTGTCATTCTATTTTTGATTGCACTTTTAATATTGTATGGTGGTGTAACTCTTATCAATTCATTATTGCAAAATGAGAAGTATGAGGCTTTAATCGTCATTTATGTAATAATGGCTATCCCTGGTTGGTTTACAGCAGTATATTTGTATACTATAATTTATGTTGATCAGTATAATAATTATCAATAGTAGTATTATCCTTAGTATTCAATTCCAGACTATTCTTTTTTTGGAAAAGTAATATATATGATACAATACAAATATAAACACTAAACTACAGGAGACTATCATGACAGTATACAGATTATCAGACATAAAGCCAGACCCAGTATTTCGACTAGAAACTTGTTTTAAAGAGTTGAACTGTCTTTATGGTAGTAGTGAGATTTCAGGCAGTCAGCCTACGTGGGGTCTTCCTATCGGCAAGATCAGTCTTTGGGGTGGTGAGGGAGGCATAGGTAAGAGTAGGTTAGCATTGGGTGTAGCTCAGAAGTATTCACAAGAGGGTAACAAGGTATTAGTAATTCAGACAGAGGCATCATTATCGGATTTTGCAAGTTGGGTAAATAATTCAGAGGATTACCCTAACCTTTATTGCAGTGGAGCCGACACTTTTCAAGAGATACTAAAGGCTATCTACGAGGTAGAGCCTAAATTGGTCGTAATCGACTCTATAAACGAAGTTCAGGAGTTTAATGGTAGAGATGCATCTCCAATAATAAAGTCTTTTGACGGGCAAATGGGGGCAAATGGAGAGGTCTTGGATCCCTGCACTTTAGGTCTTCGTGAAGTAATATCCGACGTAGGTGCTCATTGCATCGTATTAGCACAGCTTACGGTGGATGGTAAGATTAAGGGAGGGACAAGTCTTCCCCACTTAGTAGATGCAGTTGTTAGTTTGAGATCTGACAGTAGTTTAAGTGCTGGTCAGTTTCTTATGGAGATGGGTAAGAACAGGTATGGCAGTAAGGGAGGGGTTGCAGTGTTTGAGCATACGGATGATGGGGTGTGTTGTATTTCTAGCAATAGGTATAAGGATGACACTTGGTGTATGTATGAGCATGGTATGAGTTCTTCAGGTCTGCATGCACTATGGGCACAGGAACAAGCTGCAGTTGTTCAGGCTGCATTAAATAAGTCAGATGCATTGAGTCGTATTATAAATCATGAGGATTATCGTCCTACAGTTAAGTATCCTACCAAGGAGGCTTGGTTAGATGGTTATGATTATAAGTGGAACAATGCTCTTTGGCAGAAGAAACAAGCTGCTCGAAGGGCTGCAAATATTCCTCCTCGTCCTAGTTATGGGGATTATCCAATATCTAAGAAGACATTAGATGATATACATGAATGGGATAGGTTGTATGATCCTGAGACTTGGGCTGAGATGGAACGTGCTATGGCAATTGGTGCGGCGAAAATAGCTCACCGTAACAGTCCTACTCATAGGGCGGCAGGTGCTATAGTAAATGGTATAAGGAGTTTAGGTAATTTAGGTGGTTGGTTGCCTTAGGGAGTATTTTATATATTCTATGAATATATATTCTGAGCTAAAGTATAGAATCCTTTATTTATTTTGGAAAAAGTTTCAATTCCAGACTACTAATTTTTTATTATAGTAAGATATAATGACAGAAGATCAAGAAAAAGCGTATGAAGTAGAGTATAAAGAGTGGCACGATGAATTTACTTGTAAGTGCTGTGGGGTTAATACTTATGATATAGATGAGTATTATATGGTCAAGAAGGTAATATGGAAGTTAGTTGCAGGGGTAGTGAATGGCATGCTATGTATAGGATGCTTTGAGAGTAGTATAGGTAGAAAGCTAACACCGAATGACTTTACTAGTTGTCCTTTGAATGAGGGCTTTAGTCATATGCAGTCAGAGAGGTTATTAGATAGATTGGGAGATATGGCTTACCGTTTATTATAAGAATTTTATATATTCTATGAATATATATTCTGAGAAGTAATTGATATAACCTTTATTTATTTGTGAAAAAATTAAAAGATCCTCTAGCAGAAGAGATATCTAAGTTCATTAAGTTCTTAGATGACAATAATATAGAGTATGTAGTAGAGCCCCGTTGGCTTTGATATACATTTTATGGATAGGAGTATATTATGGATATAACAATGGAAAGCTTAGACAATGAACTAAGAATTAGAGGCATGTTGGCAAAATCTATCATACAGGTGATGGAAAATGATCGAGATTATAGCCAAAATTTAATCGGTGAAGATCTATACAAGGAATTAAAAGATAAAGAATGTTTGATGCATTGGTGGGTAGTGAAGTTGTATGCTATTAGCTTAATTTTGCAATCTGATGGAGGTGTGATAACTGTAAATGGCCTTGATTTCAATGGTGATGATGATGATCGGGAGTGGTTCCGTTACATTGAAAACGGTCACGAAGGTGTTCCTACGATTGTCTTTAGACCATCGGTTTCAGGTTGGAGACCAGACCTTCTAGAGATCTCATGTTCTAATCAGGTTAAGATGGAGTGCCCACGATGTCAGATGTATGACACCGATGACTTTATGAGTAGTGATGACTTGTGTCAGGATTGCGAAGATGAAGACAACGAAATCTATGATGATGAATAGTTACATAACTTTTATTTATTTTTCCAGAAAAAGTAAAAAGACACTTGACAAGCGAAAGTAAGTATCTATATTAGTAAATATCTATATCCTCCTCTGGTTAGGAATCGACAGGCTTTGAGAGCTAGTCTTTTCCTAACTTACTTTAGGGAGATAAATAATATTTGCCATTCTTCTCCTCTGGTTAGGAATCGACAGGCTTTGAGAGCTAGTCTTTTCCTAACCTACTTTAGGGAGATAAAAAGGAATTATGACAATGATTTACCCAGACATATCTATAGCGACAACAGGAAACGAATTATTCGGGATGGTTGATGGAGTATTGAGTGAATTTGGGCTTAATAATGACGAACCGTTGTCGTGGGGGGAATTGGCTGATGATTTATCAGAACCTGAGAATATCGATGGTCATGAAAAACTCGTTGATTTTTTGACCAAGGCTGAATCCCTATGGTTTGAACTATAATAATAAACATTTATTGAAGTTTTTTAAAGGATTTTCCGATAGTAAGTAATAATAAAGTAAGTAGTAAGTAGTAAGTTTTTGACCAGAAATATATTTTCTGACCTTCCATTCTGGTATCAAACAATTTTTGTAGGAGTAATAGCTTCTGTATATGGTTTGAAAGCTACGGATTTAATTAAGAGAAAATAAAAATGGTATTGAAAATTTCAGAAGAAGCAAAAGTTCAAATGCCTATGAAGCTAGTTGCTAGTTTAATAGCAATAGTAGCTATTGGAACTTGGGCTTTCTTTTCATTCCAAGAAAAATTAAATAGACATTCAACTAGAATAGAAATTATGGAAAAGGATTTAGTTCTTAATTCCGAATTTAGAGTGGGCTGGCCTCGTGGACTTTTAGGAAGTCTTCCGGCTGACTCAGAACAATTTATGTTGATTGAAGAATTATATAAACAAACAGATAAACAACAATTAAGAATTGATGATATGTTACATAATGATATAAATATAAAATCTTTAGAAAAAGCTGTTGAAAAATTACAGAATGATGTAGAAAAATTAAAAGATAAACAAAGAGAATTTGCTAACGGAAATAGCCATGACTGAGATAGTATTGAAGTTTTTTAAAGGATTTTCCGATAGTAAGTAATAATAAAGTAAGTATTAAGTTTTTGACCAGAAATATATTTAAGGATTACCAAGAGATGACTATCTCACACAGACAATCAGATGCACAGCAGTATAGTAGTAGATATGCATGCGCTACTTTACAATCGTTTATGGGTTGTATATTAGGGACAGCGCATGTGGAAACGCTCTGGATTAATCGCCCTACTAAAGATCAATCTGGGTAGTCGTCTTTTGAATATATATTTTTTCTCAAAGGCAGCTACTAAAAACAGTTGTCTTTTTTTATGGATATAGAATAAATGTAGGGAAGTGGCTCAATTGGCATCCAACACAATAAGAAGATGGGTAAAGAAATATGAAAAAGATCTTTCAGGGGCTAGTAAAAGTAGGTAGTTATGAAATATGATACAAGTGTAGATTGGTCAGATGATGACAACTGTTATATAGGCAGTATAGTTGATGTGCCGAACTATGTCCGGCAATGTTGTCATGGTGACACTATTAAAGAAGTGGAAGAGCAATTAGTAGTAATAGTAGCTGAGTGGAAAGCTAATGAAGACGAAGACGAAGAATGTAGTTGATAAAGTTTGTAGAAGTAGTATAATATATTCTAGTGTAGCTCAGAGTGATTCATATAGTCGGTCTTTAAAAAATGAATAGTAATAAATCGGTCCTATCGTCTAGTCAGGCTAAGGCATTCCCCTATTACGGGAAAAACACGGGTTTGAATCCCGTTGGGAACGTTGTAGGCATCAGTTGTTCTTTTAGATTTCCCCTGATCTATTAGAGTGGCTGGTGCCGTTTTTTTAAATAACACAAGCACATGTCGGTGTTGAGCAATTGAGACCCTCTCATAAATACTTGATAGGGTTTTATAAGGTTTTCCCTATTAAGATGTTTTCCCTATTAAGATGTAGGGAGTAAAGCATTCCTCCCGTAACTGCTTCCCGCTTTTCTCAATTCCAGACTATCATTTTTTTGGAAAAGTAGAATAGATAAATATTAACCCTTGATGGAGCAATTAGATGACAACTGATCAGAATGGTAATGAGTTAAGCGTAGGAGATACAGTTCAGAGGGTTGGAACTTCTCCTCTCATGACAGTAACAGCGACTTCAGGCTGGTCTGTAGACTTGCAAGAGAAAAGTGGATGGAGCCCTAAGAGTATCTCTGATGTAAACCCTAATGATTTAATAAAGGTGGGTTAACGATGAAGCAAGAAGACATGGAAATAGCAAACAAGACAGCCAGAAGCTTAGGAGCAGTAGGCAAGAATGCCTTAGTTCCTCAGATCATTCGTGCTAAGTATCCCATAGATCAGCAGTCCTCAGATTTTACAGTTCTTGACTTTGGTTCAGGGCCTAATGCCCGGCATACTAAAGAGTTGCGTAAATATGGCTATATTTGTCATGCATATGAGATGGGAGCTAACTATAGTTCTAAGGTTCATATAAGTGATGATCTTATGAGAGGTATGCACTTTGATGTTATTATGGTAAGCAATGTAATAAACACGTTGTCTTCACTAGATGCAGTATTTGAGACTCTTAATAAGATCTATAGTTTAGCATCTGAATATACAGAGATTATCCTTAATTACCCTAAGTCTCCTCGAAAGTGTGACTTACTGTGCGAAGATTTTCTTAGTGTATTGTTGAGGAATAGATTTAAGAATATTAACACTGACAGTTTGACTAAAAAAGGTGTATACTATTGCACTCAGAAGCAAGCAAGGATATTTCAGGATGGTGAATACAAATGAGAACACAACACAGATATATGAAGAGATTAATTCCTGTAGGCAAGAAGATAATAGATTCTATATACTTTCATAAAGACTATACAGATTCTATGGGTGATTATATTACCAAGGCTACTTTTGACATGGTTTCTGGCATTGTAAAGATACAGGACTGTAGCTATGAGATAGTTAAGTGGAGTAAAAAAGCTAACACTGTATCATTCATAAGTAGTCCTGACTTCGACAGTGTAAATGAGCCCGCTGTTCAGTCAGCAGTTATTGTAAATTTGACTAAGAGCACTGTAGTTTTTAGAAAATATGACCCTTTAAAAGGTCCTATTTATCATCACAAGTGGTTAATGGTTGGAGATGATTACAAGGGCTTTGATGTATCTGAGGCTAAAGAGAGAAGTAGATTTATAGTAGAGAAGATGGCAGAGAATCCAAGTATTGAGAAGTGCAAGATAGGTTTTAAGAAGTATTGGGATGAAGTAGCTATTCCCTTGATTAGTATATGTAGGGAGTGAAAGAAAAGTATTGACATACAGACAGGAATATGTTATAGAATATAAAATAATAGGGACTATAATTAGTGGAAGTAACATTGAGTAATTAAAGCAATATAGTATAGCCCCTTTGAGCAACCTATGGGTTGCATTTATTTCGGTAAAGTCTATGCATTTATAGTGGACGATGCTTAGTATGCGAAATGAATTACCTCTCAACCCACCCTGTTGGGTATATGAGGGGTTATATATAGTATTATTTTTACTAATCAGCCGTAGAGATAGAGAGATATCCTATTAGGGCTGAAATAAATGAGTCCTCCATTAAGTGGACTCGACCATCTTGGTGTAGACAATGGCGTACTTTTGATGATAATCCTTTCGGCGCTTGAAGGAGGATTCAACTTCCTCCTGTGGTCTTGTAATAACACATGTCAGAATTAGTGTAGTGGCCTAGCTCATCACGTTGTGGACGTGAGGGGCTATTTCGAAAATGGCATCCCTGATTTTTTACATCAGAGCTATTTTTTAATTCCATATTATTCTTTTTCTGGGAAGTAGAGTAATAGAAGAAGACGATAATAAAATAACCTAACACCGAA
>Ga0114999_10007882_pt1 | contig 11999 bp, 15 predicted proteins | sample ArcticOcean_MG_C_3_FD_89820 | JGI IMG/M metagenome (GOLD analysis project Ga0114999, IMG submission 89820) | Marine microbial communities from western Arctic Ocean - ArcticOcean_MG_CB8_126 | ecosystem: Environmental > Aquatic > Marine > Oceanic | place: Arctic Ocean: Canada Basin | collected...
AAAAAAAGACCTCGTAGTCTCGAAGAAAAATTCGAGTCTCTGAGTAGTTTATTCAGCTAAGGCACATAATGTGTGATGGTTTAGCAACCATCGGGTGTGGTCCCTACCACGTAATTCAAAGGGACAAGTAGATGAGTAATCAACTAAATAACAGAGATTTACTTCGTGCATACGAACGTAAAACTGAAGAACGACTGAAACTTAATCGTGAAATAAAAGTGTTAAGAGATGTCATGACGGACCGAATCGTTAGTAGCGAGGATCACCAAATGACAACTGAAACAAAAAGAGTAACGATTCAGTATATTAACGCAGACCGCGTTAAATCAATTAAAGAGATTGAAGATGAATATGGTGAAGAGTGGATTGACGAGAATCGTCGCCGCTTAGTAAAGCCAGTTGAATCTAAAAAAATCAAAATCGAGCCTCTAGAATAGGCTCCTTAGAAGAGAAGACCAAAATGGCCCTTCGTGGGCAATTTCGCGTGGATGAAAAATGCGAGTTTAAAGCACGATGTAACATGAGGAGGGTAGGATGTTACTTGCGATCTCAATCCCCTACGCAAGTAACCGCGCGAACCTTGGGAGAATGATAAGAGGCTAATAGATGGAAGATATAAAAAAACAACAAGTAAAAGAAACTATCGTAGCGTACCTAAATATACTGGTACTAGGATTTACTGGCCTAATGATGTTCGCTATCCTTATGGGATGGACGTCATAGGCGGGTAAGTCCCCTAGAGGAGTGGCCTTCGGGCCTTAGATGAAACAACAAAAAAATAAAAGACTGGATTTAGATCTGATTGAGCGACTCGCTAAAGAGGACTTCAGTCCAGTCAATATAATTCTGAACGAATTAACTAGACTTCAACGTCTAGAAGATGAACATGAGGGTGAAATAACGAACCTAAACAAACAGATTGACGCCGAAAAAAGACGGCAGAAAGAACTGGTGGACCGGTTTGAAGACCCCATGAAATCTTACAATAAAATTGTTTTTGAGTTAAAAGAGGCAGAGCTAGATCTATGGAAAACAAGGCGGTCAAATATCCGCTTGCGTATGGTAATCAAAGATTATTCAATACTAACCTGTTTTCTATTAAAAGAAGAACTACGATATAGACTCTTGCCTACTAGTGGCCGTAAGGCTGACTTAGTAGAAAGACTACAGAACGATGATAGTTCAGCCTACCAGGTAACACCGCCTGGATATTAACTGGCCTTCGGGTCTTAGATGATAAAAGATTAGTAAACACCTTAGTCTTGGTGTATAGCGAAAACCCCTTTTTGCGGGTGAGTACCTTGAGCCAAGACGGGTTAAATAGAAGGAGTAAATATGAATAAAAAAGATATTGAAAACGAGATTAAAGAACGACTCGAATGGGAGGAGAAAAATAAGTGCCGAGACTGCGACACCCGCGTAAATGGGTGTGGCAGCAAGAATGGTGACTTCAATTCCTCCTATATGCTTAAAGATGACCTATGGAGGGAAATCATAGCTAACGAGGATGAAAGTCGAAAAGGACAACTATGCATCATCTGCGCCCAACTACGCGCAGGTCGCAAGTTTGTACCTGAAGACTTCAGAGACGTTCCACTAAATCTCCGCCCAAATGGGATGATGACTCTTTTATTCCCTAGGGAATTTAAAGACCATCTCGCCGCCTTTGTTGGCGAATAAGGCGAACCTGGCGAGTATAAACGCACAGACTGGCGGTCTGAAACTACGCCATTAGGGGAGTTGAGGAAGCATGGTGTGAGCAGTCGGCCGACTGTATAGCACAAATCCTAGCACGGGATACACCTTACCGAAAGTTGGTACCAACGATTAAGTAAGGACCGTGAAGACGCTGGTTAAAATCCAGTGCTCCCCACCAGATGGAAATAAATAACATTATACGTTGCCGCAAATGCGGGCGTTTTAACTTACGGATATTAACCGTAAGTAATGGGGCTAAATATGAAAACTGTACGGAATGCAGGTTTACTTACCCCCAACAAAGACTTGGGCTTTAGTGCCCTTTAGAGGAGAATTAAAATGAGTAAATTTGATACAATGCAAATTGTAGCGGCAATTATGTACGCTACTGACAAGGCAAAGACAATAAAAGAAGCAGTCCACATGGCTGCACAAGTAGAGATGTCCGTTGAGGCTCGATGCTTGAAAGATATGCCTAAATGGGCGAAGGCTGTAAAGTCTACGCCCGACGAATCTAATGAAGAGGCTGTAAAGCCTACTGACTTGGATGGAAACGAAGAGGAGTGAAATACCTCCCTTCTTTAGATGGATGAAGAAATTGAAATTAAGATCGTTGAATTTAGTAATGGCGTAAAGGTAGTGAATCTACTTAGTAACCCAATACTGTTCGATGAGCCTGGTTCACCATCCGTGCAAGTACCTTGTACGGATAAGTTACTAGGCTTAAAGACATATAAGAAACGACTTGATCCAGAAAACTGTGATGGTTGGAGAATAAGAATAGACCCTCCACCCTATCCAAAAATTAGACTATTGAAGGCAATTACTTTGCCTCGTATAGACGACGTGGAATGGTTAATTAGAAACATTCCAAACGATGTATTGGTATTAGTAGGACGCGCAAGAGCCGAAGTATATGGCTTTCCTTGTGTGACACCTATGATTTCTTTTATGGAATCAGAACCAGTACATCGTATTGATTGCTTCATGTGGGGCGATACCGGTATTGTTACCGATACCGGTATCCCGTCCGACGAATAAGTAATGAGGAAGAGGGAAGCATTAATGCTTCCTTTCTTCTTTTTAGGTAATGGGTGCCCTTCGGGGCTGACGTGACTTCGGTTGCGTAAATTTACTGAGATGCCCCATGATTTATCATGGGGACTCAACTCTCTGGGTGACAGAATAAGTGGGGCTGACTGGCCTTGCTAATGTGAATAATAAGCGCATGCTGCGCGGACTCGGGCCAACTGGTTCGATGACTAGACGTCAGTCTTTTATTATTGCGAACCTTGTCGTAAAGGTAAGATGCGGGTAAATAATACCCCCGTCCCTTTCCCAGAGTAGGTGGAGTTATTCTCGGCTTTTAGCCGAGTTTTCACTGGTGCAGTTAAGTGTAGCCGATTAAGTCCGTTTGAGCGGGCTCGGTGAGAACGCTGTTATCGGGGTGATGGAATAAGGGAATACGAAAGTCCCTAACATAATACATACCCGTTGAGGGTGAGTAAGGCGGTTAATTACCGTAAACTTTGTTTTAGCAAACTATGTAAGTTGTGTCATAAGGTATCTAGATATGCAATATATTTAGCTAGTCTGGCACTTGGAACACGAAATGGTAAGAGGTGAAAGCCTCAGGATCACCTGACTGTTCCTCCCACCCCGATTATAGATGCAGCAGCCCGAAAGGGTTGCAACTCGGTGCCCTCGGGCATCGTTTAATAGACTAGGGTTCGCCTTGGTCTCCCGCGATATCTTGGGCTTCATGGCCCATAATTCATACAATATCACAATACCTGCAAATAGCGGCAGGCGCGGATGATAGGTAGAGAACATTGCGCTTCACAGCACAATGTATTTTATCCGGGTTAATCCTAGATTAAAACGCGTATTAGTCAGAAGAACATTATCTATCACTTCACAGTGGTAAGTAATGGGACGCTGGCCGAATCAAGTATGACTCCAAATCATGCTTGAGGGAAAATAATATGATTGTTTAAGAGGGCTAAGTGAATCTTTATGATGATCTTGGCCCTTTTTTTCATAGATAATAAAAACGCATCGTAACTATATGTTGCCCGGATTATCCTTGGGAAGGTGTCCACAGTTACGATGAGGTTTGGGCGACAAAGTGGGGATCGCGTTGATAGGAAGGTTTCGCAACCGGACTTGAAGCGACCAAGCTAAGTTCTACCGTGTAGGGCGGACGCTTGGGCATCTTCCACCTAGAAGGAGATTGAATAAATATGGAATATATTTCGTATGCAGAATCTATTCGGCAACTACAAGCGGCTTGGGATAACCAACCCGTAACATTTGCTGGTGGAATAACAATAAACAACAATAAATGCTATAACAACTGAGCAATTAAGAAATTGCCCGTTATTAAGCATACTTAACTAGGTACGCCCTAGTTTTTAGGAGAGAAAAATGTCAAAAAATAATAAGACGAATAATAAGAAACCAAACCGGAGATTAAAGATAAATGAAAAGGCGCTATTTGAGGCCGATAAGAATGGGGATATATCCCACTCTAGCGGACTCAAGCGATTGGTCGTTCACGACCAAACTAGGCACCGAACATTTACGGACGCAGGTCGTATGGCCCGTGCCCGAAACTCTGGTGGAAACCGACTGGAATTTGAGTGCTTTGTTAAGCGCCGTTCCACCGCTGGACCAGTAGAAGCAACACTACTTATGCGAACTATCGCAAGTGTGCTGGACCGCGAAACCGTCATTAAGATTCTGACCGAGTCACCTGAGTTCATAGTGAACCCAGAAATGACTCTCTCTGTCGCAAGACAACTAATGGAAGATGGGATGATTACACAACAAATGGTGGATGAAATCCTAGATGAGAAGCATCCAGCATGGAGCCAACTCGATTGGAAGGTCGATACGGAACTCCATGCAGATTACATTTCTGCCTTTAAGGTAGACCCAGAAAATAAGGGTAAGACTACAGAAGATGCTGAACAAGCATTCAAGAACTTACCTACGGGTCTACGCCGAAAAGAAGGAGTGGTAACAGTATCTGTGAGAACAGATAAAGGCAAGCGCGATTACACAATGGAAATCGCGTGTGAAAAAGTAACCCTCGATAGAGGTCGTTACTTCGTGGCTTTGGCGAAAAATTGTTCGCCATTCCGAACTGCGTGGCTTAGACTCCACGGATGGAAGAACAAGCCGCGTCAAATTGAGGGTAAACCTCAAAATCACCGAGAAGTGCCTAAAACCACTCCCGACTTTGTTAAGACGGAGAAAAATCGACTACGCCTGGGAGACGCGATTCTATCGCAAAACCCAGCAGCTAACTCAATAATCGACCTGTTGAAAGACGGAGACACAATCACCCTCTAAGGTGATTAAGAGAATAATGACAACCGGAAGGTTGGGGCTTCGGCCCCAATCTTCCACATTTAGAAGAGAATTAGGCCCCATAAGGGGTCACCAAACCGAGAGGCCGCATGATTGCGTAATACAATCATGTGGTCTCTTTTTTTTTTCTCCATTAGTTTAATAACATTGAACTATTGGGATTAGATGAGGTTAAAAAATGTCACACTACGTGAATGCAAAAACTGAATTTTTGGTAGAAAACAAGTCCTGCTTAATGGACGCCCTAAAGGAGCGATTTCCGAATGCAACCATTCTGGAAAACGCTACTGTAAGAGGATATCGTGGAACAGCCGTTAGAAAAGCGGATATTGTCGTACGATTCCGTGAACCCAATAAGGAACAACAAGGTTATTATGATCTTGGTTTCGTACAAAACGCCACTGGCGAAAAGTACGAAGCAGTTGCTGAATTTGGATACCGCCAAGGCGGATACGGAATCTGCGGATACGATGAAATCTTAGAAGGATGCAACCAAGCTGGCGCCGCAGGCGTCATGGAGGGACTTATGGAACCATATGTAAAATCAGCTGTAAAGAAACAGCTAAAGGGTAACCCCAATCTTGCCGGATATCACATGGGCAAGGTTACAGAAAAAGAAACCGAGATGCATGGAAAGAAGAAGCGTGTTAAGCACATTCGAATTTCAGGCGGTCAAGGTGGACAAGGAGGGTGGCTCTGATGGCTAATATTGACGTATATTTCGATCCGGAGACGGGCGAAATAAAAGTCGAAGTTGATGGAGCGGGGGCCGACTGTGTCGAGCTTACCAAAGGTCTTGAGAAGTTATTAGGTATTGCACCTAGTACCAAGCGAAAACTCAAGCAAGAATACTACGAAGGTGGTAAAGGTAAGAAACGCACTGAGTCCTTGCGACGCGGTAACTGAGAGGTTATCGCATTTTAGAACAGAATTTTATTAGCGTTGCTTTGAAACTGAGGGGAAACCCTATGACGAAAGCACGCTTATCAATACTCGATGACGCACTAAATACGCGCGAACAGGTAAAACTCCTACGGAGTTTCACAAGTTCAAGAATTGGCAAAGACAAAGGTCTCGCTCTCAAAGCGTGCCTTATATCTTTACAACGTTGAGACATGAGTTGGTGGGAAAGAAAGGAAGGGACGATCAACTAGATTCCTCCGCCTTTCATTTTCCCTAAAAAGAAACAGCAAAACAAGATTAGAATGTATGCATACTAGTTAAGATGAAATATTGTACCTTCCACAGGTGCGAGATGAGTCGTCATTGGACGCGCAAGTAGCGGCCAAGATACGATTCACCCTCGTGCACGGTGTGGAACAAAAGATGTTTTACCACACACGCTCGAATATTACGGATACCAATCCGCCTGACCACACTCTCCTCATAAGGAGACCACCGGGATAGGCAAGGATAATTATCAGTATTAGTCACATAAAAACGAAGTTAAGGAGAAGGAGAACGAGTAGTTCTTTTTTATCTCCATGGACACAGTTGGATAATGTTTGACTACAAACGCGCGAACGTTGGGAAAAACCTATTTACAATGACTCAATACTAACGAATATGATGGACAAAACCAACCATGGTGATGTCATAAGACTGTGTTTAAACCAGTTTGTAAAAACAAACTAAACTAGACACACATCTAATCAAAGCAATCCGGAAGAAATCACAAAAGGAACTCTAAGCAGAGGAACTTTCATTCTTCCGATGCTTATGAGTACTTGCAGCTGCAGATGAGATGTCCACATCCATCGATAGCAAAAACACTTTTACAACTTCCTGAATTCCGCGTTCTGCGGATGCCAGAAGACCACTCGAGTCACGAGAAGCATGCCCTAACGAGGGCGCCTTTTTCAAAAAGCGGATACTCTAAACACACTATCTTCTACTAAGAAGATTACAAGACTGGGTCAGAACAAAAGAGTTCTGCCTCTTGTGTAACGTATTTAGCGTCGACAAACGTCTTTGCCCCTTCAGAGAAGGCTTGCAAAGATGACCACCAGGGGAAAAATCATCCCCAATAAGTGGTAAAAAGTAAATTTGATAAACGTGTCGCTATGTGGCGACGCTATGGATGGTATATTAGTTCCCCACCCTAACTAACCGACAGGGAAATGACACTAGTTACCCCACAATTTCCAACAAAACTGTTCATAGGAGAGAAAATAATGAATTATACATTAAAAGAAACTATCCATGCTTGTGTGAGTGCAAATGTTCCCGCTATTGCGGTAACCACCACAGAAACAATGAAAGTGATCCAAGAGATAACCGAGTATGCTGCAAAGTACACTCAGGGTATCAAGGGTCAGAATAAGCGACGCCGAGTTTTGGTCTGGCGTGAATCAGTAGGATTTGAGGAATATGGAATATTCTCAAGTGTTGATGGTGTAAAACAGCAAGTCGAACACATGTTAACAAATGTGGGAGTAACTTGTGAACGAATACCCGACCCTTCTCAAGGAAGAAGGGAGAAAGGGCAAAGTAAAAAATACATCACATACCGTCCTGAGGAGGAATTCCCAGGAGCTACTATTCCGTTTGCCGTTGATTTTATCAACGACTACAATGCGAAAGACGAACAACGCGGAGCTATATTCATACTCCGAGATTGGCACCGTTATATTGAACCCAATAATAACGGTGATCATGTGGATAAACAACTGGCCGTATTTGAGACCCTCGTTGAGGGTGGCGAAAGGACAGTAGTTATGCTCTCCCCCAACCGCTGGAATACTGAAAACATCCCAGTGGAATTGAATCAGCACATTTATAATGTGCAATTTCCGATGCCTAATAAGGCTGAGAGATCAATAGAAATTAACGGACTGGTGGTAAATCTTCGAAAGAGGAACAACTACCCAAAAGTTACTTCTATGACTGAAAAAGATATTGAAGACGTTATCGATGCGACTGCCGGTCTAACCGGCACGCAAATGCTTAACGTCATATTCATGGCACTCGCAGCAATGCGAGAGCTCGATGTAGACTATATCTTGAATGAAAAGCGTAAGCTCGTTGAACAGGCTGGGTTCCAAATGACCCGGCCATTAACGGGATTCGAGCAAATTGGTGGTCTTAACCCCTTGAAAGAGTGGGCACAAAGACTCCGAAAGCGTTTTACTAAAGCGGCAAGAGATTATGGATTCCCAGGCTATCCGCGTGGGTTACTAATGGCCGGTGTTCCCGGCTGTGGTAAAACTGCAATCTCTAAAGCACTCGCTAATGAATGGAATATGAACTTACTTACGGTTCAGGCAACGGATCTGAAAGGATCTCTTGTCGGAGAATCGGAAGCTAAAGTTCATCGCCTTCTGGATACTGCTAGAGCAGCGGCCCCGATTGTCGTCTTTGTTGACGAAGCGGAGAAGTTGCTCGGCAAGTCCGAAGGCATCCATGATGGCGGTGCCCATGACGCGGTTCTTGGACAATTCCTGTCATTTATGCAGGATGATGACTCCGGTGTGTTCTTTGTCTTTACGGCAAATAACATGGAGAAATTCGCTCCAGAACTAGTAGACCGTTTTGAAGGTCGATATTTTATCGACCTACCAAGCGCTGATGAACGTGAGGCGATTCTACGAATCCACCTCACGAAAAGAAATCAAGATGTTGAGAAGTTAGACCTAGATGCTCTAGTTAGAGCATGTAGAGACTTCTCAGGTCGTAACATTGAGGACTCGATCGAAGAGGCAATGGGAATTGCTTTTGATGAAGATCGGCCCACGACAATGGATGACTTAAATTCAGTCTTTTCTCTCGTCATTCCTACTTCTAAAACGAAGAAGAGTGAAATCGAGACAATGCGTTCATACGTTGAAAACGGTCTTATGCGACAGGCTAATTACCTGCCGGAACTAGACGATGACGACGATGATGCGGGGGCAAGAGACTTCCTGTGAGATCCAATCTCACTTTTAGGTGAATTTTATATGACTTATGTTAGAAAAGACCCGTTTAAAACGGGTAAGAAAAATAAGCGAAAACAACAAGAGGACATTTTAGAAATAGAAGATTACTGTTCAGTACTTCTATATGCTAGATATGTTAGAGAGGCTGACGGAGATATGAGCAAATTAACTGCAACAATCGTTCCCATCATTAGACGGGGAGGATTAGCAGGTATGCCCGAAGAGGTATGCGAAGAATTTGATCTCATCCTACAGAAGATTGTAGAGACCGTCGAAGAAATTGACGCAGATCCCGACTTTATGTCTAGACTAGAACTAGGCGACGTGGATCCAATCGGAGACGTTATAAACGCTCCAGCGGTCACTCAAGCACTAGGAAATGTCATGATTCGCAAACTACGAGTTACAGATGGCCTAAGAGGAAATCAAGCCTATGAAGAGGCGAAGAGACTCCTACCTAAGGTCAAAACAGAACTTACTAAATTTATAGGTGAATTTATGTTTAGAGGCATATTTGAATTAATGCAGGAGGCCCACGAAAAGGGTATTCCACTAAGTCAAGCAACTAAAATATTAGAACCTAAAGTTACGCATATTGCAAGAGAAGGTATAGCCGTCTCTACGAAAGTAGATTTTGACGAGCTAGAACGAATCATTACAGAAACGCGTGACAAAGATACGTCCTCATATGACCCAATGCATGGGTGAGGAATTTAGATGGAAATAAAGATAAACATCAACGATGAACACTTAGACATAGGCGCATTTGTTTCGACATTTGCCGCAGTTGGTAATGTGACTATTAACATCTTTACCCGCGAAGAAGACTTGGAGGAATCCGACACACTTCTTGTAGGTAAAGACACAGTTAAAGTTACCGACAAACCCGAAGTTGATCAACCAAATAAACAGGAGTTGCTTCTCCGTCTTTCTAAATTAGAAGGCGAAAAGCAAACCGCAATGGCTGATGAACTTCACTCTGGTAGTTTGATACTATCATGGACGGAACTAGGAGATGCCCTTAATGTTAAGGGCAATACTCTATACCGTCGATGTAAGTCACTACGAGAAAAGGGTAAGCGCAAAGACAAGAAAGCAAAGAAGGCAAAGAAGGAAAAGGTAAAGCCAAAGGCTAAACCAAAACCTGTAAAGCCAAGCGTTCCTAATCTAAGTGAATATGAAATTATAGAAGCAGTATATGGCGTAATACAGGGTAACCCCTCAGGCGTTCATTTTGCTAATACTATTTCATCGACAATGATTGCTTCGTATTCTAACAGATACAAAGCAGACACTAAACTGGACGAATTTAAGACTAGTATAGGAGAAAGAATTGACACGGCCGTGAACAAGATTGCTCTTGTTCTAGGTCACACTAACTGCATGGTAACTCGTGCACAAGAATCTAACGGTCAATTTTCCTTACAAATAATGGTCTATAATAAGAACATACCTGAATTAGATACCCTATGGGGTAAACTAAAGAAGTTAAATGTTCTTAATTGAGTTCAGTTTTCTTAGATGTTAAAAGACCCTGATATGATATGGGCTGAAAAACTAATAGAGAAACTTGAAGACGGAATGTGGTGGCACATTCCCAGAAGTAACTCTATTTTAAGAATTGATAAGGAGCGAAATCGCTTCATATTAATACAAGGTAATATGAACCACCACCAAGATATCGCTATGATGTTATCTAAGGTGGGGTATCATATAATTGAGCGAGACTATGAATAGACTCCTCTTTAGATGAAAAGAAAAATATTTTCAATAGCACCTAGTTTCAACTGTTCACTCAGTTGTCATGGTTGCTATCTTACAACAGGGGTCACTACAGAAATGCGTGATCTCACAAAAGATGATTATTATTGGGGTCGTGCAATGGAAGAAGCAGTTAAGGCTGGTTATCGTGAATTTGCGATAACTCTTAACCCATTTCCAGGTGCTATCGAGCATACAATTAAGCTAGCAAAAATGGCTAAAAAGCGAGGATTTGAAACTGTGAATGTAACAACCGTCTGGAAAGGCGTGTTTGAAGACAACGCAATAGAACCGCTTTTACCCCATATTGATATTGTTAGTTTATCTGTAGACGATATGCGATGCGAAACCCCTGAAGACTTGCATGTGCAAGTTATTAGAGCATTTGAAGTTTTCAGCGTAGCAACGACTGGAAGGAAAATGCACTTTAATATCAACTTATTATGGACTCCAACTGTATTTGAGTGGGCTGAACATGGTATCTTAAGTGATATCATTATCGACCTAGAACATACTATACAAGTTGGTTACATAGGAAAATACGACCATACTCAAACATGGTCGATATCACACTTAATTTACAAACCACTATCAATCTACGAATCAGTAGACTGGTTTTGGGAGAAATATAATTGGATTCTGGAAAACAAACCGCAGATTAAGATCTGTGGGGACGGGCGCCGTTTCATTGGAGATGTAGCATTGAACAACTTACTAGGCATGAATGAATGTCCTGGCGAAAATATGTTCGATGTTGATCCAATGGGCTTTGTTCGCAAATGTCCAGAAAACCCAATTGCATTTGATGTTACTAACATTGAGAAGTTGAAAGACTTACTCTATGATGGTATACCCAATTGTGGAGAAACAAAGTGTAACTGTATCACTCCTAAGTGATATTTTAGATGGAAGAGAAAGAACTTTCTAATATCGAGCCGACACATATTGAAATAAGTGGTAATAGTCTAGATGGCTATATGGTTTACCTTACTGGTGACTCTGATGAAGAGTTAGTAGATGGCGTGAACATTGAAAGCCACAGGTTCGGCAAAGATTTATTGGGCGCAATTATTTGTGCCCAAAAATTACAAAGAAAGATGCTAAATCAGGAAAAGCCCGCAATTTTTATTGTAGGCTTCCCTGATAAGCATCCAAATCAAACGACCTTAGACAAAGTCTGAGGTTCATAGGAGAGCATAAATATGTCAAAACCAAGTAAAATTGCTGTTGTTTTAAACCAACAAGACT
>Ga0114999_10007883_pt1 | contig 11997 bp, 11 predicted proteins | sample ArcticOcean_MG_C_3_FD_89820 | JGI IMG/M metagenome (GOLD analysis project Ga0114999, IMG submission 89820) | Marine microbial communities from western Arctic Ocean - ArcticOcean_MG_CB8_126 | ecosystem: Environmental > Aquatic > Marine > Oceanic | place: Arctic Ocean: Canada Basin | collected...
CACCGGAGCCACCGGAGCCACCGGAGCCACCGGAGCCAGAGATAATAGACTCAGCCACAGATGAAAAAATGAGGTTGGTTGAAATGGATTGGGTCTGCCCGGAATGTTTCTCCAACGTCCGGTGTGATTGCGCCTAAAAGAAGACTTGTGGATTACGCCATAAAACCAATTTGTGGCGTAATCCACAAAACGCTTGACAAAATGTCACCACTCAAACTAATATATCTCAGTCAGGCAAATTTCACGGGGCCAAGAGCCCCCAAGCAGGAGTTCACCATGACCGCAAGCAAGAAGACCATCATCAGCGACCAGAAAGCCATCATCCGCGCCAAGGGCGAGAAAGGCATCAACTGGCATAACATGCCCAAGACCGGCCTCATCACCATCACCGGATTCCGAGGAATGGGAAAAACAGCCCTCGCCTGGTGGCTCACCGATGAACTCCGCTCCACCCCCGGGTTCCCTTCTAAGGTTGCCACCTACGCCGCACCAGAAGCCTCTCAGACCGTTCTACCCACCTGGGCCCGCACCAACGTCACCACCGCTCAGGAAATCATGGACTTGCCACCGTCCATCATCGTTATCGACGAGGCCGTCTTCACCAACAACTCCCGCCGGGCCATGTCCAAAGAAAACGTCGATTTCATGAAGCTCTTCGCCATCGTCCGCCACAAGGGGCACCTCATCATTTTCATCGCCCAGGATTCAAACCAGATGGACGTTTCCATCATCGACCAGACCGACCTCATCCTCATGAAGAAGCCCTCGTTCATGCAAGTGAAGCGGGCCCGCAAAACTCTCGAAGACCAACTTAACGATGCGTTCGTTCAAATCAGTGAGAAACAAGACCCCCGCGCATGGGTCTACGCTTATGACCCGATGACCGATGGTTCCAAATTACTCAAGTCCCAGATGCCGGTCTGGTGGACTGACAAAGTCTCCACCATGTACTCGGCAATGTCCCTCGACCTCGGCGAGGAATAATCCACCAAGGCCGCTGGCGAGAAATTGCCAGCGGCCTTTTGCTTGACAAACATATACACTCAGCGTATTGTTACAGAAGTCAGGGCCCAGAGCCCTCAAGGAGAACCCAAAAATGCTACTTAACTACTCAGACACCGAACAAGCCGCCGAAGCCCGCATCGCCCCTCTAAGCCCAACCCTCACTGAACTCGAACGAGCCCTCATCTGCGCCGGTATCGTTATCGAAGAAGCCACCAAGAAGTTCAAAGACGAAATCACCGCATTAGCCAAGGGCTCCCACCGCGCCAGCGAAAACGAACTCCGCGCCGTCCCCACCATCCAGACCCGTGGCAAGAAGGCCCGGTGCATGGCTTACTTCATGGCCTACCCCAAAGCATCTGAGGGCCACGATGTTGCTGGCGTCTGGAGCACCCGCGAGGGCGAGTCCCTTCAAGAGATTTCTTTCTCCGCCGAGTTCCTGGGGCGAAGCGGCGTCGAAATCTTCGCTACCGCCATCCATGAAATGATTCACAAATGGTGCCACGCTCTCGGCATCAGCGACTGCGCCAAGTCCGGGCGTCACAACCTCAACTTCAAGAAAATGGCCGAGTTCTGTGGCCTGGAAGTCCAAGACGCAGGCGGGAGCATCGGTTGGGGAGTCACCAACGCCAGCCCCGAATTGGCGAAGCGCATCGAAGAAGAGTTCCAGCCCGACATGACCAAGTTCGAGGTCTTCCGCAATCCCGCCCCCAAGGCCCAGGCCAAGCCTTCCAACCGCTTACGGAAATGGACTTGCACAAAAGACTGCGCCGCCATCTACGTCCGAGGCGACCAAGAGATTTCGATGGAGTGCCACATGTGCGGGGAGCACTGCTCCCGGGCAGACGCCAATAACGACGACTACTACGACGAGGCATAGAGAGTGAACCAACCGGGCCCTAGCAACCCACCAAACACCCTGCCTCGGACAACCGGGGCAGGGTGTAATCATTCAAAAAACGAGGAATTATGAATCTACTACTTTCAATCAAACTCGCAGACCTACCCAAGCCGATGAACCTGGGCATCATTTCCCCGAAGGATAACAACCCGATTCTCGTCGCACTTTGGCAGAGCGACAACGCCAACCTAACGCTGGCCGAGGTCAAGAGCCTATGCCACTCCAACTAATCACGGCCCAATTGACCAGGGCCCTCGCCCTGGCCCTGCCAACGCACCGTCAGGCCCACTCACCCAACGTAAGGGAAACGGCCCCGCAATCGGGCTTACAGGACGGCTCTGGCGGCACACGAGCACATGTCTTAGCCCCACTCAAGAGCCCGGAAGAACGACCCAAAGAAAAAACGCCGAGTAAGGAGCAAGAGCAAATGACCAAACAAATTGGCATCACAGCAAACGAAGAAGGAACGGCGTACATGGAAACCCTAGAAAAGACCGCCCGGGTTTTGACCGCTATCAAAGACACCTTAGATACTGGCACTCATTCATGCGGTTCCTGCCAGAACGAACAGAAAAATAACTGGCTTCAATACCAAGCCTTCGAGGCCCTGTCTGGGGCTATCGGCAGGATTGAAAAAGCCAGCAGTCTCATCCAATCAAGCCTAGAGGAAAAGATTACGCCACGGGTCACTAGATGACCCGTGGCGTAATCCACAATCAACGATGGCCCTCGTTCGCGAGAGGACGAAAAGCGCAAATAAGGGCCATCGTTACGCGGTGCAAAAACGGCAGAGAGAAGAGGCTCTGCCAGAAAAATTCTAAGTATCGCTAGATGGCGGTTCCACATTAAAGAGGCTGACCAAGGCCATCGCCACTGGCTGACCAGTATGGGGCGGTCTAGCACCAATACGCCACCGCCAAATGGTGGTTCTGTTAATGCCAAGAGCCCTGGCAATGGAATTGTCCGACCAGCCTTTCTCACGCAAGCGCGTTAGTAGGTCAGGAATATTTTGTGTGGCTACAGCGACTGTACTCATGCGGCAATTCTAATACCACCGTAAGCGAAATTCAACAGGATAAGAGGTAGACACTAGGGTGTTGACAAAAATTGTTGCAATAGGCAACATAGTAAAAATGTATTTAAGGGGGAATCAAATGACAAAGACCTACATCCAGGCAGACCACTGGCATAAGTTCATTGGCTCACAACACGCAATCACTAACAGCCGTGAACACCTGGCCGAACTAAGTTTGGGTGACAATTCAGGCACAGACAATATTTTCGTCGTGGGCGGCAAAAATCATTTCTACGCCAACCTTGACCCCAAATTTCTTAGAGCCGCAGATAAAGCCATCAAACAATTCAGCGTGACCAGAACAGAAGAGTATGGCCGCATCGAATATGAGACTGCTTTCTGCGGACTTAACTCTGCCTCAGTCAAGAAGCATCAATTCGCCTGCAATGCTTGCAGAAGCATCAAACGAGAAAACGAAGACTGGTCGAAGGAAACGCTCAACCGCGAGATAGCGAAAGGCGGCTCCATATCACCCGCAGAGCTATTAGAGGTTGAATACAGCAAGACCGCCCTTCTCAACATGGAGCCCATCATCGAAGCCGCAAAATTCAATCGCGATTTGTACGTTGAGCTTGCGGCCCAATGGGAAGCTCACCTACTAACCCTCAACAGCCTGCGTAACGATTTTGAGGAGAGCGGCAAATGGCTGGTTGGAGAAGGTAGCTAATATGCTCAAAAAATTTGGGCCCTTCCGACTGCCCCCGGCTCCCGGAGACGCCAGCAAAGGAATAGTACCCGGCAGAAACATACGGGTGCTTTCATCCGACGAGGCGAACGTCTACGCAACGTACTGCGCTGATTGCTCGATGGTCTGGAAAGCACCAACGGGCTCTTGGGGTATCGCCCTACAGTTCGCCGCTGAACACCACAACGTACATGCACAATCGGGGAAAGGCTCAATCTGATGGCGACAATTCTTAAAGTTGGAGCCAAAAGACGATGCGATGCCAGGTGTCACGGAGCGAAACAAATGGGATGCAATTGTATCTGCGGTGGACGCTATCATGGAGTTTTATTACAGCCGCCAGGGGAACTTAACAAACGACTCCACGCAAACACTCAGTCGCCGCTAGAGGATGGCACAACACCCACACAGACCCCGCTCTTCTCGGAAGAGTAACTGAGAAAGGAAATGGCCGGGCCCAAACAAAGGGGGAATGTTTGAGCCCGGCCAACAGGAAGAGGTCTAGGTAAGGTTGCAACATTCACCCAGACTACTTAATTTTATCACCGGGAGGTGTCGAACCATGAGGGGGTATTACGATTCTAACGATTCATTTTCCAATGGCTGAGGGCGGAAAGCGTCGCAACCCCAAAAAAGATTCCAAGGGCCGATTACACCAAGACGCCACCAGGGATTGGAAACGGTGGCGAGGAAACTGCCGAAGAAAGACCCTTTACAAGACCAGTGCAGAGGCCCAACAACGCATCGACAATTTCAACAATCGAGTGGTCTTATCACTCACGCCAATGGTTGCCTACCGATGTGAACGCCACAACGGCTGGCATATCGGGCACTCAAATAAATAACACAAAACAAAGGACGCAAAATGACTTTCAACGCATCAGGATTAAACAACCTTCCAGACCTACTATCAGACGCCGTAGACGCCGGGGCCACGGCCTTCACATTATTTGACCGGATAACGATACCGGCGGGGGGCGCGACCCGATTCGAGATACCGTCCGCTGAAGGCGTGGAGCCATTTAACACCATCCAAGGTGTCGTGATGCACTCCCAGAAGCGTCGGGCCTTTTGGAGCACAACCGAGCCGCGAGAGGGCAACCCACCTGAATGTTCCAGCGAAGACGGGGTTCGCGGCATCGGCTCCCCGGGCGGTTCGTGTAAAGAATGTCCGCACAGTCAATGGGGCTCCGCACCCGGGGATGGCCGTGGGAAGGCTTGTAAAGAGACACAGCAACTCTTCATATTGCGGGACGGTGAAGCTCTCCCGGTTGCCCTCTCACTGCCGCCCTCTTCGCTCGGCGTATTCCAACAATATGTAACCCGGCTCACCAGGGAGCAGGCAAGCATTAAAACCGTCGTCACTGAATTTTCCCTGGAGAAACAAAGTTCCGCCAACGGCATCGCATACAGCCGAATAAACTGCAAAGCCATCGAGGCTATCGACGATGATTCTGCCCGCCTAATTCGGGGAGTTTCCCAGACACTCGGGCCCCTCGTCGCAGGAGAATTAGCGGGCGGAGATTCGTACAACGAACTCCCCGAAGTATCCGGTAGAATCGTTGACCAGATTGATGCAACAACGGTAGAATCGAAGTCTCCGCCGTCAGCGGCAACCACCGAGACAGGGGGCGCACCGACGGCTCCCGACGCTATTTTCGAGACGCTAAACTCTCTGGTAAATGACCTCGGAGTACCAGCGGAAACCCTGGCAGACTATGTCGCAGAGACTTATGACGGGCGTTCTTACATGACACTAACGACAAAAGAGGTATTGGCAACCATTGCATGGTTGACCGAGAACTACACTTCCGATAAATAGTACCAACAGCCCCTACTGGAGAGTTTTTCACCTTCTCTCTCCGATAGGGGCATTTTAATTTTATTTTCAATTATGTGAGGTAGGGCGGTGGACGCAACTCAAGAGAAAATCGTATCGGCACTCCAGTTAGTGAATTGGGGCTGGAGCATCATTCCCCTTTGTTGGCCCAACGCCGCAGGGCGTTGCGCTTGTGGACGTAACCACGATGGCGCGGGCAAGGCCCCGCTTACCAGCAGAGGCGTCAACGATTCAAGCAATCGAATCGTTGACGTCGTTAGATGGTGGCAAGCCACGCCCGAGGCGAACATTGGCATCGACCTCGCCAAGTCCGGTCTTTTTGTCATTGGGCCCGATTCGCCGTTCTGGGCCCAACAGATGGAACAGTTTGGGCTTCCAGAGACGCTGACAGCCCAATCTGGGGGTGGGGAGGGCCACAAGCATTATTACTACCGGAAACCTGACGGCGTCATCACTACACGGCTTAACAAGTCGAAAGAGTATGACATCCAATCTCAGGGCTACATGGTTGCCCCGCCATCACTCCACCAATCCGGGGCCCACTACACCTGGCTCGACCCAAATATGGTCGAAAATGAAATGCGCGGCACCGCAACTTTACCGGAGCCGCCCCAATGGGCTATCGACCTACTACAAGACCGCCCCGCACCACCAAAGCGCAGGGAACCAACTTGGAATGATTTACCGCCGCCCCCAGTCATAGACTCCAATTCATTGGACGCCGCATCTTTCCAGTGGTGGAGCGGCCAAGCCGCCAAAATGGCTGGCGCAAACGTAGACCGGAGCACAACGCTATTCCGCATTGGCGCGATATTAGCCCGGCGCGGATACGATGAACAAACTATTGTCTCCGCTCTGAACGAACGGGACATTAGCCTCGGCTATAACAAATTCTCTCGGCGGGCAGACGGCGGTATCAGAGCCTACACGGATATTGCTACGAAAGTCCTCATTGACCAACGCGCTCGGCCAATGCGGCCCTCAACGCCACCGCCCTCAACGCCACCGCCAATCGGAGACGATGAGGACGGAGGCGACCCGGTAGAACCAGTTCGCCCAAACGGCCCGGCCAATGACGTTGGACACAGCCGTTTGAGCGAATATTTCCAGCAGATTACCATTGCCCGAAACTTTGACGGCGAGTCCATGCGACGCCAGCTATTTATTACTACTAAAAATAGTAAAGATACTAAATACCTCGCGTCGCATATCCTATTTGAAAACCCTAATCTGTATCCTCTTCGCCAAGACCATGTGAACTGGCTGAAGTACGCTGACGGCGAGTTTGCTAAAGCCAACGACTTCATGGGTGGGGAAGTCCGGGTCAACCCTAAAGTGACTCTGGCCGAGCGTTGCATGAGTCCTGGCTGGAAATACTGCCTAGACCACGGAAAACAGTGGGCTTCGGTTGGGTACTGCGGCCTAAAGTCCTGCCCCTCTTGCGCCTCGAAAGTTGCGCGGGATATGGCCCGTGTGACTCTTCCATACCGCGAAGAGGGGGATGGTGGATATCGCCAGGTCTGGTTCTCGATATCACTTCAACTGGACGAGGACGACCAAGACTGGGAAGACCAGATTAACAACATAGCCCGGCGGGCCATCGCCGTTACCGGACATAAGCTCCAAGAACGCCTGAAACGGCGCAAGAATTGCCGCAGTAGGGTTTATCACAGGGCGACGTCTTTCCATATGAATTTGGTGACAACGGTGCATCAGAAAATGGTTTTCTTTGAGGGTGAGCCAGGGGAACTGGACGCCGATATTAAACGCATCGCTGAAGAGCTAGGGGGCGATGTGGTTTACGATTTCACGACCACCAACGCTGAGACGGCTATTCTCCAGATGGTGAGCGATAGCGTTGCGACCCTGGCGTCGTTAGACCCGGACGATATGCTGGACGAGGGAGCCCGCCATCATCTTTTTGCCGCCTATTGGTGGGGCACAAAGGGTATGCGATTGATTAGGCCAATGGACGTGGTTAATGCCTCGGTTGAGGAACTGCCAGAGCCAGAGGTCGATATGTGCCCCGTCGAAGGTTGCGCCAATAAACTGGTATGGGTGTCTGAGGAGCAAGTCATCAACGTAATCGAACGCGACCCTGTAGGAGTGGGCGGGGGGCCCGATGAAGGCCCGTGGAAAATACCGAGGTTACTATGACCCTGGTAGAGATTCTGGCGCATCTCGAAGAGTATGGGGAAGAGGCTCTGCTAATGGAGCCGCGCTCGGACTACGATGAGTGCATCATCGGAGTTGGTGCCAGGTTTCACGATGGGCCGCTGGCGATTTACAGCGTAGAGCGAATCCTGGCGGTTCTGATGCGGGATGATGAGGTTGACGAGGAAGGGGCCCAGGAATGGTTTGACTTCAACATTATCGGGGGATGGATGGGTTCTGGGACTCCGATATTTGTGAATGAGTGGATGATGCGAGTAGAAATCGACTGAGTGTGGCGTAATCCACAACGGCGTTTTGTGTGGGGGGTGGTTGATGACAGTAAAGCATGTGCGGACGATGAGGGAAGAGAATCCCAGAGCCCTAGCGATTAACATCGCCAAGGAACTCGGTGTCTCCAGAGAGCGCGTCCGCCAAATATTGAAGCGGTTAGGTTTGCCCACTCGGATTCCACGCGAACCTGTGAATTGGTGTTGTTATTGTGTGAAGCCTATCCATGCGGGGAGGATGTATTGCACAAATAAGGGCAAGTGCAGTGCACTTGCCCATAGAGTCAAAGTTCTTTGCAGGGGTTGTGGGGTTAGTTTTATTACTGGCCTTTCGGACTACCATAACCGAATCGCCCAGAGTAAAACGGGCCAGTTATGGTGTAGTCGGCCTTGTTGGAGCAAGACTCACCGCCACCAACTTTTGTGAAGCGATACTTCTTGCTCGTTCATTAGCTCTTGTTTGGATGTTCTAGCAATAGCAGTCCCCGGAGTTATTGCCGGTTGAGAATTTTGCAACTTCTGTAGTTCGATGATGTGGTCGATGCGTTGTTGGGCAAGCTGGTAGATATTTAGGTCTGTGGATAACCACCCGTTTTTGACTGATACAGGACAAGGCCATATATGTAGACGTTTTGTGTCCTGCGGGTCTTTGTAATACATATATGCGGTAGACCAGTAAATGTCGTAATTGCGTGGTGGCCCATATATCCCCGGTAAATGGGTAATCCCTGGAAGGACTGAGGCGATACAGGTAATGTCACGCCCAATTGGGCGATATTTGACGATGTACCCCGATTTGTATTGCGTGGACTCGACAACATTGCCGGTAGCTACTGCACCGCCCATGTGTAGTTGAATCTCATCCCCAGTATTTAGAATCGCGCCAGAACTTTTGTTGTGGTTGAATTTAAGCGACTTAAACATTACTGCATCACCAGCCCAATGCCCTTGAGCATCTGTTGGCTCCGGTTCCAAGAAATATTACAACCCGGGCAAGTGTATGCCTTTTCGGAGTTGGGGCCAGATATCCCTTTGTCGTTGAGAAAATTATCCCCACAGCTTGGGCAGAAGAATCGTGGTTCTTCTGCGGGGAGTTGCCCTGTTTGCGGGTCACGGCTCTGTTTTTCAACATAGAGCGGGATTTCTCTCCCGGTGAAATCGAGAGCGTACAAGCGTGAGTACGTTCCCTTTTTACCTGACTCAAAGACGGCCTGTTCTCCATCTATCTCTTGTTTCCGAGTGCGGTCAAGGCTCATAGGACTACTCTCCCATTTGTATGTCGTAGGTCAAAGCCTTGGGCAATCTCTGTTGGTACTATGTGCGATAAGACGTGCCTGATGACGGTTGATTTATTTGGTTTGGTCGAGGCGCAGAACGCGCATCGGAATTTTTTTGGCCCAGCCTGTATGTAGACGGGTATTTCAAAGGCCAGAAGTGGGTCTTCGTAGACATCGTTTTTGAAATTGCGGACGGTGTCTATCGCGCATGGTAGTAGTCTGGCAATGTCTCGCATGGAATATTCGCGATACATTCCCCATAGAATCATCAATTTATCGTCAACGCTTAATTTCGTCCAACGATGTCGTGCCGGGACGTCGCCAGACTTACGGCTGGCGATTAGTTCTGGGATAGTTGGCTGTGTTCTGAACATAAAATAAATTATAGCATGTGGCTGGTTCACGTCTGGTGGCGCAACATGTCACGCACCGATGATGAAACGTCTTTTTCAGGCTTGGAATAAGGCGTTTCATTTACACCCTACCGCTACAGGCGTCTTTTACCCCTATGGTAGAATTGCGTTTAGCTGGTTATTTAACAGGGGGAGCGGGGTGTTTGATGGGATTTTTAAGCCGATTTCGCCGGGGCGAAAGCAACGAGCCAGTGCGGTTTCTCCGCGCTAATGATGAGGATGAAGATGATTTTGTAGATTCTTTTGACCCGTCTGAACTTCCATATGCAAGCGAGTTTGAATTACCTCGCGAAGAAGCTCGCCTTAGAGCGGTGCACGAACATGAGCGACGAGGCGGCAATTTTGTTATTAGAAAGCCCTACTCGAATAAGGGGCGGGCGTCCAGAGAACTATTAACTCTGGACAGGTTCCCGTTGTTTGATGAGGTGGTTCAGGCCGTCGAAGAGATTTACGGCGGTGGAACCTATAACGTGAGCCCTGCTAATTCACAACGGGTGTTGAAGTCCTATGTTGTTGAAGGCCCGCCAAAGTCCGGTACTGCTAAAGAGTCCAATGCTGGTGCCCGAGGTGGTGCGACTGGTATGACGGTGAAGCAACGACTTGATATCCAGGCCGAGAGAGAGTTAGACGGTCTATTGCAGAATGATTCAGAATTAGGGCGGACGTTGGCGGGAGCAATTCTGAAAAAACAGTTCGGAGTCGAACTCCCAGGTGTTACGAGTTACGAAGACCGGCTTTTTCAGAATGAGCTAGAGAGTAACCCCGAATACCGTCAACAGTACCTAGAAGCCGCTTTGAAAAACAAAGGCGTGAAGCCGCGCAAGGACGCCGTGGAAGTGGACGAGTTTGACCGGATAATTATTGCGCTGGAGAAGGCTCAGAAACTTAAAGACGCGATGGGCGGCGGTGGGAGTGATACGGGCGATGGCACATCTTGGCGCGGGGTCATGCAAGACGCTATAAAAGCGGGGGCTGAGTTTCTCAAAGCTGGAGGAACTCTGCCGTTCCCCGTTGGCGGTGGGGCTCCCGCTATTTCGCAACAACAGGCCCTCTCCCCTGCGGCGGAGGAAAGAATCATGGCCCCGCCTAGACCTCCAGAGCCGCCTCCGAATCCAGAACCGCCTACTCCGCAACGCCAGAGAGTGATGGGTATGTCAGAAAGCGATTTAACACCAGAGCGACCAGAGCGACCAGAGCGACCAGAGCGACCAGAGCGACCAGAGCAACCAGAGCGACTGGAGCAACCAGAGCAATCGCCCGCCGTTGATTTGGCCGATATCGACTGGATGGCACTACTCCCCCAGGTTAATTGGCCTGAATTAGAAACTCAGGCCAATGGCGACCCGGGCAATTTCATGCAAACGGTCTACTCCCGCTACTACGAGCAGGATTCGGAGCCGCATGGAATATTGCGCGACTTGTTTTTGAACAACAGCCCCCAGGCTATTGTTCAGGCGTTCGTGGATGCCGGGCAAATGTTATCCAAACCCTGGGTAGGTGGTATGGCCCGGATGCTGGGCAAGGGGGCCGACGTTGAATGTGCTGGCAGGATAATCCAGCGTTTAACTGAAACCGCCGAGGGCCAGCAGTGGATTGCAGAGGCATCGGCGGCGGCTCGGATAATCGAGCAACGCTTAATATCAGTGGAGTCAGTGGAAGAGGTTACATCGCCTTTGCTGGAAGAGGCTGAATCTGATGAAAGTGATAATCAGATGTTAATGCACTCGGATTTGCATGGCGTTCTGGACGGCGGGGATGAAGACGAAGACCAAAACCCAGTATTGTGAGGTAAAGATATGCCTAGTTATGAAATTAGTTGGACAATCAGTTTGCAGGCCAATGATGATTCAATCTCACTGGAACGATACGGTGAGCCTGGATTTATAGAAGAGTATCCGCCAATTAACCAAGGCGAGGACGTTAGCTTCAATATGGATATTATTGAAGGCGGGAGTCAGGGACTGATTTCCTTCTCGCAAAAAGTTTTCTCCGGCGATGCGAAGACCGCCAGAATGTACATCATTGGCGGCAACGCCTTTGTGAGTCAGGAGGGCATGGTGGCTCTCCTGAATGAACCAGACATTGACGTGACCGTTAGTCAGCTAACCGTGGTTGATATGGAAAGCGGCACTTCAGTGGTAATGGATGGTGGACTCCATGTTCCTGATGCTGAAGCAGTTGCTGAAGCAGTTGCGTTGCTTCAGCGCGAAGCAACTGCTTCTACTCTGCGAAAGCGACGAGGTCGCCCACGTCGAAGCGTGGTTGTGGATGAAGAAGTAACCGAGGAAGCAACCGAGGAAGCCGAGGAAGCAACCGAGGAAGCAACCGAGGAAGCAACCGAGGAAGCAACCGAGGAAGCAACC
>Ga0114999_10007887_pt1 | contig 11994 bp, 13 predicted proteins | sample ArcticOcean_MG_C_3_FD_89820 | JGI IMG/M metagenome (GOLD analysis project Ga0114999, IMG submission 89820) | Marine microbial communities from western Arctic Ocean - ArcticOcean_MG_CB8_126 | ecosystem: Environmental > Aquatic > Marine > Oceanic | place: Arctic Ocean: Canada Basin | collected...
GATCGCTACAAGCCCACCAACCGCACCCGACGCGAGACCCAGGACGCTCGGCTTGCCGTGACGGATCCATTCGCAGAACATCCAGCTAAGCGCCGCCGCCGCGAGTTGAGTCACTACCATCGCCTTGCCCGCGACAGCGTCCGCCGCGAGTTCGCTCAACCAACCGCCGCCCCAGACCCAGTGACAAACGGGTGCTTAGCACAGAATCAGCCACAAGCTCATGAATATCAGCATTGCAGAGAACTTCATTCGCTCTGCAAACGCGCCGACCATCAATGCAGGCGTGATGATGGCGAAGGTCATCTGGAAGGTCACAAAGACCGATTCCGGAATCGTTCCCCACAACAACGACAAACCCGGTATGGTCATAAACAACACGAGCGCTGTTGCCACGATCATCCACGCGGTGTCGACGGAATTGAGCTCATCCGCGAGCGCCACCCCGGGAACGGCCAAGAGGCACAACCCAAGTAGCCCAGCCCGACTCTTCACATTGAACATTTACGTCCTCCTGGGATCACTGATTTTATTGTCCACCCGTTCTGGAGCAGAAACTGCGAGGAACGGTGCAAGCAACGAACCCATCCCGCGGCTATCACCGTGCTTTCTACACGTTCTGCGTCTTCCTGCACGACGTTGGCACATCCTGTGCCAACGACATACTCGCGCTTTGAATCAACTAGCCAGTGCAGGGACGAACCCCCATTTTCTGCAGGAAAATGCAAGGTTTGCTTACAAACCGATCCCAAGAATTGTCAGGATGACAATTCTTGGGATCGGAACTGGTTACGCCGGCATCGGGAAGTAGCGCGAGCCGAGCAATGAGGACTGCGCACCACTTTGGACCACGCAATCCCGGAGGCCGAGCCACATTGGTGCGCCTCGCCCCCCAGCCGAAGCCGGTATACTCCCGGCATGACAGCGAGCCGCGAAACGCAAGCCTGGTTCTCGAGCGCCATTGCCCGGGAAGGCGCGCAGCGCGAGATGACGCTGGACGGCACGCGGATCGCGTACCAATCCTGGGGCAGCGAGGGTCTGCCGTTAGTCGTGCTGGTTCATGGCTATGCAGCGCATAGTCGCTGGTGGGACTTCATCGCACCCTGGCTGGCCGACGACTGGCACGTCGTCGCGCTGGACCTCGCCGGCGCCGGCGACAGTGACCATCGCGAGCACTACAGTAGCCAGAGCTTTGCAAGCGAGATTCTGGCCGTTGCGAGAATTGAGGCCCGTGGCGCGTTCCGACCGATTGTTGTCGGGCACAGTTTCGGCGGTGCCATGGCACGCGTCGCAGCCTTCCGATCGGGGGACGAGGCCGACGCCCGCAGCCATCTCGCCGGCCTCGTCCTTGTAGACTCGATCATTTCATCGCAGGGAGCTCGGCCACCACCGCCAATGCCACGATCGCGGACCCGGTATTACTCGGCCGTCGACGACGCAATCAGACGATTTCGGCTGCGGCCGCCACAACCGATCTCCCATCCGTTCATCATTGAGTACATCGCCCGCCATTCGGTGCGAATGACTGACGAGGGGGCTGTCTTCAAAGCCGACCAGACAATGTTTGCGCGGATGAGGGACGACCTGTCTCTGCCCGACGCGGTGACCATGATCCGTCGGCTGACTTGCCCGGTGCGGCTGGTCTATGGCGAGAATTCACGTTTCTTTCAAGCGGACCGACTGCCCGCGATCAAGGCACTCCTCGCGGAGCAAGATCGAGCCACCATCCACGCCGGCACCACCGCCAGGACAATTTCCGTCCCCGGCGCGTGCCACCATGTCTTTCTGGACCAGCCGATTGCTTTCGTTCAAGCGCTGCGGGGCGTCCTTTCGTCGCTCCGGGAGGAGACCCCCATCCAAAGCGCCCACCGTCCCAATGAGTCAGGGCAGATAAGCCCATCGAACGCTGCCATCCGGACCGAATAGGCCGTACAATTTTCCCGCTGATCCCAACGTCGACTATCCGTCGATAATTCGCCACCGGAGACGTCAAATGAGTGATCACGCCGCGCTTGCCGACCCCAGCAAGCCGCAGGACAAATGCGCCGTGTTTGGCGTCTTCAATGCAACTGATGCCGCTGCCCACTGCGTCCTCGGCCTGCATGCGCTTCAACACCGCGGCGTCGAAGCCTCCGGCATCGCCTCAACCGACGGTGCGGACTTCTACCAGCGTGTCGCGTTCGGGCGGGTGGGTGATCAGTTCAACAATCCTGAAGTTCTCGAACATCTGCAAGGCCGTTGTGCGATCGGACACAACCGGTATTCGACCTCAGGCAACAAGCAGGACTACAGCAACATTCAGCCTATCTTCGCTGAACTTGCCAACGGCGGACTCGCCCTTGCGCACAATGGCAACCTCACCAACTACGGCGGACTGCAGAAGAAACTGGTCAAGCACGGCAGCATCTTCCGCACGTCGATGGATACCGAGGTCATCATCCACCTCGTAGCCGTTAGCGAGAAGGAGACCCTGGAGGACAAGCTGATTGACGCGTTACAGCAGATCCGTGGTGCCTGGTCGATGGTCATGCTGACCCAGGACGCAATGATCGGCGTTCGCGACCCGCATGGGGTCAGACCTCTCGTTTTGGGTCGACTGGACGATGCGTGGATCCTGGCGTCAGAAACCTGCGCGCTCGATATCATCGGCGCGGACTTCGTCAGGGATGTGGAACCCGGCGAGATCGTGATCATCACGACCGATGGTCTGAAGTCGCTCAAGCCGTTTGCTGAGGTCTCACCGCGCTTTTGCATCTTCGAGTACGTCTACTTCTCACGCCCGGACAGCTTCATCAACGGCATCCACGTCTATGAGGCACGCAAGCGGATGGGACGGAATCTCGCCCAGGCGGCCCCCTGCGATGTGGACGTGGTCGTTCCGGTGCCGGACTCGGGTGTTCCCGCCGCGCTCGGCTTCTCGGAACAAAGCGGCATCCCGTTTGAACTCGGCATCATCCGCAACCACTATGTCGGGCGCACCTTCATCGAGCCAACGGACGAGATCCGGCATCTGGGCGTACGCCTGAAACACAACGCCAACCGTGCGGTGATTCAGGGCAAACGCGTTGTTCTGGTTGATGACTCTCTGGTGCGGGGTACAACCCTCAAAAAGGTTGCGCAGATGATCCGCGATGCGGGGGCCGCGGAGGTACACGTTCGTATTTCATGTCCCGAGTGGATCGCCAGTTGCCACTACGGCGTAGACACGCCAACGCCATCCGAACTACTGGCAACAGACCGCAGCCTCGAGTCCATGCGACTACACTTGAACGTGGATTCACTGGCATTTCTCGATATCACTGAACTCTATGCCGCTGTCGGCGAAACCGGACGGAATGCGACGACCCCTCAGTATTGCGATGCCTGCTTTACAGGTGACTACCCCGTCGCACCGGAGAGCGACGATCACAAGCACCTGAATCGTCTGCATCTGGTCTCAGGCAAGAATTAAAGAAACCCGGCTGTCGATATCCCACGACCCAATCGTGTGAGACGGCTTGGGCGTTCTCCGCAGCGCGGACGATGTTCTCAGAACCGCGCCGCCGTGGCCGCAATAGATATGCTGCCGTGATGCCGCGATATCAATGTGAAATCTTTCAACTGACCGCTGGCGACCGTGCGGACTCGCCCGTCGGCACACATGGGTCCGAGATCGTCACGCGCTGCATGCGTCGATGCGCTGGCCAGTAGTCGTTGACGGGGCGATGCTGGGTAATCCGGTTGTCCCAAAACGCGACCGAGTTGACCCGCCAGCGGAATCGGCACAGATACTCCGGCTCCGTCATATGCTCGAACAAAAGTCGCAGCAGTGCCGCACTCTCTCGCGGCTTCATCCCGCAGATCGATGACGTGAACGTTGGATTGACAAAGAGACCCCGCTTGCCAGACTCGGAGTGAATGCGGACGATCGGGTGCCGCACAGGCGGGTTCGCCTCCACCATGCGTGCGAGGCGTCCGCGTCCACCCGGCGCTGCGAGGCTCTCTTTGAAGCCAAAGCTGAAGTCGTGCTCTGCAAAGAGACCCGACAGCAACTGCTGCATCCGGTCAGACAGCCCGTCAAAAGCGGCTGACATCGAAGCAAATAGCGTGTCGCCGCCCCGCTCCGGGATAGCAACACCATGCAAGATGGATCCCAGCGGTGGCCGCACCCGAAACGTTATATCAGAGTGCCATCGATCGATGTCCGGCGGGTGGTCGTGGTCGTTTTCAAGAATCGTGAGCGCAGGATGCCCGTCAACGTGCGGGTACGCCCCATGCAACTCGGCATCACCGAAATGTGCAGCCAACGCCAGATGACCTGCAGGCGACAATGCCTGGTCGCGGAAAAACAAGACCTCATAGTCGAGCAACGCCCGCTGCAGCACCGCAAGCGATGCACCATCCAAGGGTTCGTCCAGCTTGAGGCCTGAGATTTCAGCGCCGACCGCACCGGCGACAGGGTCGATTGTTATCATGCGACTCACAGCCATATCGACTTGCTAAACAAGGTCACTCCGCGCTTCGCCCCGGCCACTCTCTCAGACGATCAACACATGGCTTTCAACCCGATCGTTTGCGCTTGTCAGAGAAGCGACGCCAGTCTGCCGTGACAGGAACTAGCTAATCTTTTCGAGCTGTTCAAGCAGTTCATCTGCCTGCTTTTCCAGTTCCGCAATCAGTTCCCTGGTCTTGTGGACCGAGAGGGCAACCGCCCGGTCAGCGCCCATCTGACGAAGGCCCTTGCGAATGCGCTGTGCGTTGGATTTAGCATCGTCAATTTGACTCATGATTTCTCCTCATCTGAGTTGGAACAGCGGGGTCGAGATCCCGTGCGAAGTCGCACCGCACGTCGGCTGATGGATTGCGCCGCATCATAAACGCATCCGGAACAGACGCAAGACAGCCGCGCGCCTGCCATGCAAATTGCTGCTTGGAGGCGACTTCGATAAGCTCGCCGGCGTAGGCTCGCGCTGCGTTAAGCCATTAATGCCCGCGTGAGGCCAATCAGCAACAGGGGACGATCTGCCGCGTATCGCACACGCGCTGTCCATGGGCAAAGGCACCAGAGAACTGCAAGAAACGGAGAGAGATTTGCCAACCCGCCAACTCACACAATCACACCTCGGCGCGAACCTGCGACTGGAATACCAATACCCACCCCGGGCCTCGCTGTACATCAACGGCGTTGCCCGCGATACGGTGGCAACCGACGAGGTGCCGATTACGCTCCGCGTCACGACAACTGTGCAAACCGGCTACGAGTGGCACGAATTCATCGAGGGTGTCGTTATCTACCGGGACGGCAAGGCAACCGCCAGCCTGATCGCCAACAAGCAGGTCGTGGTCGAAGAAACGGTCCAATTCGACCAATGACGCCTGCCTTCGGTCTCAACCGGCTGGACCTCGGGAGCGTCGCCAATTTCGCCGCGAGTGCGCAACTCGCCGAATCACTCGGCTGGCAATACGGTTTCATTCCATCTTCACCGCTTCTGGTTCGCGATCCGTACGTGATGCTTGCCGCCGCTGCGCTCCAGACCCGAACGCTAAGATTGGGGCCCCTGATCGAAAATCCCGTAATGCGGCACCCGGCCACAATCGCAGGTTCCATTGCAACCGTTGAGGAGTTGGCCCCGTCACGGACCGTCCTTGGACTCGGCATCGGCGACACCGCCGTACGATTGATGGCTGAAAAGCCCGCGACGGTCAGGGCTCTTGGCGAGTCGATCGACACCATCCACGCCCTTCTGCGCGGGACACCGGTCAACGTTGACGCGCAGCGGGCACCGCGACTGGCGCACCGCCGCGATGTGCCAATCTGGGTTGCTGCCCAGGGTCCGCGCACGCTTGAGACCGCCGGCCGGGTCGCAGACGGCGTGTTCATTCGGGTGGGTACCCATCCCCGCAACATCGGCACCGCTATCGAACACGTGCAAGCTGGCGCTGAGGCGGCCGGACGGGACGCAGTTGATGTTGCCATCGGCCTTATCTTCCACACCGTGATTAGCGACGACCCGTCCAAAGTCGCCCTCATCAAACGCTCGATGGCGGCCGGCTATGCCGAATACTCGCCGTCCCTGCTGGCGACGGCCGGACTCGTCTGGGATAGCAGGGACCTTGCAGAATTGCAAGGTGAAGTGTGGCCAGATTTCCATCACGCATCAGATCTCGCGGCGGCGGGGGAGCTTGTGAGCGACCTGAACGAGGCAACCGCCGACGCTTTTTGTGTCTCCGGGTCCTGGTCAGCGGTGCGCGACCAGTTTCATGATCTCACTGCCCGTTGGCCAGCGGCGCAGGTCATCATCCCTCACCCTGTGTCCGTCGGCGGCCGAGCGGCGCCCGCCGAGTACATGACCGCGTTCGCGCGGGAAGTCATTGCCCATACTTAAGCTAGTGTGATGTCCCAGAAAAGACGGTGCATATCTTTTCGATCTTAGCCAAGATCGAGTCAACCGTAGCAGGCCAGACGAATGGAGATGATTTGGCGTTGTAGTTGTCGACGAACTGGTTGATCTTCTGGGTCAGTTTTCGGGCGGATGAAAACGAACCCCGGCGTATAGCTTGCTGAGTGATGATGCCGAACCAGCGTTCCACCTGATTGAGCCATGACGCGTAAGTTGGCGTGAAGTGGATATGATAGCGAGGACGTTTTGCCAGCCATGCCATGACCTTGGCGTGTTTGTGGGTGGCATAGTTATCGACGATCAGATGGACATCGAGGTCGTCCGGTACGTTCTTATCGATGTGACGCAGGAAGGCAAGAAACTCCTGATGCCGTTTGCGCCACTTTGCCACTGTGTTCTTATTCAGGCGCATTCGTTCGGCGATATCCTTGCTTGACTCGCAGTCAGAACAGCAATAGTCATACCATCATTTTTAAATCAATGACTTACGACATACGCGGAACCGTTAGTCACTCCAGGTGTAAAAAGCTTCGACGCCTGCGTGGACTGCTCTGATCGCGCTCGCAGGTGGAGCGTTGAATCACCAAACAGCCAATCTGCGGCAGACAGGTGAACGTACGCGCTTTTGCGCACAGTCGGAAGAGTCAATCCACCGTCCCGTGGGTCCTCCAGCATTTCGTCCGCTCGCGGCGGGTTGGCGACAACACGCTACCTGACCGAATCCAGGATCAGCGATGGACTGCACTTCGCCATTGCCACCACAAGGCAAACCGGGACAGGAAATCTATAACGTCGAGCATTTTTACACTCGACGACCTTTTCCCTACGGCCCGCGATGTTAATTCACACGAACGTTCGTGCGATGCCGCCAGAATGGGCGTCCGAGAGGATGGTATGACTGTTGCATCGCTTCTGGTGGGTCGCTGTTCTAACCGTGGTGCGAACACCAATACCACGTCAGCGATTCCTCCGGCGTACGCCGGGGGAATCCGCGCTTTATCAGGCAGGGCTTACCGGGGGGATAGCCATGAGGATTGTGCGAAAGCTGTTGCCACATGCGATTTTTGTGACCGTGTTAATCATCTGTACGACCAACGTCGAGGCGGTTGTTTTTTAGTCGCATTTCACCGTGCCGCTTACCGCGCTGTCGCCCAGGGAACTAAAGGCCGCATGGTGATTCAGTTACGTGACGGGTTGTTGAGTTGTTGAAGAGGTGCTGTCCTGCCTCTTTTCAAGGTCACGGGTTCAAAGTCACGGGCTCTGGGCCTGAACCCGCCCCCCCGGCTTTTGAGTCAGTTCGATATCACCAGACACATCTGACACATCTGACACATCTGACCGAGGCTACCGCTTCCGCGGTCGATGCGTAAACTAGGCTGGTCCATCAAACCGGTGTCCCTGTGCTCTCAGCCGTAAATGAGGTGAAAGCCTCACTCACTACCGATCCGTTCTCGGTCCTCGGCTATCACCAACGTGAAGGCGAGCCACCGGTCATCCGCGCCCTCGCCTTCGACGCCGACGCCGAGTGGGCGCAGGCAGGAAACGACCGATAGCCACTCGAATCCGTGGGCGACGGCCTGTTTATAGGCGAGGTTCCCCGCGGCCGCCACGCCTATCAACTCGAAGTCCACACCGGCACCCGTGTTGAGTTGCGCCAGGACCCCTATCGATTCGGATCACTGATCAGGACGCCTGGTTCTGGGGTGAAGGCAAGCATCAGCAAGCGTGGACTTTCATAGGTGCGCACCTGCGATCGGTCAATGACGTCACCGGTGCACACTTTGTCGTCTCCGCACCCGGGGCTCGACGGGGTCGCCGTGGTCGGCAACTTCAACCATTGGGACCCGCGCGCCCACCCGCTGCGCCATCACCACGAGACTGGTCTCTGGGACACCTTTGTGCCGGGCCCGGTACACGCTCGGTCAGCCGGAATTCACTGAATCGATCGGTTCCTTCGCCACGATCCTTTTCTATCGCACCCACATAGACATCGATGACAGTCACACCGACAAGCTGCGCGAAACAACGCCGCTCGTCTTTATCAGCAATGCGCTGGCAGCGGTCGACTTTGACATCCAGCAAGCGCCTGGCGCCCTGCTGAATACTCTTCATAAGTAGGCAGGCGTGCCACCCATCGATCCCATCCCTCTTCTGACGCGGCTGCCGCTACTCGCTCCGCCTGCGTTACCGCCGCTGGCGGGGCCCGGTGATACGGCTGAGATCGGCAACGCGGTCGAACAGCATTGAAGTGGTCCGAACCGCCAGCATGGCCTGTCAGATAAGTCCGAGCGCGCGGGACCCGGTAATGATCAACCACCCACCGACGGTGAGTGAGCCGAGGTAGACCAGCCACACCGAAAACGCGCGGACCCACGAAAATCCGTTCAGCGCTTTCATCGCAGTTGTCGTCAGGGCGAGTGCCCACAGCGCTGCTGCGTACCAGGCGGTAACGAGCACATCGATCGGCACCAGACCGACCAGCATGACGCTCGCGAGGCTTGCGATCGAAGACAACAGACCCGGCCAAAAGAGTGCTGCCCCGATCGCGACAATCGAATGCGGCATCGGCCGTCGACCACCGAGAAAACTGGCGGTCACATGCAGGATGCCGCCGATCATCAGGGCAGCAACCGGAATGCCAAGAAGTGCCGCCATCGCAATCGTGACGGACACCAGCGGCAGGTTATCCGAACTGATCGATTCTGCACTGATTCCCTGCAGTCCCTGGGTCAGCGACATAAAGAAGTAGCCGTACACGGGGACGACCATGCGCGATGTGTCCAGATCGCGAAAGAACGCGAGCGGTTGCAGCAACAGGTCTGTGGTGTCCTGCAACACGGATGCGGGCGATTGATGGATCCCCGGGCGTTCGTCTTGCGTCGTCTCGTCTTGAGTCGTCTCGGAAGGAGGCGACTCAGTAGGAGGTGGCTCAGTAGGAGGTGGCTCAGTAGGAGGTAACGGGGGGTCTGGTGTGTTCATCAAAGTTCGGGTCGGTGGGTGGTTGTCATGAAGCAAGCAGGGCCTACCAGGGTGCTGGAAAAGTGCTTTCCTGCACTTTTCCAGAGTCCGGGCCTCCGCCCGCTCGCGACATGTGCGGTCAGGAAAAGGTCGGATCCGGTGACATTAAGGAGCCGCAGTAAAGAGCCACAGTTTACGGCAGGATGATCCTGGGTTCCTGATCATCCTCATCATGCCGGTCCGGGCCGCTCTTTGCCTCGCCACTTCCATTCCCCGACCCGCCCCCAGAGGACGCGCCTTCGGTGGCATCAGGCGCTGAATCGAACAGGCGCACGGGCACCTCGACCAGGGAAGACCTGCCCGTGTCGAGCAGGTGCTTTAATACGTGCTTGTCGGCCACGATCAGCATCGGTTTCCCCAAAATCGGGCATGCCCGCAACGTCCATCAAGAGACACTAGAAAACGGCGAAGAACTCTTCCTCAGCATCGATCTGCCGGCGCATCACATCCATGCGCGTCTGCAACCCTGCCATCATCGCGCGAAAGTCGCCATCTTCCCACAGACTGGATAGCGACGGTTCAACCGTCGGGCGCCAGTGTTGCCGCCAGCCCTCGTCCACGGCACGCTGCAAGTGCACGAGCGCCATTTGCGGCTCGTCCGATATCGCACTCAAGCGCGCTCGCAGGTACCAAACATCCGGCTTCACCCTGACGCCGACCAATTCCCTGGCGAGCGCATCCTCAATCTCTGTCAGCAGCGCCTCGGCGTCATCGTGCCGGCCCAGTTCCTTGTAGGCGTAAGCCGCCGCCAGACGGACCTCAACACTCGCCCAGTTATGATCGAGGCGACCGCGCAACGGGCCCCCCGCATCGCGGAGTCCGCGCGCTTTGTCATAAAAGGTCACCACACCCTCGAGATTGCCGAGATGGTATGCAGCAAGCGCTGCATTCACGTAAGCCGGGCGATTAGCAACGCCGGCATCCAGCATGGGGACGAGCAGCGCCTCTGCGCGCTCCCGCTCACCTCTGGCAACGTAGCCACCGAGTTGCAGCCACTGCACCTTCAGGCGCAGGTGCCGCGGCAGATCATCATTGATGCGGCCGAACCACAAGTCCGCCTTCTCGAAATCGCCCAGGTCAACAAAGAGCGATGCCAGCTTCATTGCAATACCGCTCGCAGCTTCAAGTTCGTACGCATAGCTGTAATGCTGAATCGCCTCATCCAGACGTCCGCGGAACTCGGTGATGCCACCGATCAATTCGTAAGCCGGCGGGTAAAACGGATCCGCCTCGACCATCTGACTGAAGACCAGCATGGCTTCAGACTCACGCCCCAAAGTGAGCAGGTTCTGCGCCAGATTGTGACCGATGACCGGCGACTTGGGATCAAGCTCATAGGCGGTCGTCAGAAGCGACTGGCGTTCCTGGTGATCAGCGACCAGCCCCGCCTTCCACACATAAGCCATCGGATAGCTGGGGTTGAGCGCGATGGATCGGTCGAACGCGGCGACCGCAAGATCGCCCTTGCGATCGAGCATGTGCAATAGCCCCTGGCTCGCCCACGCGCGGCCGGAATTGGCATCAATCGCGATCGCCTTGTCTACATATTCTTGGGCCCGGAGCACGTGTTCCCGGGACTGATTTCGCGCGAATCGGAGCGCATGGGCGTCAGCAAGGCCGCTGTAGGCATTCGCAAATTCCGGGTCAATCTCGACCGCTCGCCTGAAGAACTTGCCGGCATCGACCAGCGATTCAGTACCACGCCTAGACAGTTCCGCCTGCCCCATGCTGTAAGCGACGAGGGCCTGCGGGTTGTCCGTACCGCCGGTCGTGCGCATCTTCTCAGCCTCCTCGGTCCCAAGCACGCCCTTCAATTCAGCGACAACCGCCGCCGAAATCTCGTCCTGAATGCGAAAGACGTCACGAAACTCCCGGTCGAACGTGGCAGACCACAGATGCGTGCCGGTTGACACATCGATCAGTTGTGCCGTCACGCGGATCGTGTCGGTCACATCACTGCGACGAACGCTGCCCTCCAGTATTGACGTCACATTGAGCTCGCGGCCTATCTCCTGCACGTTCTTGTTGACGCCTTTGTACGCAAACGAGGACGTGCGCGCCGCAACCCGCAACGTGCTCACACGGGACAGCACATTCAACAGTTCTCCGGTGAGGCCGTCCGCGAAGTAGCGATCATCTTCAAGCCGGCTGAGTGTGACGAAGGGCAGAACCGCAATCGAGGTGGTGCCCGGCACATCTGTCGGCAGGGCTGACGCGCGGTCAGCCACCGCGTCGCTTGCAATTCTGGCCCCTTGATCAGCACTGGATGAAATCTGAAAGTAGGCGAGCACCGCAATGCAGAGCACCAGCGCCGCAACGAGCGGAATCTCGAGACGACTGCCGAGCAGGGGTCGGCCGCTCGCCTTCGCCGCGGGCTCGATTCCCTCCCGATTGAGATCAAACAGCCAGGCGAACACGAGCGCGACCGGCAGGCCAACGCCAAACGCGCCCAGCAGCCAGGTCATCGCAGAATCCGGCATCGACAATGCCGGGGTCAGAATGTCGGCCATCTGCACGATCGGCCAGAAGATGACGACATACAGCGTCGCCGTGCGGAAAACCCGGCGCCGCTTCAGTTCCTCTATTAGCCGACCGGTGC
>Ga0114999_10007890_pt1 | contig 11989 bp, 10 predicted proteins | sample ArcticOcean_MG_C_3_FD_89820 | JGI IMG/M metagenome (GOLD analysis project Ga0114999, IMG submission 89820) | Marine microbial communities from western Arctic Ocean - ArcticOcean_MG_CB8_126 | ecosystem: Environmental > Aquatic > Marine > Oceanic | place: Arctic Ocean: Canada Basin | collected...
AGAAGGTGAAAGAGCAGCTCAGCGGGAAGGGAGTTACGTCCGTCGAGGAGCGTCTGGTGGCCGGGAGTGCCGCTGGCGCGATCCTGGACCTGGCACAAGAGACTCCCGACAGCCTGGTGGCGCTCACCACCCACGGCCGCTCGGGTGTTGAGCGTTGGGTCTTAGGCAGCGTTACTGACCGCCTGGTCCGCCACTCCGGCCAGCCAGTCTTGGTTATCCGTGCGGACGACTAGCCGATTTGAACCCTCTGACTCGGTAGCAAACCTGGTCTCTACGCGTTAAAATTGCGCGGTTGTTAATCAAGGGGCGTCCGCAAGCGGCGTCCGGCCCCGAAATCTCCGGGCAGACCACGACTGAAAAGTTAAAAATAGGCAGGAGGAAACATCCCGATGAAGATTGCCAGATATCTCGCCTACGGCCAGATCAGCTACGGAGCCGTGGAGGGTGACTCAGTCAAAGAGTTGAGCGCCAGCCCCTTCGAGGATTTCACCATCACCGACCATACGCACAAGATCTCAGAGGTCCAGCTGCTGGCCCCCTGTGAGCCTTCCAAGGTCCTGGCCGTCGGCCTCAACTACTCCAGCCACCTGCACGACCGCCCGGCCCCAGAGATTCCCATGATCTTTTTCAAGACCCCCAACTCGGTCATCGGCCCGGGCGATACCATCATCCGGCCCAAGGGCACCGAGAAACTCGACGCCGAAGCCGAGCTTGTGATCGTGATCAAAGACCGCTGTCACAAGGTGTCCAAGGCCAACGCCTTTGATCACATCCTTGGTTACACCTGCGGCAACGACGTCTCCGCTCGCGACTGGCAGCGCGACGACCGCAACTGGTGGCGCGCCAAGTCCTCGGACACTTTCACGCCTGCCGGTCCGTATATCGAGACGGAACTCGACCCGCACAACGTCCGGGTCACCGGCCGCATCAACGGGAAAGAGGTCCAGAGTGAGAGCACCACGTACCTGATCTTCGACGTCCCGACCATCATGGAGTTCGTGTCTGAGTACGTGACCCTAGAACCCGGCGACATGATTTACACCGGCACCCCCGGCGAGCCTCAAGAGATGCACGACGGCGACGTCTGCGAGATTGAGATCGAGGGCATCGGAGTCCTCAGCAACCCCATCAAATTGGACAAATAAGCTTCTCCCAGCCATCAGTATCTAGCACAAAAGCGGCCCCGGCAGGTTTCACTGCCGGGGCCGCTTTCGTCATTCCGGCGAGGGCCGAAAACAAGCTTCCCGATAGCCGTCTACCCATCTCCCGTAGGCGCGGGTTTCCAACCCGCATGGCATTTCGTGGACCCAACTTTGAATCACTAGGCCAAATTACGCTTGAAGCACGGCAAGGTTTCCTTTGCAGGCGGCATCACCCTTGGCATAGCGGGTTAAAAACCCGCGCCTACGCGGATGTCTGCGCCGTCATTCCTGCGAGGGCAGAAAACCACATCTGGCGGCTATTAGATGACTTGTTGACAACCGACAGCCCTCACCTCCGACTATGTCGAGAGTCTCGACTTCGTCGGACCTAACCCTCTTCCATGCGTGGGAGAGGGGATAATTCCTCAAGGCAATTTACCTAGACCGGTTCGACCCGCCTGAGGGTGTACAGATCAGACTCCATGATCTTCGGTATTTCGGGCGTGAGAGACTCGAAATCGTCGTTGAAGGCGGAGATGATCCTGCCAGTCAGGCCGTCGGCTTTGCTCCCTGCCAGCCACACAGCTAGGTCGGCACAGCGGTCGATCGACGCGCCGCCGCCTGAGGTTACACGCAAGCCGGTCTCGTGGATCTGGTCGGCTCCGGCCTTTGCTGCAGCCTCAGTCATCTCGTCCCACATACCGGTGTGGACGGAGCCTGGCCCCAGGGCGTTTACGGTGATTCCGGTGTCTGCCAGTTCCAGGGCCAGCACCTCGGTCAGGCGCACCACCGCCGCTTTGCTGGAGCAATAGGCCGACAGGTTGGCCCAGGCGTTGGCCGCTCCGGCCCCGGACAGGTTCACGATCTTCCCTGAGTTCTGCCGCCGCATCACCGGCACCACCGCCCGGCTAACCAGGTAGGAGCCGATCAGGTTTACCTGGACCGTGTTGATCCAGGCGTCCATGTCGTTGTCTTCGAGACTGCCGATTGGCCCTGGGATCCCAGCATTATTGACCAGGATGTCGATGGTTGAGAAACGCTCGATCGTGGCGTCCACCAGGCTCGTTACCTGGCCAGGGTCGGTCACATCAGTAGGCGTGATCATGACGTCAGCGCCAAGTTTTCGGCATTCGGCAGCCGTTCCCTCTAGTTCATCTCTACTGCGGGCGGCCAGCGATAGACTAGCGCCTTCCCGTGCGTAGGCCAAGGCAATAGCCTCCCCGATCCCTCGCCCGGCGCCAGTTATCAGGGCGATCTTACCCTCAAGTTCAGCCATAGCTCTCCCTCCTGTTCACCGGCCCATTCTAACGCCAGGGATAGACCAATGCTCCCTGCGCTCGTTCTGGCGGCCAGACAATCACCTTCCGGCCTTCCTGCCACTGGACCAGCAATGTTTCCCGTCCGACCTGCCTGCCGGTCTCACGGTCGATCTCGAAATCCCCGTAGAAGGTCGAGAACCTCAGGCTCGACGCAGCTTCTCTCAGGGCGGCATCGTCCGCACTGCCAGCCTCCGCCGCGCACCGCTGGACGACCAGTCCTGCTGCGTAGGCCTGGGCCATCGGGTAGTCAACGTGCTGGTGACCGTCCCGTGCTAGAGAAGCGACGACCTGTTCACCGGTCGGGCCAACATCCGGCATGATTTGCGCTTCCGGCTCCCACTGGCTGGGGCCGACAAACCGGTCTGCCAGGCTGCCCAGGTCGTCGTGAAAGCCCTGGATGCCTGCGGCAACGGCCGCCACTGCACCGGCGCCAATATCGCTCTCGGTCAGCTGACGGGATAATTCGAGGTCGTTCTGCACTCGGCCCACTATGACCACAACATCGGGCCGCGCTGCCCGGAGCTCCTCGAGTACAGGCGTGAAATCACCGGTGGAAGCCGCAAATTCGGAGGTGAAGCAAATGTTGAAACCCAGGCCTTCTGCTGCGTCAACCACGCCTGAACAGACTGCCGAAGGAAATTCGCCGGTGGCGGCTCTGACCAAAGCCACTCTGCTGGCTGTTGGGTCAGCCTCACGCACCAAGGGCAGTAGGCCGGCTAGATAGCGGCTGGCCGGGGTGAGAACGCCCACGACCCAGGGGTTCCCTCGCCGGTAGACATCATCCGACGCCCCACCCTGGTTCCAGAGGAGTTTTCTGTGGCCCTCTGCCATGCTGGCTGCGGCAGATGTGAGCACGCTGGAATAAGGCCCGATCAGGATGTCGACGTCGTCGTCGACGATCAGCCGCCGGGTGACTTTTTCGACGATGGACCGCTCACTCGCATCGTCATAAAAGACAATGCTGAATGAGTCTGGAGCCTGGAGGTTAGCGTCACGGACCCAGGCCTGCAATCCGGCCAAGGCCTGCCGTCCCTGCGCCTGGAACTGTCCGCTGAGAGACACAGGCATACCCACAACAAGCGTCACGCCGCAAATCCAAACCAGGTCAAACTCCAACCCCCAAACAAATCCCTCACCCAGCCAACCCCAGAAAACCCGGCTGTGCCGGCGGCGGCTAGAGTTTGGGGCGGAATAGGCCGAAGGAGCTGGTGTAGCCGTGGAGGAACGTGGTGCCGCTCACCGGGCCGATCTCGCCGTTGCAGAAGAAACCGCCCAGGGGCACATCGCCCAACTTTTCCCGGAACAGGTCCGTATCGTGGTTCGCCTTGCCATAGAGGAACTGCCCTCGACCCAGACATGAGAAGAGCAACGCGCCGGGGATATCGTTCTCCCCTTTTTCCTCAGCGTAGAGGTTCAAGGCGGCCTGCAAGTCGCCCGAGGAAGTGGCGGCGTCGCGGAGATGGAATTGGACCAATTGGCCTTCTTTCAGCATCTCGCCGATGGCAAGACCGCCGGAAGCCTGGTCCATGCCCACCACATTCCGGACCAGGAAGTCGCCCTGAGCAGGGTCATCAATCAATTCGTCCATCACCACGCCCAGGAAAAGAGAGTGACCCAGCAGCTTCTGATCGCGCTCAGGCAGGTCCTGATAAAGGTCTTGGAGCACCTCCAGGGGCGGCCGCCCCTCCAACTCCACCAGCATGTTGCGTTCGCTCTTGGAGATACGCATGGGTTGGCCGATGGGCCGGCAACCCTGAGCCACCACCGTGTCCACGGTTATATTGCCGTCTAGGGCCAGTCCGATCGCGCCTGTGCGCAACACCTGATCATCAAGGAACAAAGCATTCCCGCCCTGCCCGCTGGCGCCGCTGGCCAGGCCGCCGATCTTGGTGGCCTTTGGGAAGGCGAAATCCATGCCCAGCAATAGGTCTTGAACGGGGAATGAATACGGATCGGCCAACATGACGAAGTGAGGGTCGCGGTCCGCTTGCACGCCGATCAGTGATTCCCATTTGTCGGGGCCGGCGTCCAGGTCAGGAAGCCGGTGCACCTGAAGGTGGAACGGTTTGATGTCCACGTTCGGCAGTACCGCGGCAGTTACCGAGACTCCCGGCCGCTGCTCGATCTCCATTCCGTTTCCGATTACCCCGCCTCCGGAGCAACCAAAAACGTGTTTTGCGCCCAGGTGTTCGGCCATGAGGTCGGCCACGCGTTCGTAGGCGTCTTCGTAATGCGGAGATATGAAGGCGACTGCCAGGTCGAGAGCCTCGCCCTCAACGGATTTTTTTATAGCTGCGCCGCATTCGGCGATCGCGTCTTCTAAAACAGGTTGTTCAGACACTGCTGAGGTCCATCTCATGCGTAATTCTCCCTCAGATTGACGGCCAATTTATTAAGGTCAGTAATTTGAAAAGTATATCAACGCGATGCGTTAATTGCGATTGGAGGCGAGTCCGGATATCACTGATCTTTGATCAGGGCCGCGAATTTCGGCGATTCGAGCAGCACGACTGTGGCAACGGCAGCCCCGCCAAGCATCTCTGGCCGTACGAACCCAATGGTGTCACGATCTGTGTGGATGCGTGAAACATCGTCACCGAAGAACATGGCGTACGGTACTGCAGCGTCACGGAAGCTGGCGAAATCACTGCTGCGGCTGCTGTCGAGGCCGCGCGACAGGCTTATGTCTATCCCGGCCTTACCTCCGGCTTCCTGCAGCAGCGCTACCAGGTCGTCGTCGCCAAATACTGAAACTTCCGAACCCGTGCCCAGAGCGTCGAAATTCAGCATCACTTTTGTATTCTGTAATTCGTCTTCACTTAGTGACTGAACGTAGAACTTACTGCCCAGCAACCCTAATTCCTCAGAGCCGAAGGGCACGATCCTCAGTGTGAACGGCAGTTCAGACTCGGCCAGCAGCCGGGCGATGGTCAACAGGACAGCCGTGCCTGAAGCGTTGGCCCCGGATATCGCGGGCACAGTGTCGTAATGGCCGCCCAGGACGACGACTGCATCACCCGGGCCGGTCTTCTCTGCGATCACATTCTGAGAGGACTGGTTTACCAAGGCCAGGTTGATAGAAGCCTCGATGTCGGACTCAGCCAGCAGGTCCTCGATCGTTTCGCCGTCCGTCCTGGAAATGGATATAACGGGGAATTCTGATTCTGTGACCAGCACGCCCCGGAACCCGCCAAACACGTTGTTATAAACGACCAAACCAACTGCGCCGGCGGCAAAGACGTTCTCGGCCTTCGTCTGGAAGGTGATTCCCCCGCGTTTGGCCAAAGCGATCCGACCCTCGAGCCCGGAGTCAGGGATGTCCCCCGGCTTGGCCAGCCCCACCGATATCAGCGACCCTGACACGTCGCCCAGGCCGGATTCGACCATGGGCAGCGCCCTGAATTCTCGCGACTCCGGCGAGCCAGGCGTGCCCAGGGTCAGTCCCAGACCGGCCAGCGAGAGGTTCTCAACGTTGAAAGTTTGTATCTGCACGTCGTAACCCAATTCTTGAAGGTTAGTTTTGAGATACTCTGCGGCGGCAGATTCTTGAACGGTCGCGCTCTCACGAGGCCCCAGCTCTACCAGTATCTCTTCCAGCGTGGCAAACGCCTCGGCCTCGATGCGATGCAAGTCTGTGGGGTCTGAGACCGCCGTCGAAGTGGCAGTAGGCGCGCTGGCAGGTGCCGGCTCTGCAGTGTGGGACGGAGCAGGCTCAGGCGTGACTGTCGCAGAGGCACAGGCAACTGCCAGCAGCACCAATACCGCGACTAACACGGCTATCTGGTTTTTGTGTCCGAAATAGGCTGGGGATAGATGGGCTTTCATCAATTATCTGTTGCGTCGCGATGGGTAAGTACCAATCATAGTTACGTGCAACTTTATTCGCCAGATGCCTGTCGACCGGTCGTGGATGGGCGCTCAGTCTGGACAGGACCGTAGCCCAAGGCTATATTGGCGCAAGAATCCCAGTCCCAGCGCCGCCCGCAACCAAGAGACGAGCCAAAAAGGGACGAAGCAAGAGGTATGTCGAAATGGCAGTTGACCGAGCGACCGTGACTGAACTAGCACGCCTGGCCGGGATAGAGATCGCCGATGACGAATTGGACGAGGTGACCAACCGGTTCGGCAGCCTGATCCAGGAGATGGACCGGCTTAAAGACCTGGACCTGGCCGACATCCACCCCGTGACGATTTTCCCCGAAGACGGCGAAGTCTAATTTCCGTCTGATTTTTCCGTCTGATTTTTCCGGCTGATTTATTCCGGCTGCTTTATCCTGTAATCATTTTTTGAGAGGGCCATGAATTCCACAGAGATCGCCTTTCTTTCCGCCGCTGACACCGCCCGGGCCGTCAAAGCCCAAGAACTTTCGCCGACAGACGCTGTCCGAGCCTATCTAGAGCGCATCGACCGCATGGACTCCCGGTTGGCCGCTTATATCACTGTGATCCGGGAAGAGGCCCTGGGCGCAGCGCAGACGATCGAAGACCGGATTAAAAATGGCGAAGACGTCGGCCCTCTGGCCGGGGTTCCCATCGCGATCAAGGACCAATACTGGACCAAGGGCATCCTCACGACCAACGGGTCCAATGTCTATAAAGATTTCATCCCTAGTTACGACTCGACGGTGGTCCAACGCCTGAGAGACGCCGGCAGCGTGCTATTGGGCAAGCTCAATCTGAGCGAGCTCGCCATGGGCGGCACTCAGAACCCGCCATGGGGCATCCCCGCCAATCCCTGGAACTTCGAATGCACTCCGGGCGAGTCCAGCAGCGGCTCCGGGGTGGCCTTGGCCGCCCACCTGTGCGCCGCATCGATGGGTGAAGACACCGGCGGCTCTGGCCGAGGCCCGGCGTCGTATTGCGGCGTGGTCGGTCTGCGCCCCACGTTCACCCGCGTCAGCCGGTATGGCATGACCCATATGTGTTGGTTCATGGACGCTGCCGCGCCGATGACCAAAACCGTGGAAGACTGCGCCATCATGTTGGGGGTCATAGCCGGCTACGACGAGAACGACCCTTACACCAGTCACAAACCGGTCCCGGACTACACCGCAGGAATGCGGGACGGGGTGAAGGGCCTCAAGGTCGGCCTCATAAAAGAGCTGCACCACACACAAGACATGCATCCAGACGTCCGTTCAGCCATCGAATCAAGCCTAGACACCTTCCGGGAGTTGGGTGCTGAGGTGAAAGAGGTCTCGGTCCCGTTAGCCGAATTGGCCGGAGCGATCTTCGTAGGCATCGCCGACACCGAAGGCGCCGGCGCCAGAGACGAGATTCTGCGCAATCAGCCTGGAGACCTGGACCAAGCCAGCCGCACCAGGCTTCAATCGGCGGCTCTAGTCCCCGCCAAGGTCTACAACCGGGCCGCCAAAGCGCGGGTATTACTGCGCCGTCAGATGATCGCTGCTTTGAACGAAGTAGATATATTGGTCTCGCCCACTTCACCGTACCCCGCTCCCAAGCACACCGACCTCACCGCCAAGTTTGAGAATGCCGAGGATGTGCGCCAGCGGTTCTTCTTCCGCCGCGCCTATACCGGCATCTATTCATTGACCGCACTGCCCGCCATCTCCATACCAGGCGGGTTCACCTCAGAAGGCCTGCCCATCGGTCTTCAACTCGGCGCTGGCCCCTTTGCCGAAGAAACCCTGTTCCGGGCGTCTCATGCCTACGAACAGGCGACGACCTGGCATACGCGTACTGCGCCAGAGATTGACAATATCTGAACCCAGGCAGCTCGGGTAGCCCAAGTAACCCAGGCAGGCCCAGGCCGCGAGCCCGCCGCGACGACGCGGGCCCAGCCGACCCGGTTTCTGATGGGCCGTTTCTTATTGACACCCCAGCACGCCGCTCCCTAGAATCGCATTGAGACGAATGGCTTTGTTTCCTGGCCAACCTTATTGGCCCGCGAAACCAGCCTCGATCAAGCCGTGGTGGACGCGTGGCGCCGGAAACGGCGGAGGCGGCGGAGGACCATGATTCAAGCGCTCAGAGCGCTGACCCGCAGGCAGTTTTCTCAGTATATTCTATTCCTGCTGATACCCGGAATCTCACTGAAACGTTGGCTGGTAGTAGGGGTGATTGGCCTTGCCCTGATCACAGTAGGCGTTATCTTCGCTCTGAAGATATCGACCGGCCCAACCTTTATCTCTTTCTTGGAATCAGTGAGCCTGCGCAACCAGTCGCCGATTCTACGGGGCGGCCTGTTCATCGGCCTCGGGGTCATTGGTTCGCTGGTCGCCGGCATCGGTCTCACCCGGTCTCTCTCAGATGTTAGGAACAGTACCCGGAACCTGACGTTTTTTGACTCCCTATACGTGGAACGGGTACTCGGGTCCGGCCCGAAGATAACCGTGATTGGCGGCGGCAGCGGTCTGCCCAACCTGCTCCGTGGCCTCAAGTACTACACCTCCAACATCACCGCGGTGGTGACAGTTGCCGACGATGGCGGAAGCTCCGGCAGACTCAGGAATGAACTGGGGATACTGCCTCCAGGCGACATCCGGAACTGTCTGGTGGCGCTGGCCGACTCTGAAGACGTCATGCAGCAGCTCATGGACTACCGGTTTGAGTCGGATGGTCAGCTAGATGGCCATAGCTTCGGAAATATATTCATCGCGGCCCTGGCGGGCATCGGCGGGGATTTCTACCGTGGGGTTGAGATCGCCGGAGAATTGCTGGCCATCCGTGGACGCGTAATTCCATCCACGCCCAGCTCTGTCACGTTGGTCGGCAGCACGGTTTCCGGGGAGACTCTGATCGGCGAGACCCGGGTCGGCAATTCATCAGACCGGTTGCGTTCATTGACCCTGATACCCGCTGACCCGATGGCTCATCCAGAAGCTGTCCGGGCTATAGAAGATGCCGATATGGTGGTACTTGGGCCGGGTAGTCTTTTCACGAGCATCGTGCCCAATCTACTGATATCCGATATCTCAGCAGCTTTGGCAGAATCGCCGGCGTTCAAGGTTTACGTGTGCAATGTCGCTGAAGAACCGGCCCAAACCGAAGGTTACAGCGTCCTTGATCACCTGAATGTGGTCCGCCATTACGGCGGCGAGGGATCTGTGGATGCTGTGGTCGCCAATAGGAATCTGCCGGACGGACTGACGCCGGCGGGCCTGAGCTTCATCAAAGCCAATGACCCCTGGGACGACCACGTGCACCTTGTCGAGGCTGACGTGATCGATGAGACCGACTCTAACAGCACGGCCAGGCACGACCCCGTCAAGCTATCCAATGCCATCGCCGAAGCCTACCGAATATACCGGGGCCGACGGCGCAGGCTGCCAAGGGTGCGGCTGAATCTGGACTCCAAACGCTCTGGAAACGGCCGCGATTTCAGCAATGGCGTTGGCGATGACCATTCCAGGTCTGGCCAGGACAAAGGTCCCGCGAAATAGACAGATAAATCTTCCAAAGAGATCAGACTGTATCTAACCTCTGATCATTCTCCTGAAATCCAAGCATCTGTGAGGGAGACCTCCATCGCACTGGCGTCTGGTTGCCGCTCGGTCCAATCTGGCGGTTTGCGGGCACCTACCATGACACCGTCCCTGAAATCCGGGCGGACATATGAAATTCCTTTGAACAGCATCCTTGCCACCGGATTCCGCAGACGGTTACCCAGCATACCGTGGAACGTTTTTTTATGGATCACCTGAAATCCGTTCCATTCAACTATTTGGCAAGTCTCCTGCAGTGTGAACTCACGCACATGCCCCCGCCAAACGCCATCGTTCTCGAAGAACCCCCTCACCGGCGTGTAGTTACTTCGGCCACGCATCACCGAAATGCGTTTTCTTAGGTTTACTGAGTTCGGCATCGCCACTAGCAACAAGCCTCCCGGTTTGAGCAGGCGACCAGCAAGGCTCAAAATATCTCGCGGGCTTTCATGAAGATGCTCGATAACATTAGTCATGGTGACGACGTCGAACGAACCGGACTCCCACGGGATCTCGTAACCATCCGTTAGCTTATGGACGTCGACCCCCGACTCCCGGGCGAATTCAAGCACCGGGTCGAAGTTTTCGTTGGAAAGATACCAAGGGTCCTGGAAATCATCGCAACCGAAGCACGAATATCCGAGGTTTTGGAAAACGATAGTCTTGTCCAGGCCACCACAACCAATATCCAATAGCCGCCCCCGGTCGGGCGCTAACTTCACAAGCGATTCCGCGAGGCTTCGGATAGTCGCTCCAGTTTCTTTTATTATTGCCGGGTATGGGTAATTTGCAAGAATTTCCTCGATGGCTTGATCGATCACACCTGACACTGTTAAGACTCCTACGGCATACTGTCCGAGGTCGGTATACGCCTACCAGTCATTAAGAATTTAGACTTCTTAACCCGTCGCTGCGCAGAGACACATTAACTCGCTTCTAGTATTGAATCAATCGTTGCCGTTTCAACTAATCGGCTCGATCTCTGGGGCGAGCCGTTTGGTCGTTCTTCCACTAAAGGCATTTAGGGGTTCAATATCTATGGAATTGAGTTCGATCAACGAAATAGAATATTACGAATGAAATTTGATATGACGATCATGGTACCGGCTTCATGCGAGTAGCTCTTAGTACGAATAACCTGTCGCGCAGAGTTAAATGCTATGGCCCGATATTGCTGCTCGCTGCGGCCTTGGTGATCTTGGGCGACAGAGTAGTCGGCACAAATCCTCCCAATGGTGGGGAATTGTTCGGCGATGCTCTTGTCTATACCATCATGGCTAACGGCGATTATTCAGAAGTCTCAGAACCTTTCAGGTACCGCGTCCTAGTGCCTTCAATAGCCTGGCTTCTGCCGTTCTCCGCAGTTTTAAGCCTCAAGTTGGTCTCATACGCGGGATTGTTTCTCTTTTATTTCATCTCGTTCGTAACGTGTCGGAAATTAGGCGTAAGTTTCTTCGCTTCTTTCCTGGGTCTGGCTACCGTCTATTCCTCTGTGTGGTACCTCTACAACTACCAAAACCCTTATCTGACAGATACTATGGCGCTGGCCTTCTTGTCGTTGATATTTTTAACCGCGACATCTCGCAACTATCCTGGTTTCCTGCTCTCGTCCGCGTTGGGTATCGTCACCAGGGAAGCGTCAATCTTCTTGGCGCCAATCTGGTTGGTCACGAGACAATGGCGTAAAGCTTTGTTAGGCATTCTCGTGGTGCTATTGGTGTACTACCTACACCGTTTGATATTTGCCTCGGCGTCTGATGATTCAGGTTCGTTCCTAAATCGGTTCCAGGAAGTTGATCGACTGAGTCACTTGTCCGCTTTCGCACGGCCGGTGATCGTTCACTGGGGCTTCTCGGGAGGATTGGCGATACTTGGAATCGTTTTAGTTTCTCAAGAGTGGGGCAGGGCGCTTGCTCTTGGATTCGGAGCACTGATAGTCGGTTCGGTAATATCCAGTTTCTAAGGTGGACCCCGTCAGTTGGACAGGTTTGGGGCAATGTTAAGTGAGACTCCCGCCGTCGTTCCAGGGTCTGCCAATGTTCTACTTGGTGACCACCTCCTCTCCGTTGAGCGTTCATCT
>Ga0114999_10007895_pt1 | contig 11987 bp, 10 predicted proteins | sample ArcticOcean_MG_C_3_FD_89820 | JGI IMG/M metagenome (GOLD analysis project Ga0114999, IMG submission 89820) | Marine microbial communities from western Arctic Ocean - ArcticOcean_MG_CB8_126 | ecosystem: Environmental > Aquatic > Marine > Oceanic | place: Arctic Ocean: Canada Basin | collected...
TCTCGGCCTTGCGCCATGGCTGGAAAGAATACGGTCGCCAGAAACGCGTTGCCCACACGATTGGGATCGAAGTCGCCAGGTACGTTGAACCAGACTTCATAGCCATCAACATCGGCGGATACGCGGGTGACGCCGTCAGTTGGTACGATCTGTAGGTTATCAACCTGATGGTTACCTCCTTTAACCATCAGGTATGCAATCTCTAGTGATTCTCTGCAGGGGAGCACGTCCCATTAAGGTGTTTTGCAGGAGAGCCTTGTGGTCAATCTGCCTTTGCGAGACCTTCCTGCACGCGAGCACCTCGTAAAATGTTGCCGACGGCTTGATTTCCCTCGTGGCACGCATATTCGAAGATCTTAGTTCCAGTGCGCGCTTCCAGCGGGAGTTCCACGGTCCAAGGCGACAGATAGATTTTCGGGTCGCTGACCGTTGCCTGCCACAGGATGGTGTCGTGATCGATGCGCCGAAATCTCTCCACAACGCGCAGCTCTTGCGTATGCGGAACGCCCTTGACCCGCCCCTGTGAGAAACTGTTTGCGATCCAGCCACGGTCGTTAAAACCTCGCGTTTCGACTACGAGAGTGTCTCCGTCCCAGGACCCGCGCGGTTGTCCGTTCCAAGACTCAACATCGAGGCGCGGGCGATCATCCAACGGAATGATGCGCGCTTCATGAATCATCTCGTAGAAAATGAACACGGCGTCGGGCTGCTGCACGATCCGATAATAGTTGTTGTACCCGGCGGGCAGCATGCCGCCCGGGATGCCACGTGTGATGCATCGATCCCAGACACTCATAGGTTCGGGGTCATTGAACGCGGCGCGCGCGGCAGCGTCCCGAGCGTCCAAAACGCTCTCCCGCACGGGCACACGGCCGTTGGGTGGATCTATGACTTGGGACGACCGGCGCGTGCTGACCACGCTTGTGCCGTTGTCCAGCCAGCCCATGTTGTAGCCACCGACGTTACCGCCTTTAGGTGGCGCTTCACCATCCGGTACGGACGGTGCGGCATCGTTTTCGAGTGCTGTGGCTTTGCGTGAAGCCGCGCTGCGCGCCTCATCTTCGGTGACGTAGGCTTTGTCTACTTGATCGACCGGGCGCTCAAACGGCGTCAAGGTTTCATTTGACCAAACACCGGTCAGGTCCGGTGCGCCCCAAGTGGTTGTCGGTGCCGTCCACTCTTCTGCTCGCACATCGGTGCTGCTGCCTATCACCCCGAGGATCACCACCAGACACAGTGAAATTAATTTACTCAAACGCATGATTCTCCTCCCTGGCACGACTTAACAGTCGAGCTGTATTAATAAGCGATCAATTGCTGACACGACCGCAAACAATCCCATTGCTAATTGCCGGCTGACCTTGATCGTTGAGGGCTCTGAATAGAACTCGCTTCTCGCCGTCGACGACCTCTTCGGCGAGACCCTCGACCGTGATGGTGGTGTTCATCAGAACCATTCCCCGAAGCTGCCCGCACAGGCGGGTAATTCGCGACGCGTCAGCGTCAAAACATTGGTTGATCACAGCAGTAAGTGCCATCGCTTTGGTGGCGCTGCCATGCAGAATGATCTCGGGCAAGCCGGCGGCTTTTGCTACGCTCGGTTCGGTGTGAATTGGATTGTAGATGTTGGCGCACTCGGTGTACTGCTGCCCGGCGTGCAATCCGATCACTACATCGGTTTGCCAGATGGCCTCGCCGCTGACTGCCCCAAATGGTGGCTGTGTGGGTTCCTCGGCGACACTCGCGTCGGGGCCGGCCAGCGTTGCGCCCCGGATAATGCCGTTATAGTCCAATTCGGCCACTAAACTACCGTCGCTTGCGGTCATTCGATAGCGGTCAACGTTGTAGACGCCAGGCCGTAGCTGACGCTTTTGCACCATTTGACCTTGGGTTGTGATCGCTTCGCCGGCTTTAAAGGGTCGGTGAATCCGTAGATCCGTGGATGCGTGCACACCGTACGCGGCAGCGCGTAGGTTGGGCTTTTGATCCGGCCGAAAGCGGCTCGCCCATTGCAATGAGAACGCAATGCAAGGGTGCACCGATAAGCCGCCCGGTCGCAGATCGTCGAAGTAGGCCGGATTGTCGTCATTGATCGCGGCGGCATAGGCCATGGTCGTTCGACTGTCGAGGAGTGTTGTCCGGGCTATGCTGAGGAGGCCCACATCATCAGTGGTGATGACGCCCGGACCGGTTTCTTCATGTTTGCTCATAGTGGTTCTTATCACTGCTCGATGTTGATCTATCGTAGGGATCGATAATACCAGCAAGCCGCGCTTCGGTGGGGCAAGCTATCGAGCAGGTCGGCCAGTGTCAGGAGGTGTTTGCGACACCCTCTGCGTTGGGAGTCGCAGGAATCGACAAGTATACTACACCGCTGTTTGACATAAGCGGCAAGCACGCACGATCACGCGTACAATGGGTGCGCAAGAAAATGACTCTACAACCACCCATACGCGCAACGCTCGATGAGTTTGGCGCGGCACACCCCACGACAGCAGATCAGCTGTTGCCATTGCTCCATTACGTGCAGGCGGTACACGGTTGTATTCCGACGCAGGCAATGCCCGAGATTGCGCTACTGCTCAACGTTTCCCGCGCCGACGTGTTTGGCGTGGTCACGTTTTATGATGATTTTGATGTTAAGCCGCAACGCCTCGAGGTCGCAGTTTGCGGTGCTGAAGCTTGTCAAGCATTGGGCTGTCGCTCCTTGATTGCCGAAGCGCGGCGGGAGCTTGAACCCCGAGTCCGGGTGAAGGAAGTATTTTGTTTGGGAAATTGCGCTTCAGGTCCTAGCGCGCGGATCGACGAACACGTGCTCGGCAGAGTTACGCTGTCGGGTATTAAAGCCGCACTGGATGCGGCGGAGCACCAGTTATGACTCAGCGTGTGTTCATTCCAGACGAGACCACAGCCTGTTCGTTAGGCACTGACGCCGTTGCCAAGGCTGTGAAAGCTCAACTGGAAGCGCATGGGATCGACGCTGAACTGGTTCGCAATGGTTCGCGTGGCGCCTTCCACCTGGAGCCGTTGGTAGAGGTCGAAGATGCTGGCCAACGGCTGGTATTTGGGCCCGTTTCGCCAGCCGATGTGCCAGGTTTGTTTGGCTCGGGCGTGTTACCTGGGCGCGATCATGCGGCATGTCTCGGCCGCGTAGATGAGATTCCGTTTCTGGCCGGCCAAACTCGGCTGACCTTTGCGCGCGTTGGCGAAGCTGCACCGTTGGATCTCGCCGCATACAAAGCCTCCGGTGGAGGGGTTGCGCTCGAACGCGCGCTAAGCATAAGTAGTGCACAAGTTGTACAAGAGATCGAAACATCTGGATTACGTGGTAGGGGAGGGGCAGCCTTTCCAGCAGCGATCAAATGGCAGACGGTATTGGATGCCCCAGGCACGGAAAAATATATCGTTTGCAACGCTGACGAAGGTGATTCGGGAACGTTCGCTGATCGTCTATTGATGGAGTGCGATCCGTATCAGCTTTTGGAAGCGATGGCCATTGCCGGCATTACGGTCGGGGCAAAACTGGGCATCATCTATCTGCGTTCGGAATATCCAAAAGCGCACGAGGTGTTGAACGCGGCAATCGCGCAAGCTCAAACTGCGGCATTGCTCGGCGATAACATCCTTGGCTCGGGGACCTCCTTTGATGTGGAAGTTCGACTGGGCGCCGGTTCCTACATTTGTGGCGAAGAAACGGCCATGCTCGAGAGTATTGAAGGCAAGCGTGGTGTCGTGCGCGCGAAGCCGCCTCTGCCGGCGTTGTCGGGATTGTTTGGCAAGCCAACGTTGGTTCATAACGTGCTAACGCTCGCGGCTGTAACGTCAGTGCTTGCTGGCGGCGGATCGCACTACGCTGCCCATGGCACGGGCCGGTCTCGAGGCACCATGCCGTTTCAGATTGGTGGTAATGTGCTATGCGGGGGATTGGTAGAGCTTCCTTTCGGTCGCCCCTTAGACAGCCTACTGAACGAATTTGCCGGTGGGTCATTTTCAGGCCGAGCGTTCAAGGCGGTCCAAGTGGGCGGTCCATTAGGCGCCTATCTGGCTGCTAACGATTGGCAGATGCCGCTCGACTACGAGGCTTTTGCCGCCGCCGGCGCCATGATCGGTCATGGTGGCGTGGTGGCTTTTGACGACACGGTGGATATGGCCGAACAAGCCGAGTTTGCCATGCGTTTTTGTGCCATTGAATCCTGCGGCAAATGCACGCCCTGCCGCATCGGCTCAAAACGTGGTGAAGAACTCATCCAGCGAATTCGACTCGAGGAAGCCAACGACGGTGATCTGCAGGTGCTTGACGAGCTATTGGAAGCCATGGAGTTGGGATCGTTGTGTGCGCTGGGTGGGCTTACGCCCATGCCGGTTCGTAGTATCCTTAAATCTTTTCCTGGCGCGCTAAAAGCTGCGCGGATCGAGGCTTCCCAGGTGCGCTGATGTGACGGAGGTGCGGATGGCTGAAACGGTGCAACATTGGTCTCCCCAAGAGGATTTGGGTACTCCAGTTTCGCCGTCTATGGAGACGGTGGAGTTGACCATCGACGGTGTCAAAGTCCAGGTGCCGGCGGAGACCAGCATCATGCGTGCGGCACTCAGTGCGGGTATTGCACTTCCCAAACTCTGTGCCACTGATTCTTTGCAGAGTTTTGGCTCGTGCCGCGTTTGCCTGGTGGAGGTTGCCAATCGCCGCGGCTTGCCGGCATCTTGTACCACCCCCGTGGAGCCCGACATGGTGGTGAACACGCGCTCGGAGCGGGTGCTGCGCGTACGGCGTAACGTGGTGGAACTGTACATTTCCGACCATCCCCTCGATTGTCTGACATGTGCGGCTAATGGCGATTGCGAACTGCAGGACGTTGCGGCGGATGTAGGCCTACGTGACGTGCGCTATGGAATAGCGGGTGAAAACCATCTTGATTTGGTTCCCGATCAATCAAATCCCTATTTCGACTTTGATCCTTCTAAATGCATCGTCTGTTCTCGTTGCGTGCGGGCATGTGAAGAAACGCAAGGCACCTTCGCACTCACAGTCAGCGGGCGCGGTTTCGCGTCGAAGATCGCCGCGAGCGAGGATGTGAATTTCTTTGATTCGGAATGTGTATCCTGCGGCGCTTGTGTGGCGGCTTGCCCGACTGCAACACTTATCGAACGCGATGTGGTGGAGCGCGGGTTGCCCACTCGTACGGTAGATACGACCTGCGCTTATTGTGGGGTCGGGTGTTCGTTACGTGCCGAGTTGCAAGGCGACGAGGTGGTGCGAATGGTGCCGTTGAAGACCGGTGGTGCTAACGAAGGTCATGCGTGCGTCAAAGGTAGATTTGCCTGGGGCTATGCAACGCACGCCGATCGTGTGCTGAATCCGCTAGTTCGTGATGACCCTAGTCACCCATGGCGTGAAGTGTCTTGGGATGACGCAATAGAGTTTGCGGCCGCGCGCCTGCAGGAGATCCAGGCTCTGCATGGACGTGGTTCGATTGGTGGTATTTCCTCATCGCGTTGCACGAACGAAGAGGTGTGGGTTGTGCAGAAGATGGTGCGCGCTGCGTTCGGCAATAACAATATTGACACGTGTGCGCGAGTTTGTCATTCGCCGACCGGTTACGGGCTGAAACAGACGTTTGGCACTTCGGCCGGGACTCAGGACTTTGCATCGGTAGGTCATGCAGACGCCATTTTGTTAATCGGCGCAAACCCAACCGACGCGCACCCGGTGTTTGCCTCGCGTATGAAACGACGACTGCGCGAAGGGGCGCGGCTGATCGTGGCCGATCCACGACGCATAGACTTGGTTCGTAGCCCTCATGTTGAGGCTGCGTTACATCTGCCTGTATTGCCCGGTGCTAACGTCGCGCTGGTGAATGCGCTCGCCCATGTGGTGGTGTCCGAAGGCTTAGTAGACGAGGCGTTTGTCGCCGAACGCTGTGATACTGATTCCTTTGCGCAATGGCGACGGTTTATTGAGCAGCCAGCCCATGCGCCGGAACAACTTGAAGACGTGACCGGTATCCCAGCGGCCGCACTCCGTGAGGCCGCGCGGTTGTACGCGGGAGCCGGCAATGGCGCTATCTACTATGGACTCGGTGTAACTGAGCATAGCCAAGGCAGTACCATGGTGATGGGGATGGCAAATCTAGCAATGGCCACAGGCAACATCGGCCGCGACGGTGTAGGCGTGAATCCCTTACGTGGCCAGAACAACGTGCAAGGTGCCTGCGACATGGGCTCGTTCCCCCATGAACTCCCAGGCTACCGGCACATAAGCGATTCCGCAGCTCGCGCGGATTTTGAATCGGCGTGGCAGGTCGCGTTGGATCCAGAGCCCGGGCTACGCATTCCAAATATGTTTGCCGGCTCCCGCGCCGGGCAGTTTCGCGCTCTGTATATCCAAGGCGAAGATGTTGCCCAGTCGGACCCCGACACGCAGCATGTGCAAGCGGCGCTCGAGAGCCTCGACTGCCTGATCGTGCAGGATCTGTTCTTAAACGAGACCGCTCAGTTTGCTCACGTGTTTTTCCCAGGTACCTCGTTTCTCGAAAAAGATGGCACTTTTACCAACGCGGAGCGCCGCATCAACCGGGTGCGTCCCGTTACGGAGCCACGCACGGGTTTGTCTGAATGGCAAGTGGTGTGCAAGCTGGCGACCGCCATGGGTTACCCAATGGACTACCCTAGCGCCGCAGACATCATGGAGGAAATTGCGGCGCTGACACCGACGTTTGCCGGGGTGTCGTTCGCAAAACTCGATCGCGTGGGCAGCGTGCAGTGGCCGTGTCCGGACGCCGAATCCACTGGTACACGCGTGATGCACGAGACGCGCTTCGTGCGCGGCGAGGGCAAGTTCATGGTCACCGAATATGTGCCGACCGAAGAGCGCGCGAATCGACGTTATCCGCTCATCCTCACCACGGGCCGCATACTCTCCCAATACAACGTAGGCGCGCAGACGCGGCGCACGCAGAATTCTCTATGGCACGATCAGGACGTGCTGGAAATTCATGAGGCTGATGCCGAGCTGCGCGGCATTGGCGATGGTGAACGCGTTTTCGTATCGAGCCGAAAAGGGGCGACAGTTTTGACTGCGCACTTGTCTGACCGGGTTCCGGCCGGGGTCGTGCACACTACCTTTCACCATCCTGAATCGGAAGCCAACGTGGTAACCACGGAGTTTTCCGATTGGGCCACGAATTGTCCTGAGTACAAGGTCACCGCGGTGCAGGTACTGCCGTCCAACGAAACGCCCGCAGCCGATACGGTGGGGTGATGGGCGAGAAACTCCCCCAAGGGACCCAGCCCACTCCTCCCGTGCGGCGTTCTGCGGTGGAGCGGGCGGTACGCTTTGCTGAGTCAACGCCGCAGCCGGCAATATGGCAGGTCGCTGCCGAAGTCGCAGTCGAGCTGGACGTGAACGGCGTGCCCGTGACGGTAACTATGGCGACGCCGGCGGATCTGGAAGATCTTGCCGTGGGTCTCGCCTACACCGAAGGCGTGGTCACGGATCCAGCCGCTATCGAGACCATTTCCGTGATCGATTCCCTGGACGGGGTGGTGGTGGATCTAACGGTCGCTGACGCCGCGGTCAACGACAACGCGCGACGCGCCCGCCTGCTAGAAGGACGTTCGGGATGTGGCTTGTGCGGCGTAGATACGCTGGCGGCTGCGATGCGACGGCCGTTGCCCCGGCTGGTTCAAGAGACGGCCGAGATCAGCAACGCCTCATTACAGGCTGCGTTTGCCGCGCTACCGGCGCCGCAGCCGCTCAATCAGCTGACCCATTCGGTGCATGCGGCGGCGTGGTGTACGCTTTCCGGCGAAATAATTTGTGTGCGCGAAGATGTTGGCCGGCACAACGCATTGGATAAGCTGGCGGGCTGGCTCTTGCGCGACCCCGCACAACGTGCAACCGGCTTCGTCGTCCTCAGCAGTCGTCTGAGTTTTGAGCTGGTCTGTAAAGCAGCCGCAATGGGTGCTGTGCTGCTAGCGGCCGTCTCGGCACCTACGGCGCTTGCGTTGGAAATCGCGGCGAATGCAGAGTTGCCGCTTGCCTGTCTCGGACCAGGAAACTCCATTGCCCGATTCTGATGGTGATCAATACCTCGCAAGCCTCGAGCGAATGGTCAATCAGATCGCCGACAACCTGGCCGCCGACCCAGAGCAAGGGGCCGCTGCCCTCGCTGACCATCTGAAGCGATTCTGGGACCCAACCATGCGTCGCGATCTGGTGGCCTCGGTGAGTGCCGGTACCATCAACCCCTCCAAGCTGGTTCACGACGCACTATTGGAGCTTACCGAGGACGATTGACGCTACCTCGTGTGCTGCGCTGCGGGGCTTCTATGAAGAGGCCGGCGACGCATGTTGAGGACCAGTGATATTGAGATCGCCGCGCCGCGCAAGCCGCAGTGCGACAAATCCGCCCACAATGGCAATCCCGAACAGCAAAACTCCCATGATCGCAAGCATTTCGCGCTCGCCGATTGTGTCGGCGAGGATGCCGAAAGGCAATGAAAGCGTGCCTTGGAAACCCCAGGCTAGCATCGTTAACGACATCACCCGCCCGAAGTAGCCAGGGTCGGTATTCGCCATAGTGAGCGCGTTGTTTACCAACATAAAACCCGAAAGCCCTGGTCCCAATGCGCAAGCCGCCAGGAGTGCCATTTCGAATGAGGAGGCTGTAGCGAGCAGCAAAAAGCCAACACCCAACAGTGCAATGCACGCAAACATCGCAGGCCAAGCCCAACGTGTGCTAACTATCCCCGCCAATGGTAAAGCGACTGCGAGAGCAGCGACCGCGTTGACGGTTAGAATCAGGCCAATATCGGTGGGCGAACGACCTAGGTGACGCTCAAGAAAAGACGGCAGCACGATCTGCCACATATACCCCAGGACGACCACAGCCATGAAGAGCAGCATCAATGTGCGGATGGCGGAGTGCCCGGCGACGTAGCGGATGCCTTCGGCGAGCTCGGCCAAGACCGGCCGCCGTTCGCCAACAGGTTTTGCGCGAGTGGGGGGCAGCCGCAACAGGGTGGCGAGCACCACCACGAATAGGGCGCCCATGAAGAGATAGGCGCCGCCCGCGCCGATAGCCGCTGTGGCAAGCATCGTTCCAGCCGCAAACGGGCCGACGACGCGACTGCCGCTCGCGGCGAGCTGACTGAGGGCGACTGCGTTCGGCAGCATCCGACGGGGTACGATCTCGCCAATCCAGGCCTGTAGCGTAGGGCTCAGGAACGCAAAAACCAGTCCCATGATCGTTGTGAGCACCATCAGCCAGACTAGCGTCAGGGTTCCGGCGAGAATCATCGCGCCGGTCACAAAGAATGTCACCCCGATGATGGACTGGCCCCAGAGCACCATCGGTTTCTTGGAGACCCGATCAGCAATCACTCCACCAAACGGGCCAACGATTAGCATAGATAGGCCAACGCCTAGCTGCACTAGGCCCACCGCACTATTAGTCCCACCGAGGTTGAAGGCGACAACGGCCTGGACGGTCCACTGCATCATGAAGGCCAACATGGAAAAAAGTGAGCCAATCCACAGCAGTCGGTACTGCGGATTTTCGAGGGATTGGAAAGTGGTTGCGAGCCAGCGACGAATCATTTGGCCCTTGCGCAGCACAAAGTAAGGAGAGTTGGGAGTATGACAGCAAAGAGCAAGAGATACAGGTAGGCGGCACTCGGATCCTCTTTCTTGTTGCGCTTAGTGAACTAACCCTTCCCGTGCGGCCACGCACTAGATGGTTGCTGTCACAAAATCGCAAGCGTACGCACCAAATACGTTCTCACTAGTTAGCCTGCATTGCGTAGGCGGGCCGCCAAGGATCGCCGTCCTTCAGGAATCCGCCTGACGCAGAGCGAATCGGTTTGTGGTCATATAACCCGCTTGCGGCCGGAAGGTGGTCGCTGTAGTAGGACTTGTCACCAAAAAAGCGCAGCACCATATTGCGGCGTTCGGGTAGCGTGGCATCAGCGCCTCCACCGGCATGCAAGCAATGCGGGTGCAAAACGACGACGTCGCCCGGCTCTACATCAAAGCCGACAATGTCCCACGCGTCTGGGTCCGCCGCCGCTTCGGCGGAAATGTCAGGCAGGCGCGGGAAGTCTCCGGCATCGCCCCAGAGAGGGTCTGTTGGATCTTTCGGGTTAAACTTCGTTCCGTCGTACATGATGCCCTTGTGCGAGCCACGGATAACCCGAATCGCGTACTCTTTTTTCATCTCGATCAGCGGGATCCAGACGTTGCACCAATGGTCCCCAATCCATGGTGAATAGATGGTGTCTTGATGCCAAAACGTTGGCCGTGACCTGCCCGTCTTCCAGAAGATTTCTTCTGCGAGGTAACCTACGTATTCAGAGCCCCAAAGTTGTGCAGCGATCTGACCAAACCCTGAGTGCTAGACAATATCTTTGTACATCGTACGAGCTTGGGGATTGGCGTTGTCGACGAAGTAAATGTTCTCGCCTTCTGGTTTGCCTACCGCGATCGGTCCCGGGTGGGCCACTGACCAATCAAAGCACGCTTTTAGGTCTTCTAGCAGCGTCGAATCGATCAAGCCCGGAAGCTTCACGATTCCGTCTTCTTCCAGCGCACGTTTATGTGCCTCGGTAATGTTGTAGTTTATGGAGGTTCCCCAAATGTTTTCCGAGCCACTATTCTACTCGGCGAATCATCCACCTACTATCGGAAAAATATGGGCTAAATCGATCGCCGATAAATACTGTAGAAGCGACGCGCGGAGAACTGATTCAATATACTCGGCATACTCGGCGCAGATGACGAAATGCGACTGGTAGCCAATCGCGGCGCACTCCCAACAGGATATTTACCGCACAATTTCCGTGCGCCGACGATGTATTCCCATTGCTGTTTCAGGTACGGCGACGTAAGCGTGAAACTGGCCATCTAGACTTTCGCAGCGTCCAGGCCAGACTTGGATTAGGTTCCATTTGGGTTAATCTGTGGTGCGCGAGGTTTGCATTGATGGGCGAAGACCATGAAGAATTCAATCCGATCTGTGCTAGGCGTGGTGCTCCTCGGCTATTTTGCGCCGCTGAGCAACGCGGCCGAGTCGAACAACGCCTACTTTGGTGACCTGCACATCCACACGCGATACTCGTACGACGCGTTTTTCTTCGGCACCAAAGGTTCTCCGGATGATGCCTACGACTTTGCCAAGGGTAAGCCGCTTATGGTGGCCTCGGGAGAAGTGATCCAACTCGAACGTCCGCTCGATTTCTACGCGGTTGCCGACCACTATTTCTTCCTCGGTCAATGGTGGGCGTCTGCCAACGATCCGAATCACCCGTACAAGAATGATCCAGTCGCGCAGGCTATCATCAAAAACCGCAACTTCGGTGGCGCGTTCCGCTTTCCCCATGACCGGGTGCTGAAAGCCGACATCACCACAGCCTGGAAGGATATCCAGGCCGCAGCGGCGCGACACAACGATCCGGGCAAATTCACCACGTTCATCGGTTTCGAGTTCACACCGGAAAAAACATGGACGGTCAGCATCGTGTCGTGCTGTTCGAAGGTACGCGTGTGCCTGAATTCTTGATTGGCCGTATCGAGACGCTCAATCCCGAGGACCTGTGGGATTGGCAGGACCGTCATCGGGCCGATGGCATTGAGTCTTTAGCGATTCCCCACAACATGAATCTTTCCGGCGGACGTATGTTCGAGGGGACGTACTTTGATGGATCACCCTTGGATCGCGCGTATGCAGAAAAGCGCATGCACAATGAGCCGCTGGTGGAAATTGCACAAATGAAAGGCGCATCCGATACGCATCCATTCCTCTCGCCGAGCGACGAATGGGCCGAGTTTGAGACCCGTCCATTCAAGCTCGGCCCGCGTGCGCTCAGCAACCCCAAGGGTAGCTATTTGCGCGATGCGTTGCTGAGTGGTTTGCAATTCGCCGCAACATTGGGCGTCAATCCGTACCGATTCGGCGTTGTCGCGGCCAGTGATACGCATGCTGCCGGGCAAA
>Ga0114999_10007896_pt1 | contig 11987 bp, 9 predicted proteins | sample ArcticOcean_MG_C_3_FD_89820 | JGI IMG/M metagenome (GOLD analysis project Ga0114999, IMG submission 89820) | Marine microbial communities from western Arctic Ocean - ArcticOcean_MG_CB8_126 | ecosystem: Environmental > Aquatic > Marine > Oceanic | place: Arctic Ocean: Canada Basin | collected...
ACAAATCCCGGTAATCACAACAACATGGGCAGCATGGAAACAGGCGTATCCGGGTACCGAGGTAATGTCGACCGCCGGTGGTCCAGAATCCGACATGTTCGAGCGCTACTACGCCAACGACCGCAACGGCATCCACAACATGCCGCCCAAAGATAAACGCCTCCACGGCAAAGACGTCGTGCTCGGGCTCGACATCAAGGGCGAAGCCAGAGCCTACTCATACACCGGCCTCATCGAAACACCCATCGTGGAAGAAGACCTCGGTCGACAACCAATCGTTGTGCTCCACGAACGCTCATCATCAACAGCAGTCGCATTTTCACGAACTGTGGACGGCCGCACCCTGAACTTCAAAGGCCAGAGCAAAAACCCACATCGACGCAGCGCCGAGTCAACTGCATCCGGTGAAGGAGAACGTGAAGATTACGAGCCATGGCTGATCGAAGACACCCAGACGGGCTCGACATGGCGAGCCATCAGCGGTGAATGCATAGAAGGCGAACTAAAGGGCAGCCGACTCGACATGCTCAACGGAATGACCGGCTTCTGGTACGCATGGAGCCGCTTCTACCCCGGAGCCGCACTCTTCGGCGCAATCGAAGAAACCACCGACCAACCAACAGAGTAGAAAACAAGTGGCAATGGGCACACTTGTCATTGCGAGGAGGAACGACGTGGCAAGCAGCGATCAAGTGCATCAACCAATCAACACGGCGAGTAACCCGCAAATCTCACCCGATTTATCCCTTCTACCCGAACGAGAAGGAGAAACACTGCGTCCTGTCCCCCTTCCTTCGGGCCAAAAGCCGAAGGCACGCTAGGGGATGGGTAGATTGCCGCGAGCGACTGAGTCGTCCTACGACGATCGGAGCCAAAACGAAAAGCGAGAGACAAGTCGACCGACGACGCCAGAGCAAAACGGCGACATCACCGGCATCGTCCTCGGTGGAGGTCGCTCTCGCAGACTTGGTGGAGCACGATCGAAGCTACTCACCCACATCGGTGGAAAACTCGTCCTCGCACGAGTAGCCGACACGCTGAAAATGGTCTGTTCTGAACTCGTACTGGTAGTCCGGCCCGATCAAGAAGGCGACGTCCCCGACCTCGGCATCGCCTTAAATATGCATGTGGTCACCGACACAGCCCCGTACAAAGGCCCCCTCGCCGGCATCCACGCCGGACTCGCCGCCTCAACCACCCCAATCAGCTTCGTTGTAGCCGGTGATCACCCTTTCGTGTCCCGTAACCTCGTCAAAGCCATGGCAAGTGCCGCCACTGTCGATGGAATCGAAAACCCAACGGCGGTAGTCCCCCGCACCGAAGGCGTCCTCCACCCGCTCCACGCCATCTATCCACGCGATCAGTGGGTCCCCTACTTCGCACACGCCATGTCCGAAGGCGAAACATCCCCACGCCGGGTTATCGAAAAGGCGACCATCTCCGACTACCCACCGGTAACGATCTTCACCGACGAAGATCTCGAAAAAACCGACCCCCGACGAATCAGCCTCGTCGACATCGACACCCCCGAAAACCTCAACACCGCCCGCACAATAGCCGAAACCCGAAAATTCACACCCCGCCACCACTCCCTCGGCTAACTCACCTTCCCTCGCACCCAACACGCCACGAACCATCCAAATCTATCGGCAAAAACAGCGTCCGAATCCCGATACGATTCGACTCCTCACACTGCTCCGCAGCCAAAGCCCTACCCGCGGTCTCACTCCCCGGATACTCCGCATTAAAAACAGGTTTGCCAGCGTCCACAAACAGCACCAGCGGCTCGCACTCCTCGTACTCGTGACACTGCTCAGTCACCGCAAACTCAAAGTGCTGAACCAGAGCACACGCGATATCAAAGGAATTCTTCAACCCAACAACAAGCCCCCGATCGTGCGCCAGACCCGCCACAGCAGTATTGAACTCAACCTGATCTGACTCGCCAAGCGGGAATCCAGTCTCATTGCTGAAGCCATCGACATTGTCCGGCTCAACAGCATCACACCCAGCGCGCTCGACCAACGCCATCCGAGACTCCACTAACGCCAACGCAGAGTCAGCCCTGATATCCATCCAGTTCTCACCCGGCCAATCGTCCAAAGGAAAACCTATCGCCGAATCCTCAATAACACCAACATCAGGACGCCAATCCTCGATCGAACCCGCCGAGAAATAACAGATCACATACCCGCCAGCTGCCTGAAGACCAGCAATCTCAGCCACCCCAGTCTCGAACAAATCCACATCCCAAACATCAACATCAACCGACGTATCAAGCACACCCGTCAGCTGCCAACTTCAATCAGACTCAGGCGGCCCAACAACAGCAAAAGATGACGCTGAATCGAATCCAGTTGAGGCAGTAAACGAAGGCTCAGGCGTGACAATTACAGAAGTAGCTGTGGGGCCGACAGACACAACAGCGGCAGCATCAACACCCGAATCATCAGATACGGAATCACCACAAGCCACCGCAACGAGTGTCACTAACAGCAAACCGAAAGCGATTCTCAGTCCAACCAAAACCAACCACCCCAAACAACTGTCATCCTGAATTCAAACCTGCCATGAGCAACGTCGAACAGGTTCAGCATCTCACCCCCCATACGAAACGAAAAGTCGTCCTACGCCGCCGCCCGGTCCTGTCCCCCTTCCTTCGGGAAGGGGGACAGGGGATGGGTAGATTGCAGCTAGCGACCGAGTCATCCGATGACGACCGGAGCTAAACGCCCACGACAAGTCATCCGATGACGCCAGAGCCAAAACGCCCTCACACCTAACCGTACCGCAGCGCCTCCGACGGCTTGATCATCGAAGCCTGCCTCGCCGGTATCAACGTCGTAATCAGCGAAAACACCACAGCAATCGCCACGATAATCACCACGTTCAACCACGGAATCGAATACGTCAGCCCATCAGCCTCAGCACTGATCGACAGGAAGATATTCCAGCCGATCAAAGCACCCAAACCAATACCAATCGCCGAACCGAATATCGCGACAATTCCTGATTCCATCAAGAACTGAATCTGAATCATCCTGCCCTTGTAACCAAGCGCCCGCATCATCCCTATCGACTGCCTACGCTCGACAACCGCCCTGAACGAAACCACACCGAGTGAAGCCACACCAACCAGCAACCCAAGCCCCATAAAGCCCTGGAACAACTGATTGAACGCATTGTTCTGCGACTGATTCTGCGCAATGTCCGCCACAGTAGCCGTCGCACTCATACCGTGCTCAATAAACACAGTCTCCAGCACCCGAGTAATCTCCTCGGCACGTGAAGCATCCGCCAGCCTGAACTTATAATCAACGAACGGAACCGGCTTAGTCGCAATCTCATCGAGAATGCCCGGATTCATGTAAATGTCCGTCGATCCGAACTCGAACGAATCAGCGAACTGATGCAAAACACCAATCACCTTGAGATTCACCGAATCACCGACGCTCTGGCCAACCGGAGGTCGAATCGTAATATCGACACCCGTAATCTCGCCCGGCTCGTTCGCCTTTACACCCTTGATCCTCATCGACGGCCCAGATCCCGGATCCCCATCACCACCGAAACCACCCGTCTCGATCATCCCACCGTTAACAACAGCCAGCGTCGAATCAGCCGCCACAGCAGCCCAAATCTCCGCCGAAGTTGAACCGTACTCAGGATCCCAGTGAGTCAACTCAAACACGTTATTGGTCAACCACGCGTCATCCGACGCACGAATTCGGGCTCCCTTGAACCCAAGATCCCCTGCCCCATCCTGACGTGCCTCGACCCGCAAACTCGCCTGCCTGGTAATCACTTCGAAGTCAGAAGCCGAAAGCTTCCCACCGCTTGCCTCAATTACCGCATTCACATCATCAATCGGCAATTCAGGGTCGATTCGTGAACGAATATCGAACCCACCCGAAACCAGATCGGGCTCATCCTCAATTGCATTACCAAGATTCGTCAGAATCGCAAAAATCATCATCGTGAAGATCACCAGCGAAAACATCGCCAACGTTAGCCCCGTGCGGAACCGCGCCGCCATCGGATAAGCAATTGCCATCTTCACAACCGGACGCAAACTCCCGAATCGACCGATCATCTTCGATACGATCCAGACAATAACCTCGGCGTTGTGCATCACAGTCCAAACGGCCGCAGCAACCAGAGAAACCCCTGAAAGTAAGAACATCTCAGGCCCACTGGAAAGTGTGCCGGTCATCCCGTCCAGAGCATCGAACGGCAAACCCCAGAACACCAGCATTCCAACGCCAATCAGCGTCATCGATACTCGCTTCTGAGCCTCCTCTCGAATAACTCTGTTTCCAACCAATGCTCGAACAGCCAGTACAACTGCCGTGCCCAGAAATCCCAAAAGCAGCCAGGTTCGAAGCCTTGACCAAACAACAACCGGCTGCCCACTTTGGTTCATCGCCCAGCGCAATGTCAGTCCGACACCAATGATCAGCAATGTCGTTCCAGAGGTGAATATTGCGGCGTTGCCCAGTCCGTACCCAACAATTCCCTTCTCAGGCAGGAAGCCGGATATAGCCATTGCCGCACCGACAGGCAATAACGGCCAACCCGAGGCCGTCCAGGGTTGAACAAACTTAAAGATCTCTCAAATGATTATCGCTATCCATACGAAGGGGATCGCACGCCCAAAATAGCCCAGTATCCGAGTAAACAGACCGTGCCCCGTGCCCCTCAGTTGAATCAAGTCGAATAGATATACGAAAAACAGGATCGGAAGTGGAATCGCAGCTATCAGCAGAAACAAGCCAAGACGGTTTTGCGTTCTCCATCCTTCTCGCCGCAATCTCCACGTGCCATACACATATACATACGGACCGCCCAATGCCTTCAACACATTGAATATCCGCCTACCAACAGTCGGAGTCTCATCCTGAACGAACTCCTGCCCAAGCCCACGAATCGCAACAACGATATTCAACTTGCTAACCCTGTAGGCCGAAACCGCAACAGTAATCGCCGTTAACACCAAGCCAAGCGAAAACGCCACGACTATCGACTGCAACGTCACGTTGTAAGTGAAATCAAACCCGTCATCCTCACCCACCAAACCGCCCATGATCCCAACCAACGCAACCGAAGCCAACAGACCCAGCAGCGTGCCCAACAATGCCGCACCTATCGAATAAACAATCCCCTCATAGGCGAACATCTGCACCAGATGCCGACGTTTCGTGCCAACCGCCCGAATAATTCCCATCTCCGTCGTGCGAGCAGCAGCCAACATCACGAACACCAGGAAGATCAAGAGCAGCCCAACAATGATCGAGAACGAACCAAAAATACTGAACAGAGCAACGATAAATCCGCCGATCAATTCGGCGATAGCGAGACCCTGATTCTTGATAGCAGCTACCTGCATATCAACAAGCTGTGAAGCCGGGATCAACAGCGATTGAGCCAGCTCAGGATCACCGATCTCCTCTATCACGCCACCAACAATCGCCAGCGTAATAGTGTCCGTAATCGCAACCTTGAACTCGTCTGACGGCGCGTCCTTATCAAGCTCGGCAACAAGATTGTCCAGCGTGTCGCTCGAAAACGGACCTACAGCAGAACCGCCCTCATCCAACCGCGCCTGCAACGCCTCAACAACCATCGGGGTTTTCAACGCCTGGAACAATGCGTTCGAAGCTTCATCATCAATAAACAACAACTGAAGTTCTTCGGCGAGATCATCTGAATCGCCCTCGTCGACACTCAGAACACCCTTAACCGAAACCTCAATCATGTTGTACTGGCCTTCGCGACCAAGCACACCCTGCAACGTCTCTATCGAGAACAATGCAGCCGATCGAACCTGTTCTTCACCACCCGCAAGACCCTTGTCCTCGACGATGTCAATCACCCGATATTGGCCGCGCCCCGACGGCGCAACCAGAGTAATCAAATCACCTATCTCAGCATCAAGTTTTGTCGACAACGTGCGGTTAATCACAACCGTGCTTTCGGCAGCGAGACCGGTCAAATCACCCGAGCCGCCATCAAGACTCTGCAGTCCGTCAAACCCCCGAAGCGAATCAAGCGATACACCAACCACCGAAGTACCAGCAACCGTCTTATCAGTCGCCTCGTTCAGCAACGGCAATTGCTCGCGGATCAACGGAATCACGCCGTCTACACGCTCGTCATCCTGAACAGCTTCACGCACTCGAACCACAAACGATTCATCCAAATAATCATCACCGAATCGAGCGGCAACAGGCGATGTCAACCGAACATCCGTCTCGCCCACAGCATCAAGCACCGCCGAACGAATCGAACTCGATACCGAATCACCAATCGCAAGAGCCGACATGATGATCGTCGTACTAAGCATCAACCCAACAACGATCAACACCGACTGCGCCTTGCGACGAGGAATGTTCCGCAAAGCAAGCTTCAGTAACACCTTGTTACGAAGCGCCAGCAAAAGAACAACAACCAGAACAACAACAGTGCCGCCCAGCAGCACCCCTGCCAGAACGTTCATCTCTACACCAAAGAGCTTTTCCAAATCACTGGCTCCTTAGGAATTCGACTCGCCATTGCCGTCGTCAATCACCACACCGTCGCTCATCTTCACAATTCGATCGGTCACGGCGCCGACTTCCTCAGAGTGAGTCACCAAAACAAATGTCTGCCGAACCTCTTTGTTCAGCCGCACCAGCAATTCCATAATCTCGCCAGCATTTGTCGAATCCAGGTTCCCCGTCGGCTCATCAGCCCAAACTATCGCCGGATCATTCGCCAGCGCCCGTGCAATAGCCACACGCTGCTGCTGACCACCCGACAATTCGGCAGGAAGATGATCGGTTCGATCACCCAACCCAACAAAACCAAGCTTTTCGCCTGCCTGCACACGCGCCTGCTTCTGAGACGCACCGGCAAGAACCAGCGGAAGCTCAACGTTCTCCTGCGCACTCAACACCGGAAGAAGGTTGTAAACCTGAAACACAAATCCCATCGAACTCGCCCGATAATCGCTTAGGGTGTCGTCCGACATCGTTCGTAGCAGTTGACCGGCGATGCTAACGTCACCAGCATCTATCGAGTCCAAACCCGACATGCAGTTCAATAGCGTGGTCTTCCCCGACCCACTGGGCCCCATCACAGCAACCATCTCGCCCGGCATCACCTCGAATGAAACGTTATTCAACGCCTCCACAACCACGTCTCGAGACCTGTAGGTCTTCGTCACGCCTGTAGCCAAAATAATCGGCTCTGAAATAGATTGTCCGGTGTCCATCAACGAATCTCCATCACCAACAGGCATGCCTGCTCATACGCATAAACATAAATCTCAAACAACGCTACCACTCAGCGGAGCAAGTACATGCCTTTAAAGTGTGATAGTTCAATGTACGCTTGGTATTCGTTTAGTAACTGGCGAAAACTGGAGCCCGCATGACCCGACTGATCCTGATCCGCCACGGTGAAACCAACTGGAACGTTGAACAACGAAAACAGGGACGTAACGACCAACCCCTAAACGAAAAAGGCGCAGCACAGGCAAAACTCGCAGCCGTCCACGTAATCGCCAACTACGACATCACCAAAGTCTGGTCTTCACCACTCCAGCGATGCGCCAACACCGCCGCATTGTTCGACCTACCAGTCGCCACATCCGAGCACCTACTCGAAATCGACTATGGCGAGTGGGAAGGAATGCTCACAGCCGATATAGAAGCGCAAAACTCCGCTAACCAATACTCCGACCAGACGAACGTTAGTGCAGATGAATTGGATCCACCCGGCGGCGAACTCCGATCAAATCTCCCGGTGCGGGCCAATCTCTGGATTACCGAATCCAAAATCGCCGAGCAGGCCAAGCAAGACGAAGATGTCGTACTCGTCGGCCACGGTGGTTCGATGAAAGGACTCCTCGTCGCGTTATTGGATCTACCAGATCAAGCAATGAACACCCTCGTAATCGACAACTGCTCCATCACAGTCGTAGACATAAACCCCAACACCACCAACCGTCTAGTAGCCCTAAACCACACCGCCCACTTAACATCACCAAACGGCGGATAACAGCCACTTGTCATCCTGATGAAAATCAGGATCTACGCCAATCCACCAACAACCTCCCGCCAGCACCCACTGTCATCCTGAATTCATTTCAGGATCTCCCTCCCCCCTCTGCAGCTATCCAACCGACAACCCAATAGGCAAGAAAAAGTGCCAATGGCACCCCGAAAACACCACACCAAAGCCCGCATGGTCCAGGGTACAAGCTCCTCAGTCGGCAAAAGCGTCATCACCGCCGCCCTCTGCCGAATCCTTGCCCAAAACGGAGTAAAAGTAGCCCCGTTCAAAGCCCAGAACATGTCCAACAACTCCTACGTCACCGCCGACGGCGGAGAAATGGGCCGAGCCCAAGTAGTCCAGGCACAGGCAGACGGAGTCGAACCCCACACCGACATGAACCCCGTGCTGCTAAAACCCGAAGCCGACTCCCGCTCACAAGTCGTAATCAACGGCAAAGCGGTCGGAAGCTTCGCCTCCCTACTCGGCACGATGGAACTGCTAACCCCCGACGAACGATACCTCGTCAAAGCCACCCTAATAAACCGCTTCCGAGGCGACCTCGCACTCCTCGACCCACTCCCCGAACTAATCGCCGAACGCACCCGCGTTCCAGTCCTCGGAGTAGTCCCCTTCCTCTACGATCTCCAGGTAAAAGATGAAGACGGAGTAACCTTCGGCGACTACGATCCACCAGCTCTTGCAACAACCGTTTTCCCGAGCAAAGTCATCGGAGCCGAGGGACCTGGGGATGGGACGCGCTCCGACCATCCCTCCTTCGGGAGGGACCGAGGGAGGGTAGATTACAGCGAGGTCCCAAGTCATCCGATGACGCTCAGACCCATAACGGTGAGCGTCATCGCCCTCCCCCGCGTCTCCAACCCCGCCGAACTCGCAACCGCCCACATAATCATCATCCCCGACTCCAAAAGCACCATTGCCGAGCTACGCTGTATGAAATCCCGAGGACTCGATCAAGCAATCATCGAAGCCGCCACCAAAAGAGGCGTAACGGTAGTAGGCATCTGCGGCGGATACCAGATTCTTGGACAACAACTCGACGATCCCGAAGCCACCGAAGCCCCAGAACCCCAATCAGAACCCGGACTCGGCCTCCTCCCAACAAGCACCGTCTTCGATACCACAAAAACCACCCGCCGAGTAAACGTCGAAATCCCCGCCCACAACTCCGGCCCCCTCAAAGGCCCACCAGCCACCGGAACCGGCTACGAAATCCACACAGGCATAACACCGGCGCAGTCCCCACACTCTCAACTCTGAGCGATTCTCCCGACGCCGGCGCCAACTCATGGCCCGACGGCATCGTCGCGAACATAATCCCAATCATCGGCTCCTACGTCCACGGACTCTTCGACTCACGCGAAATCCTCCGCCGACTCCTCAACACCACAGCCGAAACCCACAACCTCCCCGAACCCCGCGTCACAGAATTCTCAATGGAAGCCGAATACGACCGGCTAGCCCAAACAGTCAGCGAATCAATCTACATGAACCTAATAAACGCCCTCATCAAGTAACCACACTCACTGTCATCCTGAATTTATTTCAGGATCTCTCTCCCCCGTTGCAGCGATAAATTCAGCCACCCGAATACACTGCTCCACACCCGAAAGCGCCCCAAACATGCCCTACTGGAACCATCTCGAAAAACTAGTCGCCGACAGCAAAATCAGCATCGACCGCCCAAAAGGCAGCCAGCACCCTCGTAACCAAGACGTCATCTACCCATTCGACTACGGCTTCCTCGAAGAAACATCAGCCAACGACGGCGACGGCATAGACATCTGGATAGGAAGCAAGCCTCAGCCGAAAGCCGAAGGGATCTTCACAACAATCGACCTCTTCAAACGCGACGCCGAAATAAAAATCCTCTACGGATGCACCGAAAACGAAATTACCGCAGCCCTGAAAACCCACAACACCAGCTCCCAAGCAGCAAAACTAATAAGGCGAGACTAAGCCCCCAACGACACTAGAGTTTTGCCTGTCCTACCTACCCTCCTTCGGGAGGGGCCGAGGGAGGGTAGATTGCGATGCGCGACAAGTCGTACGACGACGCCAGAGCCAAACGCCCAGAGCTAAACGCCCCGAGCAAGCTCGAAGAGCAAGCTCGACTCCGGAATCTCCCCAAACTTCTCGATCAAACCCCGCCGCAACTCCTCAGCAATCCCATCAGTAAAATCCGCAACACCCGTACTGGCATCCGACTCGACACCCTCACGAACCGACGGCTCCACCACGATCAAGCTCGAAGCACCAGAAGCCGCAACCACATTGCGAACATTGTTCATACCAACCGCCATCGGCAACAGCACAACATGATCCGCCGCCCTCACCAACTCCAGATGAGCCTCATGCTGCTCATCGGAAATGCTCGCAAACGGCGGCGCACTCACATAATCCAATTGGAGTCGCTCAGCAGCCTCCCGATCCGAATCACCAGTACCAAGCACACCCGCAGTCACCCTGTACCCCGCCACCCGCAACTGGTGCATCAACTCACGACCACTCCCCGCACCGCAAATCAAATGAACAGTCCTACCCGACCCCACCAGATCATCCCGGCTCGAACTTTCCGTCCCCAGCAACAAAACGTGCGGCTTGCCCGTAACCGGATCCGGCTCTACCAAGCCCTCCACACCAAACCCGGTGCGCAGATTCGCCGGTGTCAGAACATCCCACGGCGTGCCTTCGGCAATCTTGCGACCGGCCTGCAAAATCACCAACCGATCACAGAACCTCGCCGCCAGCGACAGATCGTGCAGAATCACCACCGCCCCGGCGTTCCGACTCGACACCTCTTCTCGCACGAGGTCCATCGTCAAAATCTGGTGCCGCAAATCCAGTGAAGCCGTCGGCTCGTCCATCAAAAGCACATCCGCCCGCTGCACCAACACCCGCGCCAACACCACCCGCTGCCTCTCACCGCCCGACAGCGTGTCCAGCTTGCGATCGGCAAATTCCGTGACCGAAGTCCGCTCCATAGCAGCCCACGCAAGATCACGATCACCCGATCCCTCAAGCTCAAATCGACCCAGATGCGGATAACGACCCATCAAAACCGTTTCCAGCGCCGTAAACGGGTGACTCTCAGCAAGCTGCGGCATGTACGCCAGCATGCGAGCACGATCACCCCGCGACATCTCCGACCCACCTGAGCCACCAACATCACTCGCCAACTGCCCATCGATCCTCACCACACCGGAATCGGCACTCAACAACCCCGCAATCGTCCGAACCAAAGTCGTCTTCCCACTCCCATTAGCCCCAACCAACCCAACAACCTCACCACGCGCCACATCCAAAGAAACCGAATCAACAACCCGCCGCCCATCAAACGCCACCGAAAGCCCCTCAACCTGCAAAACACGCGATCCCACAACCGAAGCATCATCAGCATTCATCGATTCGATATTTCTCATTGAAATGCTACTCATACCGCTATTTCCAATACCCGAGCCATACTCTGACCAACCAAGTACCAAATTGTCATCCTGAATTCATTTCAGGATCTCCCTACCCTCAACCCCAAACCATCCAACCTCTCAGAAACTGTCGCCTAGCGACCAAAATTCACAAACTCCTCAAACTCAACACCCTCAAACGCCAACGGATACCACATCGCCGCCAACTGCTCTACACCCCGCACGTTCCAGTGCGAAAGCGTCGTGTGATACCTGGGCAACACATAAAAAATCTGCCCGTCCCTAACCGCCGGAACATCAGCCAACGCCGGACTCGATGTCAGCTCCTCGATGAACGTGTTAGCACCCTCCAGCGGCTGCGGAACGATAATCACATCGGGATTGATCGCCGCAATCGACTCAATACTCACCTGCTGATGCCCCTCGATACCAGAATCGGCAGCGGCGTCGATCCCACCAGCCTGCTCGATGATTCCACCCTCCGTCGAACCTGAACCAGCCGCAAAC
>Ga0114999_10007898_pt1 | contig 11986 bp, 16 predicted proteins | sample ArcticOcean_MG_C_3_FD_89820 | JGI IMG/M metagenome (GOLD analysis project Ga0114999, IMG submission 89820) | Marine microbial communities from western Arctic Ocean - ArcticOcean_MG_CB8_126 | ecosystem: Environmental > Aquatic > Marine > Oceanic | place: Arctic Ocean: Canada Basin | collected...
GAGATGTAGTGTCTAAATGATTTTGCGATACAACATCTCGACGGAAAGCCACGTTACGCCGTTCAAATTCAGATGGCAACAACATTTTGGGGTTGGCGAAATTTACAACACTACATGCTGTGTCAGGTAACCTGTGGATAAAACTGTGGTTAAAATTCAATCAGTTTTAAGGATATAATATTTAATATATTCAAATATTTAAAATTTTTTGATGACCTAAATACTAAATATTGGTGTCGAACAGTCTTAAAGTAAAATCTAAACTATAATCGGGTTCGGCGCCTGAATCAGAGAATATTTTTTTTGAGTTTCCCCTCCCCATGCGGCGCCGAAATACTATTCCCAGCTCAGAGTCCTGGACTGCGCACCACGCATTGTGCATAAATCTCGACCGCGTCGAATATGACGAAATTGCAATATCGCGAGGTCAGAGTTGCCGGGCGATCACTTGCGCGAATGGAGAACTTCGCATGGCTACCATCGGGACTCGGTTGTTCACTATGTTTAGGGGTGAATTTGTTGGCAGGGACGAGTTTGCCAACCGCTATTATCGCGAAAAGCGCCGTCGGGAAGGCCGGCGCGAACGGCGCTGGGTATTGTATAAGGATGACGACGAAGCATCGAGCGTGCCGCCCTCATGGCATGGATGGCTGCACCATATTGTCGCCGAAACGCCCGCCGAGAAGCCCGTCGCAGCGAAATCCTGGGAAAAGCCTCATTTGCCAAATCTGACTGGCACTTCAGCCGCGTACCGTCCGCCCGGCCATATATTGGAGGGCGGTAAACGCGACAAGGCGACGGGTGATTACGAGCCCTGGCGTCCAGAGTAGCCGGGCCAGGCGGAACAAGCTGGCGGCGCGAATCTATATTACTTCTAGTGGACCGGATTGAGCCAGCTTGTGGCATCGTTGTCGACACTAGTTTAGGCCATTCTTACCAAAAGAGGTTAGCTCGGCCGTACCAAAACGTAACGTTTTTTGCCGGCTGAAAGCTTGATCAGGCCGTCCGTGTTGCAATCCGTCAACGATACGGCGAAATTCTCTTCGGAAATCACAGTGTCGTTCAAGCGCACGCCGCCACCCCTAATCAAGCGCCGTGCCTCACCGCGCGAGTCGCACAATCCGGCATCGTGGACGAGCTGAAAAGCAGGAATTCCCACGGTTAGATCCGCTTTGGAAGCGACGACCTCCGGCAATCCGCCACCCGCGCCGCCGGCTTCGAATGTATCGCGCGCAGTTTCCGCCGCCGCCCGGGCTGCTTCTTTGCCATGGCACATTTCCGTGGCAAGGTTGGCGAGTAACTTTTTTGCTTCGTTTAGTTCCTCTCCGGCAACGGATTCGAATCGCTTAATTTCGTCGAGCGACAGTTCGCTGAACAGGCGGAGAAATCGGCATACATCCCTATCGTCGGTATTTCTCCAGAACTGCCAATAATCATATGAACTTAGTCTCGAATCATCGATCCAGACCGCGCCCTGGGCTGTCTTGCCCATTTTTTCTCCAGAGGCGAGCGTGATCAGGGGAGTGGTCAGGCCGAACAGCGATGTGGAATCGACTCTGCGGGCCAATTCGACTCCGCTCACTATATTTCCCCATTGGTCTGAACCGCCCATTTGCAGCACGCAATTTTCTCGCCGCGACAATTCCATGAAATCATATGCTTGCAGGATCATGTAATTAAACTCGAGAAAAGTCAGGGGTTGCTCGCGCTCGAGGCGCAAGCGGACCGAATCAAACTTAAGCATCCTATTCAACGAAAAATGGCTTCCGATATCGCGCAGGAACGCGACATATTCGAGCCCCTCGAGCCAATCTGCATTGTCTACTATGATAGCGTCACCGCGCGCCTCGCCGAAACTCAGGAAGCGCGCGAAACAACGCTGAATGCCTACTTTGTTCGCGGTAATTTGCGCTTCGCTTAGCATTTGCCGCGAAGCATCTCGGCCGGAGGGGTCGCCAATCTTAGTTGTGCCGCCACCCATCAAGACAATCGGCCTGTGGCCGCAACGTTGCAGCCAGCGCAACATCATGATCTGGACCAGGCTGCCGACATGCAGGCTGTCGGCGGTACAATCGAAACCGATATAACCGGTGATCGTGCCGTCTGTGGCGAGTGCGTCGAGCGCACTGTCATCTGTACATTGATGCACGAATCCGCGCTCATGCAGCACGCGCATAAATTCAGAACGATATTCAGGCATGGCAAGTGGTGGTCCGTGTTCGAAAGAAGCCTGGATGAACAGGTCGCCGTGATGTAACACGGCCAACATGCGCGGACAATTAACTGTGAAGATGATCCGTCCGAACGAAAGTAATGTGGGAACCGAATTTTGGACGAAGACAATGCCGGTCTAGTGCCGATTTACGCATTGGGCTTGATGAGTGGGACGTCTCTCGACGGCATTGATGCGGCTCTCATTCGAACCGACGGTGAGCAAGTTTTCGAATTCGGCCCGTGGCTGACGGTGCCCTATGAGGCCAGCCTGAGTCAGGCGTTGCGTACGCTGACCGAGGGCAAGAGCAGTGATGTAAGCAAAGTGGAAACGGCGCTGACAGAGGCTCACGCCGCCGCGGCCCAGTTGTTGATGGCTGAGGCCGGATACGGCGCCGAGAAAGTTCGTGTAGTCGGCTTTCACGGCCATACGATTTGGCATGACCCTGCACATGGCGTGACCCATCAATTGGGTGACGGCGGGCTGTTGGCGCGGCGTCTCGCAATCGATGTGGTGAATGATTTCCGTAGCGCCGATGTCTCGGCCGGAGGGCAAGGGGCACCACTGGTGCCGCTCTATCATCGAGCATTGGCACAGACTGCCAAGACCGCGCTCGCGCTGCCGGCTGCGGTTCTAAATTTGGGTGGGGTGGCCAACATCACATGGATCGGCACAGACAACGCGCTGCACGCTTTTGACACCGGCCCGGGATGTGCGTTGATCGACGATTGGGTGCGCTCTCGCATCGGCGCGCCTTTTGACCGCGATGGAGCCCTCGCGGCGCGAGGGAAGATCGACGAGTCGGCGCTCAAAATACTATTAAGCGATGATTATTTTTCGGTACCTCCGCCTAAATCGCTTGACCGCAACACCTTCAGCAGCGCGGCCCTCGCGACATTATCTGACGAGGACGGCGCCGCGACTCTGGTGGCTTTCACCGCCCAAGCAGTGGCATTGGGGCTCAGTTTATGTCCTGCTGGGACTCAGCGCCTGCTGGTCACGGGTGGCGGAAGGCATAATCCCTGCTTGCTTGCTGCCCTTGCTGAGCGCACCGGGATACCTGTCGAGCCGGTGGAAACGGTCGGCTGGCGGGGAGATGCGCTGGAAGCCGAAGCTTTCGCGTATTTAGCGGTGCGGTCGTTAAATGGAGCGGTCTTAAGCCTGCCCGAAACCACGGGTGTGCGCCAACCACAGTGTGGCGGCGTGTTGTACCGCGCCGGCTGATGGTAGTTTAACCAGCCTCAGCGATCGCCATGTTCTGGTCCAAATATGATTCGACGTGCTTGGCCAGTATATCGATCTTATCTTCGAACAGATGATTGGCGCCTTTTATGACGCGGTAGTCGATTTCGATATGACGTTGATTCTGTAATTTCTGCGCCAGCGTCGCGACGTCGGATTCAGGCACCAAGTCGTCGCGCGCACCATGAATGATAAGGCCGGACGAAGGGCAGGGCGCCAAAAACGTAAAATCAAACATGTTGGCCGGCGGCGCCACCGCGATAAAGCTGTGAATTTCCGGCCGGCGCATCAGCACCTGCATTGCGATCCAGGCGCCGAAGGAAAAGCCGCTGATCCAGCAGAATTTTGCGTTCGGGTTAATCGTTTGCATCCAGTCTAGCGCGCTCGCCGCGTCGCTCAATTCGCCGAAGCCATGGTCGAAACGCCCTTGCGACCTGCCAACACCGCGAAAATTGAAGCGTAGGACCGAAAAACCGCGCGCTTTAAAGATATGATACACCGTGTATACCAGCTTGTTGTTCATCGTTCCCCCGTGCTGAGGATGGGGGTGAAGCACCAAAGCTATGGGCGCGTTGGGATCTTCGGCGTGGTGGTAGCGTGCTTCAAGACGCCCTTCTGGCCCGTTGATCATCACCTCTGGCATGTCATTCCATTATCATATGAGTGAGCGGTTAAAACCATTTTAATTGGTAGGACAAAGCAAATATACAGCGGAATAGCGTTGCCCAATATCTTGACAAAATTGGTCGGGTAAACAATGTATATGTATTGTAGAATTGTCCCGACAAAGTGTGGGCACTTGCGGCGCGAGCGCCAAGAGAATACTTACAGCAAGACCATTGATATACGACAGGTGCCGCTATGTTCAAGCGTATTAGAGAAGATATGGATAGCGTTTTTGGCCGCGACCCGGCTGTACGCTCACGCGCCGAAATCTTTTTTTGCTATCCGGGCTTCCATGCGCTGCAATTTTACCATTTCGGAAATTGGCTGTGGCGGCATCACTTGCACTTGTTCGGCCGCTTTGTCTCGCATTTAGGCCGGATGTTTACAGGCATAGAAATTCATCCTGGAGCCAGCATCGGGCGGCGGTTTTTTATTGACCATGGCATGGGTGTCGTGATCGGAGAAACTGCGGTAATTGGCGACGATGTGACGCTTTATCACGGCGTCACTTTGGGCGGTGTCACCTGGGCACCTGGAAAGCGCCATCCAACTCTGGAAGACAATGTCGTGGTTGGCGCCGGTGCTCAAGTGCTGGGCCCGATTACGATTGGCCGAGGCGCGCGAGTAGGCGCCAATGCTGTTGTATTGAAAGACGTTCCCGCGGGCGCAACTATGGTCGGCGTTGCTGCACGCCCGGCGGCGCGTACCCCGAAAGAAATGAGCGAGCAGGGCGGTTTCGCGGCATACGGCACGCCGTCGCCGAATGTTGCCGACCCGATGTCTCGTTCTATTGAAGGATTGCTTGAGGAACTTGGCCGCCTGCGTGCGCGGCTTGAGCAACTCGAAAGCGCGAGTTCGGACCAACAAACGCAAAATGTATCCGGTGAAGAGGCTGGCGACGCGAAGGGCGAAGCAATTCCACCTAACTGTTGAGCACAGGCTGCTGCGTCGTTGATTGCCGAAAAGGTCGATTGCCGAAAAGAAAGGAATTTTGTTATGAAGTTAGGCACAAAAGGTCGCTACGCGGTCATGGCGATGGTGGATCTTGCGAACTGTACCGTCATGCGCAGCAAGAGCGGGCCGGTCACGCTTTCCGATATCGCCGACCGCCAGGATATTTCGTTATCCTATCTCGAACAATTGTTCAGCAAGTTGCGGAAAAAGGGTTTGGTTAAGAGCGTCCGCGGTCCGGGCGGTGGCTATATGTTGGCGCGCGGTGCTGACCAGTTACGCATTTCAGATATCGTCATGGCGGTGGATGAACCGCTCCGTGCCACACGTTGCGATCCAATGAGTGGCTCTGGCTGCATGCCCGACGGTGGAAGATGCGTGACGCATGACCTTTGGGAAGAACTCAGCAACCATATTTATTTGTTCCTCAATACGGTGACGCTTGAAGATGTGTGCGCCGGTCGGGTGTTGGGATCCAGCGGTGTGATCCATGCAGCGCAGCGAGGCGAAGGTAACCCTCAGGCTACCGCGGCGGCCGAATGAGCGGGAGCGATCACCGCACGGAAGCAATTTATCTCGACTATAACGCCACAGCGCCTGTCAAACCTCAGGTAAGCGAAGCGATCGTCAAGGCACTGGCGATGACGGGAAACCCGTCTTCCATACATCAATTTGGACGTGACGCGCGCAACGCCGTGGAATTGGCGCGCGACCAAGTGGCGGCTATGATCGGCGCCCGATCCGAAGAGATAGTATTTACCGCTGGTGGTACCGAAGCCAACAACATGGCTCTCTATGGCGCCCAGCGAAACCGCCTGATCATATCTGCGATCGAGCACCCCTCTGTACTCCGGGCTGCGGAAGCTATTGCAGATTCAAACTCGACAATAAACCAGAGAGAACTGGTTGTGTTGCCCGTTGACGTCGAGGGGGTTGTGTCGCTTGAGGCCCTAGACCAGGCGCTTGGTACTATCGCCGATGATGCGTTGGTTTCGATCATGATGGCCAATAACGAAACAGGCGTGATTCAACCGGTTGCCGAAATTGCCTCTTTGGCGCGTCAGCGCGGTGCATTGGTTCACTGTGACGCCGTGCAGGCACCAGGCCGCATTCCGTTCGATGTCGCTTCTCTGGGCGTGGATATGCTCAGCCTTTCGGCGCACAAGTTTGGCGGCCCGAAAGGCGTCGGCGCACTCTTTGTAAACGGTGCGCTCGATTTGCAGCCGCTGATCATTGGCGGCGGACAGGAGCGCGGCCGGCGCCCGGGCACAGAGAATGTGGCCGGCATCGTTGGCTTCGGCGTTGCGGCGGCTTTGGCTGTCGACGACCTGCAACGAGCGCCGCATATATCGGCCATGCGGGATAAAGCGGAACAGAGTCTCAGCAACATCGATGCCAAAGTTAGAATTTTTGGTGCCGGTGCGGAGCGGCTGCCCAATACGAGCTGTCTGAGCATGCCCGGTGTGCAAAGCGAGCTGCAGGTCATGGGTTTGGACCTCGCTGGGGTAGCCGTGAGCGCCGGTTCCGCTTGCTCCTCGGGCAAAGTGGAACCGTCGCATGTTTTGCGCGCACTCGGTCTACCCGACGCGGAAACCGGGTGCGCTATTCGAATCAGTTTTGGCTGGGCAAGCCAGGACGAAGAGGTCGATAAACTGGTGCGTGCCTGGCGCGCATTTTATGCCGGGTTGACCGCACGCTATACCGGGGGTGTTTCACAAATTTCGGGCAACGGTAATGCCGCTGAACGTTGACCAAGCCGGGCAAGTCGAGTTTGGATTGCGCCGCCGGCGTGGAGGACCCGACGGGCAGAAAGTTTATTGGAGAATTAATCTATGCCGCGAATGACGTTTATCGCCGCCGACGGCAACCATCTCGTGGTCAACGCACCGATTGGCGATTCAGTGCTTGATATCGCACATGACAATCAGATTGCTATTGAAGGCGCTTGCGAGGGGTCGATGGCGTGCTCGACATGCCATGTCATTATCGACAAGAGTTGGTTTCGCAAACTCGACGAGGTGAGCGAGGATGAAGAAGATATGCTTGATCTTGCCTTCGGGCTGACGCGCACGTCCCGCCTTGGCTGTCAGATCGTGATCACCGAAGAATTGGACGGGCTCGTGGTTGCGCTTCCCAAAGAAACGCGAAACATGCTGCTGGGCTGACGGTGGCTCAGCGACAACTGAGCGATCATTCGAACGGAAGCCTGTTCGCCCGCTTGCGGGACGCGAATGCCAACGCGTGGCGAGACTATACCGAGCATCCCTTTGTGATGGTCCTGGCAGACGGCAGTTTGTCCGAATCCGCATTTCGCCACTATCTTATTCAGGATTTCATTTTTCTTCGGCATTTCGCCAGGGCCTATGGCCTCGCCGCCTACAAATCAGACAGCCTGGAGGAAATTCGCGCCGCGTCGCAAGGATTGCAGGCAATTATCAACGTCGAGATCGGCCTGCATGAGGCCTATTGCGCCAGTTGGGGCCTGGATTCCGCCACCCTGGAATCTGCACACGAGGACAGCGCTACATTCGCCTATACCCGCTACGTACTGGAGCGCGGCATGGCCGGCGATTTACTCGACCTCTATGTGGCGTTGGCACCCTGCATTGTCGGCTACGGCGAAATAGGCGCCCGTCTCATTGCGGACGACCGCACCCGATTGAAAGGCAACCGCTTTGCCGCTTGGATCGTGATGTATGGCGGCGAGGATTATCAGACCATTTCCGCTGACGCCGTCCACTTGCTCGATCGCGTCGGCAAAGCGCGTGGGGCGGACTTGCGATTTTTGGCTCTTAGCCGGACATTCGGCGAGGCCACCCGTTTGGAGGCCGCATTTTGGCAAATGGGTCTCGCGGTGGGTGAATAAGAAACCAATAAAGAGCGTCGCGATGAAATCGTTGCACTTGCTCGGCAGGTTTGGCTGCTTATATTGCGTTCATGTCCATACCAACCATTGATCCCGGAATAGAAAAGCCGCGCAACATGACTCGTATCGTCGTCGCCATGTCGGGCGGTGTCGATTCCTCTGTTGCCGCTGCGCTTTATGCCGAGGCCGGCTATGATGTGGTGGGGATCACCCTCCAGCTATACGACAACGGCGCCACGCAGGCGCGGACCGGGAGCTGTTGCGCCGGACAGGATATTCACGACGCCCGCCGTGTGGCGGCGCATCTCGGCATCGCGCACTACGTCCTTAATTATGAAGATCGCTTTCGCCGCGAGGTGATGGATGATTTTGCCGATTCTTATTTGCGCGGGGAAACGCCGATTCCCTGTATCACCTGCAACCAGACCGTAAAATTTCGAGACCTTTTGGCCGCGGCCCGCGACCTCGAGGCGGACGCCTTGGCGACGGGTCATTATGTGCGTCGGGTGGTTGGCGATTCGGGGCCGGAAATGCACCGGGCACACGACGACGAGCGGGATCAGAGCTATTTCCTCTTCGCCACGACAGGTGAGCAACTTGAGTTTCTGCGCTTTCCACTGGGTGATCTCGGTAAATCGGAGGTCAGGCGGCACGCTGAGCGCCTTGGCCTCGCGGTGGCGGAAAAGCCCGACAGCCAGGATATATGCTTCGTTCCCGGCGGCGATTATGCCGCCATAATTGAAAAGCTTCGGCCTGGCGCCGCCGAGCCCGGAGATATTGTCGATCTCGCCGGAGCGGTTGTGGGCGAGCATGCGGGTATTATTCATTTCACCGTCGGTCAGCGCCGGGGCCTCGGAATATCTGCGCCTGAACCACTTTACGTTGTCTCCGTGGACGCTGCCAGCCGGCGCGTTACGGTGGGGCCCAAGGCGGCGCTACTGTGCGACCGGGTCCGCCTTCGCCGGCGGCAATTCGTCGAGCCCGAAGCTTCGTCGGCGAATATTGGAGAGGTTATCGTCCGATTGCGCTCCACCCACCCTGGGGCGCCCGGCCATTTGACTCTGCTGGACAACGGCGAAGCCGAAATCCGTCTCGCTCAGCCCGAACCGGCAACAGCGTGCGGCCAAGCGGCGGTTTGTTATCGTGGTAATAAGCTCCTCGGTGGCGGGTGGATCGCGAGCATGGAGCGGAGCGAAGCGCTGCGCCAGGCGACTGCCGCATAACCACCCGACAAGTCTCAACAATAAAAACGTGTGATCTTGGTTACACTTTAATTTGCCCGCTCAGCGCTGCATAGTAAATGGCGGTTGATGAATAGTCGTCTCAGGACAACATATTGAAATCGTTGTCATATTACACTAATTCGACGAAAACTTTCTGTCATAACGTTTCGAGATGGGTAGGCGTGATCAGGTATTGCGCCGTTATCTCCTTGAATTGTGACAACGATCACTTTTCTTTGAACAGATAGTTTGTCATAATGTAAACACTGTTCATCAATAATGCTGATTTGTCGGCAATGACGTCCGGGTGGAGGACAATAAATTGAAATTGAGAGTGGGAAAGCGAGAGCTCGAAACACTAAATTGGTCGATCGGCGGATTTAGAGCCCATGGACTTGAATATCTTGAGCCCAAGGATCGCTTCACCGGAATGATGGGGCCGCAGGGCGGCCCATCCTGTGAATTTACCGGCCAGGTTACTCGGGTGGATGATGACGGTGTGCGAGCCGTTCGCTTCGTCGAGGTCGATCTTTCATCAATCCTAGCAATTCAGGACACTCCCGCCAGCTAAGTGATGCATCGCCGCTCTTGACAGGTCGCTGCGCCCAGACGTATAGCCAACGCCTCGACAGCCGGGGCGGGGTAGCTCAGTTGGTAGAGCAGTGGAATCATAATCCATGGGTCGGGGGTTCAAATCCCTCCCCCGCTACCAGTTTTACATAATAAAATCAAATATTTACCTAGAAACCCGCTGCGGCGGGTTTTTTCTTTTTTCGGCTAGGGGGTCCACCGGGGGTCCGCATTTGGCCTAAAAGCCTGCTGATTGGTCCGTTTCCTGCGCGGGCCACCATTAGGGGGCAGCGCAGGTACAAAAACTTGTCCCGCGTTGCCCCCTCCATTCCGAAGCTAGATGCGCCAAATTGCGTCCCAAGCCAGCGGGCGCTGCTCATACGCGCCCCAAGCAAATTGAAGGGAATGCGCGTCATGCTCGATTTGGCATCTATGAAAATTTTGAGGTGGCGGGACGTCGCGCCGATTATCGGCTGCTCCCGCATGACCATCGCCCGCATGGAAAAGGCGGGCACCTTCCCGCAGCGCATACGCATCGGGAATGGATCGGTTGGCTGGCTCGAACACGAAGTCGAAGCATGGCTCGCCCAGCGCATGGCAGTGCGTGTCGAGGACGAGCACGAAACCACCTCCGAAGACCGCCTTTAACAGTTTTGGGCCGCGTTGCTCCGACGCGGTTGCGCTCTCAGCGCATGAATATCGGGCTGTTGAGTGAACTTGGGGCCGCCGGTCGTTTTTAGGGTTGGCGGCATTAACGGCGGCCCCATTTTTTGGAACGGATTTAGATGCCAGTTGTTCGTAACCGCTTAAACAATCGCCGACAGGTTTCGACCGTGTCGATGGTGTGGCCGCCGTTCAGCGGCAGTCGCTATCACGTCACCGTGGGCGAGTATGAAGATGGCCGGCCCGGCGAAGTTTGGGTGCATGGCGCGAAAGTCGGCAGCGAGATCGACGCGCTGCTCGACGACGCGAGCATCCTCATGAGCGTCCTAATCCAAGTCGGCTACGACACCGCGGACATCAAGCACTCATTGGGCCGTGTAAACGGCGGTAGGAGAGCATCGATCATCGGCGTCATGGCTGACCTCTTACACGACGAGACCAGTCGCGATGTCTGACCCGCATAGAGTCACCATTAATTCCGAGCGGATATTTGCAGACAAACTTTGCAACTTTATTCGCGAGTATTGGCTCGACCTTGGCTACGACATCATAGTTTGGGCCGATCCACCGGAGAAAATCGTGGAGGGCATAAAATTCCATCGCGCTCCGATTTTCCCTATTCGCAGCAATATCAGTCCGTATGGCTAGCCGCCGAAGAGAGTTGCAGCGTGAGCGCGATCCTCGCCATCGATCCCGGCATCCACATGGGCTGGGCCTTACTTAGGGGCAACAGAATTTTAATCAACCGGTTGGTCGAGTTGGCCAGCGGTTCCTCGCTTTAGGCGAATGGCTAGCGCACACCCATAAGACAAAGCGGCTCGACCTGATCGCCTATGAAAAGGTGGTGCGCCATAAAGGCACCTTCGCCGCGCACGCTTATGGCGGCTTTATCGCCATTCTGACGGCCTTCTGCGAGCGCGAGCAGATCGACTACGCCGCGATCCCGGTCGGCACAATCAAGAAGCATTGGGTCGACGACGGCCGCGCCACCAAGGCGCAAATGATGGAGGAGGCGCTCGGGCGCGGTTTCAACATCACAACCGATAACGAAGCGGACGCACTCGCCATCCTCGATTACGCGCGCAAGAAATACGGCGTCGAGCAAGACGGCTGGATCACCATTTTGCCGGAGACGAAATGATGAACCGCGCGGACCTTTTACAAGCGGCCAAAGAGGCCGTCGAAAGCCGGGGTAAGGCCTACGCACCGCCGAATGGCAACTTTCGCCGTATCGCCGCGCTGTGGGAGCCGATTTTAGGCATCCCAGTCGAGCCGCATGAGGTCGCGCTTTGCCTCGCGGCACTCAAGATCGCGCGCTTGGTCGAGGCAGACGGCGATCACCCCGATAGTTGGATTGATTTAGCCGGTTACGCAGCCTGCGGCGCCGAAGTCACAACGGAGGACGATAACGATGCCACATCCTAGAGGCGGCTACCGCGACGCGGACGGCAAACGCATACCGGGCGTTACGACGATCATTGGCCGGTTTAAGGAAAGCGGCGGCCTGATCCGCTGGGCCTACGGGCGCGGTCGAGACGGCGAGGAATTATATGAGTCGCGCGACAAAGCCGCCGAGGCCGGCACCGCCGCGCA
>Ga0114999_10007900_pt1 | contig 11983 bp, 12 predicted proteins | sample ArcticOcean_MG_C_3_FD_89820 | JGI IMG/M metagenome (GOLD analysis project Ga0114999, IMG submission 89820) | Marine microbial communities from western Arctic Ocean - ArcticOcean_MG_CB8_126 | ecosystem: Environmental > Aquatic > Marine > Oceanic | place: Arctic Ocean: Canada Basin | collected...
AGGAAACCATGGGACTTACAAATCAACAGGTGCTCGACGGTATCGAGGAGATCCATTCGAGCCGCCCGTTTTATGAACATCCGGCATGGGCTGGCATGCTCGACGGATCCTTCAACATCGAGCAAACCCGTGAATTTGCGCGGCAATTCGGCATTATTCCGCTGCATAACCACAACTACCACGGACGTCTCTACGTCCATTGCCCCGACCCAAAGTGGCGGGAAATGATCGCTGAAGTCGTCTACGAAGAAGGCACGGGGCGAATCTACGCCAACGGCGTGCCGCACAATCAGCTCTATTACGATTTCGGCGAGGGCCTCGGTATGAGCCGGGACGACATCGGCAAGCCGAGCTATTGCCCCGGCGCCATCGCGTTCAAGGCTTACTTCCAGAACATGTGCGAGCAGCCATTCCTCGAAGCGGTGTCATCGCACATGCTGGCCGGCGAGGCCCAGGGCCCCGGCGCATTTGCCAAAATCGCCGATAACCTCAAAGCAAAATTTGGACTTGACGACAAAGGGGTCGCCTTCTGGACCGTGCACGATGTCGCCGACGAGGACCACTCAGGCGTCGGCAAGGAGTTGCTGGAAGAATTCGCGACCACCCAGGAAGATCGCGAACGGGTGTTGGAGGTCGTGCAGGAGACCGTCGATATGACGTTTCTCTTCTTTGACAGCATCGACGACAGGTTGAAAAAGCTTAACTAGCTTTCTGCCTCGATCCGGCCGGCACGGGCGGACTGCGTTGTAGGTGCGCCGTGCGATACCGTCGCCTCGGGAGAAGCGGGTTGCGGGTATCGGCTGTCGGCTTCGGCACGATGACCGTCGGCGGCACCCTGGCCGACCGGGATGCCTTCCCGCTCATGGATCAGGCGCTTGACGGGGGCCTCAACCTTTTCGACATCTCGGAAATGGCCGATGGGCTGCAGCACAATGTGCGCCGCGAGTATGGCGTTTCCGAGGCTGCGGTCGGCCGCTGGCTTAAGACCCGCGACCGCGATGCGGTTATCGTCGCCACCAAGGTCTGCGGGCCTAACGATGCGCACGTGCTCGGAAGTAGCAACGTCGTTCCCCACATTCGCGGCGGCAACACCACGCTGGACCGGTTCCACATAACGAGCGCAGCGGAGGCGTCGCTCAAGCGGCTCGGTACCGATTACATCGATCTGTATCAGCTGCACTGGCCGGACCGAATTGTTCCGATGATCGAACAGCTCGATGCCCTCGATCGCCTGATCAGCGCCGGCAAAATCCGCTATGGCGGCGTTAGCAACGAAACGCCCTGGGGCCTGACGCGTTTTATGACGACCGCGGAGGCGCACGGGTTACCAAGAATGGTATCGGTGCAGAACCACTACAATCTGCTGCACCGGGAGTTTGAGCACGGCTTACAAGAAGTTTGCCTCCAGGAGGATGTCGGACTCCTAGCGTTCTCACCGCTGGCGATGGGCGTGCTGAGCGGCAAATACGGTGGTGGCCAACTGCCCCCAGAGTCCCGACTCGCAAAGTTCCCGCGCTACCAAACGAGATGGGGGCGCCCGGACCAACTGGCCGCGGCCGATGCCTTCGCCCGGGCGGCACGTGGGCACGGTCTGGAACCCGCCGCGCTCGCGCTTGCGTGGGTGGCCCAGCAACCGGGTGTGGCATCAGTACTATCGAGCTGCACATCGACGATGCAACTGCATGCGTTTTTGGCGAGCCAGGAGATTGAATCAGTGGATGTCGCGCACGTTGTCAGTACCATCGAGCCCTAACGAGCGAACTCGAGATGGCGCCGTGTCATTAAAACGCATCAAACGTGTAAAACGCGTCAAACGTCCGCTTTTCTGCTAGAATTAACGCAGCGGCTAGTGCTTTGATCCGGTCGCCCAATATTCGAGATCTCAAGGGAAATACTAGATATGGCGATCCAAGAAATTGAAGCAGCGGCCCCCTCACCTGCGGTTAAGTTCAGTCCGCGCCGGATCGGCCACGCCAATATATATATCGGCGATCGCGACCGTTCAGTCGCGTTCTACCGCGATCTCTGCGGCTTCGAAATTGTTGGAACGAGCAAAACTTCCGCATTTCTGTCGAACGGAAACTCCCACCATGATTTCGGCCTATGCCAGTCTGATGGGAAGCCACGGATCGGCGCCGACGGCAAAGTTAAATCGGTCGATAATTGGAAGGGGCCGGGCAGCCTCAATCACATCGGCTGGGAAACCGACAACCAGGCGCATTTGGCAGCGGCCTACCAACGTGCGCTTGAGAATGATGTCGAGATCAAGCGCAGCCTGTATCACGGCGGCTCGTGGGCGCTCTACCTGTTCGATCCCGAGGGCAACTATCACGAGTTTTATGCGGATGCGACACTTGCCTGGCGCGAGATATTCAACGGCGGTGACGTAAGTTCAATAACCTCGCACTGGGACCCCTCTATCGAGGCCTCAGACGCAACGCCGCTTTGGGACCCTGATCCCGAATGGGTGGCAGTCGACGGGGCCGCGTTTCATCCGCTGCGCGCCAGCCGCACGCTGTTTTATGTCGACGACATGCCAATGATGGTCGACTGGTTTGAAAGCGTCGCCGGCTTCGAACTCGCACATCGCGCCGATGACGACAGCTACGCTTACTTCGCCGGCGCGGCTCGCCAAACCGGATTCGACATCGCCCTGCTACGCCGCGATCGCGATAGTGAACAACGGCTAGGTTATCAGCATGTGTCCTGCCAGATGCCGGATGCGGACGCCGTGGATCGGGCCGAACAAGCCCTTTCGAAGCGAGGCATCAAGCCCGTTATTTCGATTGATAACGAAGCCAAGCGAAGCTTCTTCCTCAACGACCCCGACGGCCTCGGAATCGAGCTGTTCGTCGAACGGGCGCACAGCTACACGGCACTGGCAGACGTCGATCCCAACCAACGCCGGTTCTACGCTTGATCGGCTCGACAGGCTGCGTGAGCCACGTGATATAATGATTATGAATCCAGCGTTGAATTCGAAGATTTTTCGGAACGGAGAGAAAACAACATGTCGGTAGCTGAAGACACCAGAGTAGAAGCGCTGCCCGCGCCCAAGTTCGCGACGCGCCGGATTGGTCATGCCAATCTCTACGTCAACGATCTCGATCGCTCATACAAGTTTTACAACGAGGTTTGCGGATTCGAAGGCATCGGCTTTGAAAAGACGCTGCCGGCCGGATTCCTGTCCAATGGCAACTCGCACCACGATTTCGGGCTGGTTGAAGCAGATGGCACGCCGCGCATCGGCAAAGACGGAAAAAAGCAGAACGTTGATAACTATCACGGCCATGCCGGTCTCAATCATATCGGCTGGGAGACCGTGAATCAGGCCAAACTCACTGAATCGTATAAGCGCGCGGTCGACTACGGCGTCAACTTCAAGATGACGCTATTCCACGGCGGTTCATTCGCGCTTTATCTTTACGATCCGGATGGCGTGTTGCACGAGTTTTACGCCGATGCCCGCCCCGATTGGCGCACCATCTTCCGTGGGCCGGTCGACCTTGGCTTGGTGACGAGCCAGTGGGATCCAGCCGCTGAGGAGAACCCGATCGAGGATCACAACTGGGATCCCAACCCCGAGTGGCACCATCAGGAAGGCGGCTTGATCCGCGCCCTGCGTGCTGGGCGTACGGTGTTCCACGTATCCGATCTCGACAAGGTGATGCCGTTTTACACCGATATCGGCGGCTTTGACCTTTGCTATGAGGCACCGGATAAGTCGTATGCCTATCTACGCGGCGAAGCCGAGCAGTCGAGCTTCGATATCGCGCTGATCCGCAACGACCACGACAAGCCGATCGGCTACCACCACATTGCCTGCGAAGTCCCCGACGAAGCGACGCTTGAGGCCTCCAAGAAAAACCTCAGCGACACGGGCATCGATACCTATCTGGAAATTGACGATGCGCGGAAGCGCAGCTTCTTTCTCCAGGACCCCGACAAGCTGCTGCTTGAGTTCTACGTTGATCGAGTAACGGACTACGCCGCGCTCGCCGGCATCGATTCCGAAAAACGGGCGCTTTACGCTTAAATCGACGGCAATTCCGATTGTTTCTGGGGCGGGTGGTAACACCCGCCCCTTTTAATACGGTCGAAAAGAAACTGCGTTCGGGGGTAGAAAAATGAAAATAAAATTCGTCGATATCGATGGGATCCGCACCCGTTATCTCTACGAAGGCGACGGGCCTCCATTGCTGCTGATCCACCCGGTCGGCACGTCGGGCGATATGTTCTGCCGCAATATCGATGTCCTGGCCAAGGACTTTACGGTCGTCTGCCCCGACGTCCTCGGTCATGGCTGGACCGGCATGATCGATCTCAACGACGGACCGCCGCAGCCGGAAGTGGTGAAACATCTGGGTAAGCTGATCGACCTGCTGGGGTTCGACGAGTTCTATGTTGGCGGTAACTCTTATGGCGGCCTGCTGTCGTCACTGCTCTATTTCGATCGCCCGACGCAAGTTAAGAAAGTGGTGATAATGGGCAGTGCGTCGACCTTTCACCCGCCCGAGGAGATCGCTGAAACTATCAAAGGGTCTTTTGCCAACGCGATGACGGCGATGCAGAACCCGACCTGGGAAACGGCTGTCAAACGTCTCGCCAACATCACCTTCCGGAAAGAAGCCACGGTCCCGACCGAAGTGATTCTCAATCAACTCACGGTCTACGCCATGCCGGATCGCATCGACGCCTACCGGCAGACGATGGAAGGGATGGCGGGCACCGCTGATTCGAAGACCGTTCGGGTCTACCACCGCCTTGAGGAAATGAATGTTCCGACGCTGGTTATTGTTGGGCGCAATGACATTCGGGCCGATTGGCGGTGGCACGAAAAGGGTGTCGCGCGCATGCCAAATGCCCGGATTGAGATCTTCGAAGAATGCGGCCATCTACCTCAGTGCGAACACCCGGAGAAATTGAACCATCTGGTCAGAGAATTTCTGCTGGATTAGGGCCAAATAGGCTTCAACTTAGTTAGCAACTGGAAAATACTGATAGTTTTGCCCATCAGCCCGATTGACGCTCGCGGGCGCATTGTGGGATTATCCGCGATCGGGCTGCGCAGCCTGCGTCTGCTCGCAAGCCAACGGTTTCAAGGGAGGACCGATCTATGTTGACACCGTATAAAGCTATGCGCCGCGCGCTCGTGTTGGGTGTGGGTGTAACCGCTGCGGCGATGATTGCAGGCACAGCGCCTGTCGCTGCGGAAACAATTGAAACGATATTCCCGACCCCACCGACGACCTTCGCGATCCCGCATTATGTCGCGATCGACAAAGGTTACTATTCGGCCCAGGGGCTAACAGTCAAAGACACGCATCTTCTCGGTGACGCCAACGCGTTTCGGACCTTGGTTTCGGGCACCGGCGACGTCGTTCTCGTCGGCCCATCAACGACTATGCTGGGTATTCAAAAAGGTGCCAAGGTCAGGGTCTTTGCCTCATGGCAGCCTCGGGTCGACTATCAATTGATTACCAATGCGAATGGGCCCAAAACACTCGGCCCAGGCCTCGTGGGCCTTAAGTTTGCGAGCGGTGGTGGCGTCAGCATGTTGAATCACATGGCCGCCATGATCATGAAGAAAAACGGCTTGGACCACACCAAGAACTCACACGTTCCAATCGGCGGACATTCTGACCGTTTGGCCGCGGTGATCGCAGGTAAAGCCCAGATGTCGCTGGTCAACACGTTGACGGCGACGCGTGCCGGCAAGCAGATCAACATCGTGACTCCGGTGGCCAAGGAACTTGGCGGTATTGGCTATGTTTACCTGGCAGCGCGTCTGAAAACGCTGAACGATCCGGAGCGGCGTGCGGCTCTGAAGAAGTATGTCAAAGGTTTCGTACAGGGTGCCCGTTATGCCATCGCGAATCCGGACTATGCTGCCGCGGCGCTGATGAAACGCGCACCTGAGAACCCACTTCCCCTGGTAAAAAAGGTTGTCCGCGCGCTGAACGAAATCCCGGTGTGGGGTGTGAATGGCGGTATCCCCAACGAAGTCACCGAGTTCACGGCGAAAACCTATCTTGAGTACAAAGTCATCAAAAAGCCGATGGCAATTGACGACATTCTCTACAAGAGCATCGTCAGCGAGGTTATTGCCGAACTCGGTAAGTGGAACGGCTAATACGCGTATGAGCAGAGGCTGCTGGCAGATCTTGCCAGCAGCCTCTTTCTTTTGCGCGGGCCCCAGTTTTATACGCGTGAACGTCTTCTATAGGCGCTCGCACTTCTATAAGCGCGTAACTGGGCACCGCTAACAATGCTGCGTCGGAGGCCACAATGTCATTGACGGTCGAGACTACTCTCGCCGAGATCGCTGAAATCCACAAAAGCAAACCCTTATTCGGGCACCCGCTATGGACCGAGTGGGGTGCAGGCACGCTGTCACGCAAACAGCTCCAAGAGTGCGTCAAGCAGGTCGGTATTATCCCCCTGCACAACCATAATTATCACGGTCGGCTCTATGTGGTCTGCCCGGATCCCAAATGGCGGGTGCGCATCGCCGAGGTCTGCTACGAAGAAGGCACCGGGCGGCTTTATGCTGATGGGGTCTCGCATCACGAGCTCTACGTGAAATTCGCCCAGGCGGTCGGTATCAGCCGCGAAGATCTCTACGCGACCCGCTACTGCAGCGGCGCCGTCGCGTTCAAAGCTTATTTCAGCGCCATCTGCGAAAAAGATTTCCTCGAAGGCGTTTCGGCACACATGCTGGCCGCTGAAGCACCGGTCCCGGCGCACGGAAGCAAACGCGCCGACGCCCTGCGCACTCACTATGGTCTTTCTGACGATGACGTGACGTTCTTCTCAGTCCATGAGGTCGCCGACGACGATCATTCTGGGATCGGTCGTGAACTCCTTAGCGAATTTGCCAACACCGAAGAAGATTTTCAGCGTGTTTTGCAGACGGTAGGCGAATGTTTGGACATGATGAAACTCATGTACGATTCGATCTACGACACGGTGAAGGCGGTTAACTAAGCCCATGAGCGCTCAAACCGACAGACCAGTTGCGGGTCCGCCCCAGCCGAGCCTGTTTCAGAAGTTGAAGAACTACCCCAATACGATTCGTGTCGTATCGGTGGTCACATTTTTCATTGTCTGGGAGTTCGGAGCGACCGACGCGGATCGCCTGTTCATCGCCCCGCCATCTGAAATATTCGACGCGGCGGTTGTCATGATCGATGACGGGACGTTCTGGCGCCTGGTCAGGGAAAGCATGGAGCACTTCATCATCGGGACGGTGCTTTCTATCGTTCTTGGCACCGCGATCGGGGTCGCGCTCGCGATGTGGTGGCAAGCAGAATACATCCTTGATCCGTTTATCAACGGATTTTATGCCATCCCCAAACCTGCACTGGTACCGCTGTTCATCCTGTGGTTTGGACTCGAGACAACGTCAAAAGTGATGATCATCTTATCGATCGCGATTTTTCCAATGATCATCAACACCTATGTAGGGATTAGGGACACACGAGGATCGATGCTCGATATCGGGCGTGCGTTCGGCGCCTCCGAGCGCCAGATCTTTTTCAAGATTATCCTGCCGGGGTCGATCCCCTACGTCATGGCCGGCGCACGCCTCGCGGTGGGCCTGGGCATCATCGGTATGATTGTCGCCGAGTTCTTCACATCCATGATCGGTTTTGGCGGCTGGATCCGGGAGACGAGCGATACGTTCGAAACCGCGCAGATGTATTTTCTGATTATCGTCGTTGGCGCCTTCGGTATCGTTTTGACCGAACTGGTTGTTGCGCTGGAACGCCGCATTTCGCGCTGGCGAATCCTCGAGCAGGAACGCGTACAGGGCTGAGACTTTATTAACTCGGAGACTGCAATGGGATTGGATGTAGACAAGACTTTAGCGCGTATCGACGAGATGCACGCAGCCAACAAGTTCTGGGAGCAACCGATGTGGCAGGGCCTCATTCAAGGCACGCTGCCCCTGCCAATGCTAAAGGAGTTCGCCCGTCAGCACGGCATTATCCCGTTGCACAATCACAACTATCACGGACGCCTCTATGTTCACTGCCCGGACCCCAAATGGCGCGAGATGATTGCCGAGGTCGTCTACGAGGAAGGAACAGGGCGACTTTATGCGAATGGAGTCGCGCACAACGAGCTCTACTACAACTTTGGCGAGGGTCTCGGTATCGACCGCGAGGAGATGAAAAACGTTCGCTATTGCCCCGGCGCGATAGCGTTCAAGGCGTACTTCTCGAGCATGTGCGAGAAGACTTTCCTCGAAGGGGTCTCCTCTCATATGTTGGCCGGCGAGGCGCAGGGCCCAGGCTATTTCGGCAGCATCGCCCAGCATCTCAAAGACAAGTTTGGCCTCAACGACGAACAGGTCGCCTTCTGGACAGTCCACGACGTTGCCGACGAAGACCATTCGGGTATCGGCCGCGAACTACTAGACGAGTTCGCCCATGACGAGGCGGACTTCCAACTCGTCCTCAAGGTTGTTCGCGAGACCATCGACATGATGAATTTACTGACCGCGGATACCTGGCGCGTCATGCGAGAAGCTGCGTGATCGGGGGAGAACCAACGATGGCCATGACGACTAACGATGTGCTCGAAGAGATCAATGCAATCCACAAGGCACACCCCAATTACGGGCATCCGCTGTGGAAAGGCATGGTCGAGGGTACGCACAACCTCGAGCAGGTTCGCTATTTCTGCAAACAGCACAGCATAATCACGCTGCACAATCACAATTATCACGGGCGTCTTTACGTCGCGTGTCCAGATGCCGGCTGGCGCGAGCGTATTGCCGAAGTTTCGTACGAGGAAGCGACGGGCCGCTTGTTTGCCAACGGCGTATCGCACCACAAACTTTATCTCAATTACGCTAAAGGCCTCGGGCTTAGCAAAGACGAGATGTACGACGCCGACTACTGCGCCGGAGCGTTGGCATTCAAAGCTTACTTCTCGGATGCCTGCAGCCGCTTCGTGGAAGGTGTTTCAGCGCACATGTTGGCTGGAGAAGCGCAAATTCCAGGGCTTTACAAACGCATTGCCGATAACCTCAAGGTTCAGTTTGGTCTTGAGGGCGAAGCGCTGGATTATTGGTACGTTCATGACACGGCCGATGAAGATCACTCCGGTGCCGGACGCGAGCTGCTCGATCAATTCGCCCAGACCGACGCCGACCGTGCTCTTGTAATCCATACGGTTCGCAAGACGGTCGAGGTTATGTTCGTCATGTATGACGACGTCTGGAATCACATGAAAACGCTGCACTAGCGGTGGTGAAAATAGAGGACACGCAATGAGCGAAGTCGCCGCCGCCAACGACGTCATGGTTACGGTCAGTAACGTCAGCAAACGCTTCAAAGTACGGGAAACCGAAACATCGTCCGCCGACGACAGCGGCATGATGACCGCGCTCGACGATGTCAGCCTCGAAGTCAAAACTGGGGAGTTCCTTAGCTTGCTAGGACCCAGCGGCTGCGGCAAAACCACGTTGTTACGTTTGGTCGCTGGCTTGCTCGAGGCGGACGGTGGCGAAATTCAAGTCGCCGGTACACCCGTATATGAACCCCGCAAAGATGCATGCATGGTTTTCCAGGACTTTGGCTTGTTGCCTTGGCGTACGGTTCTGGACAACATCTGCTTCCCGCTCGAAATCGACGGTGTGTCCAAATCCGAGCGCGAAGGCGTAGCTGAACAATATCTGGAGCTCGTTGGCTTACAGGGTTTCGAGGGTCATTTCCCGCACGAACTTTCGGGCGGCATGCAGCAACGCGTTGGCATCGCCCGGGCGCTGATGCGCAAACCCATCCTGTTGCTCATGGATGAACCGTTTGGCGCCCTCGATGCGCAAACACGCGAGCAGCTTCAGGAAGATTTCCTCGAAATCTGGCAAAGCCTCAAAACGACAGTCCTTTTTGTCACCCACTCGATCGATGAATCACTCGTGGTCTCGGATCGGGTCGTAGTCTTTACCGCCAGGCCCGGCAAGATTAAGAAGATTATCGTCTCGCCGGTCGCAGGAGACCGAATGGCTAGCGACGACGTCCGCTCCAATCCAGAGTTCGTAAGCGCCCGAGCCGAAATTCGCAGTATGCTCCGGAGCGAGCGGTAATGGCGGTTACTGAAAAGACTGTCACACCGGCAATCTCACGGTCGGGCGAGCCGGCGACTATTAGTGACTATTTTAAGGCCCGGCCAAACATGATCCGCGTGGTGGCCGTCATCGCGTTTTTCATTTTCTGGGAGTTTGCCGGCCGCGAGGGAAACGAACTGTTTATGAGCTATCCCTCCGCGATCATCGTGGCGGCATGGATCATTACAGCGGATGGCACGCTGATCGAAGCGTTCAGCGCCAGCATGATCCCGTTTGCGATTGGAATGGTGATTTCGATCGTCGGCGGCATCGCGTTCGGTGTCGTTATGGCGCGAGTCTGGCTGTTCGAATACATCGTCGACCCTTACGTCAATGCGCTGTATGCAATTCCCCGATTAGCCCTCGTGCCTCTAATCACGCTAATCGCCGGCTTGCAGGTTGGGGGCAAGGTCACCATCATCGTGTCGATCGCGATCTTCCCGATTATCATCAACACCTATGCCGGTATGAAAGACGTGCGCGGAAATCTATTAGAAATCGGCCAAGCATTCTGCGCCAACGAACGCCAAATCTTTTTTAAGATCGTCCTCCCCTACGCAATCCCCTTCATCATGGCAGGCATACGACTTGCGGTAGGACTTGCGATTATCGGAATGGTTGTCGCGGAATTGTTTACCGCGGTTACCGGACTGGGTGGGCTGATTGTGCGCTATGCCAATGCGTTCGCGACCGACCGGTTGTTCGTGCCGATTGTCCTCGTCGCAATAATGGGCGTGCTCATTACCCAGACGGTTCAATTTATCGAGTATCGACTTTCGAAGTGGCGCGTGCTTGAGCGCCAACGGCGTGACCAATAATCCCACATAACCGGGGCTTACCAGCCTAGTTTTGAGACCGCCGCGCCTGATCAAGCTGCGCCGGCGTCATACGTTTTTCGAGTTCGGATAGAACCTTTCCCGCCTGATCGGCCACGGCGATTTCATCAAGCTGGTGTGCCGCAGCTACCAACCAACGGTGGGCGGCAACATAATCCGCGGCAATCCCGTCACCGTTGATATAAGCTGCAGCGAGGTTGAATTGGGCGTTCGCAAGGCCAGCTTCGGCTGCAACGCGATACAGTGCGATCGCACGCGGGACATCTTTTTCGAGCTCGGTACCGCGCATCAGCATGATCGCCAAGTTGTTGGCGGCATCGATTGAGCCCAGATCAGACGCCCGCTGGTACCACTCAGCTGCTTCTATGGGATTAGCGATAGCGCCTTCGCCGGTTTCAAGAAGAGCGGCGAGCGCATACTGCGCATCGGCCAGTTCTTTGCGCGCCGCCTGGCGGTACCATCCGGTGGCTTCAGCGATGTTTTTGGCCACGCCATCGCCACGGTAATAGAGCTGGCCGAGATTATACTGAGCCTGCGCATGGCCCTGCTCGCCGGCCCGCCGATACCAGTTCGCTGCCTTTGCAGTATCTCGAGCGACGCGAACACCGGTTTCGTACATGTAGCCCAAATAGAATTGCGCTTGCGGATGCCCGGCTTGCGCGGCGTTCTCATACCAGCGCATGGCGTCGCCGTAAGTGGTCGGGACAGAAACCGAGGCGTGGGCTGGCTCTTGTCCCGATGCCGGTGCATTACCGGCGAGGCACAAGAAAGCGGCAAACAAGCAATTGCGTAGAGCCATGCGCACCATCAATCCGGCGATGCTAGGGCAGGCCTAACCGACCGCAGCCGCCGCTCGTTTGTCCTGAGCGTCGAAATACTCGGCAATGCGCCCACCCAAATGTTGACTGGTTATGCGGCTCGCCAGGGTCACAGCCTTGCGCAGCCCGTCGACATCGATGCCCGTCTCGAAGCCGGATTGATTAAGCATGAAAACGAGGTCCTCGGTGGCTAGGTTCCCTGATGCACCGGG
>Ga0114999_10007906_pt1 | contig 11981 bp, 11 predicted proteins | sample ArcticOcean_MG_C_3_FD_89820 | JGI IMG/M metagenome (GOLD analysis project Ga0114999, IMG submission 89820) | Marine microbial communities from western Arctic Ocean - ArcticOcean_MG_CB8_126 | ecosystem: Environmental > Aquatic > Marine > Oceanic | place: Arctic Ocean: Canada Basin | collected...
CACCAGCTGCTCCATTAATTAAAAGAGTCTCTCCCTTTTTTAAATTCAATTTATATTTAATACCAATATGAGATGTTCCATAAACAACAAGAAAACTTGCTGCTGTTATAAAGTCCATATTATCTGGAATTAAAAACACGTCTGATTCTTCTGTTACAACTTGTTCTGCGTATCCTCCATATTGGACCAAAGCCATCACCCTGTCACCAGGCTTAAACCGAACAACACTTGGAGCACATTCCATCACTTCCCCTGCAACCTCTAACCCTGGGCTAAAAGGATGAAATGGTTTCACTTGATACGTGCCAGCAATTATCAAGGAATCAGCAAAATTCACACCTGCTGCCCTTACTTTGATTCTTACTCCACCCTCAATCATATCTGGCTCTGGCATTTCATCAAAATCAAGGTCTTCAGGTTCGCCCCACGACCGACAAATAATAGCCCACATATCAACTCCTTGAAAAACTCTAAAGATTAGTGGAGATTATAGATTAAATTATAATTCATCCAGAAGGAATAATGAAATGCGAGGTTATTTTGCCATAGGAGTTGAACGGATCTCAAAAGCGTTAAACATAGGAAACTTATTTAGGTCTGCACACGCTTTCGGAGCTAGCTTTGTATTTACAATTGATGCACAGTATAAACGGCATGAAGGGAGTCGCTCTGATACCTCTGATACATTAGGCCAACTTCCTTTTTATAGTTTCCCAAACTTAACGTCTATGATTTTACCAGAAGCCTGTTCTATTGTTGGTGTTGAGCTAACAGAACAAGCAGTCGAGCTTCCTAGCTTTCGTCACCCTCCCTGCTCAGCATATATCCTGGGTGCTGAACGAGAATCTTTATCTAATGAATTATCAAAACGATGCGATTATTTAATTAAAATTCCTACAAAATTTTGCGTGAACGTAGGGATAGCTGGAGCAATTGTAATGTATGACCGTTTAAATTCACTTGGGCACTTCCCAAGAAGACCAACTAGGCCAGGCGGAGCCACCTTTCCACTTTCAGAGCACCAATATGGGGGGGCAAAAATACGTAAGAAAATGAGGCAATTTAAAACTGAACCACCATTATCTGAAGTCAAGCTAGCAGAATTAGAAACAAGCTAATTAACTTAGACAATTGAATATTTAAGACAACGCTAAAAAGAAATTCTCACAAAAGCATCTTATGCTTTCAAAAAATTAACCAATTATTATACTAATTTTGTAATTTTATATGCTCTAACAAACTTGGACGCGCCTTTCCATGAAAATCTGTATTATGCCCTTAAAATTTATCTTTAGCTTCTTAATATTAATGATAATCACAGCGAACCCAATTTCTGCAAAAATGAAAGTTATTAGCAAACATGGAAATTGGAATGCCTTGACCGAAAAACAAAAGGGGAAATTGATCTGCTCTATTGGTTCTGAACCAATCAAGAAAACGGGGAAATATAAAAAAAGGGACCGAACCTATATTCTCGTAACACATAGACCAAGCTCAAAAAACGTAATAAGTGTTTTAGCTGGATACACCTTTAAAAAGAGCAGTGAAGCATCAATCAAAATTGGGAACAAAGAAACAAAACTATTTACTAACTTAGGACATGCCTTTGCATATGATTCCAAAGATGATGACAATCTGGTTAAGTCTATGATCAAAGGAACAACTATGATCTTTAAAGGAACGTCATCTCGTGGAACTAAAACCATTGATACTTACTCGCTTTCTGGTTTTTCAGCGGCATACAAAGTTATAAATACTGCTTGTAAAGTAAAAAAAAGATAGCTTAATTTTATTTTAAACTCTGTACTTATTATAAATTATGAGATATCGCCTCCGAATGGATGGAGAAGTTAAAAACCTTATAGGACTAAGTCGTTCTCAGCTTTCTGCTGAGCTTACTAAGATTGGAGAGAAACCGTTCAGAGCTAAGCAGCTTTGGCATTGGGTTTACCATCAAGGCACAACTGATTTTAATCAAATGACAACACTTGCAAAACCATTTCGAAAAAAGCTTTCAACATTTTTCCAAATAAAGCGACCAGAGATTTCAGCTAAACAAGTTTCCTTAGATGGAACAAAAAAATGGCTAGCTAAGTTTGCTGATGGCCACGAAGCAGAAACCGTTTATATTCCAGAAGACAATCGAGGCGCAGTCTGCATTTCATCACAAATAGGATGCACCTTAACCTGTAGCTTTTGCCACACAGGAACACAAAAGATGGTTCGCAACCTAACTCCTGGGGAAATTGTTGGTCAGTTTATGCTTGCTCGAGATGCTTACTCTGAATGGCCGACTCCCCAAGACGGGAGGCGAGTGTTATCTAATATAGTAATGATGGGAATGGGGGAACCACTTTTTAATTATGAAAATGTCGCAACCGCGTTAAAAATTATTATGGATAATGAAGGAATCGCACTCTCAAAAAGACGCATCACATTATCAACTGCTGGCGTCGTTCCTTTTATAAAAAAGTGTGGAAGTGAATTAGGTGTAAATCTAGCTATCAGTCTTCACGCTGTTACAGATGAGCTCAGAAACAACCTCGTTCCTATCAATCGAAAATATCCACTTAAAGACCTCATTAGCGCTTGTCGAAACTACCCTAGTACAAATAATGCAAGGAGAATAACTTTTGAGTATGTAATGTTAAAGGGCATTAATGATTCCAAAGCTGACGCTGAAGAACTTCTTCGACTAGTTAAGGGAATTCCTGCAAAATTCAACCTCATTCCCTTTAATCCATGGCCAGGCTCAACTTATGAATCCTCACAAAAAAGTTCAATCCAAAGTTTTTCAAATATTCTAATGGACGGTGGTTTCTCAGCTCCAATTCGCGTTCCCCGGGGTCGTGACATTTTGGCTGCCTGTGGTCAACTAAAAACAATGAGTCGACGTCCCCTCCGCTCTATAGACTGAAAAATTCTCCCATCACACCATTCTTGATGTCAAAAGTTAATAACATAGACTTCCTTTTACTCTTATGTTAAAAATTTATCAATTAAGGAACGAAAATATGGGAACTTCTATTAAAAAAGTTGTACTTGCCTATTCAGGAGGTCTGGATACATCTGTAATTCTTCGCTGGCTCCAAGATACATATGGCTGCGAAGTAATCACATTTACAGCTGACCTAGGTCAAGGCCAAGAGCTTAACCCAGCACGTGAAAAAGCTGAAACTATGGGAATTAAACATATATTTGTTGAAAACCTACAAGAGGAATTTGTAAATAACTATGTTTTTCCTATGTTCCGTGCAAATGCTATTTACGAAGGAACATATTTACTAGGAACGGCTATTGCCCGCCCACTCATTGCTAAAAGGCAGATAGAAATTGCATCTGAAATGGAAGCTGATGCGGTTTCGCATGGGGCCACAGGGAAGGGGAATGATCAAATTAGATTTGAACTTAGCTATTATGCGTTAAATCCAAAAATAAACATAATTGCACCTTGGCGGGAATGGAATTTATCCAGTAGAACAAAACTTATTAATTTTGCAAATAAACATCAAATTTCTATCCCAAAAGATAAAATGGGGGAACCTCCTTACTCACAGGATGCAAATTTACTCCATATATCTTCTGAAGGTAAAGCTTTAGAAGACCCATGGATTGAACCAGACGAAAATGTGTATACTCAAACATTAAGCCCCTTTGAAGCTCCAGACATTTCTACAGAGATAACCATTGATTTCAAAAAAGGTAATCCAGTTGAAATAAATGGTCAAAAACTGTCTGCCGCAGCATTACTAAAAAACTTAAACAAACTGGGTAACAAGAATGGAATTGGAAGAATAGATATTGTTGAAAATCGTTTCATCGGAATGAAATCTCGAGGCGTTTACGAAACCCCGGGAGGAACAATTCTTTTCATTGCCCGTAGGGCTATGGAAAGTCTCACCTTAGATGCTGGCGCAATGCACCAAAAAGATGAACTTATGCCAAAATATGCAGAACTTATATATAATGGCTTTTGGTTCTCCCCAGAAAGAACAATGCTACAATCTATGATTGACACGGCAAGTGAGCGTGTGACAGGCTCCGTTCGAATGAAACTATATAAAGGAAATGTGATTATTACTGGTCGAAAATCTCCCAACAGCCTTTACAATAAAGAAATTGTCACGTTTGAAGAAGACACAGTATATGATCAGCGCGACGCGGAGGGGTTTATCAAACTAAATGCACTTCGACTTCGTTTAATGAAATCCCAATAAGACTTAACTTTTCTATTTTTCCAAAAATTTTCCGACAAAAGTTAACTTATAAATAGTTGTTTGTACTAAAAACAACTTAGCTACTTGACGTCATCTCAAATTAATTGCTGAATCTAAATAAATTTTGGAACTTTAAATTTAGGAAATCTTTATGGTTAACCTTCTCTTTGTCTGTCTTGGAAATATTTGCCGTTCTCCCACTGCTGAAGGTATTTTTAAGAAACTCCTAAAAGATAAAGACTTATCAGAAAAGATTTTTGTGGACTCTGCTGGAACCAGTAGTTGGCACAATGGGGATCCTCCAGATGTTCGTGCCCAGAAAACTGCAAAAAAATATAAGATTGATCTTAGCACGATACGATCAAGAAGTCTTGTCACTGAGGACTTCAATCGGTTTAATTATATAATCGCAATGGATACAAATAATTTTCAAGGCATTTTGGAAAAATGCCCTCCAACAAGAACCGGCCGACTTTTTATGCTCCTGTCCTTTGCTCCACAACTCAATACCATAGATATTCCTGATCCGTATTATCATGATAGTTTCGATGAAGTTTTTAAAATGATTGAGATTGCTAGCGAAGGGCTGCTTGAAAAAATCGGCAAAGACCTAAATTTTTAGCCCATGTCTTTAATTGCAAGAATATTAGAAATCATAAAAGAGCCCATCGATTGCATTAGCCCTTTGCCGGGAGGATGTATCAACCAAGTTTACTCTGTGAAGTTTAAAAATGGGAGACAAATTGTTGCAAAAGTTGGGGATACCAATTCAAGGTTTCTTGTTGAAGAATTCATGTTGAATTATCTTAGAGAAAACACTATTTTGCCAGTCCCAAATATATATTATAGTGATAACAATCTGATTCTAATGGAATTTCTTGGATCATGCAAAGCCTTAAACACCAGAACTGAAAGGGAAATTGCTGATTTAATTGCTTCCCTTCATAATATAAGCGCTGACAACTTTGGATTTGAAAAAGAAACTCTAATTGGGGGACTCGTGCAGCCTAACCCTATTTCTAAAAATTGGAGAACATTCTTTAGAGATCAGCGGCTCATTTACATGGCTGATAATGCATACCAAAAAGGTCTTTTGCCTCTTAAGTCTCGGCAACTTATTGACAAATTATGTGATAATCTTGAACGCTGGATCAGTGAACCAGAAGCTCCTAGTTTAATTCATGGTGATTTATGGAATGGAAATATTTTAAGCTCAAAGGGTTATCTAAAAGGATTTATCGACCCTGCAATATATTTTGCAAATGCAGAGATAGAACTTTCGTTTTCCACTTTATTTCACACGTTTGATAACCATTTTTTTTCTCGATACAAAGAACATAGAGAAATCAAACCTGGCTTTTTCGAGGAACGAAAAGATATCTATAACTTATATCCTCTATTAGTTCATATTAGACTTTTTGGTGGTTATTATGTTTCACAGTTGAATCAGGTTCTCTTAAAATTTGTAGGCTAGTTTAATGGTTCCAAAATTAATTATTTTTGATTGTGACGGCGTATTAGTCGATAGCGAAATAATCGCAAATAGAATTCTCTCCAAGCTTCTTCGGGAATATAATTATAATATTTCAGCTACAGATTTACAGCAACGCTTCCTAGGGCTTTCAATGTCAAAAATTATAGAAATGGTAGAAAGTGAAGGGATCACTCTACCTAAAGATTTTCAAATAGTTTTAAGGAGACGTGATAAGATCGCTTTTAAAAATGAACTTAAACCTATACCTGGTATTTCTTCTGCCTTATCTTCTATCAAACAAACTGTCTATGTTGCTTCTTCTGGCTCAATAGATAAAATTAAACATTCCTTTTTTACCACAGGCCTTTCACAATTTTTTAAAAAAAATATTTTTAGTGCTGAAATGGTTAAAAACCCAAAACCTGCTCCTGATGTTTTTTTATTAGCAGCACAAAATATGAAAATGGACCCAAAAGAACGTCTTGTAATTGAAGACAGCAAAGTTGGAATTTTAGGAGCCTTAGCAGCTGGCATGAAAGTCTTTGGGTTTTATGGCGGGAGTCATTGCCATAAAGACTACCAGATATACTTAAAAAATGCTGGAGCAATGAATATATTCAATAAAATGGAAAAATTAACAGAAATGATCTCAAATAATCAATAATTAAGAGGTAAAACTTCTACAAATTATTCATTACCATTTTATTAGGTCTACCTCTTCATTTCTTTATTAACCTTTTAACAATAGGAATTATTTTTCCAACAATCACATCCACACCTTCTTTATTAGGATGGATCCCGTCATCTTGATTAAAAATAGATTTTGCGGCAACCCCTTCCAAAAAGAAAGGGTAAAATAATGTCTGATATTTTTCCGCAAGAATAGGGAAAATATTGAGAAACTCACGTCCATATTCTTGTCCTAAATTTGGTGGGGCTCTCATGCCAGTCAATAAAACTTTTAATCCTACCGCTTTCGATTTTCTTAAAATATAATCCAGATTACTAAAAGTTGACTTAGGATCAATTCCACGCAAACCATCATTTGCGCCAAGTTCAACAATAAGTGCAGTTGGAAGAGGGTCAATTAACCAAGATAGACGTGATCGACCACCAGCCGACGTATCCCCAGAAACCCCACCGTTTATAACCCTAACATTAATATTTTGTTTTTTTAGCGCTCGCTCTAATCGCGAAGGAATAGTATAATCCTGCGGAAGTCCATAGCCAGCGGTTAAGCTGTCTCCTAGCATTAAAATAACAATCTCTTGATCTGCTAAAACAGCTTTTGAGCTTAACATACAGAAAATAATCAAGAGAATGTTGACAAATCGCCACAGGTCATCATATAGCGATAAAAAACTACTCTCTAATTTTCTCTTTTTTGAGTTACAACATATCATGAAAACCTTTGCTCCTAATCAACTTGCCCTAAATCTAAATAATATTCACCTAGAGCTCAACAGTCTTGCAGGCTCAGTCCAAATTCTAAAAGGAATCAGCATGAAAATACACGCTGGGGAAACCATTGGATTAATTGGGGCATCAGGATCAGGCAAAACATCACTATTAATGGTCATTGCTGGTCTTGAGGCCATTTCCAAAGGTTTAATAGAAATTAATGGTAAATCAATTCTAAATAAAAATGAAGATCAGCTTGCACTATTTCGCAGACATAATATAGGGATAATTTTTCAAAATTTTCACTTAGTTCCAACTATGACAGCTATCGAAAATATTGCCTTACCCCTAGAATTCTCAGGTATCAGGCAACCCTTTAAAATTGCTGCTGAACAATTAGACCTAGTTGGACTCAGTGCCCGTGCACAGCATTATCCGGGACAATTATCAGGAGGGGAGCAGCAACGAATAGCTGTCGCCAGAGCCTTCTCAACCTCACCTCCTATACTTTTAGCCGATGAACCTACAGGAAGCTTAGATAAGATTACTGGAAATGAAATTACTGACTTACTTTTTAATCTTCAAAACAAGTATAAAACAACAATGATTATTGTAACCCATTCACCTGAACTTGCGTCCCGCTGTAAGCGAATCATAAGCTTAGAAAATGGTAAAGTTTCAACTTCTAATGTATAGTCTTTGTGAAGAGTTAATATTAGGCGCAAGAATAGCTCAACGTGAGCTGAAAGCTGAAATAAGAAATAAGCTGAGAAACTTCTGGGTTTTTTTAGTCTGTATCATTCTTGGGGTGGCCGCTATAGCAAGCGTAGGCGGCTTAAAAGATTCACTACAAGCTGGCCTCAAATCAAATTCAAAAAATTTGCTAGGTGGCGATGTTGAAATCCGATTATCCCATAAACCTATCTCAGAAAAGCAACTAAATTACTTAAAGAATAACTCACAAAAAATTTCTAAAATAATAAAAATGCGGACTATGACTCGGTCGCAAAAATCAAATAATCATCGTACTTTAACTGAACTTAAAGCCGTTGATAATGCATACCCACTCAGCGGTAAACTGGTTTTAAACCCCAACAAAGATATAAATATTTTGATAGGTAAATCAAATGAAATTTGGGGAAGCGTAGTTGAGAAAAGCCTACTGACTAAATTAAATGCCAAACTAGGTGATCTTATCGTCATTGGTTCAACTCTTTTTCAAATTAGAGCAACAATAATTTCTGAACCTGACCGTATTGCCACAGGATTTAATTTTGGTCCAAGCGCCCTAATCTCATCAACCGCGTTGATGGAAACAGGGCTTATTCAACCAGGAAGTCAGACCCGCTATCACTATCGCATAATATTACCTAAAGGCGAAAAATTAGAAGGTTGGAAAAACAAAATTCAAACCAACCACCCTTCAACTAGGACGCGTATTCGTGGGCCTGAAGATGCTACCCAAGGAGCACGTCAATTTATTAAAAGAATGGGAACATTTTTTTCATTTGTAAGCTTAACTGTCCTATTCATAGGGGGGTTAGGCGTGAATAGTGCTGTGAAAAATTATCTAAATTCAAAAATTAAAACGATAGCTACATTCAAATGTCTTGGTGCTAGTGAAAGTTTAGTTTTTAAAATATATCTTTTTCAAGTTTTAGCTTTAGGCGCCTTTGGTGTTTTGATTGGATTAATGGTAGGGGCATTAACCCCAGTTTTATTACTTTCAATTTTCCAAGACTCTCTCCCAATTAAACCGCTGATCAAAATATTTATCCAACCCTTATTAATAGCAACATTCTTTGGACTTTTGAGTATTTTTACGGTCGCTCTCTGGCCAATAGGGCAGTATTGCAAATTCAAACCAGGATCTCTTTTTCGCGCAAAAACAGATCCTTTATCGCAGTATCCAAAGAGAATTTATTTATTTGCAACAATCGTTGGCGTGAGCCTTATCGGCATTCTCTGTATAATAACAATTGAAGATCACTTTTTTACCTACTGTTTTATACTTGGAGCTATTTTGATGTTCCTTATACTTCATTTTTGTGCAAGAATGACTATTAAATTAGCAACGATGCTGCCTCTTCCATCCAATACAATATTGCGCCTAGTCCAGTCTAATTTACATCGACCAGGCACAGTGTTCCCTGCCATTACTGTGTCTATTGGGTCAGGATTATCAGTCTTAATTGCTATCGCATTAGTTCAAGAGAACTTGAGCGATCAAATTACTAAAAATCTGCCAGAAAAAGCACCTGCTTTTTTCTTTATAGATATCCAGCCAAATCAAGTATCTAATTTTGATACAGCTATCAAATCTATAAAAGGTACAAGGAATTACCAGAGAGTCCCTACCCTTCGAGGAAGGATTGTAAAAATCAATGGCGAACAAATAGAATTATCTGAAATTCCAGAAGAAAGCCACTGGGCTATCCGTGGAGACCGCGCCTTAACTTATTCTGCAAAACAAACCAGTAAAGCTGAAATCGTTGCAGGAAAATGGTGGTCTGAGGATTATCATGGGAAACCCTTGATTTCTCTTGATTCTAAACTTGCAAAAAGTTTCAATGTGACCGTAGGTGATAATTTAACTATCAATATTTTAGGCAAAGATGTTAAAGCAGAGATTGCAAATCTCAGAAAAATAAACTGGAGAAAATTACAATTTGATTTTGCTATCATTTTTGCGCCAGGGACGCTTGAAAATGCTCCCTTAACCTATATGGCTGCAGTTGAAGTTCCTATAAAAAAAGAGGAGGAACTCGAAAAAGCAGCTACTCACAGTTTTCCAAATGTCTCTGCAATCCGAGTTCGAAATATACTGGAATCCGCCTCAAAAGTTCTTTATGGGATTAAAATCGCAATACAAGGAACAGCTATTCTAACCTTATTAATAGGAACTATTGTATTATCTAGTATTATGATAGCTGAACACCAAAGACGTCTTTATGAATCTGTAATCTTTAAAATGTTAGGGGCTACAAGACCTCAAATTATATCTATTTATTTTATTGAGTATAGTATAGTCGGTTTATTAACTGGGATAATAGCAGCTCTAATTGGGTCACTCATAGGTTGGGCAATAATAGAATTTCTTCTACAATTTCAATGGGTGTTCTCAGGGGAAGTTTTGATATATACAACTTGCATTTCGACTTTAACTGTTGCCACATCAGGACTAGTCACTTCATGGCATATTTTGGGACAAAAGACCACTCCGTTTTTGCGAAATGATTAATTTTTGTAACTTTATTCTATGAGGTATTGATTTAGCCACTTAATCTAACATATAATAAGGTATGTATAACTTTAACTAAGGAGCTTTTCATGGCACTCGGGCCTGATAATAAATTTACTCTACGTACTGCAAAAGCCAATGCATCAGAAAGACATTACTCTGATATCGATGTTGGACTTCGGACTTATATGCTAAAAGTATATAATTATATGTGCATGGGGTTAGCACTGACTGGAGCTGTTGCATTTGCTGCATCAACCTCTGATAGTCTTATGCAAGCAATTTATGGTTCCCCTTTACGTTGGTTAGTTATGCTTGCTCCTCTTGGAATTGTCTTCTTTCTAGCCGCAAAAGTAAATAGTATGGCAGCTTCAACTGCACAAACCGTATTTTGGATATTTGCAGGCGTAATGGGGCTATCTTTAAGCTATATATTTTTAGTATATACCGGAGCAAGTATCACTCGGGTTTTCTTTATTACCGCAGGAGCTTTCGCAGGATTAAGTTTGTATGGATATACAACAAAGCGAGACCTTTCTGCAATGGGAACCTTTATGGTCATGGGGCTTATTGGGATTATTATAGCAAGTGTTGTTAATATTTTTCTCGAAAGTAGCGGATTGCAGTTTGTTATATCTGTGTTAGGTGTTCTTATCTTTGCGGGGTTAACTGCTTATGATACACAAAAAATTAAGTCTATGTATTTAGATTCGGATGCCAATGAGGTTTCTGAAAAAAAAGCAGTTATGGGAGCCTTATCTCTATATTTAGACTTCATAAATATGTTTATTTTCCTTTTGCACCTATTTGGGAATCGTGAATAATTATAAATAAATTCTAGATAGAAAACCACCTTAACATAGAATTAAGGTGGTTTTTTCGATCAATTTATGCCAATCTATCTCTTGGAATGCCGCCAGAAAAATATGTGTCTAAATTATCAAGCGCTCTAAAACCCATAGCATTTCGAGTATCAACCGTTGCGCTTCCTATATGAGGAAAAATAAAAGCATTCTCCAATGGAAAATATCCAGTATTAACATTTGGCTCCCCTTCAAAGACATCAAGGCCTGCAGCGGCTATTCTCCCGCTTTTTAGAGCCTCAATAAGAGCACTATCTTCAATGACACCCCCGCGCGAAGTATTAACAATAACTGCATCTTTTGGAAACAAGTCAATGGTATTGCAATTTATCAAATTTTTTGTCTCTGGTGTCATTTGACAATTAATTGAGAGAAAATCTGATACGCTAAATAAATCTTCATAAGATTTGTGATATATTGCCCCCTTTTCAAGAGTTGGAGGTAATTTGTTGCGATTATAATAATGAATCTTCATTCCAAATGCGCGGGCTCGATCAGCTACAGCACAGCCAATTCTCCCCATACCCAATATTCCAAGCCGCCGCCCTCCTGGCTGAATCCCTAACAATTGAGTCGGAGTCCAACCTGTCCAGTTTCCAGAGGAAATCATATGGAGAGCCTCACGTGCACGCCTAGCAGCAGCTAAGAGAAGAAGTATTGCTGTATCAGCGGTTGATTCTGTTAAGACATCAGGTGTATTAGTAACTGTTATCCCCTTAGTTTCTGCAACCTGTATCTTTATATGCTCATATCCGACAGAAAAAGTTGCTATAATCTTTACACTA
>Ga0114999_10007909_pt1 | contig 11980 bp, 13 predicted proteins | sample ArcticOcean_MG_C_3_FD_89820 | JGI IMG/M metagenome (GOLD analysis project Ga0114999, IMG submission 89820) | Marine microbial communities from western Arctic Ocean - ArcticOcean_MG_CB8_126 | ecosystem: Environmental > Aquatic > Marine > Oceanic | place: Arctic Ocean: Canada Basin | collected...
CGACAGCCTCACGGTGGGGCCTTGCAACGTGGCAACCCTGGGAACTCTGGTGGTGGTACTCTAACTAAAAATATCAGGGATGTCTTTAGACAGGACCTAGAGATTGCCAGGGAACGATTGCTCGAGATCATGGCAGATCCAGAGGCCGATACCAGAGACCTAATTAGCATATTCGATAAGCTGGCCAAATATAGCGTTGGAGAGAAGCGGGACGGGGTGATTGTGGACAGTGAACTACTTAACGATTTCTTCGCCGTTGTAGAACGCTACATCGTCGACGAGACCCAGCTAAAAGTGATACGAGATGAGTGGCTTTCCCTTCTCGCCAGAAAACTTAAATCCTGACCGCCTGAGGACCCATGCTGTCCTAGACGAATACAAGTCTTTTGGCCACACCGAAGAGGTCGTGGCCCACGTCGAGTACCAGCACGATCCTATAGGCTGGATGAGGGACAAGTTGGGAGTCCCAGAGCATACCCTAGTCTGGTCTCTGAATGATGGCTATGGAGACCACAAGTGGGATGGGGACATCAACCCGCTAGCACTTGTCTGCAAAGAGATAGCAGAGTGGCGAGACGTCGGCGTCGAGTCGGGAACAGGTACGGGTAAGACCTTCTTGGGAGCTTGTATTGTACTGTGGTTCCTAGCGGTCTACGAGGACTCCATAGTGGTCACTGTAGCCCCGAAGCTTAACCAGCTAACCAAGCACCTCTGGAAGGAGATAGGAAGCCTATGGCCACAGTTCCAGAGAAGCTTCCCACAGGCAGAGCTACTGGCCTCTGGAGTGATACGAATGAAGCCCGCTGTAGAGGACCGTGAGATATGGGGAGCTACCGCCTTCGGGACGGGCGTTGGAGCAGAGGAGCAGAGTGCTACGAAGGCCCAAGGATGGCACGCAGAACATATGCTCATATTGACCGAAGAGACCCCAGGAGTCCACCCTGCTATAATGGTAGCTTTTGAGAATACCTGTAGCAGTCCCCACAACCTCAGACTAGCCTTCGGGAATCCCGACTATGAAGAGGACGAGCTACACCAATTCTGCCTATCCCCAAACGTGACCCACGTGAGGGTCTCAGCACTGGATCATCCCAACGTGGTAGCCAATGATTCATCGGTAGTCCCAGGTGCCGTGAGTGTACCAGCTATCGAGAGGCGGAAAGAGCTATATGCCCACATCCCCTCAATGTATGAAAGCAGGGTGAGAGGGATCAGTCCCAAGCAGGCTACTGGAGTCACTCTAGCCTTCGTCGATAGTGACCACATGGAGACCTTCGATCCAGCAGGGATGAAGGACCAGGAGTGGCCTATGTTTGGTGGCATAGATTTTGGTGCCTGGAGATTTTCCTTCATACTGGCAACGGCAGATAGGGCCAAGAGGCTCCACGTCATAGATGAGCTATTCAGTCAGCAGGAGACCCTGACCGCCAGGGCCAAGTCCATAGATGCTTTACTGTCCAAGTATGATGCTCCAAACACAACCCCGATATGGGGTGACTCTGCCAACCCTCAAGACATCCTAGAAATTAATCAGGCGTTCCGAAATATGGGTTCCAAGTACAGGGTCAGGGCGGTGTCCAAGACCTCTGGAGAGAGCAAGCCATATAGACGTGCCTGTGTCGAAAGGCTCCAAGATTTACTGGGTAGAAGATCCCTGCTATTCAATAGGTCTATGGGCAGGAGAATGATGTGGTATAAGGGTGCCTCAGTAGCGAGTCAGGGCAAGCAGATGACAGGCTCCAGGCTGATGTGGGAGATCCGCCAATGGAGATACCCAGAGAAGCGAGACGGCAAGGCCCAGGTCCAAGACCCCGATGACAATACAGCAGATGGAGCAGATGCCATAGCGGGACTTAGGTACTTAGTCATGTCGTGGTGGAAGGGTGCCAGGTACGAAGCCCCAGAGGACCAACCCAGGAGAAACCGTGATACAGGACTCGAGGACATTCTCGAGCGTGTCGCAGAACAACAACAAAAAATTCAGAGGTATCCATTTTGAGCGAACAAGAGAAGCAAAGCCGAGGCATGAAACGTAGGTTAGCCAGAGAAGTAGCTTACGAAAAAAAATTGACCACAGTAAATGATGTAAAAACTATTTTGGACAGATACCACACGTTGATGGTAGACCCACGCATACAGTTCCTAGAGGAGTATGTGTTCTATAAAAAAATGAAGCCATGGGAGAAAGCCTACTACCACTGGCTGAACTTCAAAGGCTGGTGCAAGGCTCGCTACAGGGCGTTTGAACGCATTGTGTACGCCCGCAGGTGGAACAAAGAGAGCAAGGCGGTACTAGATCGTATGTCGAAAGGAGGGACTATCGAAAATGACTAACGGACTCAGCAAGGCCAGCAACCTACCCACCATCACTATAGGCTTCGCACTGGCGGTGTTGGCCGCGACATGGGTGACGTCGGCAAAGTTCAGCGATATCCAAGACAGCATTGGAGCCAATCAGGTAGAACTGCAAGCATTAAGCGGAAGGTCGTCCAAGTATATCGGGGTGTCTGGGCTGCTAACGCGTCGCATTGATGAACTAGACGGCAGGGTCATCGAGTTGGAACGAGACTTGGCCGTCCTGCGATCCCAGCTTCAAGCGGTGCTGTCCAGATGAAAGCGAAGATCCATGTCAATCAGCATCAGGTCAAAAGCAACGCCAAGAATAATGAGAGGTTCCCCGTCATTACGGTTAAAACGTACAAGAGCAACGAGTACGCTATGAGCGTAAAGATTAATGGACCTAGTGTTGTCGTGTATTCTCCCGACAAGCCCCTGTCGTGTGGTGCGAAGGTATGGATAGAGGCTACATACGAAGACGTGGAACTACAAGAATGAAGTGGCCGTGGGTGAGCAGGATGGCATACGACCTGATAGTCGAAGAACGCGACCGACTGAGGGGTAAGAACGACAACTGGGAGGACCATGTGCGAAGGACAGACCGCAAGGACAGGGGGATGACCGAACTGCCAGCACAGAAGAAGACCCCGATGGAGCAGATCCCGCCCGAACTGGCGTATGTCATCGACAAATTTTCGAGCGAAACGACTAGGCAGTCGTTACGCAACCAGGCTAGGATTGCCCACAGCCGCGAGGGGAAGAAGTGGAGCGAGATAAGGGCGGAACTGGAAGCCACCCTTGGATAAAAAAATCAAGCTGTCCCCCAGGGAATCGCAGGTGGTGGTGCTGGTTGGGCAGCATGGGCTGACCTACGGTGAGGCCGCAAGCCATCTGGACATCTCGGGACGCACCGTAGAAAGCTATGTAGGGCGTATCCTACAGCGATATCCGTCTAGCAAGAGACCCAGGGCCGCGATAACCGAACTCTACTACCACACTGTAGGGGAAGTCCCTGGCAGGGAAAGCACTGACTAACGGCCTGGGGCGATAAGGCATAAATTTAATACTATGCCTAATCAATTAAATACCACAGTTACGTCCAGCGGGCATCACAATACAGAAGGTGCCCCCATCCAGCCCGACAGTCAGGCTGACGGTGAAAATATTGATCCCAGAAAATTAGCACAAGAAGTAGCTGAGTTCCATAAAAGCGGACTCGATCGAAAGCGTTATCGGGACCTGACCGCCGAAAAATACATGATCCACATAGATGGCGAAGGCGATAATCAATGGGCTGACATCTACAATGGCCAACGCATCCAGATACCACACAACCTTTCGGGTATTCCCCGTGCACAGAACAACTTATTACGGCCCATCGTAGACAACATGGTGGCGTACCACAGCACATTGCCGTTTAGATTTGTGGTAGATGCCAGGCCCGATAGGGCAGCACGGGAGTCGGCAGCCATTGACCAGGCGTTTGCTAATTATATGTCGTCGCTGACCAACTTAAACAGCCTGTTTGCTGAAGCTCTGTACATGGCAGCGGCTTACGGGCATTGCCCAATACACGCTCTCTGGAGAGACGATCCGCGATTCGACGCGTACCAGCCAGTGCACGCACTGGGTATGCAGGGACCACAGAGAGGCACGATTGACTGCTTTGTGGGAGACCCATTCGACACAGTCTACGGTACTGGAAGTAAGCGTGGGCAAGTAGAGCGAATGTCATACGGCAGGGTTGTAAGTGCTAACGGAGTCAGACAGGCCTTCCCACACATACCTAATCTTGAAGGTTCGACGAAGCTGAACTCCGCCAGTCGCTTTCAACGCACAGTACGCAAATGGCTACAAGCGGGAAATTCCATACATGGCACAGCGGCACAGATGGATGGGCACGACGGCGACGAGCTATTAGCTCTGATCTACAGAGAAACGGCACCAGGCGTGGACATGGACCACCCGCTAGGGCGGCTGACTATCGTGGCCTTGAATGGAAGTGCTACTACAGATGCAGCCGTCTCCTCTGGTGGCAGTAGTCATTCGTATGGCAACGCAGTGTTGCTACATGACGGCCCACTGCCTGGCGGGGTTTTTAGTTGCGTGCAGATTTACGCAACGAATAGGTTCGATGATGTCATGGGCAAGCCGTTTGTTGCAGACCTAGACGAGGACCAGGTACAGCTTAACCAGCTAGAAACACTGGTTAACGAGTTCGTCAGGAGAAGCGTGAGGGCTCCGCTGATTACATCAGGCGTGATCGCAGATGATAGTGCGGCCTACCTAGACGACGGGGAGATCGAGATCGACCCAGGCTCACAGTTTATACCCAGCTACCTAGAGCTTCCGTACAGGCACATACCCCTACTCGAAAATAAAATACGAAGACTAGAAGACGGGTTATTCCGCAAAGGTGGCTGGCAAGCAGCATCTAGAGGAGAATCCAGATCAGGCGATGCCGCCGCGAAAGTGGTCGCACTAGCGAGGGCAGACGACACGATCCACGGGCCTACCAACCAGGCGTTTAAAAAAGCAGCAGAGCAGTTCATGGGTATCTGCTGGAGACTAATGAAAGAATACGGTGACGTGCCGTGGATGATCGACGTAGCTGGAGACGAAATATCGCACCTGCTCAAGCCTTACATAGACAGGGGCCAACTGTCTGAAGAGCCACCGATGTACCGATTGACCTCGGGATTCGGTGCTACCCAAGAGACCAAAGCACAGCAGTTAATGCAGTTGTGGAATATGTTCGACCCACTAACTGGCGAAAGAGCGATTTCAACGAAACAGTTTAAGAAGCAGTTTCCCGATAGGAGCTTGTGGCCAGACGAGTTAGACCCCGAAGAGATGCGGGAGCGTAGGGCCAAGGTGATCAACCAGGGCATGAGGGAGGCGACAGCAGAGCTAAGAAAGACGTATCAGCTTGACCCGCAGCAGGTTAACAGCATGAGCGATCCGATGGTACTGCAAGCGGCTACAATGGTATGGCAGTTTATAGACAGAGAATATCCGATAATGATGGACGACGACATAGAGGCAAACCTCGAGGCGTTGTCTACCATAACGCAGGACGAAAGTGAAGACTCGGTTGTCAGACGCGTAGCAATACTACGGCAAGACCAGTTCTTCCAATGGCTCAGTGGCAAGCAACAAGCAACAGCTACTGAGGCAGAAGAAGGCGGAGGAGGAGGCTCTACTGCGACTGAAGCAGGAGAAGCTCAAGGGCAAGGCCCATCTCCTGTCGGGGGCACTGTTACGTCTGAGGCAATGACAACCTCGCCTAGAGAGGTGCGAGGGTTAACTACCGCAGCCCAACAGGGTGCGGCATAAAGTGGAGATACGATTATGAGTGAGACAAGCGTCGCCGTAGAGGCCCCGCAGGTCCCTGTAGAATCGACGGAATCCGTTGATACAAGTCAGGTATCTGAGCAGGCACCAGAGACCAGGACTGTCAGCGACATTAAGATGGGTGCCCGCGAGCGTTTAGCGGAAAAGTTTAACGAAGTGATGGCAGGGCAGGATTCCGAAACAACGACAGCTACTGACCGCCTTAGACAGCCGAAAGGATCGTCGAGGGGCGGGCAGTTTATAAAAGCAGAACAAACCGAAGAAGTGTCAGAAGAGACGCCGCCCGAAAGCTCGGCGTCAGACGCTTCGGGAGAAGTCCCCGACACTGAAACCGCTAGTGCTTCTGAAGCGGTGATGGATGGAGGGGCCGCAACTACCGAACAGGCCACTACCCCTGTAGGTACTGTGACAGTTCCCGTTGCAGACAATCATCCTCTGCGACAAAGGGGCCGCGAGGCGTTCAATGTGTCGCCCGAAGACGAACGCGATCTTCGAGCACTTTTGAATAGCCACACCCGTAGGTCAGAATTAGATGAGATGGAAGGCCAGTTAAACAACACAAACGCCCAACTCTTAGAGTCCCGTGCGAGTGCAGAATACTGGAAAGAGCGAGCGAGTGCAGGAGGAATGCTCACGCAAGAGCAAGAGCAAACTTACCAGGACCTTTCAAACACCTACGGAGAAGCTGACGCTGATAATTACCGAAATGGCATTATGGCCAACCTCCAGACTGAAGGATTAGACCAGAAGGTACAAGAGGCCCGTCAAACGCATAGTCAACAGGTAGCTGCGAACAAGGCTGCCAAGTTTGCTGGAGACGCGATAAACGACGCGATGGTCGGAAACCCGACAAGCAACGTCGAGCCTCAATATCCACTATGGTCGGAAACAGAAGTCAGGCAGACGTTGTCAGGCTACGGTGCACTGTGCCAAGCACAGAACGCCATGCCCACCCCAAACGGCTGGTATAAATATGCAGATGCAGTTTATAACAGCAACGAAAGGGTGCGTGCAGAGACTGATATACGAAGAGCCACGGAGGGCAGCCGCATAGCCACAAAGGCAAAAGCTGAAGCTACAGAGGAAGCGAGGGTTGCTGAGGAGCAGCGTCTCCAAGAAGCAGCCAATCGTCATGGTACGAGACCTAAGAGCGTAGCCAGCACTTTGACTGCGGGGGTGAGAGATCAAGGCACTCCCGAGGATAAGTCGCTAAGGTTTATGTCTCCAGGTCAACAGAAACGAGCAAGAAGGTCCCGCGTAAGGACGTGGGGCCAGAATGCTCAATAATTAAGGGTATTGACTTATGGCATTAGGCTCACAGTCCTCAAATCTTGAGGCTATCACCGACCTTACAGGGTTGGTGCATGAGATTTATGCTGGCGAAGTCAAGCCGAATGTATCCGCATGGTCACCTACCAGTCAGCTTTTCCAAGAGGCTGGAGCAGGCGACTATCGCATCGATGGCGAGAAGCTAGTCTTCTCAGCCGACCTGACTTATGCAGGTGGTGCACAGGGTACAGACGGTAACCTTCCCGATCATCAATACGTTGATGCGGTGGAAGGGCAAACAACGCCAGCAAGGCTCTACGTTCGTAGGGCTATAGACAACTTTATTGAAAAAAGAGCACAGAAGGGTCCAGGTGCTTTCGGGGATCTCCTCGGTCGGATGTTCGACCAGATGTGGGATGCTTTCGGAAGAGCCCAGATCCGTCATGCTGTAGGAACCTCCACGGGAACACTGTGCAAGGTTTCTTCACGCACAAGCTCTACAGTATTTGTTGTTAAAGACGGTTACGGGCACGCATCCACACCACCTCTGATGCACTTAGAGGTTGGTATGATCATCGGATGGGTGGACGTAAATGACAGTAACACTGTTGCAGGTGCGGCTACTATCACTGCCATCACCTACTCTACAAACACGGTAACCGTAACGACTGCGGCGACTTGGGAGCCAGGGAATGACGTGGCTGCTAATGACCTGATCGTCATGGCTACTACACCGAATATCGCAACTGACTACTTTACGTCAGAGTACACCAACGCACCTAACGGTCTGATGAACATCGTAGACCCAGATTCAGATGCGAGCACGGTGTTTAACATCGCCGAGGGTACTTACCCAAGGTGGAAGCCTTACAGAAAAGCTTCGTCTAGCTTCGATCACATCGAAGTGACAGAGCATTTCCGCAAGCTGAGAGCGAAAAGCACCTCGCCAGTTGGGCCTAGCACACACGTTTGTGTAGCCCAGGGTGCGGTTGTTGCCGAATTGGCCAGAACCTTGGTCGGATTCCAACAGCAGACTCAGCTTGGACGCACGTTTGAAGGCGGCTATCAGGCTGTCCGCATTGCCAATATGGACTTCATTGAAGACGATTGGCAGTTGCATGACGTGTTGTACACACTCTCTGTAGAAGACCTCTTTACTGTCGATCTCGACGGTGAGGCCGACTACTTTGCCGAAGACGGAAGCCAGTTCTCAAGATTGGCCGACTTTGACGGTAAAGAGTGGTACGTCAAGAGTTATATGCAGTCGTTTAGTGATAGGCGTAACAGGCACGCCGCACTGACAGGTATTAGTCTTGCTAACGTAACGGCGGCTGACTTCAGCCCAACGCCTGACTATTAAAATAGTTAGGGACTAGTATATGATTGAGATGCGGGAGTCTCGCCCTCCAACGGGGCTCCCGTGTTTCAGTCAGCAGCAAAATGAGTGAAAAAAGTTTGGACACCGTGTCCAGAACTTCTCACTGCTTTAGACTGCCCCTGAAGGCGGGGGTGAGAGGATAAAAAAGATGGCAACGATTAAGATGCAAGGAGCACTGTACGACACAGTGCGGAAACTTGCGAATCAGGTTAATGACCTGAGTACCGTATTGAAAACACGGTGTGTGACGCCACCCAACTTCGAGATCGACACTAACTTCGACATTCAAAACGGAGATGCGTTTGAGATCGAATCAGGTGGCATACAAAAAACAGCAGCTACCGATGTGAATTTCAACACGGGCACAGCTACCGTAATTGCGACCAACGCTTACTGGGCGTGTGGGCTACTGTCGATTGATATTGATGGTACTACCGCCTATGTGAACTGGGGTGCAGAGGCGGCTTCTGAAGCCTTGGCCTTAGCGGGTCTGTCCAGTGTAACCGCTACTGGTGATGTCACTTGTGGCTACGTCGCAGTGCAAGCAGCCGCAGGACAAGACTGGGTTGCGGGTACAGACGCACTGCAAGGCGGGACTGGTGGTCAGGTCTCACAGGACACCAACTACTACAACAATCAATACGTTGGGGCGGCTGGCAAGGCTGTGTTAGCTGACAATCAGCTATCATTTAGTGCGGTGGGAACACCGTAATGGGATTGGTATCAACGATGGGTGGGGCACGGCAGAAACGCCGTGCTCCCCTAGAGTTCCAAGATGCAGTCGAACTGCACTTTAGGAAGAGCGGTAGACACGCGAATATCGTGTGGATTCCAGAGCCTGTCTGTCAGTGGCAAGTACGCATCACGCTCAGGCCTGATGATCCAGCGTTACGGTCCTTCCAAGCAGGAGAGGCAGAAGAAGAGCCCATCGAGACGGTCGAGATAACCTACTTTGACGAGCAAACAGGCCTGTATGTAGGGCATGAACTCGACGAACTAGGTGTCAGCGGGTTAGTTGAGATGCTCGAGAAGGGAGATATGTGGAGCGGCCAGGGTAGGTTTAGCTCTATACAGGACGCCATGACCTGGCAGGTAGAGACACAGCGTAGTGCAAGAGAGAGGTTGAGGAACGCCATGCGAGATGAGGCGTCAGCAGTAGCGAGAGACGTTCGGAAACGAGTTCTGAACGAACCAGTTTTACCAGTAGGAATCAGTTTTAACGAGTCCCCCCCTGATAAGGGGCCGACACAGGAGAATAAGATATGAGACAGAGACTAAATAGTATTCGTGGCTTGCAGCCGAGAACAGTGCTTGATGGCACCGAGGAGATCATCGACACACACACCGATGGCCGTCCTATCATCCAACGCACTTACACGAAAGAAGTGCGAGAGCCTGTACTAGACAAGAGCGGTGACCAGGTGTGGAAGATGAACCAGATGGGAGTGCCGACAGTGCCCGTGTACAAGCTCAGACCTGAAGAGGTTACCGAGACGTATGTGTACGACGAGCTAAGGACTGGCCACAACATGAGAAACTACCACTTCAGGGAAGACAAAGTGGAAGTCGAGGCGAGGGCCAAGAGAGCCCGCGTCAGCAAGTTACAGGACGAGTTTTTTGCGGTAGCGGAAGACCGAGGCTTGTCAGCCGCCGAGATCGCTGACTTCGTAGCTGAGGGAAAAGCAGAAAAGGTAAAACCAAAACCCAAGATTAAGGCAAAAGCGTAATGGCCGTACTCACTAATTTGGCAAGTATGCAACGAGCTTTTTATAGGCTAACAGACACAGCGTCTGACGATGACAGCCTTATAGAGCACGATGACTCCTCATTGGAAGCTGTGAATCAATTCCTCCAGTACGGAGCAAACGATGCTCAGGACTATCTGATGGACTGTGGCTTGTCTGATCGGTGGGTAAAACCACACACCGCTATAACGTCTTGGAGTGGCAGTGATTCAGCCGATGGTGGGCGATATGTCAGCTTGCCAAGTGATTTCTTCCGCCTCTCGGGGGACGGCATGACCAGTGCCCTCCGCCAAGCAGACGGCACGAGATGGGGCCAGTTGGTAGATTTCAGGGATCGGTTCAGGGTGCGAGGCAATCGTTATTGGCTACAGAATGAACAATTATGGATCGCTAGGGGTGCGAACCCGCCAGCAAGCCTGCTCGTGGACTACCATTTCCGCTTGCCGACGCTATCGAGTAGCACGGTGGACTTTCCAACCGAGGACAGGCCGTTGATTGTGGCATACGCCACAGAGCGGGCTATGGAAGACAGTTGGCTACCTGGTGGCCCAGAGATGGAAGCAAAGATTAGGAACAAGGTCCGAATCTGTGAGCAGAGAGCGTTTAGGCGGTCTCGCCGTAGTCGGGCACAACGCAAGCTCAGACCAAAGCCAACGATTGGCACTCACTACTTTACATAGGAACGAATTATGCTGGGAATGAACGCAACACAACACGTTAAGGTAGTCGCAACAGGAGAGAAGTCTGGCTCCACTTCTGCTGCCCAGTTGCCTGATATCACTGCCAAATGTGTGAATATCAAGGCTGTAAGGGGCAATAGTGGGAACGTCTATATCGGATTCGCAGGAGTCACCGTGGTAGATGGTACTACCGATGTGACGAGTGGGTGGGAGCTAGATGCGGCAGAGGAGACTGGATGGATACCCGTAGGAAACCTGAATGAACTTTATATCATCTGCGACAACGCTGGTGATGACCTGGTTTACATGATCGGACGGTAAAAAATGGCGGCATTTGGAATTAAGGCGATACAGCCACAGGACAACGAACACGTCTTTGGCTTTGCCACAGCCCGTGGTACAGCAGACATGGCATTGTTGGAAGTGTGGAATGGTCCGACGCAATCGGATCTAAGGTTCACTATAGACAAAGAAGGCCAGTTGCAGACACGAGATGGCTCTGCGGCAAGGCCGACGTATAGCTTTGAGACCGACAAGACCACTGGTAGGTATCTATCAGGTTCCGCCTCGATGCTTGACGTGGTGTCAGGGACCGCTGTAGGAACATGGACAGCGGGCAAGTTGACCTTGGTCGAGCTACAAGTGGATAACATCAACGTCAACGGCAACACTATCAGCAGCACGGCGGGCACAGACCTCCTAATCACGCCTCTATCAGGTCAACAGATCGTCCTAGACGGCACAATCATCATAGACGCTGGAGTCGTAACGGGAGCCACTTCGATTACTAGTAGCTCCTTCGTTGGAGCACTAACGGGCAACGCCGACTCAGCTACTACGGCTACTACAGTTACAAACGTCACAGCTAGTGCAAATGACAGCACCAACGAGACTGTCTATCCGACGTTTGTGGGTGGAGCTACAGGTGCCCAAGGAATAGAGACTGATACTGGGCTAACGTATAATCCGAGTACAGGGGTGCTTACAGCAACCACCTTTACGGGGGCTTTGACGGGTACTGCCAGCACGATAGTGGTCGCAGACAGTAGTACCACCACCACCTATCCTGCTTTTTTCGACAGTGCCACAGGCTCGTTAGCTATAAAGACCGATGCCTCGAACCTGACCTACAATGCTTCAACAGGAGTTTTGACCTCCGCAGGGATCATTGTACCAGACGGCAAACTGACCTTAGCCTCTACTGCTGTTACCTCTAC
>Ga0114999_10007911_pt1 | contig 11978 bp, 9 predicted proteins | sample ArcticOcean_MG_C_3_FD_89820 | JGI IMG/M metagenome (GOLD analysis project Ga0114999, IMG submission 89820) | Marine microbial communities from western Arctic Ocean - ArcticOcean_MG_CB8_126 | ecosystem: Environmental > Aquatic > Marine > Oceanic | place: Arctic Ocean: Canada Basin | collected...
CGCCACAGTGCGACATTCCTATCGATGCGAACGCCACTGTAGCCGCCAGTATTCACTTCTTTGAGGGGCGCGGTCGAGAGACCTACCGTTCCTGGATGAAGCGCTCCGGGCGTTACCGGGACCTCGTGCTTCCCATTCTGCGCGAGCACGGAGTGCCTGAGGATTTTTTCTACCTCGCCATGATTGAAAGCGGCTTCAGGACAAGCGCCTACTCGCGAGCGCACGCGGTGGGACTTTGGCAATTCATTCAGAGCACAGGGAAGCTCGAGGGGCTGCACCGAACCTCACTGATCGATGAGCGTCGTGACCCCGTCAAGTCAACGGTAGCAGCAGCCAGGCACCTGCGCAGATTGTACGGTGAGTTCGGCGACTGGCGACTCGCGGCCGCGGCTTACAACTCCGGGCGCGGACGTGTCAGACGCGCCATCGAGAGAGACGGAACACGTGACTTTTGGAAACTTCAACTGCCGCGCGAAACCCGCAACTACGTGCCACTGCTGATGGCCGCCACCATCATCGCCAAGAGTCCCGAGCTGTTTGGCTTTGAAGAGGTCGGATTCGACCCGCCTTTTCAGTATGATGAAGTCGCCCTACCCAAGCAGATCTACCTCAGTGCCGCCGCCAAGGCACTGGGGGTACCGGTGTCGACGGTGAAGCGTTTGAATCCGGAGTTGAGGGGGGCGCTCACACCTCGAACGAAGAAACCCTATCGCCTTCAGGTTCCCAGCGGCCAGGGAACCACTTTTCTGGCGCGCTATGAACGACTGCCCGACTCTGAAAAATTCACGGATTCCGAGTACATCGTGCGACGAGGCGATAACATTTCTACCATCGCCAACATGTTCAACGTCCGCGTTTCTCACATCGCTGCAGTCAATGATCTGAGTGACCCGAACATGATTCGGCCAGGGCAGAAGCTGCGCATTCCCGGACGCGGCAAGGGCGGCACCCCCATCGTCGTCAATGGCGTTAAGTACACGGTGCGGCGCGGTGATTCCCTCAGCGGGATTGCTCTTGCCCTGGGTGTCAGCGTGAAGCAACTAAAAAGCTGGAATGGTCTGCACAGTGATCTCATACGTCCGGGCGACCAGCTAGAAACCGGGACCGCACGGTCTCGTGTTATGGCCAGCCGCAACAGGGCCGGGACCCTTTCGGCAAAGCAATCCCCACACAGCCCGTACACTGTTCGGCGGGGCGAAAACTTGTGGCAGATCGCCCACCGCTTTGATGTGGCGGTGGCTCAAATTACTGCCTGGAACCAGCTGAAGAGCCCGGTGATTCATCCCGGACAGGAGTTGCTGGTGGCTGCCCCAGAAACGCTCAACTACACCGTGGTCAAGGGAGATACACTATACGCGATAGCCCGTCGCTTCGGCCTCGATGCCAAGCTGATCGCCAGGCAGAATAACATGGACATGTCGTCGACGTTACTGGCCGGCATGACCATCAAGATCAACCACCAGAAATCGGTCGACTAGACCATGTTCCAGGTCTTCAGGCACTTGCTATACCTCATCCTCGCGACAATCCTGCAGACGACGTGGGTGCCCTCCATCGAAATCTTTGGGCTTCAGCCCGATCTTATCCTGCTTGTCGTCGTCCTCATCGCCGCCAAGGCGGGTCATGTAGAGGGGGTGATTTTCGGCTTCTGTGTCGGCCTTTTCCAGGACGCCTATAGCCCTGCTGATCTGGGACTGAACGCCCTGACCAAATCGATTGTCGGCTTCGCCGTTGGCCTGGGACGCGGCGGCGTTATGATCGACACCCTGCACGTAAGACTGCTGATCGTGTGTGGGGCCGTGCTCGTCCACGATCTGATCTACTACGTCGGCCACAGTGACATCTCCCTCGCCCATGTGCCCTACTACTGGGTCCGTTACGGCATCGGTCGGGCCGTGTATAGTGCGCTTATCGCTGGCGTCTTCGTCAGCGTCTTCCAGGCACGACGTCGGTTCGTAGCCGAGTGAGTGGGTGAAGGATGGATCCGGCAACCCATGAGGAGTGGATCCGTAAGCAACGGACGATTCTCGCCGTCGTCGGCCTGCTCTTTGGCATTCTCTTTCTCAGACTCTTCCACATCCAGATTAACAACGCGGCTGACTACACTACAGCGTCTGAGGACAATCGAATACAGCACAAACGCGTTAAGGCCCTGAGGGGTCTCATCCTAGACTCAGAGGGCCATGTCCTCGCCGGCAATCGTGCCTCGTACACGATTTTTCTAACTCGCTCAACCCCTGAACGCGATTCCCTGGCCGTGGCCGCCCTGGAAGAGGCGATCGGCAGTTCCGTTCAATACGCCCCCACCAAGGCGCCCCGGGTTCGGCTCAAACGAGACGTCGATTTCAAAACCGTGTGCGTCGTGGATGAGCGGCTGCGCGACGAATGGAACCTGGACATCGTCATCGAGCCGCAGCGCAATTATCCGTACGGTCCGCTCGTCGCTCACCTGCTCGGTTACATGGGGGAGATGCAGGAAAGCGACCTGTCTGCGCCACATGCCAAACGCTACGAAACGGGCGACTACGTCGGCAAGACAGGGATCGAGAAGGTTTACGAGGAGAACCTGCGTGGAGTTGACGGCGTACGCTACATCGAAGTCGATGTCCTGCGTCGCATCAAGAACGATTTCCCCTATCCGGAAAAGGACAAAACGCCCCTCAGCGGCAATGATCTCGCTCTGACGCTGGACCTGGCAGTGCAACAGGCAGCCGAGAGTGCCCTCCCGGACACCTTGGCCGGCAGCGTCGTCGCACTAAATGCACAGACCGGCGCCGTGTTGGCGATGGTAAGCAAACCCAGTTTCGACCCCAACGCGTTTGTGTCGTTTCAGGCACAGGACGAGCGCCGGCGATTGTTGCAGGGGGATTCAGGGGAACCGATGCTCAACCGCTCGACCAAGGGCACGTATCCGCCAGGGTCGACGCTCAAGCTGATAGCAGCCGTCGCGGCACTCGAGGCCGGCATCACGGATACCCTGAGCACGTTTGAGGCCTGCGCTGGATCACTGGCTGTTGGCGACGTCGTCTTCCGCTGCGCCAAACGCGAAGGCCATGGCGAGCTCAACCTGCTCGAGGCTGTCGAAGTGTCCTGTAACATCTACTTTAACCACCTGGCCAAGGCTTTAGGCGTGGAGGCCTGGAACCAGACCGCACACGACTTCGGCTTCGGACAGCCTACCGGCATTCGCCTGGACCCCAGCGAAAAAGTGGGACTGTTGCCGGACCGGCACTACTACTCCGATCGCGGCGGCTGGGTGGGAGGCCATCTGATGAACCTCGTGATCGGCCAGGGCGACATGTTGGCCACACCGTTGCAAATGGCCCGCTACACTGCGGCCCTTGGCAACGGGGGTTATCTGGTAACGCCACACTTGAGTGGTTCGGTGCCGCCGAGGGAAAAGGTCAAGAACGTCTCTCCTGCTACGCTCGACATTACCAAGAAATCCATGTACAGGGTCGTCCAAGGCGAAAAAGGGACGGGGCGACGGGCGCGAATTCCCGGTGTTGATATCGGCGGCAAAAGCGGTACCGCCCAGGTCAACCATCGGCCCGATGACGATGCCTGGTTCATCGCCTTTGCACCCTACGAAGAGCCAGAGATCGCAGTCGCAGTCGTTATCGAGTCCGGCGGTGCTGGCGGCTCACACGCGGGGCCAGTGGCACGTCGCGTTATCGAAGCGTACCTCAAATCCAGTGGCTACGACCTTAGCAACACTACAGTCGCCACGCCGCGGGCCCCGACTGCAGAGAGCGATACGAGCCTATGAACCCGTCGCGGGAATTCGACCTGATGCTGTTGCTGGCCGCGGCCCTGGCGATCTTGTTCGGTATCACCATGATCTACAGCGCTTCCAGTCCATCAGCTTTGTGGAAAAGCCAGGCGACCTACGGCATCCTCTTTCTGATAGTCGCAGTGGCGATCGTCTACATTCCGGACAAGGTCGTGTACGGGGTGGCCTACCCGCTCTACGGGGTCAGCATTCTGAGCTTGCTGGCGGTGTTGGCCTGGGGCACCGGCGAATCTTCGCGTTGGCTCAGCCTCGGGGCGATCAGCGTACAACCCTCAGAATTCGCCAAGGTCGCCACGGTGATGGCCCTGGCCCGCTACCTGGGCGATTGCGGCAGTGAACAAGTGGCGCGGCCGCGGACCTTTTTGACGGCACTGACATTGTGCGGCCTGCCGATGTTTCTGGTCGGCCAGCAGCCCGACCTGGGTACGGCGATATCGTTGGGGGCCGCCTTTCTTCCCATGCTGTATTGGGCCGGCATGAGACCGCTGCACATTTTTTTTGTAACGGCACCCCTACTGAGCGTGGTCTTTTCGTTCGAACCGCTCTGGGGGCAGGACAGTGCGCCGATCGTCTTTGCGATCTTTATTATTGCCACTTCGGTGACTATTCAGGCCATGCTGTCACGATTGTGGATCACCCTGACGCTGTTAGCCGTTGATCTGTCGGCGGGACTCATCAACGCCGTCATCTGGAAGAACGTCCTGCACGGCTATCAGAGAGCCCGGATCGAGACTCTCCTCGATCCGGAGAGCGATCCGCTGGGAAATGGTTGGAATGTCATCCAGTCCTTAATCGCCATTGGTTCCGGAGGACTGACGGGCAAGGGGTTTCTTCTGGGAACGCAGACGAAGTACGAGTTTCTCCCGGAAGCACACACGGACTTTATTATCGCCGTCGTCGGTGAGGAACTCGGCTTTCTCGGGAGCGTTGTGGTGTTGTCTACCTTCCTGTTTCTGATCTGGCGAGCCGTGTACATCGGCACCATGGCGAACAACCGGTTCTTCTCACTGCTGGCGATCGGCTTCGCATCGATTATCGTCTTTCACGTGTTCGTCAATGTCGGGATGACGATCGGTCTGATGCCGGTGGTCGGACTGCCGCTGCCCTTTCTCAGCTATGGGGGCTCGTCGCTGTTAACGAACTGCATCATCATCGGCCTACTCCTCCACGTGTACGCACACCGTCACGAGTACTGATGAGACCTCTGCGCCTCCGTCGTCGCGGTCCTGGCTTTGTCGCCTGCCTGGCGCTGTTGGGAACCTTCGTAATCGAAAACCACTGCAGCCTTCCCGTGTTCGAGGCGCAGGACCGTTTCGATCATCTGAGATTGGCACACTACTATCTGCGGTCGGGATTTTCTGACAGAGCCCTGACGGAGGCCCGGCGTGCCCTGCGCGAGGACAAGGACAATGTCGAGACCCTTGTCGTCTTGGCTCGCGTCTACCAGCAAACGGGAGAGATCGAGAAGGCCGTTGACGTACTGGCGGGCGCCATTCGCCTCAAACCCGATGACGAAGGCCTCTTCATGCTGCTGCACGGGGTTTGCGTCGAAGCCGATCGCCCTGACCTTGCTGTCGAGGCGTTTGAGCGACTGTTCGAGACTTCGGCCGACAACTGGCACGCCCGCAGAGCCCTTGGATGGGCCTATGAGCGCGGCGATTCGACGGATGTAGGTCGAGCCGCAAGGGGACTACAGCTGCTCGAAGAAGCCGTGGCCGACTCCGCAGCAGTAAGTGCTGCGAGCCTGACGTTCGCCAGACACCAACTGGTGGGCGCGTACCTGCGGCGAGCACGCACCGAGGATGCCGTCAAGGTAGTTGAAGCCATCCTCGGGTCTGACCCGAGTGATCGTTTCGCGCTGCTGACACTCGGTGAGTACCATCTTGGGCGAAACAACACAGAGGAGGCCGAGCGCCTTTTCGACCGTCTGTTGGTCGCAACCAAGGCGCCCTCAGCCCTGGCCGCGCGCATCGCCGGCCTTTGGTATGATGCCGGTCATCGGCGACATGCCATCCGTTACTACGAATTGGCGCTCCAGGAGGAGTCGCCACCTGCGACCCTGCTGAACAATCTTGCCTGGACGTACGCGGAGGAGGAACTCTCCCTCGAACGCGCGCGCGAGCTCTCCCTTAGGGCGGTCAAGGAGGAGGCTGACAACGTCGTCTTTCTAGACACCTATGCCGAAGTCCTGTATCGCCAAGGCCGCACGAAACAGGCGGCGGCACTCCTGCGCCGGGCAGTCGAGCTCGAACCCGAGGACGGCGAGCACCGCAACTATCTGCTTCAGCAACTCAAAAAATTCAGCGCCGCCAGTGGTTTCGTGGTGCCGGGGCCGCCTACCAGCACAGAATAGGTCACCGTCGCTCAGTGGCGGAATTGTTGGACGTCAATCCGCAGATGATCCAGCCTGGTGTAGAGATTCTTCCTGGACATGCCGATGGCATCGGCCACGTGTGAGATCACGCCGTTGTGGCGTTCCAAGGCATGCGTGAGAAACCGCCGGTCGAAGCGGCTCCGTGCTTCCCAGTAGGTTGCGCCGCTGCCGAGGGCGGTAAGCTCTTCGTCGTCATGCCAATGAAGGATCTCGCCAGGAATGTCGGCGACACGCAGCATCGGCGAACGCGTCAGCACGAGCATTCTTTCGAGCGTGTTCGAGAGCTGTCGGATATTGCCGGGCCAGGGATAGCTCTGCAGCGCCTGCGCCGCCTCCGGGTCGATGCCTTCGATTTCACGGGGTGACCCGGATTGCCGCAATGCGGCTCGCGCCTCAACCAGAAAGTGCTCAATGAAGAGCGGAATATCCTCCGGGCGGTCGCGCAGGGCGGGTAGCCGAATGGGAATGATATTCAGTCGGTAGAACAGGTCATCGCGAAACGTACCGTCCTTAACACACTGCTCGAGGTCGATATTACTGGCGGCGAGCACGCGAACATCGGCCTTGAGCGTTCGCGTTCCACCAATGCGCTCGTACTCTCGTTCCTGTAGCACTCGCAACAGTGGCAGCTGTACCCTTCGGTGCGCCGACCCGATCTCATCGAGAAACAGGGTGCCCCGTTGCGCCAGTTCGAAGCGCCCGGGTCGTTGCCGAACCGCGCCGGTAAAGGCCCCCCTTTCGTGACCAAACAGTTCGCTGTCCAGGACCCCTTCGGGAAGGGAGGCACAGTTAACGCCGACAAATGGACCCTGTTGACGCTGACTGCTGGCGTGAATGAAGCGCGCGATTACTTCCTTGCCTGTGCCAGACTCACCCTGAATCAAAACGGTAGATTCACTCGAGGCGATCGACTCCAAGTCTCTCAACAAACGTTTCATTCGGGCATTGTCGGTCACCAGTAAAGGCGCCGAATGCGGTCCGGACCGGGGGGCGACTGCAACCGTCGGCGCGTCAAGCTCACTGTTGTCCCAGGACTTCACGAGTTGCGCGCCGTCGTCGACCTGCACCTGCGAGTTGGTGTACATCATGATGGTGACCTTCTCCCATAGTCTGGTGAGCGTTGCCGTTTGTGAAGGTTGCCTTGCAAGCAGCGTGCCCCGCGGTTGCACAAACCTGCTGTTCCACCACCTCAGTAGCGGCAGACCGTTGTGGATACGGGGGTTAGCTCCTGGCCGGGTGGAGGAACGATCCATCGATTTTTATCGGCTGGTCCGTCGCAGACACACGGCGCGGTACCGGTCCGACAGATCACGACAGGTCAGCAGCCCAGCTTATGGTCGCTGCCACGTGACGGTCTCCGTCTCCCGATTCAGCGTCGGCTGTATGTCTTAAACGTCCGTTGTAAACATCCGTTGCAGGTCAATTGCAGGTCGATTGCCCGGCATAGAAAAAAGTGGTTCGGGCCGTAAACTATTTTACTTGAGCCGCCGCCCGGGATATGAGCATACTACTGCTAACCTTATCACTCCCCTTTTGCCAACGGTGTCTATGATGACGAACCGCGCAACGTACCGAACGCTCATCGACCATGTCAGGAGCCATCAGCCAGGTCTTGACGCAATCTTCAACGACATCGACCGCCTCCACGGATTCAATATCAGCGTGCTCGTGCAGGGAGAGAGTGGTTCGGGGAAGGAGGTGATCGCCCGTGCCCTCCACGAATGTGACCCGACACGCCGTGAGGGCCCTTTCGTCGCCATCAACTGCGCCGCTTTACCCGAGCAGCTACTGGAGGCCGATCTGTTTGGCTATCGACGAGGCGCCTTTACTGGCGCTGAGGAAAATCGCGCCGGACTCTTCGTTGACGCAGATAGGGGAACGCTTTTTCTGGATGAGATCGGTGAACTGCCATTGTCCCTGCAGGCCAAGCTGCTTCGGGTGTTGCAGGAGAGAACCGTCCGTCCCCTCGGCGCTGGCGAGGAGCAGGAGGTAGATGTGCGGGTCGTCAGCGCGACAAATCGTGACCTTTGGGGCTGTGTTCAGGAGCAGTCGTTCCGGCCCGATCTGTATTTTCGCTTAGGGGAATACGTGGTGGAGGTACCACCACTGCGACAAAGACGACAGGATATCGTGCCACTGGCTCGCTATTTCGCCCAGCAGTACGGACGTGAACTTCAGCGTCATCCGGTGCGATTTACGGTGGAGGCGGAGTGTTGGCTACAGGCCCAGGACTGGACGGCGAACAACGTGCGCGAACTGAGTCTGTGCATAAAAAGAGCGCTGCTGCGAAGTCATGGAGAACTGCTCGGTGTGACTGAGCTTATTCAATCCGAGATCTGCACGAACCCAAGATACATGCTGCAAAATCCAGTAAGGGATGACCTTGGCGAGAACCAGTTGCGTGACACACTACAGCGCACAAAGGGCAATATCTCAGCGGCGGCGAGGCTATTGGGTATGAAGCGCTCGACCCTCTTCGACCGCTTGACGAGGCTCGGCTTGAGAGAGGGTGTCTGAGTGGATACCGCGATGCCATTCGAACTCATCGACAAACCAGCCGGCGTCCCGGGTGACCGAGACGGCTTCAGCCAGTTTATCTCTCAGCGCCGCGCCCAGCCACTATTCGCCGTCAACGACCTGGATTACGACATCTCCGGTGCGGTGATGGTGACGGAAACTGCTCAAGTATGCGAGCAGCTCCGTCAACGGATGGCCGGCGGCGGTTCGCGAACCGTGTTCCGCTTCGTCACCGATCAACCAGCACCGCGCACACAGAAAAAGCCCGGACCGCATAGGCTGCGACGATGTGATGGCATCCCCTTCCAGGGCACGAAATACTCGGTGTGGGAAACGGCGACCCTCGGTTTCGCCGACACACAACGGCTACGCAAGGAAGCCTCTGAGGCCGGTGTCGCCATTCTCGGTGACACCGCTCACGGCGGCTCACCCTTTCCCCGGCTCATGTTGCACTGCGTCGAAATGCGTTTCGATGCCGACGCTGCCGATGGAGATCTGCGCCCGCCCTATCGCGTCCCCCCGCCGTTCGTCTTCGACTGCCCACAACAATTCGACAGAGCCGATCTGATAAACTGGCTGGTTTGTATCGAACGCCGACAACGGTCCTTCGCCGTCAAAGCGGAGACGACACTGCGTTTGATTCATTCGGATGGGGGACTGCTGCGCTGCGACCGCCTGGGATCCGTGTGCTGGTTCTACTGGTACGGCGAGGAGGCCCCGACAGCGGCGCAACTCGAAGAGGTCAGCACGGTGGCGGCTGTCGCCGGCGTTTCTCAGTGGCGTCTGCAATGGATGTTCGATCGGGGTCGGGATCCCCATCACAAGCAGCTTTGGGGAAATGGCGCTGGCGAATCCCAGTGGACGGGTGAGGAGAACGGGGTGCGCTATCTGTTTCGCGAAGCCCAGGGCCTCTCCCCGGGTCTGTTTCTGGACCAGCGCCACAACCGCCGTTGGGTAATGGAGCACGCACGTGACCAGCGAGTACTGAACCTGTTTTCGTACACCGGAGGTTTCGGGTTATGCGCCGCTGCCGGGGCAGCTGCCGAGGTCGTCAATGTCGATAGCAGCCGCAATACCCAGGAGTGGGCCCGCGAGAATTTTTTACTGAATGGGTTCGCGCTCACCGATGTCGAGTTTTCGGTGACGGATGCCCGACTATTTGTGCAGGGTTGTGCCCGTCGTGGCCGCCAATTCGACCTGATTGTGTGCGATCCGCCATCCTTCGCCCGCTGTCAGGATGGAGTCTTTCAACTTGAGCGGCACCTGCCCGAGCTTCTGCGCGACCTGCTCGAGATCGCCGCCCCGGGGGCAGCGATTGTGGTCAGTACGAACTATGAAAAATGGAGCTTCGCCGAATTTCGCCGTGTAGTGATTGACAGCGTCAGACAGCGGACGCAAGTCTTGCCCATGCCGTCACCGGATTGGGATTTCGAGGTACCGGGACAGGTCGCAGAGCCAATCCTCAAGTCGCTGTGCCTGCGGGTGAATCAGGTTGGTTAGATCAAGCGACGGCGCTGACTTCGATGGCCAGACGACGGTAGTTGTCAGCCCCCGTTGAGCGCGGTTCGTAGAGGATGACTGGTTTGCCAAAGCTTGGCGCCGCGGCAAGACTGACGTTCCGCTTGATCACGGACTTGTAGACTTTGTCACCGAAGTACGACATGACTTCTGCCGCGACCTTCTTAGACAGCTGCAGCCTCTCGTCGTACATGGTGAGCAAGACGCCCTCGACCTCTAGAGTGGAGTTGAGGTAGCGTTGCACCAGGTGGATCGAGTTGAGCAGTTTGCTGAGTCCTTCCAACGCGTAGTACTCACACTGAACCGGAATCATTACCGAGTCGGCGGCGGTCAACGCGTTGACCGTGAGCAGCCCCAGTGAGGGGGGGCAGTCGACGAGAACAAACTCATAGTCATCCTTGACCTCTTCTATGGCCTCAGACAACTTTCTTTCGCGACCGAGCACGGCGGCCATTTCAACTTCAGCGCCGGCTAGATTAATGTGAGAGGGAACGAGTTCCAGAAGGGGTATTTCGACAGAACAGATCACTCCGGCCAGCGGTACGTGACCGAGTATTACCTCGTACACCGAACCTTCGAGGCTATCGCCGCTAGCAGCGTAACCAGATGTGGCGTTGGCCTGTGGATCGAGATCAATTAGAAGGGTTTTGTGTCCCTTGGTAGCTAGGCAGGCTGAAAGGTTGACCGCCGTCGTTGTCTTCCCGACGCCGCCCTTCTGATTGGCGATTGCGATTACTCTGCCCATTGCCTCAGCTCGTTGGTCGACGGCGAAACGGCTTCAAAAAATGGCGATTAGATACCGCCAGGGCAGGCAATATAGGACCCCCATAATGGGTGGTCAAGGAATCATCAGCAGCCTGATTTTACACAGCCAGGGCGGCCAGCAGGGCTCCGAAAAACAAACCAGTCGTAACGAACACGACTGCGCCCAAGCGCATCATGACCTGACCCTTTGAGACCCGAATTCTCTCTGTAGTATGCATCCCATCAGCTCCTTGCAAATTGGCGGTACCGTGTTTATCGGCAGCTCCCACTGAAACCATCAGTGAAAAAATCGGCAGTAGTTGCCTGCCGTCAGAAAGAGCGGAAAAAGTTGCCTTCCTGTAGCCGCTGCCACTCTACCACTGAGCTTGATAAAGCAATAAACGTGCCGCACAAAAAAAGGGCCGGAGGTTTGACCTCCGACCCAGTGCAATAGTCGCTGCTGTTCTTCGTTTTTTCTGGTTTTAGTTTTCCGCGTAAACCCTCAGCCTGCCGTAAAAACGCGGATGGCGAAGCTTGCTCAGGGCCAACTCCTTGATCTGGCGCACGCGCTCGCGCGTCAGACTGAAGCGACTGCCTATCTGATCGAGAGTCATCGATTTGTCCTGATCAATGCCGAAATAGAGCCGCAGGACCTCCCCTTCTCGGTGAGTCAGCCCCTGTAGCGCGGTGCCAATGTCCTGCTGCAACGTGATCTCCATGAGCGCCTCGTCGGCCGAGTGCTGCTCGGCATCGCCAAGGCAGTCGTGCAAGCAGCGCTCTTCGCCGTCATCGAATGGCGCATCAAGTGAGCGCATCGATTGCCCATTGACGAGCGTCCGCTCCACCTCTTCGGAGCTGAAACCCAGCGTCTCCGCCACGTTCTCGATGCTCGGCGCCACCCCCCGCTGCTGCAGAGCTTCAACCGTCCTCGATATTTTCGCCAGCATGTCAATCCTGTTCACCGGCATTCGTACCGTCGACTGTTCCATCAGCGTTTGCAGGATCGACTGGCGTATCCACCATACCGCATAG
>Ga0114999_10007913_pt1 | contig 11977 bp, 9 predicted proteins | sample ArcticOcean_MG_C_3_FD_89820 | JGI IMG/M metagenome (GOLD analysis project Ga0114999, IMG submission 89820) | Marine microbial communities from western Arctic Ocean - ArcticOcean_MG_CB8_126 | ecosystem: Environmental > Aquatic > Marine > Oceanic | place: Arctic Ocean: Canada Basin | collected...
CATCGGGTCCTTGTCGGGCAGGGCTTCCCACTCGGCCCACGGCGTTTCACGGCCGGGCCAGCCGACACGCTCGAAATGGAACGGCCAGGCGTCGCGCACCCAATCACGCATCCAAGCGTAGAGCTCGGCGTCGAAGCCGCCGGGGACCTCGCTCGCCCGGACCCAGAGATGGCCTTGCGCTTCATATTCCAGCTTAAGGGAGAAATAGACGTAGACGCAGGCCCGCTCGATGCTCTCGTCGGGCGCCATGACCGCGTAGGAAAATGCTGCCCGGTGGAGCCAGCTCTGCGCGACCCAGCCGATGTCGATGATGGCGTCTTCCAGGATCGAACCCTCGGGCCAGGAATGACCGGGCGCGGCATGGCCCTTGAGATGCTCGACATGTAGGCGTCGAAATCCTTCATCATCAGCGGATAGCCCAGAGGCATGAGCTTGAAGCCGTCGGTTTCGACCACGGCGGGCACCTCGAAACTATCGGGCACGAGTTTTCGGGGCAGCATAGCGATCTCCTTGGGGGAAACTAATGTCCGGCAAGAAACGCGGCCAACTCGGTGCGGCGAAGCGTGCAATCGACGATCTGCCAGCGGCGAAGCGCGACACCCGGGCGGGCGACCAGCTCTTCGTCGACCGCGTCGAGTTCGGGGTGATAGTGCAAGCAGCCAGGGCCAAAGGCGAGGCTGCCTTCGCGCGCCGGGATGGTCGAGAGCCCGATGCGCCAGGCCCCGCCCCGCCCGGTACGCCGGCCGTAGGCCAGCTCGCAATCGAGATGGGGTGCCAGCGCCTTCGCATCGATTGTCCCAGCGAGGTCAGTGAGATATTCCCCCCGCGGCAGGGTCGAGGCACGATCGCGCGCGATCATGAAGCGATCGCCGCAGGCCACGAGAATGCGTTCGGGCGCGCCGGGGCCCGCCTCGCAACGAAGCGTTAGAAACCGCCCCGCCCCGTCATAGACGCGTTGCCATTGCTCGACATAGGCGCCGCTCGGCTCGGCCTCGATCATTCGCAGGCCCCGGAAGCTGCAAATTCCAACATCGAGCTCGACAGCAGCGCCCCGGCCCTGCTGATAGTCAAAATGCCGGTGCCAGGTGACCCGGTTACCGGTCATGGTGGTGTGACCGGCAAAGCCCATGCGTCCCATCAGCGCCCGCATATTCGCCGCCGAGAGACCATCGAGCGCCGTGTCCGCGGCGAAGCGTTTCTGCCCGGAGGGCAGGCGCAGGTCGGCAAACAGCGTCGGGCCCTGCAAGTAGAAGACACGGAGCGTGGTATTGCTCGTGCCGTCGGCAAAGCGCATCCAGTCGCGCCGCCATAGACCGTGCAGGCGGGTGGGTACAGGTGGTGTCATGGGCAGCCCGACCCTAGACCGGGGCTACTCCGCGGCAACAGCGCCGCCCAACGCGACGCGCTCGCGCCGGGGATAAGCGCCGGCACCCGGCGCGTCGAGCTCGCGAGCGAAGAGATGGCCCGAACGGACCGCGGCCTGGATCGGCCCCGGCGCCAAGCAATCGCCGAGCCGGGCGAGGGTGCTGATACCCGCCGCGTCGAGCGCCGCCTTGTCGGCGGCGAGCGACTTGTAGAGCGTATCGTCGGGCAGCCTCGATGCGACCACTACGACCGATTTGCAGGCCAGGGTTTCCTGCTTGCCCGTATAGACGCAGGCGAGCTCAACCCCGTTGCCGCCGATATTCGCAATGTTGCGGTGGCAGATGATTTCGATACCCAGCTCGAGCATCTGGGCCTGGATCGCCGGCTGCTCAAGGGTCAACTCGGTCCATTTTCCGACCTCGCCCTCGGGTGTGACCAGCGTGACTTCCTTGCCCTCGGCGCGAAGCGCCTGCGCGATGACGCTGCCCATGTAGTAGTGGTCGTCGTCGAACACGACGATGGGGCCGGGAATATCGACGCCCGCGAACACGTCGTCGGGCGTGAACACGGTCTCGCCGTCTGAGCCGGGCAAGGTCGCTAGGTTGGAGTGGGAAATCCCGTCGCGCCGCCAGCGGGAGCCGCTCGCGATCGCCACCACCTCGGCGCCGTAGCCAAGTATGTCCTTCTTCGAGAGTTCGGTGTTCAGGTGAACCTCGACGTTTTTCATCTTGCCTATCTGGATATCGCGGTAGCTCGCCACCCGGCCCCAGGCGGCCAGCCCCGGGAGGCGGGATTCCTTGGCGACCCGGCCACCGATTTCACCCGCCGCCTCGACCAGATGGACGTCGTAGCCACGCGCACCCAGTGCCCGGGCAGCCTCGAGCCCCGCAGGGCCTGCGCCCACGATCAGCACACCGTCGTCGGAACCCTTGGGATCGATGTTCTCAGGATGCCAACCACGCCGCCACTCCTCGCCCGCCGCCGGGTTCTGGGTGCAGCGGATGGGTGCGGAGGCGAATTCCATAGCGATGCAAATGTTGCACCCGATGCATTCTCGGATGTCTTCGTTACGCCCTTCCTCAATTTTCTTGGGCAGGAACGGATCGGCGATCGAGGGCCGGGCGGCGCCGATGAAATCGAGGATACCCCGGTTGATCTGATCGATCATGGTATCGGGCGATGTAAAACGTCCGACACCGACCACGGGCTTGGTGGTCTTTTGCTTGACGAAGGCAACGTAGGGTTCCTCATGGGCCTCGGGGAAAAGCCGCGAGGCCGCGATTCCCTGGGTCCAGTCGCTAACAGTGACGTCCCAAACATCGGGCACTTCGGCAAAGCTCTCGACCACGCCGACGCCCTCTTCCTGCCAGGCAACCCCGAGAGGGCCCAACTGGTCCTCGACACCAAAGCGGAAGGCGAGCGCGGCATCGTCGCCGATCGCCTCGCGGGTGTCTTCGAGCAACTCGCCGATGAGGCGCATGCGATTTTCCAGACTGCCGCCATACTCGTCGGTCCGGTGGTTGGTGCCGCGGCTCAAGAAATGATTGGGCAGCGAAAACATGTGGGCGCAATAGACGTAGACGATGTCGAAGCCTGCGCGCACCGCGCGTTTGGCCGCGTCGGAATGCCAGCGGCGGAATTCGCGGATGTCGTCGAGATCCATTTCTCGGGCCATCCAGGGATCGTAATCGTGCATGGTCACCTGGCTCGAGGGTGCCAGCGGTGCTTCTCGGGAAAAGCGGTTCGAGACCCCCCGGCCGTTGTGACAAAGCTCGACCCCGGCCAGGGCATCGTAGTCGTGTGCGGCCTCGGTGAACAACGAGGCCTGTCGGACATCGTCGTCGTTCCACAAGCGCACTTCGGGCAGCGGCCAGGCGTCGGACGTGGGGTGGATGGAACATTGCTCGGTGTTGATCACCGCCCAGCCGCCCTCACCCTTGGTGCGCCGGAACGCCGCGTCGGACTGGGGCATGTTGCTGCCCATGCCGTCGCAATGGGGGACCTGATAGAAGCGGTTTTTCGCCGTCTTCGGGCCGATTCTTACGGGCTCGAACAGAATGTCATAACGCGGATCGCGTGCCATCTCCGCCATCTCCCCGGATGCTCTGCAATTCCAATCGGTAATGGTAGTCCCTCCCGACTCACGAGTCGATGTAAGGGGCGCAAAGAATAGGCGCCGCCCGGTGGGGCGGCGCCTGTCCTCCGCGCTAACGGGGGGTTGCGTTACGCGACGCTGATCTCCTGATCGAGCGCGATGCGCTCGAGCTTGTAGGAGACGTCGGGCTGCGGGCCGGCATGCAACTCACGGGCGACGCGGTGCCCGCCGTGGGTCGAGACTTGGATCGCACCCGGCGAGAAGCAATCGCCGATCCGCTCCAGCGTCGTAATTCCGGCCGCTTCCAGCACCGCCGGGTCGGCCACAAGCTCGCGATAGAGCGCGTCGTTGGGCAGCCGAGAGCCAACCAAAACCGTCGAACTACACGGGATCGTGCGGGTGCCCTTGTCGGCGTAGAGGTGGACAATATCGACGCCGTTGCCGCCGATGTTGGTGATGTTGTAATCGGTGATCACCTCGATGCCGAGACCGTGGATGCGCTCCATGGTGAACTCGAATTCGAGCGTGTTTTCGCCCCAGCGGGCAAGCTCCATCAAGGGGGTGACGAAGGTGACTTCGTTGCCCTCCTTGCGCAGCTTCTCGGCGATGACCGCGGCCATGTAGTAATGGTCGTCGTCGAACACCACGACCGGGCCCTTGACCTCGGCGCCCGCCATGATGGCGTCGGGGGTAAACACGTTATCGCCGTCGGAACCGGGGATCTCGTGCGTGTTGGTGTGCGAACAGCCGTCCTGGCGCCAGGTTGAGCCGGTCGCGCAGACCACCACCTCGGCACCGTATTCGAGCACGTCCTTGGCCGAAAGCTCGGTGTTGAGGTGGACCTCGACGTTCTTCATCTTGCCGATCTGGATGTCGCGGTAGCTTGCCACCCGGCCCCATTTGGCGAGGCCCGGCAGCTGGGCTTCCTTGATCACCCGGCCACCCACTTCCGCGCGCGCATCGACGAGGTGGACGTCGTAGCCTCGCTGGCCCAGCGCGCGCGCGGCTTCGAGGCCCGCCGGGCCGGCGCCGATGATAAGCACGCCGTCATCAACGCCCTCGGGCTTGGGGTCGATCTTCTCGGGGTGCCAGCCGCGGCGGAATTCCTCGCCCGCGGTCGGGTTCTGGGTGCAGCGGAATCGCCCCGAGGTCGTCTCGGACGAGACGCAGATGTTGCACCCGATGCATTCGCGGATGTCCTCGTTGCGCCCTTCCTCGATCTTCTTGGGCAAGAACGGATCGGCGATCGAAGGTCTTGCTGCGCCGATAATGTCGAGCACGCCGCGGTTGATCTGGTCGATCATGGTATCGGGCGAGGTAAAGCGCCCGACCCCGACCACGGGCTTGGTCGTCTTCTGCTTTACAAACGCGACGTAGGGTTCGTGGTGGCCCTCCTCAAAATAGCGCGAGACGCCGGAATCCCATTTCCAGTCGCTGATATTGACGTCCCACAGATGAGGCAACTCGGCGTACATCTCGACCACCGCCTGGCCTTCCTCCTGCCAGGTGATGCCCTCGGCACCGATCATCTCATCGGTCGCGAAGCGTAACGCGACGCAGGACGTCTCGCCCACCGCTTCGAGGGTGTCCTCGAGCATCTCGCCGATCAAGCGCGCCCGATTCTCGACCGAGCCGCCATATTCGTCGGTCCGATGGTTGGTGTGGGGTGAGAGGAAAAACTGACCGATGCCCAGACCGTGGGCGGCATAGACATAGATGACGTCGAAGCCGACATTCTGGGCCCGCTTTGCCGCGTCGACCTGCCAGCGGCGCAAGTCCCGGATATCTTCGTGATCCATCTCGCGTGCGGCGATGGGATCCCAGTTGTAATGAACCGGGGTGGACGACGGGGCGAGCGGAATTTCGCGCGACATGCGGTTCGAAAACGCATAGCCGTTATGAGCCAGCTCGATACCCGCTAGCGCGCCGTGCTTGTGCACCGAATCGACCAAGAGGCCGAGCTGCTTGGCGTGGCCGTCGTCCCAAATCCGCGTTTCCGCATAGGGTGCGGCGTCGGAGGTGGGATGGATCGAGCATTGCTCAGTGCAGATCACACCCCAGCCGCCTTCGGCCTTCACACTGCGGTGCGAAGCATCGCCGTAGGGCATGTTGTGGCCGTGGGCGTCGCAATGGGGAACCTGATAAAACCTGTTTGGTGCTGTAACCGGCCCGAGCTTGATCGGCTCAAACAGAATGTCGTAGCGCGGATCACGTGCCATCTCCCTGACCTCTTCCGTTGAATTATCGTGTGCGCCGGCTTGTTTGCAGCCTTAGCGTACTTGATGGCGCCGATGCTACTCCCCGCCGGACCCCTCCGGCAACCGCATAAACGAGCGAACAACCTGCCCAAACCGAACAAAGCGAGAGGCGGGCGGCCTTAGGCCACCCACCTCCTCACCTTTGCATAGGATCGACCGGGCGCGGATTACGCGGCCGCGACTTCGCCGTCGATGTCGTGAATGAAGAAGATCTTGCGGATCCTCTCGATCACTTCCCAGTTAACGGTCTCGCCCTTGACGGTGAAGAAGGTATCGCCCGCCTTGTACTCGTGGACCGAGCCGTCCTTTTCGGTGACGCGGATATGACCCTCGAGCAGGGTGCATATCTCGTCGCCCGGATAGGAGTATTCGAACTTGCCGGGGGTGCATTCCCAGACACCCACCATGGTGCGCGCACCAAAACCGCCTTGATCGAAGCGGCCCGAATGCTGCGGGTTGCCCTCGGTCGTGGTGACGAACGGCAGATCGTCGAACGGCGGCCAGGGGTCAACACCTTCCCAAGCTTTCAACTTAGTATAGTCGAGCATATCTCACTCCAATTCCTTTAGAAATGGCGATCCGGTTCAAATTTCTTAACGAGCCCAACTCGCCCAGCATTTGGATCGTCCTTACAACCAGCGGATTTGCGCTCGTCGTAACATTTGTCTATTTTTTGGTCAATTGTTTTCCCGCTTCGGGCCTGCCCTCATACGGCGCCCAGAGAACTACAGGACCGCACTCCATGGCTAACGCTCCGGAGTCCAAAACGAGCGCAGGCAATCTGCGGATCGAGAAGCTGCCCGCCTATATCCAGGTCGCCGACCAGATCCGCCGGGCGATCCAGTTGGGTCAGTACGTCTCGGGCGAGCGGCTGCCACCTGAGGTCGATCTCGCCCAGCAGATCGGGGTTTCGCGGACCACGCTGCGCGAGGCGATCTGCCAGCTCGTGGGTGAGGGCTATCTCAAGTCGCAACCGGGCGCCCATGGCGGGCTGTTTATCACCCAGAGTAACGACGGCGCGGAAAGCGAGCTCAGCCGCCTGCGCCTGCACTGGGACGACATCGAGCATTTTTTCGATTACCGGATCGCCGTCGAATGCGCGGCGGCCGCACTTGCAGCCAATCACCGCAGCGCGACGGACCTCAAGGCGATAAGCCAAGCCAACGACGACATGGCGCACGCCGAAAACCATTCCGAATCCCGCGCCGCGGACGCCGCCTTCCACCTCATCATCGTCGCCGCCACGGGAAACCCCTATTTGCGCCGGGCGGTGGAGGATGCGCGGGCCGGCATGTTCCGCCCGCTCGACGTGTTCGGCTTTGTCCACGAAATGTGGGTCGGCCAGCCCGACGAACATACCCACATCCTTGACGGCATCACCGCCGGGGACGCCACCGCCGCAAGCGCCGCCATGCGTGAGCATATCGAGGGCGCGCGGCGCAAGATCCGCGTCATGATCTGGGGCGAGAGGGGCGCTGCGGCGCGGAGCCGATAATCAACCCGAAGGAGGCCACCCTATGACCCTGACGCGACTGGCCATCACCAGCGCCCTGCTTGGCGCCGGCCTTTGGCTTACCGCCGCGCTTATACCCGCCGTGGCGGACGACCCCGAAGCCCCGCTCGCCATCGAAATGCTATTCTCTCAGGCGTTGGGCGATCTCGGCGAGCGTGAGCTGCTCATGCTCGAAGTGACTCTCCCACCGAGCGGTAATTTCGATCCGCATATCCATCCCGGCCCCACCTTTCTCTACGCGCTCGACGGCGCCGTGGAGCTGTCCGTGGGCGACGGTCCGGTCGGAACCTACGGCCCCGGCGAATGGTTCTACGAACCGCCTATGAACCTGCACGCAACGACCCGCAACCCGAGCGAGAACAGCCCCGCCCGCCTGGTCGCTTTCATGATCATGGAACCCGAGAAGCCGCCGACCATTATGGCGCCGTAAGGTCCGTGCGAGCGAGCGCATCGACAAGGCCGCCTGCGCGGGGTACATCAAGAGGGATGCCAAAGTCCCCTCTCCTGCCACGGTCCTACGCGCTGGACATTCTCGGCAGCGTACTGGGCCGCCAGACCCCTCTCGGTGAGGCCCTGGAGAACCACAAGGGCCTGGCCAAACTCGACCGCCGCGACCGCGCGTTCGTTCGCCTGCTGGCCACCGCCACGCTGCGTCATTTGGGCCAAATCGACGATACGCTGGGCATCGCGCTGCATATACGCGGGACCCGGTGCAAGCCCGATATGCGTAACCTCCTGCGCATGGGCGCGGCCCAGCTCCTGTTCGTCGGCACCCCGCCCCACGCGGCCGTCAACACCTCGATCCAGCTTGCCGAGATACGCGGTATGATAGCCTTCAAGCGGCTGATCAACGCGGTGCTGCGCAAGATCGCCGCCGACGGCGAAGCGATGCTGGCGGCGCAGGATGCGCCGCGGATAAACACACCCGACTGGCTGTGGGAATCGTGGGTCGCGGCCTACGGCGAGGCGACGACGCGGGCCATTGCAACGGCCCATCTGAGCGAACCGCCCCTCGACCTGACCTGCCGTTCGGCGCCCGAGCTATGGGCCCAGCGGCTCGACGCCGAGCTCTTGCCCAGCGGGTCCTTGCGCCTGGTCAAGCCGGGACGCGTGACCGAGATTGCCGGCTATGACGAGGGTGGCTGGTGGGTGCAGGATGCGGCAGCTGCCCTGCCCGCTCACCTGCTGGGTGACGTCGCGGGGCAGGACGTGATCGATCTGTGCGCCGCGCCCGGCGGTAAAACCGCCCAGTTGGCGGCGGGCGGCGCGATGGTCATGGCGATCGACCGCTCGACGAAGCGGCTTGTGCGGTTGCGCGAGAACCTCGACCGCCTGCATCTCGCCGCCGAGCTGGTCGAGACCGACGCCGCCAAGGGCAAGCCCGACAAGTCGGCGGACGCGGTTCTGCTCGACGCACCGTGCACCGCGACGGGCACGATCCGGCGCAATCCCGACGTCGCCTGGCAGCGCACACCAAAAGACGTCGCGCGCAACGCGCGGGGGCAGGATCGGTTGCTGGCCAACGCCGTGACCATGCTCAAGCCCGGCGGACGGCTGGTCTACTGCGTCTGTTCGCTTCAGCCCGAGGAGGGCGTGGCGCGGATCGAGGCGCTGCTTGCTTCGGGCGCGCCGGTCGAGCGAATCGCGGTCACGCCGGACGAGATCGGCGGCCTGGCGGAGGCCGTTACGCCCGCGGGCGACCTGCGCACATTGCCCTGCCAGCTTGGCGGTCAGGGCGGCCTCGACGGCTTTTTCGCGGCGCGCTTGCGGCGCCTCGCTTAAGCTGATACGTGATTCTCATGGCGCCGCAAATACGCATAGCGCCCTCCATTCTCTCGGCCGATTTCGCGCGGCTCGGCGACGAGGTCCGCGCCATTGAAAGAGCCGGCGCCGACATTATCCATGTCGACGTGATGGACGGCCATTTTGTCCCCAACCTGACCATCGGTCCGCAGATCGTCGCGGCGCTCAGGCCCCATTCGCTGCTGCCCTTCGACGTTCATCTGATGATCGACCCGATCGAGCCTTATCTCGACCCCTTCATCGAAGCGGGCGCCGACTGGATCACCATTCATGTCGAGGCCGGGAAAGATCCCGCCGCCTGCCTGACCCGGATCCGCACGGCGGGAAAGCGGGCTGGCCTGTCGCTGTGCCCCGGCACTCCGGCGGCTGCGCTTGCACCCTATCTCGACGCCCTCGACCTGATCCTAGTGATGACCGTCGAGCCGGGCTTCGGCGGCCAGAGCTTCATGGCCAAACAGCTCGACAAGATGCGCGAGATCCGCGCCATGGCCGAGGCCGGCGGCCACGCCATCGATATCGAGGTAGACGGCGGCATTACCCACGAAACCGCACCGCTTGCCATCGAGGCGGGCGCAACCATCCTGGTGGCCGGCTCCGCGACCTTTGCCGGCGGCGAGGCGGCCTACGGCGCAAATATTGCGGCGCTACGCGGCCCTGCGACGGCGCGGCCATGAGCGCGCGGCGCAATCCGTTGGGCCGCGACTTGCGGGCTGCCTGGTACGCAAGCCCACTCTACCGCCTCACACTGTCCGGCGCCGCACCTGAGGCCCCCACCGCCCGGCCTGTCGACATCCTGCCCGGCGATCCGGCGCGCGGCGCCCAGCTGGTCGACGGGCAGTTCAGCTTTGCTGGCGAGGAGGTGCACGCGCCCGGTGCGTCGATCTGGCAATCGCCCGGCGGCGGACCCGCCTGGCAGGACGAGTTCGAGAGTTTCTCCTGGCTGCGCGACTTGCGCGCCCGGGCTAACGCACCGGCCCGCGGCCGGGCGCGGGAGCTGGTCGAAAGCTGGCTCGCGCGGCACCGCAACCCGGACCCCCACGCCTGGCGACCCGACCGCATGGGGCAACGGCTGACCGCCTGGCTTACCCAGGCGGAGTTCCTGCTCAAGGACGCGGAAGCCGAGTTCGCCAAGACCTTCATGAGCGGACTTGCGCGGCAAGCCCGCCACCTCGCTAACACCGTGGGCCGGGCGCCCGACGGCGCCCGCAAGCTGGCCGCGATCCGCGGGTTAATCGATTCGGGGCTGTGCCTGCCTCAGGGCGAGAAGCGCGCCGAGCAGGGCTTACGCCTGCTGGATGTCGAGCTCGGCCGCCAGGTCCTGAATGACGGCGGTCATATCGAGCGCTGTCCGTCGACCCAGCTTCGGGTGCTGCGCGATTTGGTCGAATTGCGCCAGACATTGCTGGCGCTTCATCGCGCGCCCTCGGCGGCGCTGCTCGGCACCATCGACCGCATGGCGCCGCTGTTGCGCACCTTCCGTCACGGCGACGGGCGCCTTGCGCTGTTTCACGGCGGCGTCGAAGAGGAAAACTGGCTGATCGACCTCGTGCTGACCCAGTCCGAGGCCAAGGGCCGACCGCTCGCGGCTGCGCCTCATTCGGGCTTTCAGTGGATTCAAGCGGGGCGCGCGCTGGTTCTGGCCGACGTCGGCGCGCCGCCAGTGGCGGGCGGGCGCGGTCATGCGGGCACGCTGAGCTTCGAGATGAGCCTCGGCAAGGAGCGCTTGATCGTGAATTGCGGCGCCTATCTAGGGCGCAACGGCGAATGGCGCGAAGCGGTGCGTGCGACCGCGGCCCATTCGACCCTGGCGGTCGATGAACGCAATTCGGCGGAACTGATCGAGGGCGGCGGCATCGGCCGGGGGCCGCGCCAGGTCTCGGCTGAACGCAAGGGGACCGAGGGCAGCGCCTGGATCGAGGCCAGTCACGACGGCTACCTGCCGAGCGCCGGCGTAGTCCATCACCGCCGGCTCTATGTCGGCGCCGATGGCACCGACCTGCGCGGTGAGGACCGGCTGGTCCGTGGCGGCGGGCGGGGCAAGGGCGAACACCGATTTGCCGTGCGCTTCCACCTCCATCCGGACGTCCAAAGCTCGCTGGTCAAGGACGGCTCCGCGGTGCTTCTGCGGCTGAAAAGCGGCGCGGGATGGCAGATGCTTGCCGCCGGCGGGCGGCTATCGTTGACCGAGAGCGTTTACCTGGGCGTGCCGGGCCAACGCCGGCGCACGGAACAAATCGTCGTCGACGGCCCCATTGAGGGTGACGAGAGCGTGGTTAAGTGGGCCTTCCACCGCATCCCTGAAGGCTGAGTTTTTTAGAGCCCCATCAGCTCGATCTGGCGCGCAATAATCTTCGATTCATCGTAGTTCGCGCGTGCCCGCGCAAGACCCGCGGCGCCCATGCTCGCGCACAAATCCGGGTTGGTGGCTAGGCGCGAAAGCGCTTGAGCGAGCGCGGCTGTGTTTGCGACGGGCACAAGCAACCCGGTCTCCTGATCGACCACCTCTTCACGCGAGCCCCGAATGTCGGTCGCAACCACCGGCACGCCGCTAAGCATGGCCTCGACGATAGAGCGCGGCATGCCCTCGCGGTGGGATGCCAGGACATAGACATCCGCCGCGCGGTAAAGCGCAGCCATGTCGGTGCGGTGGCCGAGGAAACGGATACGCGCGCGCAAATCGGGATCGGCTTCGATGCGGGTGATGGCGGCTGCGACTGAGCCCGCATGATCGCTCGGCAGCCGTTCGCCCGCGACCCACAACCGGGCCTCGACGCCGCGCATTGCCTCGAACAGCTCGGAAAAGCCTTTTTCCGCGACCAGCCGTCCGGCGGCGAGGATGACCGGGGTCGTATCGTCCGCCGCGCCCAACTCCGTGCGGAGCGTTTCTCGCGCGGGGTCGCCCGCCGGGGTTGGATGGAAGATCGCCGGATCGGCGCCGTTGCC
>Ga0114999_10007914_pt1 | contig 11976 bp, 10 predicted proteins | sample ArcticOcean_MG_C_3_FD_89820 | JGI IMG/M metagenome (GOLD analysis project Ga0114999, IMG submission 89820) | Marine microbial communities from western Arctic Ocean - ArcticOcean_MG_CB8_126 | ecosystem: Environmental > Aquatic > Marine > Oceanic | place: Arctic Ocean: Canada Basin | collected...
CAGGGCCGGCGGCAAGTCACTGAAGTCTGTGGCACGGATGGGTGCTGCAGCCGGGTTTGTTTTCTCAGCATCATCGTTGAGATAGAGGCGGACAAACCAGCGCATCATATCGGCGGTGAGATTATAGCCGTCAGCAAACTTGAGGTAGGAACCGGTATCATCGGTCATATCGGTGACCGGATAGACCAACAGCTAGAAAATGATATTTAAGCCATCCGCACCGCGTGCGCGTTGGGCGACGACGGCAGCCAGACAGCCACCGGCCGAATCGCCGCATACCGCCATACGGTTCGCGTCACCACCCAACTCGGCGCAATTGTCCGCCGCCCATTTGGTCGCAGCCCAGGCATCGTCTGTTGGTTTGGGAAAAGTATTTTCCGGCGCCTTGCGGTAATTGACCGCGACAACAATACAGCTAGTACCGACACATAATTCGCGGCAGCTATTGTCGTGGCTATCGAGCCCGAGTACGACAAAGCCACTGCCATGGAAATGGACGAGAATGGGCAACGGCCCATCGGGCGCGTCGTCCGGCCAGTAAATACGCACCGGGATCGGGCCGTGCGGGCCGGGGATATCTCGATTTTCCACCCGTTTCAATTGTGACCCCGGTTTTTGCAGGCTGATAACGAACTCGTTGAAATCAGCGCACAGCTCATCGAGCGGCTGCTCCCATGCGGGTGGTGCCTCCGCTTCGTTCATTTGGTCCGATAATTCGTGGGTTTGCGGATGCAATGCCACGTTCGACCCCTCTACCTGTCCGATGCGCCTACCTGTCTAATGCGCCAAATTCGCAGTCCAACAGGCGCTTGGCAAGGCGGGGTAGCTCCTCGGCAAGGTTTAGAGGGCGTGTTGAAACAGACTGTGAGCACTAAATTGCAGCAAAATTCATAATTTGTTTGCCAAAAATGCCTAAAATGACGCAAATGAGGCTGAGAATCAGACGGGGAAAGAGCCGTGAAAGCCGCAAAATTTGCCATCGGACAAGTCGTGAAGCACCGGGTGTATTCGTTCCGGGGTGTTATCTATGACGTGGATCCGGAATTCAGCAATACGGAGGAATGGTGGTTGGCCATTCCCGAGGATATTCGCCCGCCCAAAGAGCAACCCTATTATCATCTGCTCGCTGAAAATGACGAAGTGACCTACGAGGCCTATGTGTCGGAGCAAAATCTGCTTGTTGATGAGAGCGGGTTGCCGGTGTCCCATCCCGAAGTGCCGCTGATGTTTGGTGAGTTGAGCAACGGGCATTACCGGGTGGTTGATCATCAATCCCATTAAGGCACAGCGCTGAGTGCTGGTGCGGAATCACGGGTGACTGAAACCGATGGCTCCGGACCGCGCGTCGCTGCCCTCGCGCGCAACCATGGCGCCACAGACTACACCAACGACGCCGACAATATCCTTTTCGATAGTGATCAAGAAGCCGCAGCGGCACGCTTGCAGGCGCTCCAGGAGCGTTTGGCAGAGGGGCTGGCAAACCCGGCCCGGCGTGGCTTCAAGCTGTTCGGAAAAGGCAAGCGTTCTGGCGGTGGCGATAAGGGGCCGCGCGGCATCTATATCCATGGCGGCGTCGGGCGCGGAAAATCTATGTTGATGGATATGTTTTATGATGGCGCGACCGTGGCCAAAAAACGCCGCGTGCATCACCATCATTTCATGCAGGAGGCGCATAGCGAGATTAACCGCGCCCTGGTGAACGGAACCCAGACCGGGGGCGATGACGGCCTCGCGCGATTTGCCCATCGGTTAGCCGAACATACGCGCCTCCTTTGTTTCGATGATTTTCATGTCACCGATATTGGCGATGCGATGATTCTCGGACCGCTGTTTGAGGCATTGATTGGCGCCGGCGTGGTTATCGTCATGACCTCCAACCGCGCGCCCGATGCGCTCTATGAAAACGGCATTAATCGCGCGCGCTTTGAGCCGTTTATCGATCTTATCAAGGCGCGACTTGAGTTGGTCGAGCTGGGTGGTGCGATCGATTACCGCACCCGTTTCATCAAACGCTCGCGCCTCTATCACACGCCGCTCGGGCCGGCATCGGCGAGCAAGCTGGAGCGTATCTTTAGCCATTTAAGCGATGGCATCCCGCCGGAGCCGGAAAGCTTCACCATCCAGGGCCGCACCCTCACCATCGCCCGCACCGCACGCGGTGTCGCCATGGTGAGCTTCGAAGAACTTTGCGCCACAGCGTTGGGCGCGCAGGACTACATCGCGCTACAAGAAGCATTTCATACGCTGATCATGCACGATATCCCGCGCATGGGGCCGGATAATCGCAATGAGGCTAAGCGCTTCGTCACCTTGATCGACGTGCTCTACGAACACCGCGTCAATCTGATCTGTTCGGCCGCAGTCGCCCCTGAAGCGCTCTATGCCGAAGGCCACGGCGCCTTCGAATTCGCCCGCACTGTTTCACGCCTGAGCGAAATGCAATCCGCCAGCTATATCGGGCAAGCGCACCAACTTTGATGGCGGGCGTGCGTCAGATAACGCCGTCAGATTTTAACTCGCTTAGTACCTCGGTCATGCTGTCACGCAGCACATCAACGATCGTATCGCATTGCGCTTCGGTGAGAATAAGGCAGGGCGACAGGACATTGAGATGGCCGACAGGGCGGACGATCAAGCCGCGTTTTTCCGCAGCGTTGGAAACACGCTTACCGATATTGACCTCGTAGGGGAACATTTCCTTGGTTGCTGTATTAGCGACATATTCGATGCAGGCCATGAAGTGGCTGCCGCGGACATCACCGACATGGGGCACATCGCGTAAGGTTTGCAGGCGCTCCATGAAGTAGGGGCCGACTTCGCGCACATGGGCGAAGAGATCTTCCCGCTCCATGATCTCGATATTCTTCAGCGCTGCGGCACAGGCCACTGGATGGCCCGAATAGGTAAAGCCGTTGTTAAACCAATTGCCGGGATCTGCGCTGATCGATTTATAAATTCGGTCGGAGATAATCGTCGCGCCCAAGGGTTGGTATCCCGATGTCAGTCCCTTGGCACAGACCAACACATCCGGCTGAATGCCGAACATATCCTTCGAACAGAACCAATGGCCGACCCGGCCAAAGCCTGTCACCACTTCATCAGCGACAAAGAGGATATCGTGTTTATCGCAGAGCGCACGGATGCCGGTGAAATAATTCTGCGGCGGCACGTGCACTCCGCCGGCGCCCATGATCGGCTCGGCCCAGAAGGCGGATACCGTCTCGGGCCCGAGCTCAAGAATCTTCTGCTCGAACTCGTCGACGAGAAAAGTGGTGAATTCCGCCTCGCTCATACCGTCCGGGCGGCGGTAGGGGTTGGGCGTCGAGATATGATGAATATTGTCGTAGATATATTCGAAATTCGGATTACGGTCTGCCGTCTTGCCGCTCAGATTGGCCGCTAAATCGGTCGAGCCGTGATAGGCCTCTTTGCGCGCGATGATGTTGCGTTTCTCCGGCTTGCCGCGATCACGCTGATAATATTGTATCAGGCGATAGGCCGAATCATTGGCGGTTGAGCCGCCGCCGGCAAACATCACATGGTCGAGATCGCCCGGCGCCAACTCCGCCAATTTGGCTGCTAGCTCTGCTGCGGGGACGTTCGTCGTATCCACAAAGGGGTTGAAATAAGGCATCTTGCGCGCCTGATCGGCAATCGCCTGGACGATTTCCTCACGCCCATAGCCTACATTGACGCACCATAATCCACCGATACCATCGAGATAGCGCTTGCCGTGAATGTCGGTCACATAGGCACCATCAGCCTCATTCATGACCAAAGAGCCTTCCTTGTCGAAAGATTCAAAATGCGTCCACGGGTGAAGGAAATGCTGGCGATCTTTGTCCCAGACTTCCTGTGCGTAATTGTGCTGAAGATTATGAGCCATGATAATACCTGCCGGTAGGGTATGAGGTCGCAAAGGTTTGCAGTTCTTTGGCTGAATTGCCAGTGATTTGTGCCGCACTGGCAGATTGGCGAGCCATATCGTAGCGGGCGATGAACTTGTCATTGACTGTGAATATCTCGCACAGTATGCGGTGGGCGCGGCATTGAAAATGGGATGAGGACTTAACGAATGGCTAAATTTCAACCCCTCTGCGATGCGGTGGCGGAGAATCTTCACGATGGTGATTTCGCCGCCTTCGAGGGTTTCACCCACCTCATTCCCCATGCCGCAGCCCATGAAGCGATCCGGCAGGGGCGCCGGGAGTTGACGTTGGTTCGCATGACGCCGGACATCGTCTATGACCAGATGATCGGCATGGGCATGGTGAAAAAACTGGTGTTTTCCTATATCGGCAATCCGGGTGTGGGGTTGCTGCGTCGGGTGCGTGATGCGATTGAAAACGGCTGGCCGAATAATCTGGAAATTGAAGAGCATTCCCATGCGGCAATGGCGAATGCTTATGAGGCTGGCGCGGCCGGGCTGCCAATGGCGGTGTTTCACGGCTATGTCGGAGCCGAGTTGGCAGAGGTCAATCCGAATATTAAATCAGTCACATGCCCCTTTACCGGCGAAAAATTAGCGGCGGTTCGGAGCGTTCGGCCTGATGTGAGCTTTATCCACGCGCAAAAGGCCAACAAAAAGGGCGATGTTTTGATCGAGGGCATTATCGGTATCCAGAAAGAAGCCGTGCTGGCTGCTGAGCGCGCCGTCGTGACCGTGGAAGAAATCGTCGATAATTTTGACGATGTGCATTCCAATGCCTGTGTCCTGCCAAGCTGGGCGGTGACAGCGATTTCAGAGGTGCCGGGCGGCGCGCATCCGAGCTATACGCACGGCTATTATGACCGTGACAATGCGAGCTATGTGGCCTGGGATGTGATCGCGGCGGATCGGGATCGGTTCAAGGCCTGGATGCAGGACAATGTGCTCGATGCGTCGCCGGATAATTTTGCCGAGCGCGTGAAGAATTTCAGGAGCGCAACATGAGCGACGTTCGCCCCGATGAGATGATGACCATCGCCGCATCGCGCGCATTGCGCTCGGAGGATGTCTGCTTTGTCGGTATCGGCGCGCCGTCAGCCGCATGCAATTTGGCTCGGCTCACCCATGCGCCGGATATCACGTTAATTTATGAGAGCGGCACCATTGGCACTGCGCCGGATGTTCTGCCGCTGTCGATTGGCGATGGCGAATTGTGCGATACAGCGGTCACCACGGTTTCCGTGCCGGAGATGTTTCGCTACTGGTTGCAGGGTGGCCGAGTAACGATTGGCTTTCTCGGCGCTGCCCAGCTCGACAAGTTTGGCAATATCAACACCACAGTGATTGGCGATTATCATAACCCGAAGATTCGTTTGCCAGGTGGTGGTGGTGCGCCGGAAATCGCCACCTCTTGCGGCGAGATTTTCATCACCATGAAGCAAAGCAAGCGCGGCCTGGTGCAGAAAGTTGATTTCGTCACATCATTTGGTCACGGCGTGGGTGGCTCGGCACGGGAAAATCTTGGCATCAAGACCAAAGGCCCAACCCTGATGGTCACAGACCTTGCTGTCTGGAAGCCAGACCCGGAAACCAAGGAATTTACCGTGCACTCTTTGCACCCGGGCGTGACGCGGAAAAATGTGCAGGAGACCTGTGGATGGCCCGTAAAATTTTTTGATCAACTGGCAACGACTGTAGCACCGACGGCGCAGGAAATAACGGTGCTTCGCGACCTGCAGGCGCGCACACATATAGCACATTCAAACGCTACTGACTGACAACAGGGATTTAGTTAGCTTGATAGCTCTCTTGGTGCGTGTAGAGGGCCACGGCGTCGAGTGCTTGGCTCAGCGCGACTCAGTTTAGCCGCTCTATAATACGGCGCCCCCGAGGTTATTCGCAGGATCATCTGGGCCGCCAATGCCCAGCTTTAGTTCCTGTTGCCACTAGGGAAATCCTGAAAAGATAGAATCAATTGCTGCGCGTGAAATCCACTGAGTCTCCCAATACTCTGCTTTCAGCCGGTTTGGTTTCGGCTACTACCTTTCCATTCTTGAAGACATGGGTACGTGCTGGATTGATTCGTAATACGTCCGCCTTACTGCTGGCATCGAACACCACTAAATCAGCCTTGGCACCTGGCGTCACACCGTAATCTTGCAGACCCAGGTTGTGTGCATTGCGCCAAGTGATCATATCGAAACAGGAATCAATTTCTTTAACTCCTGACATTTGACACACATGAAGAGTCAAGGATGCTGCTTCCACCATGTCACCGCGACCCAGCGGATAAAAAGGATCCATGATAGAATCATGACCCATGCCTACATTAATCCCTGCCTGCAGTAGCTCCTTCACGCGCGTCATACCGCGCCGTTTTGGATAAGTATCTTCTCGCGCTTGTAAAATAATATTATCAAATGGGTTAGCCGTTACATTCAGCCCTGAACGTTGAATCCAACCCATCAGTCTGTAGGCATAAGCATTGTTATAAGAATGCATAGCCACGCAATGGCTTGCAGTCACACGCCCACCCATGCCCCGTTTTAAAGTCTGTTCTGCCATGATTTCAACAAAACGCGCATGGCTATCATCAATCTCATCACAATGGACATCAATCATCAGTCCACGCTTTTCAGCCTCATTAAATATAAACATCAGGCTTTCGACACCGGCCTCTCGGGTGACAGCGTTGTGTGGAAGACCACCCACAACATCTGCACCCATATCAAGTGCAGCCCGCATATGTTTTTCACCGTCTGGGTAAGATTCTAGATCTATCTGGTTAAAGGCTACTATTTGAAGGTCCACCCGATCACGAAGTTCATCACGAAGTTCAAGAAGCGCTTGGGTAGAAAGCTGATTATCGTCAACACAATCTGCATGAGTGCGGATAAATCCAGTGCCTTGCGCTACTTCCCAATCAATCGCGCGACGTGCCCGCTCTTTAATCGCATTTACCGTGCGCTTCCCCTTGAAGTCAGACCAGACTTCAATACCTTCATGAAGAGTGCCAGACTCATTCTCCCGTTCCAAGCCTGCCGCGAGGACCATATCCAGGTGAACATGGCCATCAATTAACGAACCGCTTACGAGCTTGCCATTACATTCAATTACCTGCTTAGCTTCAGCCGTAATATTGGTCTCAACAGCTACAACATGCCCGCCTTTTATTGCAATGTCCGCCTGCCAAACCGGCTCATCCCGATGTGCTACATTGGCATTTTTAAGAATAAAATCCATTTCCGTCCCCTCAGTTTTTCAGGTTATTTTTATACCACTCAGATGGTGGTCGCGAAAATCTATTAATCCCTAAATCATGCCCACAACATCGCTTGTGTATTTTCTCGAAAGCCGGTCGGAAGGCGCTATTGAGCGCTTCCAATTGCTCATGCTGTTTTTGAAATTCCGGCAAATGGCCACGTAACTCTTCGAGAAGGGCTGCTTCGTCCACCCGCTTTAGGCGGTTGTCCTCTACCACGATCTCGCCATTGACCATGACCTTCTCGATCGAGGTGCCATTCTCGCAATAGACCAGGTGATTGCGCACATCGTTAAGCGGCGTGAAGTTCAGTGTCTTCATGTTGAGCACCAGGAGATCGGCTTTCTTGCCCACTTCGAGCGAGCCGGTATCGCCATCGATCATGGCGGTGCGCGCACCATTAATGGTGCCGGCGTGGAGGATTTCGCTCGCTGACGGCCCTTGCGGATAATCCGGTGTCGAGACCTTGTGCAGCAGCGCCGCCGCCTTCATGACATCGAAGATACGCGGCGTATCGTTGGTTGAGATGCCGTCTGAGCCGAGACCGATGGTGATCCCAGCATCCATCAATTTACGGTACGGCATGATGCCGGCGCCGAGCTTCTGGTTGGATATCGCATTGTGTACTACGGTCGAACCGGCATCGGCCATCATGGCGATATCCTCGTCCGTTACCCAGATCGAGTGGGCAATGGTCGTGCGCGGCCCGAGCGCGCCGATATCGTTCATATGGCCAATGAGGGTTTTGCCGTAAAATTCGTGACCCGTAACGGCCTGAATTTTCGATTCCAAAATATGGATGTGGTAGGCCATGTCGTGCTTTTCGGCGAGCTCGTAGGCGGCAATCAGCATGTCGTCGGTGCAGCGCTGTGGGCCGGAAGGTGCAACCACGTAACGCAGGCGACCTTTTTTGTTATGGAAACGCGATACCGCCTCCTCGGCAAGTTCAACAAAGTATTTGGTCGTCGGCGGGACTGATGCCGCGACCTTGGCCTTCAAATCCTCGGGTAAATATTCATCGGAAAAGGGGATGGTCTCGCTAAACGGTCGGTTGATAATATGGCCGGAAAGGTTGGCGCGCATGCCAAGGTCGTCGTAGGCTTTGAATGTCGCTTCGAGCTGATCCAAGTCCTGTGTTGGCATTTCCAGGACATCGTCAAGCACATTAGTCACGCCTGTTTTTAGGCATTCCATCCCAACTATCATTGTGCGTAGATAGACTAACCGTGGGGGCAACGGTACCTGCCCAAGTATTGGGTAGCAAAGTAGCATCCACAGTTCGAGAGGCAGGTTGTCATAGCGCCCCTTCATCATTGCTTCCCAGGAATGAACGTGGGCATTAGTCAGCCCCGGCATCACCAGCTTGCCGCGCCCGTCGATGGTTTGGTCAATGCCTCCATCAAAAATATTTTCGCCAATTTCCTTGATGCGGTCGGCCTCGATGAGGATATCGCCGGTAAACGGCTCGGCGCCGTGCGCGCTATCCATGGCGACAATGGTCGCGCCTTTGATCAAATAGCTCATCCTGTTTCCCTTTAGCTTTTATCGTCGATAATAATAATTTTTTCAGGTTGCTCGAAGGCTTCATCGAGCGCCGCTGCCGCGCCCGTGACATACTCATCCATGAACATCTTGCCTTTTTCCGCCGTCGCCACTGCGGCCGAGGAAAGCGCACCCGAAGACGGCACCGTCGCCGGATCGTAAGGGTACATATCGTGTAGCGAAAAATCCGCCGGCGGGTGCGTTGGCACCTTGTTCATGTTCACCAACTCGGGATGGAGATGCAGCATCATCGAGGTTTCCATCACGCCAGCATGTTCCAGCGGCCAACCCGGAAAACCGTCCGGGAACGCCTTATCGAGTGTCGCCTCCGAGGCGTATTCCCAGTAGGGCAGCTTGGCGATGCTGAGATCATGGATGCCGTCGCGGCGCAATTCGCGCAGCGCCAGGTCGATGCCTTCGACGAGGAACATATTGTTTTCGTAATGGCCGTCCATCAGCGCTATTTTACGCACGCCATGGCGTGCGAATTCCTTGATCACGTCGCGCACCAAGGAGATTAAGGTCATCCCATCGAGGCTGGTGGTGCCGGGAAAGTGATTGCCGCCGCCGGATTTGGGTTGCGACTTGTAGCCATAATTGATCGTTGGGGCGACCAAACCGCCGGACCGCTGCGCGACGCTTTCACAGATCGCTGTCGGAATCAGGGAATCGCAATGCATCGGCAGATGCGGGCCATGCTGTTCGAGCGAGCCGACCGGCAGCATCACCACCGGCGCCTCTTCACGCAGGCGACGGTCATATTCCACCCAGTTCAGTTCGCAAATTCGAATGTTATCGTGCATCGCAAACTCCTTTCATGGCGGTCAATTTTATGGCCAAGACGGCATATCGTTGCCGCCATAACGGTGAATGCCGAGATCGACGGCGGCACAGCGTTTGTAAACTTCCTGTAGATAAGGAATGAAGACTTCGTTCTGTTTTTCCTGCGGCACATGCTTGGCCATCAGTTCCGGTACCAACGCGCGGAATTCATCGAGCAATGCCTCCTCATCTATTTTTGTCAGCAGGCCGTCGCGCACGACGATTTCACCGTCGACGATCACGGTTTCGACCGAACTACCATTCTCGCTATAGACGATGTGTTTGCGCGGGTCGTTGAGCGGTACGAAATTGGCATTGCGCAAATCCATGATGACGAGGTCGGCCTTTTTACCCACTTCGAGCGAGCCGATATCGTCTTCCAACAGAGCGCTATAGGCGCCGCCCATCGTCGCCGCGTGAATTACCTCATGGGAGCTGAGCCAGGCATCGTAATCACCGGTCGTCACGCCGTGCATATTCGCTGCTGCGCGCATGGCATCGAACATGCGCGGTGTATCGCTGGTCGAAACACCGTCCGTACCGATCGCCACATTGATGCCGGCATCGATCATTCGCCGGATCGGCGCCACGCCGGAATGGAGCTTCATGTTGGAGAGCGAATTATGCACCACCGAGCATTTGGCCGCGCCCAACAGCGCGATGTCCTCATCCGTGGTCCACACACCGTGCGCTATGGTGGTGTTGCGGTTAAGCAGGCCAAGATCGTGCATATATTGCACCAGGGTTTTGCCGTAAAACTCATGGCCGGCCACCGCCTGCACCTTGCTTTCGACGATATGGGTGTGAAAGGCCGTGTTGTTGGCGCGCGCCAATTCGTCGGCCGCTTGCATCAGTTCCACCGTACAGCGCTGCGGCCCCGAGGGCGCCACCATGAAGCGTAGCCGCCCGTCGGCGCGGCCGTGATAGAGCGAGAAGGCCTCCTTGGCAAAGGCAACATACTCATTCACGCTTGGCGGCTTGCCAGCATTGATTTGCGCCAACAGATCGTCCGGTAATATTTCGCTGAAAAAAGGAATGGTATCGGCGATCGGCCGGTCGATGACGTGGCCAGAAATATTGGCCCGGATGCCAACATCGTCATAGGCCTGGAAGATACAGCCAAGCGTCTCCATCGATTGCAGCGGCGGCTCGAGAATATCATCGGCCATGAAGGTGACGCCGTTGCGGAGCGCATCCATGGCGACCAGCATAGAGCGTAGATAAAGCGCACGCGGCGCAAGCTGGCCGTCACCGACCAGGAAATAGGCCAGCGTCATCCACATTTCGAGCGGCAGATTTTCATAGCGCCCGCGAAATAGCGCCTCCGGCGTATGGATATGCGCGTTGATAAAACCCGGCGTGACCAGCTTGTCATGCCCATCAATGACGATATCGGCATCCGCCTCCGGCAGCGCCGCTCCCATTGCCACAATGCGCTGGCCTTCGATCATAATATCACCGTCAAACGCCTCGCTGCCGTGGGCGGAATCCATGGCGATGATTTTGGCGCCCTTGATATGGATGGTCATATTATTTTCCTTGTTTCACTGCCGCTTCTTAAGCGGCAAATCAGAAGCCGCCTCTACTGCGGCAATACATATGTGTCTTTGGCCTGCCACGAGGCGAATAGTTTCCGCCCCGAGGCGTAGTCGAGAGCATCCAGCTCATGCTGCTGCTTCTGTACGCGAAATACGGTACCGTCGCCGATATCGAGATAAAGCGTTATTACCGAGCCGATGAACTCCTCGCTGATCAGCTCGCCGGCAATCACATTCTCATATTCGCAGGCACTGTCGGATATGGCGATGAGGTCGGCGCTGACCACAAGTTCTAACGTATCGCCCTTGATCGGCGCCGGGTCCGGCACCGGAACGTTGAACTTGCCGTGCGCCGTATCCACCGTTGCGCGGTCCCCGTCGAGCGCCACCACCATACCAGTGAGAATGTTGTTGCTGCCGACAAAATCAGCGACGAAATGGTTGGCCGGCGCCCGGTAAACCTCGCGCGGGCTGCCAATCTGCTGAATCAAGCCGTCACTCATGATCGCCACTCGGCTCGCCATGGCGAAGGCTTCCGATTGATTGTGGGTGACATAGGCAAAGGTGATGCCGAGCTGTTTTTGCAGTTGGGTGATTTCCGATTGCATCCGGATACGTAAATGCGCATCAAGCGCGCTTAAGGGCTCGTCAAGCAGGAGAATTTCGGGCTCGGTAACCAACGCCCGGGCAATCGCAACCCGCTGGCGCTCGCCGCCTGAAAGCTGCGTTATATTGCGCCCGGCATAAGCGTGAAGGTCCATGCGTTCCAGCCAATTCATTGCACGCTCGCGCCGCTCACGTGCGGCGACATTACGCATCTTCAGGCCAAATTCTACATTCTTTAAGACGCTCAAATGGGGAAATAGAGCCAAATTTTGCCACAC
>Ga0114999_10007916_pt1 | contig 11973 bp, 13 predicted proteins | sample ArcticOcean_MG_C_3_FD_89820 | JGI IMG/M metagenome (GOLD analysis project Ga0114999, IMG submission 89820) | Marine microbial communities from western Arctic Ocean - ArcticOcean_MG_CB8_126 | ecosystem: Environmental > Aquatic > Marine > Oceanic | place: Arctic Ocean: Canada Basin | collected...
CACGTCATCGTCATCGCACTTCTGCCTTTTGCTCGGCATTGCGCATAATTGCGTAAGTGTGCAGGGACAGGAATCGCCTGGCGTTCTGCTCACCCAAAGAAGATGCCGCCTTGGCCAACTTTGGGGGCATCACAGCCTGCATCTACCAATCACGCTACGGTCTTCCTCCTCCGCACATCCTGCTCCAGCAGCCTCTCCGCTGCTTCAGCCACACGTCACCCTCGGCTATCCGCAGCACCAGGTCGTGCAGCAGGTTCACATATTCGATCACTGACCGTCTATTGACTCCCACCAGTCGACTTCACAGTGTCTTGCTCAGCCGCCAAGTTCTGAGCCGCGTGCAATTCTTGCAACAGGCGGGCAGCGGTTTCCACGAGGAACAGTCCGCTCTCATCTGTCCCCCGAGCCATCCTGGCTTCGTAGCCGCCTTTGTCCATCTCTCCTGGCAAGCCTACGTAACCGACACCGCCCCCATTGGAGTAACCGATCACCAGAGTGTGGGGGAACGGCGAGCGTTTCTGGATGGCACCTGAGAAATCAATGAGAGGCTCCCCAGGGAGCGTGACAACAGCCAGTGGACCATATTGGATAACCTGGACCTCAGTTGACAGACTATTGACCCCCCATCTCTCACGGGTAGCTTTCTTCAGAGGCAGCACAAGTGTATCGCGCGCGACTGCGAGCCGGGCTGGCGAAAGTGCATGTCTCCGTTCGACCGCGTCCAGAGCACGGTTAGCGAAGAACCGTGCCATCTCTTTTCGTGCTTCAAGGCCACGACGAGCCGGGACAATATCTCCAGCACAGCCTTGCAGAAACAACGCTTCTCCCCCAAGGGCATCCGTGATATGTTTGCAGGCCGGTCCTGGCCATCCTGATGCAATACCTCCAGTGAATCTATAGATGGACACGGCGTGACATGGAACGCTGAAGACCGTGGCAATCGCCTTGCCCTCAGGGTCGTGAAGAGACAGCACAGTGAGCGTTGGATCCATTGGCCCGAAACGAAGACCGTCAGGTAGGCTAATGGGATTTTCCGGCCTGAACATGGTGACGACCGTGTCCGCCGGGGAGACGGGCCTGCGGTTGAACAACCACTCCGTGGCGTTGGACCTGCCAACGGACAAGACAGCAGGCCTCGCAGCCGCCTGCGCCTTTCCTGCTATGTCTGCACAGATACCTGGCAACCTTTCCGCCCACTCGACATAGATTGAATCTCGGCGACCCCATCCTCTCCCACCATATCTGGGGAAGAGAGGCCCAGAATGGTTGTGAGAGGCGTTCATGAGGATGTTGGATTCCGGAATGCCGGTAGCACTGTGTATGGCCTCACGCATTCTTCGTACGCCCTGTTCCGAGGTGTTCAGTAAGTCCCAGGAAAAAATGGCGATCTCTTGCTGTCCGTCGTTCAGAACCAATGCACGAACGTAGATTGAATCGACAACAGTGCCGTATGGCTCCCTGGTGACCCAGTTATACGTTGCCGGATTGGGTGTTATGTTTGCTTTGGCTACCCCGGCAGATAGCGATGGAGCTGAGTCGGATGCGCACCCAAATCCATGAAAAAGCATTGCAGTTAAGACGAGTATCCTGATCATCTTCAGGTCCTCCGTGTAAATGACCTGCGAGCCAGATCTCTCCATAGGCCCAGGCCAAACTTCAGAATCCGACCGAGGCAGAGAGCAGAATCCCGCCCTGGTGCAGTGGAATGAGACCCACGCGGAGACGGTCTAACGGCGCTTTCTCCCATTGATCGGTAGTTTTGAGGGCTCCAATAAGTGCACCTAAAACAACACCACTGAGCGAACCCATGATACCAAGCATCGCTGCTTTCTCCTTTGCTGTCCATTCCAAGATCCCGCCTGGTGGATCATCACCCTCAGAAAAGCCATAGACCACGCCGGATAACCCACCAACAACGACCCCAATACCTGCGCCCTTAACGACATTCCGCTTCTTCCCCCGGATCACTTCTAACTTTGTCACGGACGCAAAGGGGATCGCCAATGTTTCGGCCTGCCCATTCGACTTTAACATAAACGGTGCGACTTTCCTCTTCGTCCGCAACGTGAGCGTGTCGGCACCTATTGTCAGGATGGTACCTACAATCCGATGTTCGGCAATGGAAGTGGCCGTTATACGCACCCGCGTACCGGGGGATACCTCCTGCGCTGCACAGGGCACGTAGCCGATCTGGAGTAGCAATGCGGCAACCAACATCGAACATATCCATTTCATATCGTCTCCCTCCGAGAGCTTCTCGCCAAACGCTTGCTCCATCTGCTCCCACCGCCGTTTTGGTGATCTTGGAGTCAATATCCCTTCTCCTTAAACCGGTGTCTACACACTTTTACAGTAGGAAAGGCCCTTTACCCCCCCCCAATTGGGCCAGGGGGCATTGGCCCAATTAAGTCATATGTACCAGAAGGCAGCATTGGTGTCTGTAACGCGCCGTCCGCCGAGTTTTGGAGCATCAATTTGTGAGGTGGTCTTGAGATTGTGAAGGTGGCAGAATAGACTTTCCCAGGGACTATACTTGTGGAGTCTGATGTTCTTAGGGAATCAGTTGCCACCACTGTTATCACATTATTAGATACCGAATATGTGCCCGGTATAACCGACAACCCCGATCCAGCGGAAGGCCAAAATCCAGAATAGTTCCCGTCTTCGCCGAAATGTAAAATCATTTGGTATGGACTTTGTTTCTCTCCCCGCCAGTTACCCACCAGGGCCTTGCGGGCTTCTTCTGGCACCAAGTCTTCTTCTGACACCAAGGAGTTGTTCCCGCACCCGATGGTTGCAATTGTGAGAACGAAAATTAGTAGTAATGCTCGTCCCATTCATTTTCCCTCCTCTGATTCACACATTGGAAACTACCTCGGCTTATCTACGTACCCTGTCCCTTTTGCAATGTGTATGCCAACAAGAAAACAGCCTCTGTAATACGTCTTTTGGACGGCGATAATTTATGTGTTTATAAGATATTCCTGGCGTCTCTTCTATTTGAGGCCTAACAGGCTTTTTACCGATCACCGCGTCTTCTATACTGTCCCCCAGGCATGAGGGCCGAGCCGCTAAGGGTCAACACCAGTTGGTCTTGAGATAGGCCAAAGGTAGAAGTATAGGTTTTTCCAATCTGTACTTCGCTTTGAGTCAGACTGACTGAGGACGTAGAGTCTGTGGCTACAACCGTTATGACATTTCCGGACACTGAATAGTTACCCCACTTCCGGAGTAGGTCGTTATTAGAATTATATTGAAAGGTTCCCCCTTCTCTGAAAGCAATTACGATGGTATACCCATATGACCCCCCGAAAAACATTGTACCCTCACGTCTTTGTTGCCACGAACCAACTAACGCACGCTGGGCATCTTCCGGATTCAAGGAACAGTTTTTTGCCCCACAGCCAATTACAGCTGCCCCAACAGCGATTAATATCAGGACTTTCAGACTAAGGCTCTTACCACCAAACAACAGGAAAGCGGCAATCAACATCGAACATGTCCATTTCATATCGTCTCCCTCTGGTGACAATTACATTGACTTAGCTTCCTACCCTATCCAGTATGCAATGTGTATGCCAACCAGGAAACAGCCTCTGTACTACGTCTGTTGGACGGCGATAACATCCGTTTGTATAGGGTGATATGTAAATTTCGCCCAGTTCCCTTATCCTTCGTCATCGCACTTCTGACCTTTGCACGGTATTGCACATAGTTGCTTGAGTGTACAGGGACAGGGGTCGCCTGGCGTTCTTCTCACACACAAAAATACCCCCTTGGCTAACCTTGGGGGCATCACAACCTGCGTCTACCAATTACGCTACGGTCTTCATCCTCCACACATCCTGCTCCAGCATATCCCCGCAAGATCAGTATGAGTCTATGGTGCCAGTGAAGCCAGTGCCTCCTCCTCAGTGTCGTATATCTCTGCTCGATCCAGCAGTCCCATAATCTGAAACGTCTTCGCAAGAATCGGCACAACACAACAGAAGGCGACTTTTCCATCCATATCCCGCACCTTCTCGATCAACTCGATCAGAATTGAGATACCCATACTATTGGCGATGGGAGATTTCTCCAGGTTTATCACCAGAGACTTTACGCCCTCCTGGATCAATGCCTCTCCTGCCTTTGCAATGGGTTCAGCCTCCGCACCGTTGATGTAACCGTCGGTCTCCAGGATGCCAATATTACCGGACAGCCTTGTGTGAACTTCCACTGCTTGTGGCAAAATTACCTCCTGTCTCAGTCACGTGGAACTGGGCTATCCCTCCACCCTCAAGACCACGCACGTCATATCATCCGACTGTGGCGCATCGCCCCTTCCATTACCTTTAACGTCTCCTCTCATAGACTCCGGTTGGCAGAATGCTTATAAAATACCCCGGGCCACTTAGCGTCAACTTCTGGGGCCTTTCGTAAGATATACTAAAAGTTGCAGTGTAGGTACTTCCAGGCGCGGATACTACCAGAGAGTCTATTGCCACAACCGATATCACGTTCTTCAGTACAGAATATGTACCCAACTTTATTTCGGGTCCTTCATTATAAACCCCTTTTTTCGAACTGTATCCGTAGGACCCGTCTTCAGTGAAAGCCAGCCGATTGGAATAGGTGGTTCCTATATCTACTATGCCTGTGCTAAATGTTCTTTGCCATATACCCACTAAAGCCGTCTTAGCTTCCTCTTGACTCAAAAATGTCTCTTCTTCTGGACTCAAGGGCGCATCTTTTCCACAGCCAATTATTGCTATTCCAACAACGATTAGTAATAGGACCGTCAAACCAAGGCGCTTATCACCAAAGAAAATGGAAGAATCCATGACTCCCCCTTTCAGAACGAAAACGAGGTTGAGAGCGCAAGTCCGCCCTGGCGCTGTGGCGTGAGGCCTATGCGAACGGGCAAAGGAACCTGCTTCCATTCTGCAAATTTGGACCCGATAGCTCCACCGATTACGGCGCTCGTAAAGGCAGCCGTTACAAGTGTAATTAGGCCCGATTTCGAGACCCGTTTTTCCGTAATCGTCTGAGTAACCATGCTTGGTGAAAAAATGAAGGCCCTGACCTGCTGGGTATAGGTTACCGTTTCTGAGAGGTCGACGAGCAGAACGCTGGTAGTCACTCCCGCAAGCAGTCCCACCACAGCGCCGAGTATTGCTTTCGATTTTCTGCCCGGATTCGCTTCAAGTTTTATCAACGACGCCAGTGGCACCGCCAAACTGCGAAAGTCTTCTCTCGTCAGCACCAGGGAATCGACTCCCATCTTCACCAGAGCTCCCGTAAAACGATGTTCGGCTATGGAAGGGGCTGTGATACGTATCCGCAGACCTGGGGCAAATGTCACACGTTTTTGTGGGGCTATTTCATCGCCCTGCAGCATCACAGGCTCCTGAGCCGCACAGGGCACGTGGCCGATCTGGAGTAGCAAGGCGGCAACCAACATCGAACTTATCCATTTCATATTGTCTCCCTCTCCTGCTTCAGCCTCGTCTCACCTGGTGCTTACGGTGTCCAGCCTTTGAACATCATTCACCACTATCCACGCCCGTGTATCGATGCCAAACGGTAGGCTCGGGTCCGGTTCACACGCCTCGTGCAGATCGCTCATCCTTCCCAGCCAGGAGTATCCCTGATGCCAGTACTGCAGCTCCTTGCCAGGGGCAGCCAAGACATAGATGCCGTCCGGATCACGGAACAGGTAATTGTCCTGGAGTCAGCCGGTTCGGATCAGGTCCAAGGTTTGGGTAGGGGTCACTGTGTTGGATCTCTTCGTTTTATCTTTAAAATTCAAGCAAGGCAGAAAGTAGAATTCCGCCTTGGTGCTGTGGCATGATGCCCAAGCGCAAATGATCCAAAGGCACTTTTTCCCATTTCTCAACGCGAATGGTTGAGCCAAAGAACCCTCCGATCACCACGCCCGCACCGGCACCCAGAATGATAAGCCAGTTAACGAGATCACACTGGGAGTTATCACCACAACCACGGCGTGCCTTTAATCCCATAAGCCCACCTCCCAAAAGCCCGAAACCCGCACCCTTAAGGGTATTTCCTTGCTGTCCCTTGCTAATCTCAAGTTCTGTTATGGATGAAAAGGGGATCGCCAACGTAGAGGATGGTCCAGGCTTCATCAATTGCATCGTCAGAGTGTCAGCCCTGATTGTTATCACCTTACCTTTCAACTCCTGTTTTGTCGGAACTCTGATGCGCACCCGTTGCCCAGGAACGACCTTTTGGGCGACACAAGGCACATATGCAATTTGGAAAAGTAAGGCAGCAATCACCGTCACGGAGCATATCCGTTTCATATCGCTATCACTCCTCTATAACAAACGAAAAGCCGCACCCATATGGGATGCGGCCTCTTCTTCCACTGATCTACATACCCCGCCCTCACATCCAACACAGGCAATATGTGGCGCTGTGCAACGGGCGTCAACCGGTAAGCCGCTCTCTGGCGAACTCCTTGACATCATCGACAGCCATTCGCATCATGCGGTGACTATGTTGGCATTCGCATATCCTGGAGACGAAGATGAGACGATATGCACTGGTGGCGTTGATCCTGCTTGCGGCTATGTCTGCTTTCGCCCAAACCCGTGGCGCAGGAAAGGTGGTGACCCGTCTGCCATCCGGCGACCAGCTGGACCTGTATGACAATTCGTGGGCGGTCATCATAGGGGTGAACGACTATGACAAGTGGCCAGACCTGCAGTATGCCGTCAATGATGCCAGGGCCATCAGGGACAGGATGATGACGCTGGGGTTCCCTGAGGACAACATCTCCTACATCACAGATGAGGAAGCCACCAAGACCCACATTGAGCGTCTTCTTGGCGATACAATGCGGCGGAAGGTTGCGAAGAATGACCGCGTGTTTATCTACTTCGCAGGCCACGGACAGACAGAAAACCTCCCCGGTGGTAAGCAGGAGGGTTACATCATCCCTGTGGACGGGGACAAGTCAGACCTCTTTTCCACGTGCATATCCATGACCTCGGTCCGCCAGTTTTCTGACAGGATGGCTGCCAAGCACGTGTTCTATGCCATTGATGCCTGTTACTCCGAACTTGCTCTGATGCGCGCCGGGGAGATGGACACCAGAGACCGGCAGTACATGCAGAAAGTGGCGCGTTTCCCTTCCAGGCAACTGGTGACGGCGGGTAGTGCCGGTGAGCAAGTCGTTGAGCGAGGCGGTCACGGTGCGTTCACCAGGACGCTCCTGATAGCCCTGGAAGGCAGCGCAGACAAATATCCGCCCTTCGGCGTGCTGACTGGTAGTGAGTTGGGCAACTACCTGAAGCCGACGGTATCTGTGGAGACGAACAATGCGCAGACGCCGCAGTTTGGAAGGCTTTCGGCGGGTGAAGGCGAGTTTATTTTTTTGCTAGAAGACGGCATATCGGAATTGGTTTCTGAAGCGGAGCGAGCAAAGACGGTGGCAGAAGCCGCAATGCGAGAAGCGGAGCGACTGAAACAAGAAGTGGAGGCTGCCCGTTCGTATGAGGAGGCCTCACAAGCCAAAGCGGAGACGGAGAGACTACGGAAAGAACTGGAGGCGTTACAGGGTGAGACAAAAAGTAAAGAAGTGGACCAAGCTAAGAATGAAGAAGGGAATTCCGAGATGGCCCTTATGCAAATGCAGCTGGAGACGCTTAAACGGCAGCAGTGGCCTGACAAGGATCGTCTGGCGCAGGAGGCCACCGACAGGGCTGAGCAAGTGCGGGAGCAGCGAGAGATGGAAGTACTGAAAAAGGAGCTGGACGAGTTTCAAGCGTTTGGTCTGGCCAAAGAAGCCGGAACAGCCGCGGCGATGGACGGGTTTCTAAAAACGTATCCTGATGGAAAGCTGAAGCCTGACGCCTTTGAGTTGCTCGTTGCATTGGAACCACAGGCCTTCAAGGAAGCCGCAGAATCGGGCACAGTGGAGGCACTGGATAACTATCTAAAAATGTATCCAAGTGGGAAGATGAGGCCAGGTGCCATCAAGATGCTTGGCTGGGGTGAAGTTGGCGAGATGGTCCACGTCTCAGATTACAAATTCTACATTGACAAGTATGAAGTGACGAATGCGCAATACGCCGAATTTGTACGCGTGACACGCCGCGCTTCGCCCGTGATTTCAGAAAATAATAAGTCCGTTTGGAATACATGGAACAGGAGAAGTCCACCTTTAGGATACGAAAACCACCCTGTGGTAGGGGTAAGCTGGGAAGATGCAAATGCCTATTGTGAGTGGGCAGACAAGCGATTACCCACGAAGAAAGAGTGGCAGCGGGCGTGCCAGGGAAAAGATAAAAGGGAGTATCCGTGGGGGAAATATATCGAGAAAAATGCGAATTTATCATACTCGGGAGACGGGTTTTGGAGGGTTACAGCACCAGTCGGCAGTTTCCCAAATGGAGCAAGCCCGTACGGGGCCGTGGATATGTCCGGCAATGCGTGGGAATGGACGTCACAAAAAAAAGGAATTTACCGTTTTATTCGCGGGGGTTCGTGGGATTCGGGCGCTACAAAGTGCTCAGATAGGGGCCAATACGCAACCACGCACTATGAAAGTCACGACCTCGGATTTCGATGTGCGAGGTAATCTATGAAGGACTGCTCATATATGGCCGATCCATCGTACTAAGCCAGGCTACCCCCAACCAGACCGCGGCACCTTTGTCACCGAACGCCAGACGATAGTACCAGAGCAGCGTATTACCCTGGTCATCGCCAACCCAGGCTACGATGAGGGCAACCACGTGAAGTGACAAGGCACGATCTTCGCCAGAAAAACCCCCAAATAACTCTCTGGTACGCCCACCTCTCCTGTGATTTCCTGAAGGGGGCGATACAACCTCAAATTTTCTTTGCCTACAAACGCGAGTGATGAGACAGACGAAATGGAGGCATCCTAGATTTAGATGGAGTGTATATGGAGACCCCCAGTTCTTAGACCCAACAGAAAGATCGAACCCACTATTCAGGTCCGATCTATTTTATTGTGCAACAAAAGGTTATAATGGTGCCGGAGACCGGACTCGAACCGGTACGGGCTTTCGCCCAGGGGATTTTAAGTCCCCCACGTCTACCTATTCCATCACTCCGGCACCAAATCCAGAATGGGTCGAAGATAGCCAAATGGGTTGGGGATGTCAAACTCGGCGAGCGAGAGGATTGTGTCACAAAAGGTGGTAGAAGGGATTGAAAAGAGAGAGCATCCTGGTGGGTGCAGGGATCTCGATCCAACCTGGCCAAGGCTTTGTCGGACCAGTATGCTCCCGATGGTCGCTACTAAACCGTACACGTTCGGTCTTCTTTTGCTACCACGAATGAAACCACGAAACCGGTACCGTGGCCCAACAAGCTTTGTTCTGGGCGATATTCAAGAAAAACGAAAACCGGCCAACTCTATCAGGAGTCGGCCGGTCTTAATATTAAATATGGAGGCGGCGGGCGGATTCGAACCGCCGGTCGGGGCTTTGCAGGCCCTTGCCTTACCACTTGGCTACACCGCCTCAGGAGTATGAAAATACAACAGCCCCTGATTTATGTCAAGCCTCTCGCCAGAATTGATGTCTCCAGGTGATTACAGGAGGGCTCCCACATCACCTTGCGGCCCAGTTTAGACCTCGCCTTTGAATCTCCTTCGCCTCCGGTACATCAAAATCCTTTGCCACGTGCCCCAGGGATGAGTAAAACACCCGCCCCTCGCCCCACTTGCGCTTCCAAACGACAGGCATCACGCAGCCATTGACCCAGGGCGCAACCTCTGTCTGAAGCGTCGTAGTCGCCAGGACCTCATTCGACGGATCGACGTGCAGATAGTACAGCTCAGAATGCATCTTGAAATCCTCGAGCCCCTTTGTAATCGGGTCATCCTGGTCAACAATATTGACCTCATAATCGACGATTCCGCCAGGATGAGCCACCCACTGGCCGCCCACCATAAACTGGTATTCGGTATTGTTTCGAAACGCATCTGCCATCCCACCGTGCCAGCCCGCTATTCCCACGCCGCTCTTGACTGCAGCCAACAGCCCTTTCTCCTGTGCCTTCTCGATCGTACCCATGGTCCAGATCGGCACAACCAAACTCAACTCAGCCATCTTCTCCGCGTCCATATAGGAATCCATAGAGTCCGTCAATTCCACATCGAACCCATCCGCTTCCAGGATCGGACAGAAGATATCGGCACACTGCTTCGGCTCGTGTCCCTCCCAGCCTCCGGCGACCACCAGCGCTTTCTTCATCAGATATCCCTCTCAGTCAAAAAGGCTTACTTGTTTCCTCGAGCGAACCTATTTTCGATCATGAACTTGTAGCTCTTCACCACGGCTTCCATCATATCTGTTGCGCAGCGGTCCAGCTCCACGATCCACCACTCGGCGTACTCACCTGCAGCCACAACCTGATGAAAATCGGTAATACCTTCACCTAGCGCCTGCATAGGCTCCTCTCTCACGCAAGGACCATCCTTGATGTGGATCAGCGGCACGCGTTCACCCAGCTCCTGGAGCACTGCCGCGGGATCTGGGCCTGCCGTCTGAACCCAGTAGGCATCGATTTGGAAGAATACTTCTGGATTCAAATGTTCGAGCATCACCTGATATGCCAACTGTCCCTCGACCTCCAAATACTCCCACCAGTGATTGTGGATCCCGAAAGTCATCCCGTTAGCCACGGCCGTTTCGGAGGCCTCGTTGAACAGGTCCGCGGTTGCCTTGATCTTGTCCAGGCCGGAGTAGTCGTCCCTTCCCTTGCCGGACACCATTCGCTTCACTCCCAATGCCTGTGCGGTCTCCAACGCTTCCTGTTTCGTATCTCCTACAGGGAGCGGCAAGTGCGCGCTGGTCACTTCCAGCCCCAACTCCCTGAAAAGCTTCGCCCCTGCCTCCGCGGTCGTCCCCGGGAACCCGGCGGGCTCAACACCCGCATAACCTATTTCCGCCACCTTCCGGACCACACCCTCAAAATCGTCTGCCATCGTTTCTCTTAACGTATACAATTGAAGTGCAATTGGCGCCGCCATCGTTCCACCCTTTCTCAAAAAGAACTTGCCCGTCAACGAATAAGCTCAACCACCCAAATGAAAGTAATCGCAAGTCGATCCTACACTAAGTAAGTATACCCTCCCCGTCAACTATCGCCATCAAATATCGCCAAATCGTTCACGAAGATGGACAGGTTTTCCACTCGCGGCAGACTCGTAACCCGCCTGTACAATGGCAAGACTTCGCCGCTCACTCACTCCAGTGGTCGGACCGACCGATACCCCCGCCACAAAATCCGCGAACGCCTCCATCTCCAGGGCATAGTCCGATAGCCCCGACTCCGGGTAGTTCAGTCGTGCCTCTCCTTCCCCGGAGCCCTCGCCCACGAACTCATATCCATCTTGCCAGGCTTTCAAACTTCCCCTGTCACCGTGAATCACGAAACCACCCAATTCGCCGCTCAATTTGACCTCGCACGTTTGCAATACCCGCACCTGAAAGCCGCCCTCCATTGTAAACAAACCGCTCATGGTTCCTTCCAAATCGGTACGGCTGAACGAACTGGCGTGGTGCTCCTGCATATAAACCGTCTCAACCTCACCCAGCACGAACCTGAGCTGACCCATGGTGTGAATTCCATGGAGCATCCAGATGCCCGTCCCGCCCATCTCCGGGGTGGACAGCCACGCCCTTCTGCCCGGGTAAGCATAGGACGGCTTGGCCTGGAATCCTCGCGAAACGAATGCCGACACCACCTCACCGATATGCCGCCCCGTCTGAACAACATCTCTCAAAAATCGGGACATTGGACTGCACGGCACATTCTCCGCAACGAACAGCTTCACACCCTCCTGACCAGCCACATCGATCATCCGGGTGGCCTCCTCGACCGTCAGCGCCATTGGCTTCTCGCAGAGCACGTGTTTTCCGGCTTGCGCAGCCTGAACCGCCGCATCGCAATGCAGGGCGTGTGGAAGACAAATAGAAATCGCGTCCA
>Ga0114999_10007919_pt1 | contig 11969 bp, 3 predicted proteins | sample ArcticOcean_MG_C_3_FD_89820 | JGI IMG/M metagenome (GOLD analysis project Ga0114999, IMG submission 89820) | Marine microbial communities from western Arctic Ocean - ArcticOcean_MG_CB8_126 | ecosystem: Environmental > Aquatic > Marine > Oceanic | place: Arctic Ocean: Canada Basin | collected...
GCCGCTCCTGCCGCAAAGGTTATAGTATCGTTTGTAGGACTTGTGGTAATGGTTATGCCCGAGCCTTCTACAAAAGTCACAGTATCATCCTGCTGATCAGCAGTAAGAGTATTTTGTCCTGTTACCGCAATACTTTTATATGTGTCTTGTGTTAATGCTGAAGCTGATATTGTTATAGTATCATTTGCAACATCTGAGGCAAGTTGGATATTCGGACCTGCAGAGAATGTCAATGTATCAGTAGCAGAATCTGCCGCTATAGCATTAGTACCTGTTACTGCAATTGTTGAAAATGCAGTTGTTGCTTGAGCCGAGTTAGTAACTGTAATACTATCTGCTGAATTATCTGTAGATAAAGCAATACCAGTACCAGCAATTAATGTTAATGTATCGCCAGATGAGGACGAATTATCAGCAACAACATCTACGTGACCAGATACACTAATTGTACCAAATGCTGTTGTGGTACTACCTCCACCACTACCCGATGCTGTAGAAGTAATTGTAATACTTTGGGCTCCTGCATCAGTATCTATGTCAATGTTCGGGCCTGCAACAAAAGTTATTGTATCTTCTAATCCCGATGCTATAACAGTATCATTATTTGCAACTGCGATAGATTTAAATACATCTGCAGATATAGACGAATCTATTGTAATTTCGTCTCCGGTAATAGTAGTTGTAACATTGTTTCCGCCGGTAATTGTTAATGCATCTGTTGAACTATTTGCTGTTGTTGTTCCAGTATCAGCATTTATAGTTTCCCATAAATCTTGTGTGGTTCCGCTACCACCACCACCACCACCGGTGTTTGTAATTGTAATAGTATTTCCTGATCTTGATGTATCACAGCCAGTACCACCAGCAAAAATAAGTTCGTCTAGAACACTTGTTGCTTCTGCTGATCCTCCAGAATCTGCTGTAATTTTAACATATACCCCTGCTGGAACTTCTGTTGACTTTGCTACTCTAAGCCATTCGCCACTATTACTAGTTGCAGAAAAATATAATTCATTACTTGCTACACCAACACAACCAGGATATGTTCCTGCATCAATTGCACTTTCTAATCCACTTTTTAAACTAAAACTATTTTTAAATTTTAAATTATGAGGAATTAACGTATCGCCGTTAACAGTTAATCCTGTTGCTATTTCTGTTCCTGAAGGTTTTATTATTAATACACTAGTGTTATAGTTTTTGAAATCAAACAAAGGTCTTACTGTAACAGCCGCTTCTTGACCATAAGCATAATCAATAACATTACCACCTTTTTTAACTATAAAATCCATCATAGGATAAGTGCCAGTATCTTTTGCTGTCGGAACTTCACCTATTACACTCATACTAGCAATAGCAGTACTACTTTCAACACCACCTCTAACACAAGGTGATAATTGAGCAGTTGTTGGAGCCGCATTTGACATTTCTACAAAATCATTTAATGCATCTGCTATTTTACCTCTGAAAAATATTTCTTTATTAACCGAAGCTGGATGATCAATTACAATTTGACTTCCGTATGTTAGTTGTTGTTGGAATATTGCATTTCCAGAAAATGTAATATCTCCTGCTAAATTAAAATTACCTGTATTTTTTACATAACCACCTTCAATAGAAAATACATTGTTGTTTAAGTCTAATCCTGTTCCAGCAGTATAAGTTAAATTAGGAGCATCAATTGTAATTTCATTAGGTGTTTGGGTTACAGTCATTCCTTGACCGGCTCGTATACTTCTAAATTGTAAATCACCTGTGCTATTATCTTTAGCAAAAAATACTTGGCCTTCTCCTGCCCCTCTATTAGATGCTAAGTTTGATTCGCCTGTGTTTTCTATAAATTCTAATCCATCTTCGGCTGTATTAACTCTTAAAATTTTATATTGTTCACCTGTAAAATTACTAGGTGTGTCTGTAAGTCCTGTAAAGGCAGAAGACCCGCCGCCACTGCCTCCTGTAGGCATATCTACTGGTAGATATTGACTTGTATTAGATTGGAACTGAAGTATTTGTCCATCTGTAACTGCTGAATCATTAACATTTAACAAATTACCTAGATTTTGGCCGATTATATTAGTAAGGTAACTAAAAGTTGCGTGGTCGCCCCAACTATAAGCAGTTTGTGAATTTGTTAGAGTTGTTTGCGTAGCCGTATCTAATGTTAGTGTTCCTGATGCAGTAATTGGTCCGCCGGATAATCCCGTGCCTGTATCTATTTGGGTTAATGTACCTGTACCTGTGCCTACAAATTCACTATGTAATAGAGCCCTATGTCCGCCTACAGTAGCACCATCATGTATTCTTAACGTATTAAGATCGGTATCTACTGTAACTTCACCCTGGGCTCCGGTGAACGAAGCATGTTGGGTAGTACTCCCTCTTCTAAATTTTACTTCTGTACTCATTTTGTTTCCTTATGCAACTGTTTGTCCTACAAGTTTATAAATTTTTCCTGTGCCTGTTGGAGCATATGATAATCGTGTTATAATATACAATTCTTTATTAATGTCTTCTCCAAACCCTGTAATAAATTCAGCACCTACATCTATTGCTATTGGGTTTAATTGATTTATTTGATATATGTCTGTTAATGGTTCTTTTAAATAATATAACTTACCGGAAGGGGTATTCCAGTCAGTGGTCCAATCAGCAAAAACATATTTTCCTACTAATTCTGTACAAGTTGTTCCTCTATAAACAACTCCTCCTATAACCGACAGCCCATTAATTGTGCCGCCTGCATGTGTGTATGATGCTTTTGAACTTTCAAAGCTATTCATAAACGTATTAACATCTGTGCCTTCTGCGGTAGCAAGAGCAATTCCGTGATTTAAGTCATATATATTTTCGCCTTCTTTAACGCTCCAGCCATAATTTTTACCATTCTCAACAATATCTATTTCTTCTATAGTATTTTGTCCCACATCGCCGGTCCAGCATTTTCCTGTAGTTTGATCAACACTAATTCCATATGGGTTTCTAAATCCATATGCAAAAATTTCTTCTTTATAAGTAGAATGATCTTTATATGGATTATCTGTAGGTATAGCATAATTTGTATATTCGGATGACCCTACACTTGCATTTATTCTTAAAACTTTTCCTAATAGATTAGTTCTATCTTGTGCTAAATGATTAGGATCGCCTTGACCTCCACCATCGCCAGTACCTATATACAAATAACCATCAGATCCAAATGCCATTCCTCCGCCATTATGATTACTTGCAGGTTGATCAAATTGTAAAATAATTACTTCAGTACTAATATCTACAGTATTATCCGAAGCAGGAGTAGTTACAGTAAATCTAGATAAAATAGATTCATGGTCAATTCCTGCACCTGATTTTGCTTTAGAATAATAAACAAACACCCATCCATTAGTATTAAACTCTGGATGAAATGCTAACCCTAACAAACCTCTTTCATCGTACGATGTGCCTAAAGTTTGCATGGCAGATGTTAAATCTAAAAATGGGGTTGACAAAATAGTCGAACCACTGTATACTTTAATTTTACCTGTTTGTTCTGCAATAAACAATCTATTATCGTGACCTGTATTTGTTATTACAGTTGGTGCCACTAACCCTGCTGTTACATCCAACAATACATCTAAATTAACGGCTGTGTCATCGGACACAAAACCCAAATCTTGTTCGGTATCATATACTGCTAAATCTCCATAATCTACAGGTATCTGACCATAGTCTGTTTTATTAAGTGAGTAGTCAGGCGTTCGTATTCTTATTAAATTTTCTTCTTCACTAATAACAATACCATCGCCCGCTATTAATCTTTTAAATTCTAAATTAACATTACTTTTTTGTTTAAATATGCCTGTACCTTCTTGATTAGTTCCTGCATTACTCGCGGAATTTGCTTCGCCTCCAACTGCTCCTGGCGGTGTTTGCCATGTTATTGCACCTACACCGTCAGTCATTAAAAATTGTCCAGAGGTACCATCTGCTGAAGGGAACGCCAAATCATTTAATTTTAATTTTCCGCCTATACCTACCTCTATTTTTAAATCAGCATTTATTGCAGATATAATTCTTTTTTGATTTAGATTTAAATCTCCTCCTAATACAGGAGTACTATCATTTTGAACGGCAGTAAATTGTTCGGTATATGCTAATGTTTGGCTTGACCCAGGTATTGCTCTATATACCACAACGGCTGTTTCGCCTGCTTCTAAGGACGAACTAAAAGCAATTTGGGTTCCGCTTGCTAAGTTTGTTATACTATAATCAACACCTGGTTTTTGTGTTACTCCGTCTATTGTTACATCTAATGCCGCAACATCTTTAGGAGAACCTGTTGTTAGAGTAAACGAAGTTCCGGGACCAGTAAATGAATCATACTGGAAGTCAGGAATATTTTGTATATCATCATAGTCAACTGCTGATAAAACTGCTTCGTATCTTTGACCATAGTACATTAACTTCTCTCCAAAACACTTGCAAATATTTCACAATCTGTGTGTGTAGCCGCTACTTTTAAAGAATCGTCGGCTTCTAAATTAATAGATTTATCTAAACTCAATGTTGTATTTGGTGGTATAGGCACTTTAGATAATATTACCATATCTGAAGTAGCACTATTGTCATACACCTTTAATGTAATTTGTACATTTGACGTAGCATGTTTGTTAGCAATATACAAACCATGAATAATTGCCGCAACTTGGTTTGCTTGATTTGCTGTATACATGGTTTCGTCAGTATCTGCTGTCGAAATTGTGTGACTTGCATTTTTAAATGAACTTGCCATATTTTATCCGTTACGCGAATGCAATAGCAAACGCAATTGCATCATCTTCTTCTATATAAGCACTTCCGCCCGGTCCACTGACCGCCAAGTTACCTATTTGTAAATTATTACCTTGTTGTGTTACAGAAATACCTGTTCCTGCTGAAATTTTATAAAATTCCAAATCAACACTTGTTTTCTGTTTAAACACGCCTAACCCTGTACCTACATTAGATGCAGTATTTGCTTCACCTGTAGAAGTATTTGGAGCAACACCTGGTTCCCATTTTCCGTTCGTTGCATTCCATATTAATACATCATTATTAACTGGAGCATTTGCATAATCTACATCAACAAGAGCATTTATGCTTTTAGCTCCAATGTTGGTATCAACACGAGTCTCAGTATAATATTTATTTGTATTCCCTTCAATAATATTATCTGTACTAATAATATTTCCAACAGTATAATTTGTTAAGTCGGTTTCTCCAACATATCCTAATGCGGTTTTATTAGTAAATTGAATTGTACTTTGCTGAGAAACTGTTACTAAGTAACCCCCTGAACCAGCAAAAGAAGCGGGAGTATCAAGTAACTCTAAAAATGTAGTAGCAGGTGGATCTGTTAATTCTAAATCTGTTCCTGAAGCAGACACTCTTAAATATTTTCCTGTTTGTCCACTTAGTGTACTAGGTGTATCTGTTAGTCCTATAAATGTTACATTATCTATCGGGGCACTAACAAATTCCAATGCAGTTCCGCCTGCATTAATTTTTATATGTTTCCCGGCATCTCCTGTTGAAATACCTGGTGTATCTTGTAACGCAGAAAATGTATCAATTTGTACAGGAGGATTAACAAACTCTATCCCTGTTGCATTATTTTTAATTGCAATATATTTTCCACCTTGATTGGCCATTGTACTAGGGGTATCATCTAAACTAATAAACGTTTTATCTGTGAATATAAGTCCGGTTCCACCTGAATTGACAGTTACTAATTTATCTTCTCCTCCAGTAAATGATGTAGGTAATACATCAGTTAATTCAATAAATGTTGAAATAGTAGCCGGAACATCTGTAAACTGTAATCCTGTTGCGCCAGTATTGACTATTAACATTTTCCCTACATTATTTGTATATGTAGGAGGAGAATCTGTTTGTCCTATAAATGTAGGATTTCCGTTTATAGTTACAGTAACATCATCGCCTGTTCCAGTTGAATTTACACCATCGCCTACAAAATCAATATATCCTAAGGAATATGTTAATGTTGTACCTTCATTTTTAATACTTACTTTAGGATAATCTGCCCAAACAAATTTACTATTTGCATAATCGTATTGTAAAAAATTACCATCATCACCTTGTATAGGAGTATCTATATCTGTTATTTGTGATATAGTTAATGCTTTCCATTTATACGAATTGGTTGCATAATCATAATAAAGTACTTTTTCGTCGTCTGCTTGCACCGAACTTGCTACATCTAACAGAGATGTTAACTTATAGTCTCTCCACTTAAATGAAGTAGTAGGATGATTATAATATAATGCTTGTAAATTTTGGGGAGCTCCTGGAGTGTCCAAATCAGACAAACTTTTAAATTCGTATTTTTTCCATTTAAATGATGTAGATGGATGATCGTAATATAAAAAATCTTCATTGTTAGAAGACGTAACAGGAGTAACATCAGCTAGATCTGTTAAATTTTCAGCAGATATATTTGTTAAAAACGAGTGAGTTACAAATTCAACGCCAGTACTATCTGATTTAACTTTAACAAAATAACCTGCCTTGTTACTATAATTTGCAGGGGTATCTGTTAACTCTGTAAATGCATCAGGGATGGTTACACTTTCAAAAACAAGTTGGGTACTATCTGCTTTAACTTTAACAAATTTTCCAGCTTGGGCAGTATAATTTGCAGGAGTATCATTTAAACCTGTAAAAGTAGTAGCACCTGTTAGAGGTGGATCATCTAGTTCCCAAGTACCATTTAAATATGATAAAATTTTTCCGTTTGTTACACCAGCAACATCAGTATCGGTTAATCCCGCTAATGTATTTTGTCCTGTATCTAATTGTGGAGTAAAGTTTGTGCCATCATATTTTAGTACTTGGTTAAGCAACGGGGTTGTTGTAGTTGTGTCGACATCCGTTAAATCATCTAATACAGTTGGTATAGATAATGTTGTCGGTATCCATTTATTTGTTTGCCATGTTAGTGTTTGATTCGTTACCGGGGTTGTTGTAGTTGTGTCGACATCCGTTAAATCATCTAGTACAACAGGTACAATAGTAAGTTCTTCTTTCCACTTTTGGGAACTAAAATTCCATCTTAAAAAATATCCATTGGTACCAGTATTCATGCTTGATAGGTCGACATCTCTTATATCAGCCAAATCGTTGTCGTCTATATCAAAATAATTTGCAGTAGCATGATCACCCCATCCATGGGCTGTGTTCCAATTGGTAATTTTTTGTTGGGTTATTCCAGATGCAACATGAGTAAGAAACACAGGATCAGATTCTGGATAAGTTGTTATATATCCGGCAGTAGCATGATCACCCCAGCTGTGGGCTGTGTCCCAAGTTGATATTTTTGTATTAGTGATATTTCCTGCAGGTGAAGCAAGGAAAACAGGATCTTGTTCTAATAACGGTACGTATGTAAAAACACCTGTTTGATTGTTATATGTTAATGTTGACGGGGTAGCCGGAGAGGTATTTGTTACAGATAAATCTGTTAAATCTACAGTACCCGATGATCCCCATTCCAATGTTGTGCCAGATGCTGGAAATCGCAATACTTGTCCTGCCGCGCCAATAACACCTGGTATTTTATATTTGCCATCAACAACAACATTATTACTACTATCTACAATTTCGTTTGTTATTGTTAATGTTTTTTGTTGTCCAGTAAAACTTGCCGATGAACCGTCACCTGTTCCGCCTGTATCTTCATTATAATCATATAAAACATTGGGAATAGTATTTGCAACTAATAATTGTAAAAATGCTCCTGCGGTACCATTAGCGATTCTACTACCCGATGAACCGTATGTAACACCAGTTGTATATCTAGCCCCAGAAGCATGAGTTCCGTCGGCAACAACCGAAAGTTCAAATTGACTACTAACTAACGTTGAATTACTTGTATCAAAAATATACGTACCACCTGCAACAAAATTAAAAGATGTAATAGCAGTACCTACACCAACTGCTCCAGTTGCATTCTCAAAAATGTATTTGCCGCCATCAAATTTTACATAATAAGTTTGGGCAGTACTAGGAGGTGCAGTAGTTGTTAAAACAATACCGTTACCTTGGGCTAACGTTATTTCGTCTACTGCGGTTGCTGTGAGTTTATCTTGGCCTAATACATTCCAATGTTTAAATGTACTTTCCATTCCAATTTTAATCGATTTGTTGCCCAAATCAGTTAAAGCAAACCCGCTATCAACGTCAAATAGAATTGATGTTACATCTGTATTAGTAACATTTGCACCTACACCTGTTTCTGATACTTCTAATTGAAATGAAGATCCACCTCCACCACCACCACTACTAAAGTTTTGTAAACCAAGAGCACCTATATATCTATAACCTTTAAGTAAATATACAGAATGTGTATAAGCACTACCTGATTGTTCTAAAAGTGGATATCGAAGATTACCGTTAGGATCACCTACCATTACAAATACACCTGATTCATAATCCCAATAGTATTCTTGATTAGTCGATTGTGGGTATATTTCTTCGTAATCCGATCTTGCTGTTAAGTCATAATTACCATTACCGCCACCAGCAAGTGCTATAGCAAATTTGGGCAAATATGTTGCTCCGTATGTTGCTCTAAGCCAATTGTTAAGTCTAGTAGTTGAAGTACCAACTGTTGAACATGCAAGCCAAGATCGTTGATCTGCTACAGTTGGATCTCTTGTCAGTTCAATAACACCTGAAGATTCGCCAACTGCTGTTCCAAAACCGGATGCGGCACTATTATATTGATAAGAGGTAACAGTAACAGTATTAACAATAGCGGCTACTGCTGTTATTAAATGACTGTCAATCCATAAGTTGTGTGTAGGATTAGGAATAGGACTAACTATGGCTTCATTGTTTGGGCCTTTTTCATGGTCAAAAGCCGTTCTTGCTTTTCCATAGTTGACTTTTTTGTCAATCCTATTAGTTATTACATCATTTAAATCATATGTAGGCATATTAACTCCAATCCTCTACTGATATTGCTGTTACAGATTTACCACCTGCTATACCAAATCGTACTAGCACATGTTTTTCTGTTGCTAACCCGGTGTTTGCTGTTCCTAAATCTAAATTTGCGTATGCATTTGTTAAGGCTGTATTAATTGCAAATGCTCCTTGATCTGCGGCTGTACCTTGTCGTCTTACACCATCCGATCCGTTGCCGCCAGCACCTGTATCTGATCCTGGAAATTCTGCTCCGCCATATAGTGTACTACAATCTAACCAACCATTTAACCCACTTGTATTATCTGTGTCATATCCCGGAAACGCTATATAAAGAGAAGTAACTTCTCCTGTAATTTTAATAGAAAACTTTGCCATACTATTTCGTTGGAAGCACATTGTAAAATATTGTGTACCACTAGACGATCTACTTCCGGCGCCCAAATCTGCTCCTACTGGTAAGTAATTGGATGAAAAATTTTCTAAAGTATGTTTAATTTCATTTAGATAACACCCTGCTTCATTTGTGCCTGACAATGTATCATTTTGACTATCCCATGCATGGGTTGTATAATAGTTGTTAGTTGTATCGGAGTATGTGGGGTAAGCATAATCTGTTCCTGACCATGCATATTTTATACGTATTAAATCTGGCGCATTGGTAACTGCTGATCCTACTGTTATATTATTAGGCAATGCCGCTTCGTCTAATGTTGGCGTTGCAAACCAATACATTATTTCAGTTGCATCTACTATACTAACACTAGTTCCATTTACACTGGCTACAGTAGTTTTTATTTTTCCATCTTTACCTTGCCCGGAACCATTTATATTAACTGTTAATGCATTTAATGTAACTGTAGCAATATTCTTTTTAGGTATACCTCCAGTAATTACAGTCCCAGGTAATATGTCTGTATAGGTATAAGTCTGGGAAGTAATTGCTGTTCCGACAAAACTACTAATTGTAACAGGTGCAGTTGTGTCCCGATAGGTTTGGCCTGTAAGATCTAAAACTGTTTGTCCTACTATAGATATAGTAGCACCTGTTTTATAAAATGCAACACCAGACATATATCTATACGAACTAGTTGCCGGTGTAGACGTCCCCCAACTGCTAACTGACGGAACAGTTATCTTGTCATCATATACCCAGGTAGATTTGGTTGATACTGAAGTATCTTCATGTTTTAATTGGACTGTATTATATCCTGGAGTTATCCCGATTGTGTAAACTTTTGCTTTAAATTCTTTAAAGAAGTTATCAGGATATGTAGTCGCAACATCTGCATTTGCATCACGTTCTTGTGTAACTTCTAACAAACCCGACCCACTAATATTTCCGGCACTATCCCATCTATTGATTTTATCTGCACCGGTAAACGTTACCATACCGTCAGGCGACCCATCTACCGATTCATTTACATGTGCTTTCAGTGTACCAGAATATGTTCCATTTGACGAAAATTCGTTTGCCCAATCACTTAATTCATCTGACGTCATACTATTTGTTATCTGTCTATTAACAGAAGTACCACCAGTTGGTGCAGAAGTACCTGCAGTATTATCATCTGTGTCTGCACAAATTAACGGTGAAAAGCCAACACTTGTCGGAACTGCTATTGTATAACCTGTCAATCCTGCTGGTGTAGCAGGAGCTTTTCTTATTTCAATATAATCTACTTTGTTTTCAGTATCATCAGTACCGCCAGTATAACTATTATCTGTTGTTGTAATTAATTTTACAGTTCGTTGTAACGGTGAACTTGTATTGATATATGTATTTGACGGACTTATTACTACACTTGTATTTGAATCTCCAAAGTCCCATGCATATGAAGCATTAAGAGTAGTACCGGCATCTGTTAGTCCTGTTGATGAACCAGTGAATTGAACAATATTAGATGCGCCATTATTATCTGCTCCACCATTTGTAGGATTATATTTTGTAAAATCAAATCCTACTCTATCATTTACATAACTTTGAGAACCATTTGCAGATGTATTTAAATTAGTAAATACACCACTAAAGCCTGCTCGAGGATCAACATTAACTGTAATTGTTGATGTTGATGTTATGCTCCAATTACTAGTAGTTCTTAAATTCTGTGCTTTTAATGTTACATCAAACGTTTCTGCTATAAGGTCATCGGCTAAAGTAAAATAATGCTCTATATCATTAAGGTAATCTCCATCTACATTATCGCCACCTGTTATAACCGTATCGGATGTTAGATCGCCCCAGTCCCAAGTATAAGTTGTATCGCCCCAAGTACCTAAATTTGCAGAACTATTTGTAAATCTAACAGGATGTCCTTCTGCTGTATTAGTCGAACCTTGAGCATTAGTATCACCAATTTCATCATTATTACCTGTTGTTAAATTATTCACTGCAAATGTTGCAACAGGTGTTATGTAACCTTTAATATGATTTGCTTTTTCTAAACTAGCAGTGGCTCCTGCGCCTCCTTGTGCAGTTGTGCTTCTGCACCAAACTTTTGGTGACCATTGGGTGTCTGCTGTAACAGTACTACCATTAGCATCATAATCATACGTATGTGTTTTTGTTGTAGTCCAATTTATCCAATTTGATTGAATATGAGCATTGTCTCCACTAGTACTAGCACCACTAGGATATTTTGTTCCATCGCCAAATTCAATCATCCAATAATGTGTATATAATGATGCTGTCGTATCAAATTCTATTTCTCTATCTGCAGGAGTACTACTGCCTAAATCTACAACTTGATCGTTACTTGTTGTTGCCCAAGCAACTTCTGGATCTGGTGTCCATAATTCAACTGCGGCATCTTTTTTATAAATTGAATAACTGCCTTCAGTTAATCCTGTAGTACCAGATGCTGTCTGACATTTTAATGTCATTGTTACATTAATATTACCACCTGCAACAGAAGTAAAACTTTGATCATAATAACCATTGCTTAGTGTAGATGTACTATTTGTTATATTAACAGTATTTGCTGGAGTTGTAACATCTTCAAATGTCC
>Ga0114999_10007923_pt1 | contig 11960 bp, 14 predicted proteins | sample ArcticOcean_MG_C_3_FD_89820 | JGI IMG/M metagenome (GOLD analysis project Ga0114999, IMG submission 89820) | Marine microbial communities from western Arctic Ocean - ArcticOcean_MG_CB8_126 | ecosystem: Environmental > Aquatic > Marine > Oceanic | place: Arctic Ocean: Canada Basin | collected...
ACCGCTATGGATCCTCGGTTCTAGTCTCTATGGCGCCGAGTTGGCTGCGGCTTTGGGTTTGCCATATGCATTTGCATCGCATTTTGCGCCTCAAGCATTGATGCAGGCGCTAGAGGTTTATCGCAGAAAATTTAAACCGTCCGCGCAGCTCGACCGTCCTTATGCAATGGTCTCTGCCAATGTGATTGTGGCCGACGACGATGCTGAGGCGCGCCATTTGTTCACATCCGTGCAACAGGGTTTTACGAATATGTTGCGCAACGCGCGTGGCAGATTGCAGCCCCCAATTGACGAGATTGATACCTATTGGTCACCGATGGAAAAAGCACAGGCCTCGCAGATGCTGTCTTGCGCGTTTGTTGGTGCGCCCGATACCGTTCATACAGGGTTATCTGACTTTATAGATCAGACCCAGGCCGATGAGATTATCGTGGCATCGGCTGTTTACGATCATGCGGCGAGGCTTAAGTCCTACGAACTACTCAGTAAAATTGAGATGCAGATAGCCGGAAATTAACTGGTAGGCATCCGTGTACGCAACAAAAAATGGACTTTGCGTTGACCGTACGCGGAGTTTTATCGCCTACGCTATTTTGCGCCACGATGGGGTAGCGGTCGGTAACATGAACTTGCCTCGGCAAACTGCTGTTTAAGGAATAAACTTTCATAGTGAGGGGGAGCTTCACGGTATTTCGATTAAACTGACGGGATGAAGATACCGAAGGAACTGCAGTCCCTCATTGACGACTGTGTGATCGATGAAGTCGTTCGTTCGCTGAAAAGCGGCAAGGAAGCTTCCGTGTACGTTGTGCGCGTGAAGGAGGATCTGCGTTGTGCCAAGGTATACAAGAATATGTCGCAGCGCAGCTTTCAAAAGCGCGCGCAGTATCAGGAAGGGCGACAAGTACGTGGCAGTCGGCAGACCCGGGCTATCGGTAAGCGCAGCCGGTTTGGTCGCGGGGAAGAGGAATCGGAGTGGAAAAATACCGAGGTGAACGCGTTGTATCAATTGATGGCGGCCGGCGTGCGCGTGCCCAAGCCTTATGGGTACTTCGACGGTGTGCTGCTGATGGAGTTGGTCGTCGATGTGGAAGGGAACTCAGCCCTGAGTCTCAATGATATAGAGTTCACACCAGAGGACGCGCGCGAGTGTCACCGCATGTTGATGCAGCAGGTGCAGTTGATGCTTTGTACTGGACTGATTCACGGCGATCTATCGCAATACAATGTGCTGGCCGGTGGGGATGGCCCGGTGATTATTGATCTGCCTCAAGTGGTGAACGCGGCGGGAAATAACAGTGCACGGGCGATGCTATTGCGCGACGTTGACAATGTCACCGACACGCTGGCGCGTTTTGCGCCGGATCTTCGCCACACACGTTATGGTCAAGAACTCTGGGGTCTGTTTAAACGCGGTGAACTGCACACCGACACTGCGCTCACCGGCGAGTTCTTGGACGACAACAGTTCAGTGGATGTCGAGGGCGTTCAACAGGTGATCGAAGATGCACGCGATGAAGACGAACGCCGTCAACGCGGGCGCGAAGAATCTAATGCTTAACTATTAATGAGGCGGTCGAAGGTGAGCTGAAGTAGCTAATGTATAAGGTGTAAAAGTGAAAAAAATTGCTGTTTTTGTTGATGTTCAGAATATCTATTACACAACCAGACAGGCCTTTAAGCGTCAGTTTTATTACCAAAAATTATGGCAACTTATTGAGCAGAAAGGTGAAATAGTTACGGCAATTGCTTATGCAACAGATCGTGGGGATGACAAGCAGATTAAGTTCCAGAGCGCTCTAAAAAAAATAGGGTTTGTCGTAAAGCTTAAACCATATATTCAGCGTAGTGATGGTTCAGCAAAAGGTGATTGGGATGTGGGAATTGCGATTGACGTTCTAGATGTTGCGAAGGACGTTGATACCGTAATCTTGTTATCCGGAGATGGGGACTTCGACTTGTTGTTGCAAAAGGTCAGGGAAGATTATGCTGTTCATACCGAAGTTTATGGCGTGCGGTCACTGACTGCCAATGCGCTTATTTATTCTGCTGATCAATTCCATGAAATTGATGAGGAATTATTGCTCTAAATAAGAGATGTCTTGCTGACGCTGCAGTTAGGTCTAGAGAAAAAACTTTCTGACTATGAAAAACGAGGTAGATAAGCTTTTAAATCGGCACAAACTGCTCGTTCATTCTGAACGTAAACGTGTAGTCTCGCATGTTCAAAGGAAGAATGAGGGTTGGATAATCAATACGGTAATGCTGCAGGATTACTCTGTTCCTTTTAGGTTTAAGCGTAAAAACGCATACAAAAACCTTAAAGGAATGTTTGTTAATCTAACGTACTATCCAAAGGCTGAGACTGTTGCCGGTATTGAAGTAGAAGTTATGAACGTCATTCGCATTAGAACGACGTAGGAAATATTGGCACATTCGTAACTATGGCAAATAAACAGAGGTAGGAATTGGTTCCAATTCTTAACCATAAGGTCCACCACTGTTTTCCCTGAAAAGCCAATCGAACAGTATAGATAGGCATTACTCTCTGTCTTATGATTCATAAGGAAGCTCTTGACGCTGATAGAGAGAAATCTCAGGAGAGAACACCCCCCATGCTAGACTTAGCAATCTTGGCTCACTCATATTTTCAGTGTCATAGGGATAAGTTATGCCTTGGTGGGGATGGATCGTCATAGGAACCTTGCTTTTTAGTGCTGAGCTATTTGCAATCGGAGCTCAGTTCTATCTTGTATTCATTGGCGCCGGTGCTATTACCGTCGGCGTGGTTATGTTATTCGGCATTGACCTGCCGGTATGGGGACAGTGGTTGCTATTTGCGACTATAGCAATCGCTTCGATGCTGTTACTTCGGCGCCAGCTTTACAATAAGATAAGCCTTCGAACACCATCTCCCGTTGACTCTTTAGTGGGTGATCGAGTGGTAATATCTGATCACCTTGAATCTGGTGATTTTTGCCGAACGCAGTATAGAGGGTCGACTTGGACTGCGGTCAACGTCGGCGATAACCCAATCGCTGCTGGGGACACTGCCTCAATAGGTAGTATCGACGGATTAACACTTAACGTAGCAAACGATTAGATCTAGGAAAATTATGGAAAACTTTTACGTTGTCTTTGTTATTGCAGTTTTAGCAATTATTGTCATTGCAAAGACTGCAATCATTGTTCCTCAGCAGAGCGCCTATATTGTGGAAATGCTGGGAAAGTATAATCGGACGACTTCCGCAGGATTTCATATCCTGATTCCTTTTGTCGAAAAGATTGCTTATAGACATAGCCTCAAGGAGGAGGCGATCGATATAGCGGAGCAAGTGTGCATTACACGTGACAATGTGCAAGTGGGGATTGACGGTGTTCTCTATATGCAGGTGCTCGACGCCCGCCTTGCCTCCTACGGCATTATGAACTATGCCTTCGCAATCTCACAGTTGGCTCAGACGACCCTGAGAAGTGAGATTGGAAAAATTGTATTGGATCGTACCTTCGAGGAACGAGCCGCCATTAACGCGAATGTTGTTGCCGAATTGGATAAGGCGTCGGAGTCATGGGGGGTTAAGGTATTAAGATACGAAATTAAGAATATTAATCCGCCAACCGACGTTCTCGGAGCGATGGAAAAGCAAATGCGTGCCGAACGAGAGAAGCGTGCCGTAATTTTGACTTCTGAAGGAGAAAGGGACGCGATTGTTAATAAGGCAGAAGGTGAGAAACAACACGTAATCAAGGTGTCAGAGGCTGCCAAACAGCAGCAAATAAATGAGGCTGCCGGTGAGGCGGAGGCAATACTTGCGATCGCAACAGCAACGGCTGAGGGCCTTCGTCAGGTCGGCGAGGCTGTTGCCGGCAAGGGTGGGCGTGAGGCTATGCAGCTTAGAGTTGCTGAGAACTATGTAGCCCAGTTTGGAAACCTTGCTAAGGAGGCTAATACCTTGATAGTGCCAGCAAACCTTAGTGACGTCGCTGGAATGATTGCACTCGCAACGAAGGTGTTTGATCAGGGGAGAGCGGAGACTGATGTCTGATATCTGCTAGGGTCCAAAGCGATGTATACCGAGTGTATAAACGGGGTAGCGTGGGATTAAATCCTTGCAAGGATTTAATGCAGCAAGTATACGAAGGTTGTGCTGAAACTGCGGATGACGGTTCTTATCAGTTATCGTTTTCCAGCGAAAAATAACGCTATTTATTTTAGTTAAATTAAATAGTCATGATTATTAATCCGGCATTAGAAATGCAGAGGTCAGACGTTCAAGACTTTCTCGATTGTCGTAATTAAATCAATGGTCCGTAAGATTTTTTTCTTAGGTATGCGCAAGAAAGTCTATATCTAATTGAGAGTGGAGCTCGTGTTTTTCCAGCTCTGATTCGCGCTCTTCTGCGGGTCAGATTTTAGAAATCGGATCAGTTCAATATGAAATCTATCAGGGATTTCAAAAGCAGGCGCGTGACCAATGCCTGGAAATAGCACTAATTCAGCATTTTGCAACTGTTCTGCTACATGGCGTGCCCGTGCTGGGTAATCATCTACAAGTTGGTCTTCAGCTCCTCCGATGACTAGGGCTTTTGTTGCAATGTGTTGCCATTCATATGCCACGGGATCCTCAAAGATCAGCATTCTTTGGGCTGCTCGCACACGTGCCATTCGTGGCCAGTCGCCACTTAAAGTCAGGCCATATTGAATTTGAACCCAATGAAGGTATTCTTCTTTCCATCCTCCCGGGTAGTAGCGGATATGATTTCGCAGAACTGTTTCATAATTCGTCGCAAGTGCCCGTTCATATGCTAATTCAGGATCCATCCACTCATTACCGAGGCGTGGGTCTGTTAGACCTATTTGATTGACCATCACAACATGAGAAGTTATCTCTGGGTAAGTTGATGCAAATCGTGTGGCTACCATGCCGCCCATAGAGTGACCAACGATTGCAGCGTGCTCAATATTTAGATGATCAAGTAACAATTTGGTATGACGTGCTGGCATGTGAAGGTTGTAATGAATGTCGGGTTTAGATGATCGTCCGAAGCCTAGACGATCAATGGCTATGACTCTAAAGCCTTCATGACGCAGAGCCTCGATAGTTACCTCGAATGCTGCAGCAAAAAAGTTTAGACCATGGAATAAGACCGCTGTTTGTCCGTTTGGGATTTCACTCGGCGACACGTCCATATAGGCCATTCGATAATCTTTGCCGCCAAGTCTTATTGGTAAGTAATCGACAGGAAAAGGATACTTGACATTGGAGTAATCAATCGCTGTTGCTTCCCAGTTAGATTCAGGTTCAGTGGGTGGTTGAGCCTGTGTTAAAGCAGTCATGCCAGATAGTGCTGTAAATCCTATGACGATTTTCAAGTAAATTGATAGACTCATAATGCTTGGCATGAGGTTGCTCCCTGCTTGATGTGGGGTTGCTACATTACTGGTAATGGACTGGATGTGTAGTGATTCGGATGCGAGTTTCCATGTAAGTAATAGAGTCTCCATCAATATTACTAAACCAGTGCGGGGTGCCAGGTTGAAGAACCAATACATCCCCTGCGCTTACTCTTTGAGTTAGTCCGTCTTTAATCCCTTTTTCGCCTCTCACAACATCAATACTAGTTGATTCGGATAGAGGTAGTTTAAGTCGACCTCCTGTTACAAGGGTCCCACTGCCTTCTAAAATTCGATAGACCTCCGTGCTATAGGGATGGTAAATCGCATACTGGACAACTTCACTACTACGTCGTCGTATGGTAATTCCCGGTGAGACCCTAACTCCCCAGCCTCCTGCAGAAGCTGATGCTGCCTCTGCCTGAGCGAGCTCCGTTACGATATCTGAATTAGACTTGTAGATAGCAGGAGGAGCAATCGATTCTTGTGCTGAAACGCTAAAACCTAATATTGATAAAATCAGTAGTTTGGGGTTTAAACTTTTCATTCTTCTCTCCCATACGGCTAAGATTAACTTTGGCAGTTATCGGATTCCTAGATACTTATGTACCTGAGGGGAAAGTTCCCATGGTTGTCCGCAGTTATTCAACTTATCAACCAGTGACATAGTTTGGTCGCTGTTGCAATTTCCATTAGACCAGAGCGGTTGGAGGTAATAATTCCAGAACCGAGTTTTTTGGTAGTACGCTAGCACCTCATCTTCCGATTGACCGGTGACAACTAATTTGAGCTCTTGTCCATACGATTGCTTTAAGTCTGTGGCAGGGACTTTAGGGCTGACCGTTAGCCAATCCCACTGAGCATTGACCCTGCGTGTGCCGCTAGTTTGTATATTGACCTTTCCGCCGAGACGTTGAATTGAAGAAACCAAAAATGAGAGCGCTTCGGGCTGGTCACAGGGTTCACCGCCAGTGACGCATACCCAGCCACTTGCGCCGACTGTATCAAGTGCTTCCTTAGCAAGCGCATCTATGGACTGTTCTCCAGTGAGCACGGTTGATACGCTCCAATCTGTATCGCATAAATTTCCTTGTGATGGGTGCAAAGGACACTCCTTAACAGCACAACCAGCAAATCGAATGAAAAACATCCGTTTACCAGTAAGGTGTCCTTCTCCTTGGATACTGCAAAATGTTTCTGCTAATGCCAACTTCACTTGATATTTATCTCTTTTGGTTAGGAGTATGCAGTATTGATTATTTCACACTTGTATGCCTGTTTAGACACACTTGTGTAACTACTCAGAGTACTATAATACATGTTGAATTTTTCCGGATGGAGCTAAGAAATGGTTGCAAGAGTTTTTATCCTCGTAGTTGCGATTTTAGCTATGATTCAACCTAGTTTAGGACATCACTCCCACGCTAATTATGACATAACAAAGTACCTGCAAGTATCGGGCACCGTGAGCGATATACTTTGGATTAATCCTCATATTTGGATTTTTCTTGAAATGGTCGATGAAGATGGACAGTTGGTTCAGTGGGCGATGGAAGGTGCTACGCCTGGGCAGTTAGCAACAAATGGTGTGACCCGCGATACGGTAAAATTAGGCGATACGATATCTGCTCGTTGTCATCAAATGCAAGATAGTTCGAATGGATGTCTTCTTGGATATCTCACGGGGACAGATGGTGTTGAAAGGCTTTGGGATTAGGGTTTTCTGATGATCTCAACAGAAAATAAGGAACTAAAAAAATGATACGCCTGAATCAGTCCGTTCCAGTGATTTTATTTGCAATGATTGCTATGCCATGCCTTGCCCAAGACTGGGTTGAGTATGTGCATAAAACTGACCGTTTTGCCGTGACGTTCCCATCAATGCCTCAAGTTGAGGAGACGATTCGTCAATCTGCACATGGCGTATCCTTTCCAGCTCGAATTTATTCGTCTCAGCGAGGCCCTAGTAGCTACTCACTGATGGTGATTGACTATACGGATGCTGAAGCGAGACACCGCGAGCGATCTGATCAGACTGATGCAAGCTCAGGCGCCATGTTCTGGGTTATGGATGTGCGGGCATCCTTGGCTTATGCCGCTCAGAGTATTCGTGAAAGGATTCATGAAGCGGGTGGCGAACTGACATATGAAGGTTGGGCTGATATTGACAAGGTAGAGGGGCATCAAATGCAGCTTACTAATGCTGATCAGTCACGTACTTATATTGGAATGCACCTCAATAACAGTCGACTTTATGTTCTTGAGGCAACAGCACCTAAAAATTATCCTCCAGTTGCATGGTTTCAACAGTCCCTTCAATTTATTGACGAAGAAGGTAGGCGACTTCGTTACATGTTTGATGTTAATGGACAAAGAACGGATATCAGAATCATTCCGCTTGCAGAGGCGCTTGAGGGTACAGAGCGCGTGGTTGTGGAATAGAAAAAAAGAATGAATCAACTAGGTTGTAGTATCTAAGTAAAAAATTGAGAGAGAGTCATGAATGATCGAGTCTTAGTTTTTTTTATAGCTGTTCTAGTAACCTCAGTATCTTTTTCTCAAAGTCATCCAGAATTTGTATCATTGCGTCCAATAGTTGCCGCGGTATATACGCCAGATACTGTTCCTGAGCCACATATCGCATTTTTAGTGGCGCATCGAACAGGAAATAGTCTTGACAATATTGCGTGCACAGAGCTTGCAAGACGTGGGTTCATGGCGCTCTGTTTTAATACGCGATTTGTTAATAATGAAACTGAGGTTCATTGGGAGTTGCTCGCTCTTGACGTCAAAATCGCCGTAGATTTTGCTCGTAATACACCTGGAATAGAAAAGGTGATTTTGCTTGGTCATAGTGGCGGTTCGCCCCTCATGTCTTTTTATCAAGCGGTTGCAGAGAATGGTTCGTCATTTTGTCAGGGACCGAATAAGCTGGTTGAGTGTGGTGAAGAGCTCGCTGACCTTATGCCTGCTGATGGAATGGTTTATCCAGATGCGCATCCTGGAAACGGCGTTCAAGCCTTGCATGGACTTAATCCGTCTCTTTCTATTATGGATGGGAAAGTTATCGTAGATAAGGCATTGGATCCGTTTGACTCGGATAATGGCTTTAACCCGAATGGAGCATCGAGATATTCGGAAGAATTTCGTAACCGATATTATCAGGCGCAGTCGCACGTTATGAATACAAAGATTGCAGAGGTGGAAGCTCTTCGGGACAGCATAAAAACAGGCTTACATGTCTATCCAGATGAAGATATTGTGCTCGTGCCCTTTGATGCGCAGGCAGGAGCAGCACGTTTAGATGCCTATGATCCCACTATAGAAGAAACAATGAGTACAGCAGAGCCTCGTAAGTTTCTAAAAAATGACGGTTCTATTGTGGTTCAAATTGCGCTTAGCGTTGCTTTATCAAAACCGCAACAGGCTAAAATTAATCTAACTTTTAATGGCGGCGTTAAGGTTCTGACTACCCAATCATTTCTTAGTGCTAATGCCGTGAGATCTGGCCATGCGATGGAAGACATCGATCATTGCTCTACCAATGCATCTACGAACTGCGCAGTTGCTGCTATCAAGGTTCCAACGCTGATTGCTGCAATGGGTGCATACAACCATATTCGTTTTCAGGAACTGATGTATGAGGCTTCCCCAGCGCAGGATAAAGATTTTATCGTTATTGAGGGTGCCCGCCACGGCTATACTTCGTGCACAGCATGCGAATCAACTCCGGGGCAATACGCTAATTCATTAGAGAACCTGTTCGATTACATTGCTCAATGGGCAAACGAAAGGTTTTAACTGCATTAAGCCTAAATCAATTTGTTTTAGGAGATCAATATCTATTTTGATTAACGCGGTACCCGGGTCGTACCGCCATCCGGCTCAAGTTCGTATCGAATTCTTGCTCCATTTTCATCTAGAAATCTGAGCGACTGTTGAAATTGTCCTGGAGGCGGCATGTTTCTCGGTACTGTGCTTTCTAGAACATATAATCGACTGGCCTGGCCATGCAGATAGATAGCCACAAACGTGCGTGATCCGTCCGGGTTGCTAATTTGGAGTTGATGCCCTTCAACATTTTCAAGGTGTCCCCACGCGTCGTATGTAACTTCACCACCTCGTTGACGAAATTCTCGAGCAGCTTGAGCGACAGATGCCCGTTGATCAGTGATCCAACGATTACGACCTCGAATTTGCTCTGATTCACGTTCATTTTCTAATTTTTTAGCATGGATTTGTTGTGCCTGACGAAAATCTACGACAGTAACTATATAGAAGCTTTCTCGGTCAGTTACCCGGTAGACTCGGGAAGGAAATTCAGCCTCAAGCTCTGAATAATAGATTGTGTTCTGCACTTCAGGTGTGCCAGGTAGGTTTACGCTGAAACGATCTTCCTGATTTATATACTCAAACCATCCCTGAGCTTGGGTGACCGACCCTGATACAAAAAGAATGGCGATTAAAAACAGTTGAGTCAAGGACATCTTTTTGCCTTCATCCGTTTGAGGAATATAAGTAAATATTAAGAAAGGTATCATTACTATCTGATGCGAGTCCGTTCTCTTTCTGGAGAAAGTTTATAGCGAATTTGTACGCCCTCTGTATCGAGGAAAGAAAGAGACTGTTGGAATAAGCTTTGAGGAGGGGCTCCTGCAGGGACTGTAGCTTCCATCATGTAAAGTCGATTAGCATGCAAATATAGCCCTGCATAGGTGTTTGAGCCATCAGAGTTTTCGATGACGAGATTTAGGCCTTCGACCAGGTCGATGTGGTGCCAGTTGTCATAGAGAATCTTGCCACCTCGTTGACGGAGTTTGGATGCTTCGTAGGAAATCGATCCTAGTTGGTCATATAACCATAATGAAGTTACTGGGGCATCATCAGTTTGATCAGGTAACACCGCGTACTTTCCATCGCCGTTTCTATAATCAACCACTGTCAACGAGAGAAGACCTCCATTTTCCCGAATGGAATATGTTCTAGCAGGATAAGTGGCTCCGTATTCAGATGTGTAATCGAAGTTTTGAATATCAGGATCACGCGTGAAGTTAATGCTAAATAGATGCTCCTGATCGGCATATAGAATCCAGCCCTGAGCAATGCTTGTTGCAGATATTGTGAAAATTAAAGCTGTTAAAATCGTTTTGAGGCGACGCATTATCATTCCCCTAACCAGTTGTGATGAAGACTTGTTTGTCTTGATACTTTGTTAGTCGTATTCACCTTCTGTTCCATCTTCAGTTTTTAAAAAACCGAACAGGCAGGCTGGTGTGCCTGCCTTCAATGGATGGCAACGCACAGAGATGTTGTCTCCTACCTTCACGCTATCCTCAGTCCAACCCTTTCTGGTGAGCCCGTTGATTCCACCGCCCTCTAGTGCCCAGATTGTTGAGGTGTCTCCTTCGCCAATCACTTCTATATAGACCCACGTATGTGGATTTATCCAATGGGCTTCAGTAACAGTGCCCTCCATGTCTATGTATTTTGTAAGGTCATAGTTCCCGTGTGAATGATGCGTATACACAGGTAAAGCCCAGGTAGTTATTCCGATGACCATCAAGCTGCGAATTATTGAAGAAAACATTGATGTTTCTCGCTAGGTACAGAACATTATTCTAGCTTTATTTTCAGGTAAACACCTTAACCAGAAGATGGCAGGGCGGTAACGAAGTCTTCCATACGTCGTAGCATGCTTGAATCTGGTAACCGTCCGGTGCCGCCCGCTAGGTTATCGATTAGATTGGCAGGTTTGGTCGTGGCGGGAGTTACTACAGTTACTGCTGGGTGTGCAATCACATACTTGAGGAAGAATTGTGCCCAACTATTAGCATCAAATTCCTGGGCCCATTCGGGCACTTGGTGCCCAGCTACGCGGCTCCATAGTCTTGTTCGTCCAAATGGTTGGTAGATAATAACAGCGATGCCACGGTCTTGGGCTAGCGGCAAAATTATCTCTGCTGCTGCTGGATTATCAACTGCATAATCAATTCCAATGAAATCTAAAGTCTCCTCATGCATAGCTTGAATGAGCTCATCGTTACGGTCGGGTGTGTCATAGGTAATTCCGATGTATCTAACGCGTCCCTCATCTTTTAATTGCCGGATCATTGGGAGCTGAGTTTTTAGGTCTCCAAGATTGTGAATCTGCATGAGATCAATTGGAGACTTTCCAATACGATTAAAGGAGTCCTGGATTTGCTGTTGAGTCACATCGGGATAAGATGGTCCCCACTCTGGTTTTGCTGAATTAACCTTTGTAGACCAGAAAAGTTGCTCTTCAATAGCTAACTCCTGGGCTAATTGTCCTGCGATTATTTCAGATGGGCCATAAGCTTCTGCTGTATCAAATGCTGTACCACCATTGGCAAGAAGTGCTCTCATGACCTCTCGAAGAGTATCAATGTCACCACTCCTAGCAAGCCGACCAAAACTGCCCGCACCTCCGAGTCCAATAATGGGGAGTGTTTCACCAGAGGAGGGAATTGCCCGGGTGATTAATGCAGTTTCCTGGCTATGAATCAATTGAAAAGGGCTGGTTATTGAGGCAGCAGCAGCAGCAGCA
>Ga0114999_10007926_pt1 | contig 11957 bp, 12 predicted proteins | sample ArcticOcean_MG_C_3_FD_89820 | JGI IMG/M metagenome (GOLD analysis project Ga0114999, IMG submission 89820) | Marine microbial communities from western Arctic Ocean - ArcticOcean_MG_CB8_126 | ecosystem: Environmental > Aquatic > Marine > Oceanic | place: Arctic Ocean: Canada Basin | collected...
TATTGCTGTGTTGTTGCACGATATCGCTAAAGGGCGGGGCGGCAGCCATTCGGAAATTGGTGCGGAAATTGCGCTGAAATTATGCCCTCGTATGGGGCTCAATGAATGGGAAACAGAAACCGTATCTTGGCTAGTCCTGAGCCATTTGCGGATGACAAACACGGCCTTCAAACGAGACCTTGAGGACCCAAAAACGATCAGTGATTTTGCCGATGCGGTGCAGTCACCGGAGCGACTTAGGCTGCTGTTGGTGCTGTCCGTTGCGGACGTTCGCGCTGTTGGTCCGAACGTATGGAATGCTTGGAAAGCAGGCTTGTTGCGTGACCTTTATTACAGGACTCTCGAAGTTCTAACCGGCGGCGCGCCTGCAGAACAACGGGCCAGTCGCGTCGCGCGCGCGAAGGATCGGTTGCGCGAGGCGCTCAGCGGATGGACCGAACCGGAAATTGAGGACCATTTGGCGCGCGGATACGATAATTACTGGCTAACCTTTTCGGCCGATTCTCATATTCATCATGCGGGACTTGTCCACCAAGCCGAAACTAAGGGATTGAAACTACACATTGAAACCCAAGTTTTAGCGGATTCTGCGGTAACTGAAATGGTTATCTATACAGCGGATGATCCTGGTTTATTTTCACGCATCGCCGGGGTCATCGCCTTGGCGGGGGCGCCCATTGTTGATGCTAAGATCATGACATTGTCCAATGGTATGGCCCTGGATACGTTTTGGATTCAAGATGCGCAGGGCGGGGCGTTTGAAAATCCTGAGCGCTTGCAAAAACTTCGGAATCGAATCGAAGACGCGTTATCCGGTCAGATAAATACGACGCAGGAATTGGCACTGCTGCGCAGAAATGCCCTGCCTAAGCGCACACGTGTATTCAAAGTGCCACCGCATGTTTTGGTGGACAATAAACTCAGTCGTACTCAAACTGTTATAGAGTTAAACGGACGCAATAGAGTTGGTCTTTTACACGATGTAACGTCCGCAATTACGGCTTTGGGTCTGAAAATTGCCAGTGCTCATATTTCCACTTACGGTGTTCGGGTCGTTGATGTGTTTTACGTGAAGGATATTTTTGGTTTGAAAGTAGAGAACAAAGAAAAACATGAGGCGATTCGAAAATCTCTTTTAGCCGTTTTGGCGCCCCCATTCACATCCCCTGGTGGCGATGTTGAGCAAAATGCTGCCGCGGCAGAATGATGGATGTTACTGAATCAAATCAAATGATGTTGCGAATTTAATCTTATGGCTCTTCCAAGCACCCCACCGACACCTCGTCCCCAGAACACTTCCCTGGGCACTTCCCCGAGTAATTCCCCAGGCGTGCAAAAAACAAAAATTATTGTAGCGGGCAATTCGGAGATTGTTTGCAAGCCGATTTTAGAGTCCCTGAAGACGATGGCTGGCGCTGAAATCGTTGCCCAACCGATAACAAGCGGTTTGGCCGTGACCCGCATAAAAAAGGGGCATGTGGATGTTGTGGTGATGGATATTGGAATGTCGGAGTTAGATGGCCTAAAGGCAATTCCAAAAATTCTTGCAGTCTATCCGGACATCAAAATCATCATGGTGGCGACCCTAACGTTCAGAAATGTAAAGATCATTATGGACGGTCTCGTGGCCGGGGCGGTCGACATTGTCACGTTGCCGGTTAGTCGCAATAAAAAAAGCATCGATTCAAACTTTAGGTTGGAGCTTACTTCGAAGATTAAGATTCTTAGTAGGCTGAAGCGGCGTCTGGCCGGCGCAAAGCAGCCTATTGTAGCACCGAAAAGACCTGGAATTATTCTGCGTGAGCCATCGTCTAAACGCCCCGAAATTATTGGTATAGGAGCATCGACTGGGGGGCCTCGGGTTTTAGTCGCATATTTTGAGCAGTTGCCTTTGGTGCTATCACAACCGATTCTTGTTACGCAGCACATGCCCGCATCCCTCATGGCCCAAAAGGCAGGGCATATTACCAAGGTCGGGAAATGGGTCTGTGAATTGGCAAAAGATGGCGAGGAATTGAAAAGCGGCCATGTATATCTTGCGCCGGGCGACGTTCACATGACTGTTGCGGGAAATGCTATAAGAAGAGGATTAGGCTGACGGACGATCCCCCCATTAATTACTGTCGACCCGCTGTGGATCTAATGTTTACGAGTCTTGCTGACTTATACGGTGACCGGGCTTTGGGGTAATCTTTACGGGGATGGGAGGAGATGGCTTGGCCGGGTCGCGTAAAATTGTGGAAGCTGGCGGCACCGTCATTTCTCAGGATGAAAAATTAAGCGTTGTTTGGGGCATGCCCGCCGCCGTCGCTGAAGGGGGTCTACGCAGCAAGGTTGATAAACCAGACGCCTTACTTGCCTATATTTTTAAATTTTGCTCGCAAAAATGACGGCTAAAGGGAAAAGTCCCGAAAGTGACGCGTGCTTCCAGCGCCTTTTCGCCGCCATAAAATTCCGATAAATATCATTAATACCAAGGAGGCTTGATAATGACTCATAGAGACGGCTTCCCGCGATTTTTGGCAAGGACCGTGCGGTGCAGCGATGTGCAGCATCGCAAGGCGAGCGTGACGCTGTCCGAAAGTCGCGGAAAGCCGCCATTCTGGTCGCGTATGCAGTCCGTCGGAGGGCGTCGAAGAACCTTACCGATGTTGAGCATCGCTTGCAGTTCTTCTCCTACCCGACGGCCTGCATACGCGATCTCTATGGGTCATTATCAGGCCTCCTTGGTATAATGAGTCTTTTTCGCGCCATTGCCACGGTGGGCGGCTTCACCTTGATCAGCCGCAATTTGGGGTTTGTCCGTGATATTCTGATCGCCGCAATTCTGGGGGCAGGGGTATTGGCGGACGTCTTTTTTGTTGCCTTTAAATTTCCAAATTTGTTTCGCAGGCTCTTTGCCGAAGGCGCCTTCAACGCGGCGTTTGTGCCAATTTTTTCCGGACTGAATGAATCTGAAGGCCGAGAGTCCGCAAAACTTTTCGCAGAAGAAGCCCTGAACGGTCTTTTTTGGGTGCTGCTTTTATTTATCGCTTTAATAGAGATTGCCATGCCCTTGGCAATGCTGGGATTTGCACCTGGTTTTGCGGACGATTCAGAGAAATTTAATCTCGCTATATTGCTCACACGAATCACATTTCCCTATTTGCTGTTCGTGTCGTTGGTGTCGTTGATGGGTGGTGTGCTGAATTCGTTGGATCGATTTGCGGCTGCTGCTGCGACCCCTATTTTGCTGAACATTTGTCTGATCGGGGCCATTCTATTTCTGGCTCCGTTGGTTGAGACAGCTGCCCACGCCTTGGCTTGGGGTGTAGCAGCAGCCGGTGTCGTGCAGTTTATCTGGCTTTATATGGCGTGTTCTCGGATTGGCACGACGTTTAAATTCCGGCGCCCGCGCCTTACGCCCCGGGTCAGGGAGTTATTGGTCAAAATGTTACCGTTGGCCCTTGGCGCGGGTCTGTATCAAGTAAATTTGCTGATCGATACGATCATCGCCTCATTGCTGCCGTCCGGATCAATTTCTTATCTTTTCTTCGCTGATCGGGTGAATCAATTACCTTTGGGCGTGATTGGTTTGGCGGTGGGCACGGCGTTGTTACCATTGTTATCCCGCCAAGTTCGCAATGGCGCGGAAGCGGACGCCTTGCACAGCCAAAACCGGGCCCTGGAATTTTCTCTGCTTTTGACCGTGCCAGCGGCGGTAGCCTTGATGGTGATTTCGCTGCCGGTTATCTCAGTTCTGTTTGAAAGAGGCGCATTTGGTGCAGCGCAATCCCATGCGACGGCGGCGGCACTGGCGGTTTATGCCGCTGGATTGCCTGCGTATGTTGCCGTCAAAGCGTTAGCTCCCGGTTTTTTTGCCCGTGGTGACACGGCAACCCCGATTAAAGTCGGGGCGATCTGTATGTTGGTCAACCTGGTGTTGAATTTGGTCTTGATGAAACCGCTGCTGCATGTCGGAATTGCGGCGGCAACCGCCATATCCGCTTGGCTGAACGTGGCTATATTATCGATTATTCTGAAAAATAGAGGACACCTGCAACCCGATATCCGCCTTAAAAGCCGCTTACCTCGCGCAATTTTGGCGAGCCTTGGGATGGGTGCTGCTTTATGGGCCGTTCTGCCGTCTCTCCAATCGTACCTGAGTGGGGGATTTACAGAGAAGATTTTGGCACTGGCTGTTTTAGTGATTGGCGGTGCCGCGGTTTTCGGAGGTCTTGCGCAAATACTGGGCGCGGCGTCCTACAAAGATATTAAAAGTCTTAAAAGATTGGATCATAAGGCCTCCCCTTGACCGAATGCTGATCAGGAGGCATAACTCTGCCGCTTTCATTCTGGGCGAAGCAATGACTTGGCCGGGCGAAGCAATGACCTGGCCAGACGAAGCATTGACCTAGGAAAAGGCCTTACTATGAATCGTATATTTTCAGGCGTGCAGCCCACCGGGAATCTCCATCTGGGGAATTACTTAGGCGCGATCTGCAATTGGGTTCGCCTGCAAGACGAATTCGAGTGCCTTTTTTGCTTAGTGGATTTACACGCGATAACCGTGTGGCAGGACCCTGCTGAATTGCGCGCGAACACGCGGGAAGTTGCGGCCGGGCTACTGGCGTCAGGATTACACCCAAAACGCAATATTATTTTCAATCAAAGCCAAGTGTCAGGGCATGCCGAACTAGCATGGATCTTAAACTGTGTCGCACGCATGGGTTGGCTGAACCGGATGACTCAGTTTAAGGAAAAGGCTGGGAAAAACCGCGAAAACGCATCCATCGGTCTGTTTGCTTACCCCAATTTGATGGCGGCAGACATCCTGCTTTATAAGGCAACGCATGTGCCGGTCGGCGACGATCAAAAGCAGCACCTGGAATTAACCCGCGACATCGCTCAGAAGTTTAATACGGATTTTGGAGTTGACCTATTTCCAGAGGTCGAGCCGCTGATTTTGGGCGAAGCGACCCGGGTAATGTCATTGCGGGATGGCTCAAATAAAATGAGCAAGTCTGATCCATCAGATAATTCTCGCATTAACATGATTGATGATCCAGATACGATCGCTCGCAAGATTCGCAAAGCAAAGACCGATCCTCATCCACTACCAGACAGCGCGACCGGGCTGGAGGGGCGACCGGAAGCCGCGAACCTTATGGGCATATATGCGGCATTGGATGATTGTTCGGTTGAGGACGTTTGTAAGCGATTTGGCGGCGGGCAGTTTTCTACTTTCAAGCAGGATTTAGCGGATTTGGCAGTTGCACACTTCACACCAATTCAAGAAGAAATGCGTCGGATCATGGCTGACCCTGACTATGTTGATGGGATTTTGCGCCAAGGGATCGAACGTGCGAATGATATCTCAAGACCTATCCTACGTGAAATTCAAGAAGTGGTCGGGTTCTTGCATCCATAGACCAATCGTAAAAATTCGTTTCAGGATCAACTCTCTGTCGGAATGTCTTGAGAAAGCCGTTGCGGTTGCATTCGTTTGGTCCGTTTCCAGGCGCGAGATTTAAATCACATTCATGTTATTAGGTGGCAAATTTACAACTAGATTTAAGGTCCAAATTCCGATAGACAGTCAACCATAGCTGGCCCATTAGGTTCCGTTTTCGTTCAGTTGGCACTGCGGAGAAGTTGTCAAAACCGATTTTGTACTTAACGACGGAAGGGCCAAGTTTTGTGAAGGAAATTCTTCCACGTGAATACGGAATTAGCCTCACAGGAATTCCCAGAACATATGATTTTTGAACGCAGTGCACTTTTAATTGTCGGTGCTTTTGTTGTCGCCTTTGCTGCTATGGGGTGGTTGCGTCCACCGGACAGCATGACGTCGTCACCCAAGAGCGTATTGTCGTTGTTGAATTTTTCGACGGCGTCGGGCGAGAATGCAGATGGTTTGCATGGCGTCGTTCTGGGCGGCGGTGTCCTGACCTATACAACGACACGCACCCTATCGGCGGCGTTCGACCGTTTGGGGTATGACTGGACCGCAATTCAAAAGTCCGGCCGTGCCGTGCCAAGGGTGTTTTTGGCAAGCATGCCCCATGATCTCAGTCAAATCCGTCAAACTAAAACCCGGAAGGCTATCTTTTTCAGGACGATGCTCCCGTTAATTTTGCAGGCTAACGAAGAAATTATGGCGGACCGTCGTCGGCTTTGGCGGATGCATTACGAAGTTTCTCTCGGCCAGACACCGATTGCAAAAGATAGACTTTGGCTGGCTGTTATGGCGGATCGCTATCGCGTCAAGCGGGGTGAAATTGCCAAGTTGTTGGAGCGCCTTGATGTTGTGCCGCCGTCAATGGCATTGGCGCAGGCGGCAGAGGAAAGTGGCTGGGGCACGTCCAGATTTACCCGTGAGGGCAACGCGATATTTGGTCAGTGGACCTTCTCGGAAATTGGCGATCTTGTTCCCCACAGTCGGGATGAAGGTAAGACGCATAAGGTCAGATCATTCAAGAGCCTGTTGGATTCGGTGCGTGCCTATGCTCTCAACATAAACAGACACAGGGCCTATCGTGAATTCCGCGGGCTCAGGGCAGAGATGCGTGGCGCTGGGGCTCCTCTGGAAGGTGATGTGCTAATTGGCAAGCTTCAACGGTATTCCGAAAAGGGCGAAAAATACGTTGATGTTATTCGCGGAATTATTCGCTTCAATAAGCTTCAACATTTAGACGGTGCGAAGTTAGGTGAGTTCGGAACAAAGACCTAGCTCTAAATTTTATTTCACGAAAAACTGTCGACCTAACCAGTACCAGCGATTGCCTTTGCCGCGCGCCGTACAATTCAGTCGTGTGCGCCCTCTCGGAAATGGTTTGCCAGATCGAATTTCTATTCGGATATCACCCAAACGCTCTAGCCTCACCTTACCGATCCTTGAAATATAACAGGCCAAATGTTTCGGCCCTGGAAAGTTGGGGAGTACGGTAAATCCCATAGCGGGCGGGTTCATCGTGCCGATCAATGAATCGACGGGTGTTATATCCGTGACCGGCAGGGCCAAGGCATTGGCTCCTAGCTTGAACCGGCTCAGGCTGCCGTGATTCTCGCTGAGTGCAAAACGCGGCAGATAGAAGAAATTTGATGTTGTATGAGCAACGCCGGAGTGCTGTCCGAAGGCGGCAGCAAAGCCAGACGACTTAGCCAACTTCTCCAGCGCGTGACTGCCTTCACCATAGGGGTAGGCAAAAAGCGATGGAGCCTTGCCAAGTTCTTTTTCAAATCGGGATCGGGCATTGCGAATTTCCCATGTGTTTGAATTCATGTCTTTGCGCGGGAGGTGCTGGTGATGGACCGTATGATGGCCGATGGTGACGCCTGCGGCTGCAACCTCGCGAATTTCGTCCCATGTCATATATCCGCCCAGCTTGCGGTCAGCGGCATCAGTGGAAACAAAAAGTGTGAGGGGAATGCCAGCCTTTTTAAGACGCGGCCAAGCCTGCTTGTAAAACGACTGATAAGCATCATCAATTGTCAGGCCGATGGCTCTGTCTGGCAGCGCACGCTTTTCTTTGAGCCGTGCAATGATTTCCGGGACAGGCAGCACCGTATAAGGACCCGTCTTAAGCTCCGCCAGATGGGCTTCAAACTGAGAAAGTTTTATGCTTGTTGATGGAAATTTATCTTCACCAAAGCGGTGATACATGAAAATGACAGCATAATCACCAGCTAAGGCAGCTGGTATTTCAGGGGTGAGAACGAACGCCGCCGCCGCTAACAAAGCATAAGCCGCTTTGGTCAGGATCACTCCAATATATGACTGCCCCATTTTTCGTTTCATGTCTGTTCCACCACACTGGTTAACCAAACTCATCACATCATGCTTTCAGGTAATACACTATCGCTTAGCACCGGATAACGCCGGCTTTCAAACATTTGATAATGCCACCATTCGTTCCGGTAAAAATCCCATCCGGCTGTGGTCATTAACCCCATCAGCAGCATTCGGTTCTTCTGCGCCTTGATGGAGATATCTTGATTGCCGTGATGGGAGAGCGGTGTGAACGCGTCGAACCCGGTGCCCATTTCAAGTTCTCGCCCAGATCCATCGATCAGCGTCAAATCAATCGCGGCCCCTCTTGAATGGGGCGATCCTCGGTGCGGATCGGCAAGGAACTTCGGGTCCGGGGTGTGGTTCCACAAGGCCCATTGCGCCTCGGACGGGCGGAAAGCGTCAAAAATCTTTAACCGGAATCCTTGTTGGGCGGCAAGATCGATTGCTTCGCGTAATAAGACCTCGGCATCTGGATGCAAGTAACATGCAGCCCGTCCATACACGGGAGCGGCTGTAAAATTTTCAGGCGTGGCATAGGCGATGTCTACCTCGACGCCATGGCTGTCAGGGGTAATTTCAATGAGCGTCATGACTTTACAACAGTCTCCTTTAGGCCCTTTATGCGCTAAGTATAAAGGGCCTTGGTATTAACTAAAGGGACGAAATTAAAAGTGCGAATACTGGCAATGGACACCTCGACTGTCGCCTGTTCGGCGGCTCTTTGGCGTGACAGCGGTATTGCGGTGAGGCGCAGGGCCGAAATGGCGCGGGGTCAGTCCGAAGCCCTGGTCCCAATGATCCAAGATGTTATGGCCGAAGCGAAGCACGCTTTTGAGGATCTGGACGCGGTGGCGGTTACGGTTGGGCCCGGCGCGTTCACCGGACTTCGCATTGGACTGGCGGCGGCGCGCGGCATGGCCCTGGCCTTGGATGTGCCTTGTTTGGGCGTAACGACCCTGGAAACTGTCGCCCATGGTGTTGACGCGGCGGCGCGCTCAGGGCGTCATCTCTTGACGGCTCTCGATTCAAAACGGGCGGATAAATATGTTCAGGTATTTGACTCAGATCTTGTGCCGATAGGCCCGGCGGCGGCGGTTGCTTTGGAGGCTGTTGGAGACTTTATCCCAAAGGGTGCCGTTGTCGTTGCGGGGGATGTGGCGGCCCGTGTTGCGAGCGCGCTCGAAAAAGATTTTACCGATGTCACGATAGCACCTGGGTCGGGTATTCCGGATGCGGCAGTGGTTGCGGAAATTGTTGCCGCGCGGTGGCATTTGGGTCAGGAGGCTCCTTTGCCGCAACCCCTTTACCTGCGACCGCCGGATGCAAAACTTCCTAAAAATGGTGGACGGCTGCGGATCTGAATGGGACAAAAATTGATTAGCTTTATCCCGTGTGTGTAGGCGCATAGTGCCGTCGTATCAGCGCTCCATGGCGCTTGTTTCGACGAAGCTTGGGAAGAAGCGGCGCTGACAAAGATATTGTCCATGCCGGGTGCGATCGGCCTTCTGGCGTGTTACGGGCCTGATCCTTGTGGGTTTATAATTGGCCGGGTTGCCGCGGATGAGGCAGAAATTATTACTTTAGGCGTTGCCCTACCGTGGCGCAGCAAAGGCACCGCACGTTTATTGCTAGAGGCATTTATTGAAGAAGCATCGGCCCAAGGTGCTGGAGCCGTTTACTTAGCGGTCGCTGAAGATAACAACGCGGCACTTGCCCTTTATACTGCAGCTGAATTTCAAGAGGCTGGTCGGAGACATAATTATTATCGGCGGGACAACGACCGCGTGGACGCGTTGGTTCTGAAGAAGACGCTCTAAGGCTCTTCTTTTCGGACGATTAGGTTATGAATATCCTCTGCTGGAGCGTCCGTGTCTTCCGGTTCCAAAGACAGGATTGTATGGCCCAACTCCTTCACGGACCGGGGCACATTTTCCAGTGGTTCAGTGCCGCAGAGCCGAACACGAGCAACTTGTCCGGGCTGCATTTTTTCAATAAGTAACTTGGTTTTTACGAATGTTAACGGGCATATTTCTTTCGTTATATCAATAACGAAATCAAATTGCATGTCTTCAGAAGTGTTACCAAGTTGTTTCATGTAAGGTTATTGCCTCTTTTACGAATGTTATTTATAACGTAGAGAATAAAAAGATAGAGGAAATAACAATCAATGAGTGATTCATTAAAAACCGGTGAGATTTTAGAGCTAACAACTGATATTGTTTCTGCTCATGTAGCAAATAATAATGTTCCGACGACAGAACTGCCACAATTGATTCAAGATGTATACCAAACACTGCTCGGCGTTAGCAATGGGGCGCAAGCGCAAGAGCGTCCCCGTCCCGCAGTTCCGATAAAAAAATCAATATTTCCAGACTATATTGTTTGTTTGGAAGACGGAAAAAAACTGAAGATGCTCAAGCGCCATTTAAAAACGTCCTACAGCATGAGTCCGGAGGAATACCGTGAGCGCTGGGGTCTTGCGCCTGATTATCCGATGGTGGCTCCAAATTACGCAAAACACCGGAGTAATCTGGCGAAGAAGATTGGCTTGGGAACAAAGCCTCGTAAACGTGGTTTAAATAAATAAATTTCGTTTGATTTAGTATAGACTGCGCAATAGTTCTGTCGTCAGAAAGTAATCTTAAGGGTCGCAATGTCCAAACTATCGCGCATCGAACAAAGTTGTATAGATAAGGGCATGAAAATGACCGAGCAGCGCCGTGTTATCGCACGGGTGTTGTCGGATGCCGAAGATCATCCGGATGTTGAAGAGGTCTATCGCCGGTCTTCCCAAATGGATCCAAAAATCAGTATTGCGACGGTCTACCGGACTGTGCGGCTTTTTGAAGAAGCAGAAATTCTTGACCGTCATGATTTTGGCGACGGGCGCGCGCGTTACGAAGAGTCATCAAGCGACCATCACGACCATCTTATTAATATAAATTCGAGTCACGTAATTGAATTTCAAAATGATGAAATCGAAGCTCTCCAAGAAAAAATTGCGCGTGAACATGGCTTTCGGTTGGTCGGGCACCGGTTGGAGCTTTATGGCGTGCCGTTGAAACCGCCTGAAAAATAAGTGCCTAAAACTCTTGACGCTGATCTTGGTTTTGATCTCGGTGTTGGCCTGGGCGTTGGCTTGAATTTAGACCGATAGAATGCTATCTTTTCAGTTACATAAACATCTTTTTGGAGGGTCCGGTAGAACGGATGATAATACGTCTTACGGTTTTAGCCGACCGCCCGTTAGTTTGCCACATGAACCCGGCTGATGAATTAGCGTGGTGACTTTGGCGAAAAAACTCCACATCAGAACCTACGGATGTCAAATGAACGTTTACGACTCCGCCCGTATGGCGGATGTCCTGGCGCCGGTCGGCTACGCCTCTTCGGATCAAGCCGAGGGTGCCGATATGGTTATTCTGAATACCTGTCATATTCGAGAAAAGGCGGCGGAAAAGGTTTATTCCGAGCTTGGTCGCTTGCGCAATCTTAAGGCGATCCGTGAACAGGAAGGCGGTCAAATGATCCTGGCGGTCGCTGGCTGTGTTGCGCAGGCAGAGGGCGAAGAAATTCTGCGGCGCGCGCCTTATGTGGATATTGTCTTTGGCCCTCAGACCTATCACCGTTTGCCGGAAATGGTGGTCCGGGCCAGTCGTGCCGCTGGTGCCGTACTGGATATAGATTTTCCAGCGGACTCAAAATTCGATCATTTGCCCGATAATGTTCAGCAAGTGGGCCATGCCGAACATGCGAACAAGTCCGCGTTTCTGACTGTACAGGAAGGCTGCGATAAGTTCTGCACTTTCTGTGTAGTCCCCTATACCCGGGGCGCTGAATTTTCACGTTCCATCGAAGAAGTTCTTCAAGAGGCCCAGCGCTTGGCGGAAGACGGCATCAGCGAAATTACGCTGCTCGGTCAAAATGTAAACTGCTATCACGGCGCAGCCGCAGATGGCAGCGAATGGGGTCTCGGAAGACTGATCGGAGCGGTTGCCGACCTTGGCGGCGTTGAGCGGATTCGCTATATGACGTCGTACCCGGCCTATGTGGACGATGCATTAATTACGGCGCACAGAGACGTTCCAGAATTGATGCCGTTTTTGCACCTGCCGGTTCAGTCAGGGTCGGACCGCATTTTGCAGGCCATGAACCGCCAACATGGTGCTAAGGACTACCGGGA
>Ga0114999_10007930_pt1 | contig 11954 bp, 14 predicted proteins | sample ArcticOcean_MG_C_3_FD_89820 | JGI IMG/M metagenome (GOLD analysis project Ga0114999, IMG submission 89820) | Marine microbial communities from western Arctic Ocean - ArcticOcean_MG_CB8_126 | ecosystem: Environmental > Aquatic > Marine > Oceanic | place: Arctic Ocean: Canada Basin | collected...
CAAATCCGCTGTAGCGATCTAGATTTATTTTCCAAGGTCGACGCGGCGCACCATCGGCAACGAACAGCCCGCCCTTTGCATCCATCACCGCGACGATCATACCGTAGCAACGGGTGAAGGTCCTAAACAAGGCTTCCCGATTACGCGATTGAGCCGGCCAATTTATTTCAATCTTCGGGCCACTGCCGTGTTCTAACAACTTAAGCATGACCCGACCTGAACGCACCATTGTAGGGTCAGTGCCATTCACAATAGCGGGAGCCGTTGGTCGTTGTTGCGGCTTAGGTTTTGGCCTGCTTATTTTTGCCGACCTAACCTTTGTCAGCTTAGAGAGTGCTTTGATGGGTTCTCTAAAAGCTTTCACGACCACAGGCGGTGCTTTCTTTTTAACAATGGGCTTTTTAACAATCGGTTTAAGTGGTGTGAATTTAGTTTCTTTGGGTTTTGGGCGCTCAGGTTTCGGCTGTGGTTTAATCGGCTTAACTTCGGCGATTGGCTTCTCCTGCGCGGCCGGTTCAGGACTCTTTTCCGCTGGTTTCAGAGCAGCTATTTGAACCGGCTCTCTTATCGCCTCTGGAACCTTTATTACTTCTGGAATTATTTCTGGAATTTCTTCTGGCTCTGGCGGTGGTGGCGGCAAATACACAGGGGACACAGAAAGTGCTTTGGGTTTTGGGGTCGCCTTATCACGCTTTGGCGAAGATTTTACTTTTTCCATGGCATTAACTTTAGCCACCCTGGGCAGCGTACGTTTTTCATCCGATGGCCATATCCATACCAGGAGGAAGGCACCCAAGAGCCCACTCACCAGTATCGATAGACCGGGACCAAACTGCCGCATGAGCTCAACCTCCCGCCTTGTCCAGATACAGCAGTTCCATATCTTCGACCAAGGCCCGCAATTCCCGACGACGCTGGCTCGGCGACATCAACTTTTCGCCAGCCTTAACAGCATTTGTTTTCTTTGGCTTCAACGCAGGGGTAGGCACCACCTTTGCCGTCGACTTGTTAGCAATCCCAAAGATTTCAGAACGACGGCGTTTGATTTCAGGAGACAATTTTTCTTTTGGTTTAATCGCGAGCCTAGTCGCCGTGAGAGTCTCATCAGGCTTCAGTGATTTACTTTCAGGAATCCATTTTGCCTCCGCCAGGGGTGGCAGTTTGGTTTCCAGTTTTCTAAATGTAAGAGGCTTCTTGATTGAAGCCACAGACAGCTCTGGTTCAAGTTGCGGCTTTGACTCAACCGGATCAGGAACCACGGCCAACACTTTTATTTTTTTAACAGGTTCTTTCTTTGGATCAGGTGTATTGCCCTTAACCTCTTCTATGGCATCGACGACTGTGTCAGGCACGCTAATCGCGGTGAGAGTTTCCGGCGATCCACCGGTCACCAGGTAAATTAACGCCGCGGCGACAACAAAATTAAAAATTACAAATCTCATTAGGTTTCTCCTTCTATCATTCGGAAAGATGCGGTCTCCCTTTCCTGCGCTTGGCTATAGCTCACCACCAATCCCGCGCGTAGCAGCGCCGAAATGGGCAAGCCCACAACTGTTGTCATGAATGCCATGGAAAAATGTTCGGTAAGACCGCGAATAACTTCTTGGATGGTGGCTGGCGATAACGTCTGATCCGCCAAGCCCCCGATCCCTAAACTAATTCCCAACAAGGTGTAGGTCAGTGCCACGGTCGCGACCCCGTTTGCCGCTTGAATTCCCGCCTCAAACCAGGTTTGGATACCTGGGTCTGAGGCACGGCTGTTGCTAATCTTAACCCAGCTCAAGGCAGCCACATAGACAAGCCCGACCAACATGACCAAGAACAAGCCGCCAAAGATTCGCGTCGTCCAGTCAATGACCCCGGCAACATCCATGGACGTGCTCATCACCGTTATGGCGAGGCCAATGGCGGCCGTGCCAAGAACGTAGCTAAGCGCTTTTGATCCAACACCCGTGGCATTTAGGAGCGCACGCATCTCAACGTCTCCGACGCGCTGCGGCCATGATGTTCTGGGACGTTAGACCCAACTGTTCCAGCCAATGGTCCGTCACCAGAAGATTTTTCTCGGTTGAGGCATGTGCTAAGAATGTCAGATCATAATTTGCGAACGCTCGGTTGACGGCAGGTGAATTACGTCCGGTTAAGGCTTTATCACGAAGAACGATGCGTTCCAGATCAATCAACCGACGTTTAGAAACGCGCACCTTTTCGTGGCGCTCTTGCGGTGTCAGATCAGATTTGAGCATCGTCTCCAGCATGATTGCCCGTTCGCGTTCTAAATTTTCAACGCTACCCGCAGCTGCCGGAGAGGCAGTTGCACCGAGGCCAATCAATCCAGCCATAATTAAACGTGACAGGTTACTTTTCATTTTCTTGACTCCTATTTTAGTGAATGAACAAGGCCACCGCAGACGAAACACCGACCGGCTTATCAGGCTCTAACAAGTCTGCATCGTTTTCGGCAATTTGTTCGGCTAAGGCCCTCGCATCAAGGGCGACAAGTTTCGCCATATACCCGACGATTTCGCCTTCTTGATTGATCAGCGACAATTCCGCCTCTGTACTCGCGAGAAGTTCGCGAACGTAATCTGGCTTACTAACAGAGGGCCCAGTGCCAGCTTTCTGTTCGTTCATAGGATGGCTGCTAATGGCCTGAAGCAACGTATTAGCTGCTGAGAGGTTTTTAGCGTATTCCTGTGAATACCGAGATTCCGGTGCGATGGTTGATGCGAACATCTTCATATCGATGGTCTCGGCGGATTGTTCGAAGCGGGTGCGGGCTTCGGTTTGGCGCTCGACCAGTTTTGCCTTCGCTGACGATTGACTAGAATGTTCCCGTGACATTTTTTTCAATAGTCTCTGATAGACCTTGATGCGCGTTTTATAGTGCTTCGTGCGCAAGTTTTGGCGGCTTTTCATCAGATCGAGATATTCTTGTTTCTGGGCCAAGAATTGATGACGCAGTTCCGTCAGTACGTCGCCTTCCGCCTGATCAGTCGCGGACTGTAGATCGGCCAAGGTTTGCATCTTTAATTTGATTTCCGAGTCCATAGTTCGGATGGCTTCGGCCAGAGGTGAGTCTGAGAAATCCCGGTCCAGTGCCTTCTTTAAATATGTGTTCGGCAGCTTGACAAATTTCTCACTAACGGCGGGTCGCCACGTGGGTTGCTCCGCACCCGTCGCGGCATAAACCGGCATCACCGTCGCCGTCGCCAGGAGCACTGCAGCGAAACCAAGCAGGCCCCATTGCGATTTGTTACTTTTTAACGTGGTCATGTTCCATCTCCTCGTGGGTGTTACGGGGGGTGTCATCTAATTACGTTTCCAGAAACGGATGCGTTGAACTTCACGGCGCAGATCTTCGTTCACATCCAACATCGCTGATTCGAAAGGATGATCGTCAGATTTTCCTCCGGTCAGAACTTCGACCGTATCAACGAAAGAACCACCGCCTGGCAAGCCGAGGTCGTATTCACCAAAGGTTTTTCTGAAGATATCCAGGTTCTTTCGAGCCGTAGCGGTATCGCCAGCCTTTAGATAATTGATAATCCCGAGGGCGTAGGCGCGCATGCGTTCCTCGGTCGCGATTGTTTTGGCTTCAGGACCTAGCCCTGCTTCGCATTTTTCCAAAAGTTTGGCAGCGGCAAGATAGCCGCTCGGATGACTTTTTTGTCGGGCTTGAGATGACCTCTCCATGGCGTCGTCAACGCAGGTTCGGTATGATTTCATGGCAGAGAGTTCTTGGAACCGAGCTTGGCGGAATCCAATGCCTTCGGTGCCAGCAGTCGTCGCCGGAATACAGGCCGAAACGATTGCTGAACACGCGATCACGGCGAGAACACCAGCAGTTTTACTAAGTTTAGGCTTTGGCATAATAATGCTCCTCTAATGGCTTCTGCAGGGAGCTATGGAAGGGCGGGGCGGTTTTTTTCAAAAAATCTGATAAAATTTCTTCGCTTTGCACAAAAAATTGAGCTAAAAATTCCATAGCTTCATAATCGACTGCACTAAAAGGTTTATTCATCATGTTGAGACAGCATGGACGAACAGTGGCTTTAATTGGATTGGTTGGCCTGGGCTTAATGATCCCGGCTACCACTCACGCGGCTAATTGCAGCCAAGCAGAAACTCACTACAAAGCAGCCCAAGTGCACCCCCCCCGAGCTGAACGATTGCTTGAAAAGGCTATTTCAGAGTGTCCGAGCCATGCCGGGGCTTTAAATAACCTTGCTGTTATTCGAGAATTCCAAGGCCGTCTTGCAGACGCGCTGGCGCTTTACCACCGGGCCATTGCTGTGGAACCGAATGGCGCGGCACCCTATGCGGGATTGGGTGATATCTTAATGATGAGAAAGAATTTTGGCGGGGCAGCAAAAGCTTATCAGACTTTCCTGAGCAAGTTGAAGAACGAAAAATTAAAAGGCGATCCATCAGGGCTAGCACCTTACGAGGCTGACTACGAGCGACGGTTACAGCTGGCACGTTCCCACCTTAACCCGGAGCAAGCCCAAAAGAATGGATCAGCCGCTGCGTCCAACCGAAATATTGTGACCGCCAAAGCAATTACGCGATCGCTCACCACCAAGCCAAAAAAAACCCGCTTTAGGGGACTGGGGCTTGCAGTCAGGGCTGAGCCCTCTATCGACCTTCAGATATTATTCGATTTCAATTCTGATGGGATTAAAAAAGAATCGCTCTCCCAAATTAGCGAAATCGCCAAGGCTCTAAACTCAAACAAATTACAACATGCGCTCATCTTAATTGAAGGCCACACCGATAGCGCCGGATCAGATCAATATAACTTAACCCTGTCGCATCGCAGAGCTGCTGCGGTTCAGCGCATGCTGACCAAGCGTTTCGGCGTAGATATTCGTCGTTCGAAAATCAAAGGGTTGGGAGAAAAAGCCCCCATCTTCAGCAATAATTTAGATGCAGGACGGGCAAAAAACCGTCGCGTAACAATCGTAAATCTGAGCAAAAAATAATCTATCGTAGAAACTTATGGCGTACAGTTAGGAGCGTGATGCCCAACCGTTTCAGGCGCCGGGCCATCTGGTCTAAATCACCGTCATTGCGCTCCTTGGCCAACTGATCCGCCATCCAAGCCTTTGTCCCGTCAATTGGTGAGTCAGCCGCAATGACCACGATCCTTATCACCGCACCCCGTTGTGCACGGGGTGGAATGTCAACCGACCAACGCAGCGCCCCGGACCTGGGACCGGCTGGCAAAGAACGCACAGGCATTTCATTTTTAGCAGGTCGATCATCACCCCACCGCTCATAACGGCCCCACATGTAAACATTGCCACTCTCTGCCGTGGCGCGAATGTCCAGACCGCATAAATCTCGTATTGAACTCGGCTCGAAAATAAATTTAGAACTTTGTTTTGCCGGGCGGAGTTCGGCTTTTACATTACCAAAACGAACCGCCGCGCAAGATTTCCCTTGGGGTGGACGTTTTTCCAGAACCACAATGTTCACCGCGCCCGCCTGCGACCACTGGAGATAACGATGAAACAAACGCACCTTTAGTGTCCCGTCACCTTCTTTCTCAAGCGCCGTCTCAAGCTGCTGATACTTCCCCGCCCCAACCAAGTCCATCCATCCGGCAAAAGCGTGCTCGAACCAAGCCAACGACCCCACGGCAAGAATTGCTATGCCGATGACGATCCCCAGACCCCATTTGGCTATCCGCGCTGGTGCACTTGAAGGAAGGGGCGCTGGAATCTCTGCAATATCTCGACTGCCACGGGGCGCACTTGATTGGGCGCTCTCCTCCACGCCTAAGTCCTCAAGCACGTCTGCGACACGGGCCACGGACACCACCCGACAAACATCAGGTCCCAGCCCATTTTCGGTCACCCACGATTCCTCAATTTGAGCTGCATTTTCTGCGGGGAGATAAATGCTTAACAGAGTGGACTTCAACTGTCCTTCTGATAGGGCCTGGGCCAATTTTTTAAGTTTTTCCGGAACGTGATCAACCGGCAGGACGTTCAAATCCCGGTCCACCTCGCCAGTTATGAAGATCGTTCTACCTGGCTCAGCCTCGCCAGATAACAAGTTCCCGTCCTGGGCGAAGGCATGGGCTGCGAATACTCCGAGTTGCCAGCTGAAGCCATCATCCACCGGTGCTGACACATCGACCCGATACGCTGAATGCCCGAAATGTTTTTGAATGACACCCGTTGGATCACGGACAAAAGCGTTGTAGGCCGAACTGATCGGCAACGCGACCGCCTTGCCCCCCAAGCAGACGACAGAATTTACTTCCGGGTCTTCTTCGGTAATGCGTTGGACCTCCACCGGTCCCTGGGTTGTGGCAATTAAAACGCGGGTTGGCGTCACCTGAGATATACCTCGGTCGAAACTTCACTAAGACCCCGAACGATATGAGAGTCTTTATCGACCAGCAACTGAATTCGTCCTTCAATCGCATCTGATAGCACAACCTTGCGGCAGCTATTGTCAGCGTAACAGATAAACATGATCGACGGAGGAGTTGCCTGCTTGTCGACCAATTCGAAAATAACAAACATCTGACTAGGATCTGCGCGAGATTCCTTAAATGTGATTCGGCAACCATCGGCTTCGCGGTACTGCCGTTCGCCTGAACTGGCGGCAGCAACTTGCGGCATATAGAGCATCGATGTATTGGCAAGCAGCCGCTGGAAACCGGCGCTTAGTCGAACATCCTCATCCAGTGCATTGAGCAAATCCTGTGCCGGCAAAAAATCAGGATCAGTTGCGTAAGCGTAAAGATCGGCGAACGCGACCTTACCTCCTGGTCCAGATATAAAAGATGTCAGTGCATCTGTTTCTGCCAAACTGTCGGCGACGCCATTAAGGAATTCTAGTTCCTGTTTTCCAAGCTTCAAGGGGTGTTCAATCATGCCCTACTCCATACAGAAGTCTGTACTGGTCCTTAAAAATAATTTCGTCGTTTGTGAACTGTCGGGACCAATCAACATTTGCCACAGGATGGTTAAGAAAGGATTTGAGCTCTTTTTCCGCAACCAACAGAGCATCAACTGCAATTACGAAGGCATCAATCGTTTCTTCCGACCGTAATTCGTGGTCCTGAAACCCTTGGCGCGAATTTTCTTTATGAGCTTTTTTTGCCCTGAACATTAGATCTTTTAAGTCAGGACTAAGCCCCTCTCCCTGCCGCAACATTTTCATAAAACGGCTTGCTGCGGATTCGGCATGCAGGGAAACAACATTGCTGTCTTCCCAATCAGGTTTATCAAGAGCCCCCACCAAATCACCCATAAGGTCGCCCAAATCTGAATTGGGTAAAACCGACAAAATGACAGAGATTGCTTCCATGCGGCTGCCGTAAACGAGGGCATACAAACTTGCCAGAACAGTCTTTTCTAAATGCTCGGCCAAGGACTGGAAACGTGCGACCTGGGTTGGGTAGTCCGTCTCCAGCACAGTTTCAATAAAGCTTAACATTTCGCCCGCCGGAGGATTTTTGCGCAGTGTATTGGTAATTCGGAACTGAGCGCGACTAAATACAGCATTACGTAGCACCGACACCGGCAGATCATTCGCAACACCTGTACCGAAAACAACACCATCCAAGGCATCCATTTCGCGGCCATTCAGGAATTTCACCGCATCGACGGGTGGTTGTTTTAGAACATCCAAGGGATTCGGCGTTTCGTCGATGCTGGCCACAGCCTCTTCAATTTTTGCCGGATCAATCTCACCGGCTTCTCGGTCCGTTCCAATCGGCAATGCGCCGTTCATTTGATAGCGTTCCACGGCGAAACGCAGGACCCGAAGCAGGCTGATGGCGGACTGGAAGACACTCTGATACGTCTTCGCATCAATGCCATTACCATCGTCGGCAGAATGGCTGAGCCAATAGTCCAGAACCGCCTGATCGTCTAAGGTGCCGGGTCCGACTTCTCCATTCGATTGTTCGGCTAAGAATGTCAGCAGGCTGCGGCTCTTGCGTTGAGTTTGAACGCTTGGCAGGTGTTGTTTTAAATAATCATAGACGACGCGAGATAATCCGTTGGCGGCATCTGAAACTTCTTCTTGGGTAGGAACCCGGCCCAACAGAGGCGCAACAGCTTCATCAAGTGCGCCATACCCGACCGACGTCACCAGAAATTCCAACAGCGCCGACAAAAACGGCATGCGCGCGAAGGTGACACCGAATTCGCCTTCGCCATAATCTATCTCAACTCCGGCACCTTGAACTGTTATGCCATCCGGCAATGTGTAACATTGAGAGAGATATCCCTTAAAAGCCGAGGGCCGTGCGGGACCACTGCCCCAGAAAAAATTCTCGTATCGACCGCTGATCCGGTCTGTTGCCGACGCTGCAACAAGCAAATGACATAGCTCTAATAAAGCTGGTGCATAGGTTCTACACGCGACAACACGGGCCACTTCGCGGCATGTTTTTTGTCCAAACTTAGGAACATCATTGATGGTGGTATCACGGATAATTTGGAAGGCTGCGGTCAGTTCACTGCTCTTGCCCTCCTCGATAACGAGTTCCTCCGCCGAGATGCTGTCCACGTTCGTATATCCCCTCGCCCTTTATCTGCGCGGTATGTGCGCTGCAGCCGCAAGACCTTTCTAACATACTTCGCCGTCGCAGGAATAATTCTTGCGTTGGGCAGGTCGCCGACTGCTGAGCCACCATTATAATAGGATAATGCCAGTTCGGCACGACCCCTATAGCGTTTTAACAGACGTTTTAGGAAATGTAGGCCAATTCGAATATTTACACGAGGATCCCATAATAAATTCGGATGGATGCCATATTCGCCTTTGGATGTCGCGGGCATGATCTGCATCACCCCTCTGGCCCCGGCGCTGCTGACTGCACGCGGATTAAAATAGGATTCCGTGTGTGCGACGGCCAATGCCAAGGAAACCGGGACCCCCATGCGCATGGCCTCGGCTCGAATAAGCGACTTAACCGCGGTTCGCTCTTGGGCATTTGGGGCGCCAGGTGTCACCTTAGCTGCGGACAGGGAGGGCAACGCCAAGAGCGTCAGGATAAAAACAATCCCCACAGTCAGGCGCTGCCGTGTTGTAATCTGCGATGGCACCTCCGTTACCTCCACCGCCGGCCATGTCCCCGGCGATATCTGCGAGGCCGGATATCATCACCTAAATCATCAAGATACAACCGCGCTAAACGCAACCGTTCAGTAATATTACCTCTCAAGTCATGACGAGGCCCGCGGTACCGAGTATATCTTGGCGCACGTCGGGGGAGGCGATAATTACGTCCTGCTGTGTAAAACCAGCCTTCTTCATCGGTTTCCAAACAATCATGGATCGCATCGACGTCCTGGTCCTCGTTATCAACATCTGCACAGGCATTATTGTACCCGCGGCTGCGGTAATTCCGCCTTGAGCGATGACGCGAAGTATAAGATGAGGCATCCCCTAACAGGACTTCCCGGCGACGACCTTCAACTTCGTTTTGTGCGATTAGTTCATCCGCATACTTTCGTTCCCATTTTAGAACATCACCGACATAGTTGCGGGCACCATCTCTGTCCTTGAGACGACTTGAGGGCTTAGCTCGCCCGGAACGCCGAGTTTCTTCGTGTGTGGAATAGATTGCCAAAGCACCATCCCAGTTGCCATCTGAGTGATCAGACAGACGTTCAAGAATTTTCAAGCCAAGGCGCACATTTTTCCGCGCATCCCACAAGTTTTCACCATCAATACCAAATTGGTCTTCGGCCACTTCCGGCAGGACTTGCATGACACCACGGGCACCGTCCTTGCCTTCAAAATCGTCCCGAAAACCGGATTCCACTTTGGCCACTGCCAAAGCCAGTGACGGTGGCACCACCGTCCGACGGGCTTCCTCAATAATGATGTCCCGGACCTCTGTCTTACCGGCTGAAAAACTTGGCCCGCTCAGCAAGGCGAGGCAAATAAAAGTGATAAGTCCCAGTGCCAGAACAATTATGTTCCTTTGATGGGAGTCGATTTCATTGAATTCTCGCATGATGATATTTCCTTATTCTTTGGTGCGGCGGTGCTTAAGCGAAACCGTCCACCGTTGATCCAACATGGTGATGATGAGATTGTTTGTCTTAACTTTAGCTCGAACAGCCAGGGCTTCGCCCATGGCCAGGCCCGGATCAAGCGCTAGAACGACCCGGCCTGGGGAAGATATTTTCTCAGGATCAATGGCTTTCAAATCCCGGTCGTAGAATTGCCCCCCAGAATAGATCAAAAGCATATCGGCGGTTTGACCCTTAAGTTGCACAGGCTCCGGCGTGTCTGGTTTTGCGGGTGCTAATTTGGCGGCGATATGAGGCGCAATGTCGGTATCCACCACGCTTTTTGAAGCCCCAGCCCCCATGGAAACCATTGCCAAAACCATGATGCTGAAAAATGCCATGGCCAAAGCAAGGGCAATTTCAGTCATCGCGTTACCGTAGTGCGTGTCTCCCATGAGCGTTCTCCCTTAATTCGTCAGAGGGGGCTATGGGAGGGTTAGGCGCGTTTTCCGATAAAATTGGCCCGCTAAATATACTGAGGTATACTCATTCGTATTTGACACTTCGAAATTTGGCGACGATGTTTACGGATGATGACACATCTATTTAAGCTCCTTCTGATCGCGCTCGTTGTCCCGTTAGCGACAGCTCAGGCTGTAGAAGTCCCACCGAAGCTACAAGCAAGCTACGATAAATTCGCCGATGCGAGTGACGAAAGCGCCCATGAAGCCGGGCAAGGACTCATCGAAAAAGTACTCGAACTGGTAGAAAAAAATTATGCTTTGGAGGTCAATATTTCCGACCTAGAAACCACGGCAATTAATAAAATTAAAGAGGCCAAATTCAACCCTGGCAAAGAGGCCCCACGGAAGGTCGCCCGGCTGGCCGTCAAGACCATGATCAAGTCGATCGATCCCCATTCCAGCTACCTCACCCCTGAAGCCTATAAGGAATTAAAAGTTCGCACCAAGGGCACCTTCGGCGGATTGGGCATGGAGGTGACGCTGGACAAAAAAAGCGGCCTCGTCAAAGTCATTGCGCCCATCGATGACACGCCTGCGGCAAGGGCTGGCATTGCGGCGGGAGACTTAATTTCCCATTTAGATGGCACCTCGCTTAAGGGATTGACCCTACGCAAAGCCGTCAAAAAAATGCGTGGCAAGCCTGGGTCGCGGATCAAGTTAACCGTTATCCGAAATGGCGACGCGCCGTTTGATATGGTGATTGTCCGCGCTGTGATCCGCTACGTGCTGGTAAAAGCCGAATTGATCGGAAAGACGGGTTATATCCGCATTACCCGCTTTAACCGCCGCGCCAACAAGGGTGTTCGGCTGGCGATTAAGAAAATTAAGGCCAAACTGGGAGAAGGACTTCAAGGCATTGTTCTCGACCTTCGCAACAATCCCGGCGGACTGTTGAACCAATCGGTCTCCGTCGCGGGTGCTTTTCTGGATGGTGGGGTCGTTGTCTCCTCCAGGGGGCGGAAGGACGGTAGCACCCGAGAGATGGAAGCGGACGATGGAGATCCTACGGGGGCAGCGCGGATCATCGTCTTGATCAACAGTGGTTCCGCCTCAGCCTCCGAAATCGTGGCAGGTGCGCTACAAGACCACGCACGCGCAACCGTCATGGGAACCCGGTCATATGGTAAAGGGTCCGTGCAAACGATCTTTAAAATTGACGACGAAGGCGCGCTAAAAATCACCACGGCGATGTATTATCTGCCCAATGGACGGCTGATCCAAAAACACGGCGTGACCCCTGATATTCGTGTCATCCCGCAAAAAGTAAGCAAGAAACGCCGGGAAAAAGATTTAAAACGTGCCCTCAAAAGCGATGGCAACACCGACGCCGCCGCTCAACACGAAATCAAGGAGGCTCAATGCCCCGTTTTAGGTAAAGAACGCAAAGACAGAATGCTCGGCTGCGCGCTGCTGTTTTTAAAGTCTAGAGATACGACAG